>Ga0068863_100000725_pt1 | contig 33056 bp, 32 predicted proteins | sample KBSSwiS62_FD_66596 | JGI IMG/M metagenome (GOLD analysis project Ga0068863, IMG submission 66596) | Switchgrass rhizosphere microbial communities from Kellogg Biological Station, Michigan, USA - KBS Switchgrass S6-2 | ecosystem: Host-associated > Plants > Roots > Rhizosphere > Soil ... | reverse complement strand
GCACGCCGAGTGCGGCGGGCTGCTCTACCTGTGCCGCGAGCTCGACGGGATCCCGATGGTCGGCGCGCTCGACGCCACCGCCGCCATGACCGGGCGCCTCACGCTGGGGTACCGGGACGCCGTCGCCCTCACCGACTCCTCGGGGTTCGGCGCGGGGGCGCGCGTGGCGGGGCACGAGTTCCACCACTGCGCCGTCACCCCGCGCGGCGGGTCCACGCCCGCCTGGGGCTGGCGGGGCGCCGAGCCGGAGGGGTTCGTGGTGGGCGGGGTGCACGCGTCCTTCCTGCACACCCATCCCGCCGGGCACCCGGGGTCGGTGGCACGGTTCGTCGCCGCGCTCCGGTGAGCGTCGCGCGGGTCCTGGTCGTCGGGATCGGGGCCCGGCGCGGGGTATCGGCGGACGAGGTCCGTGCCGCCCTCGCCCAGCTGGAGCCCGCTCTCGCCGGGCCGGCGGACCGACCGCGGGAGAGGGTCTACGCCTCGGTCGAGGCCAAGGCGGACGAGGCCGGGATTCTCGCCGCCGTCGCGCCCGGGGTGCTGCACACGCGGTCGGCGGCCGAGCTCGCGCGCGTCGAGGTCGTGGGGAACCCGCTGGTCCAGGCGGCGACCGGCACGCCGAGTGTCGCCGAGGCCGCCGCGCTGCTCGTCGCGCGGGAGCACGACCCGGGGGCCCGGCTCGTCGTGCCGAAGACGGTGGTGGGGTCGGTCACGGTCGCCGCGGCGCTCGCCGTGATCCGCGATACCCCTGCGGGGTAGCGGAGTTCAGCTCGGGTTCACCGCCGACTATGCTTCGCGGGTCGGCGCCAGGGAACCCGGTGTGACTCCGGGACGGTCCCGCCACCGTATCCGGAGCATGTCCTCCGGAAGTCGGACCCCTGCCGACCACGAGCCACAGGCCGCGGGCGCGGACCCGGGGGAAGGAACCAGCACGGTGACCGAGCACGACCACTACCTCGTCGGCCTCGACCTCAGCGGCCGCAGGGTCGTCGTCGTGGGGGGCGGGCAGGTCGCGCAGCGTCGGGTGTCGCGGCTGATCGCGGCGGGCGCCCTGGTCGAGGTCGTCTCGCCCGAGGTCACCCCCGCGGTCGAGGGCATGGCGTCGGCGCGCGAGATCGGCTGGACCCGCCGCGGCTACGCCGAGGGCGATCTCGACGGAGCCTGGTACGTCGTCGCCTGCACGAACGACCCGCAGGTCAACGCCGCGGTCGGGGCGGAGGCAGAGCGCAGGCGGATCTTCTGCGTGCGGGCGGACGACGGTCGGCTCGGCACCGCCGTCACCCCCGCCACCGGCCGGTACGACGGGCTGACCGTCGGCGTCCTCGCCCGCGGCGCCCACCGCCGTTCCGCCGCGGTGCGGACCGCGCTGGTCGAGGCCCTGCAGGCGGGGCTCGTCGCGGACTCGGCCGATCCGGTGCTGCCGGGCGTCGCGCTCGTCGGGGGTGGGCCCGGCGACCCGGAGCTGATCACGGTCCGCGGGCGGCGGCTGCTCTCGCGGGCGGACGTCGTGGTCGCGGACCGGCTCGGCCCGCGGGATCTGCTCGAGGAGCTGGGCCCGGACGTCGAGGTGATCGACGCCTCCAAGATCCCGTACGGCCGCGCGATGGCCCAGCAGCGGATCAACGAGCTGCTGGTCGAGCATGCGAGGGCCGGGAGGTTCGTGGTGCGGCTCAAGGGCGGGGACCCGTTCGTCTACGGGCGCGGGTTCGAGGAGGTCCAGGCCTGTGCGGAGGCCGGCGTGCCGGTCACCGTGGTGCCGGGGATCACCAGCGCCTTCGCCGCGCCCGCGGTGGCCGGGGTGCCGGTGAGCCACCGCGGGGTGGCGCACGAGATCGTCGTGGTGAGCGGGCACGTCGCGCCGGACGACCCGCGCAGCCTCACCGACTGGGCCGCACTCGGTCGGATGACGGGCACGGTCGTGCTGATGATGGCGGTCGAGCGCGCGGGCCGTTTCGCCGCGGCACTGATCACGCACGGGCGCCCGGCGGACACCCCCGTCGTCGTGGTCCAGGACGGCACCACGCGGATCCAACGCACGGTGCGGACCACGCTGGAGTCCCTCGAGGCGGATATCAAGGCGGCGGACATCAGCCCGCCTGCGATCATCGTCGTCGGGCCGGTGGCGGGGCTCACCGCGCCCTGAGCTGCGCGAACAGACGCACGGTGGGCGGGAGTTGCGGCCCGCCGCGGTGGACGCGCCGATCTGACCGGCCCCGCACGGTGAGGTGCCCTCCGTCTGCCGGCTTGATTCCGCGGCGCCGGCGTGATGTCGTTCGGGGGACGGCAGGCGAGGAACCCGGTGCGACTCCGGGGCGGTCCCGCCACTGTGACCGGGGAGCGCGTCCCCACGCTCGACCACCGCACCCGCGGGAAGGTCGGGGGCGCGCGGCGATCCGGGAGCCAGGACACTCGCCGCCGTCGTCGGTGATCCCACGATGAGGGCGCGGACCCTCGAGGAGGCCACGATGTCCCCTGGCGTCAACGCCGTCGTCGTGCTGAGTGTCGGTGTCGGTGACCCGGAGTCGGCCCGCCTGGAGCTGGCGGACCACGTGCTGGTCGCGCCCGAGCTGGAGTCGGCCGTGCTGTTCTACGCCGAGGCCTGGCGGGTGGAGACGGTCCACCCGGGCTCCGCCGTGCGGACCGTCGCGGAGCTGCTGGCGCTGGACGGGCCGTGCACGGTCGCCCTGGTCGTCCCGGACGAGCCCGCGTGGCGCGCGGTCGTCGACGGGCTCCGCGTCGCCGTGGACGCCGAGGTGAGCGTCCCGGGGCTCGCGGTGGTGCCGCCCAGGCCGAGCCCGCTCTGGTGACGGACTTCTACGAGGTACTGCGGACCCGGCGGGACGTCCGGACCGGGTTCCTCCCGGACGAACCGGTCGCGGAGGACGCGCTGCGGCGCGTGCTGGAGGCCGCGCACGCCGCGCCCAGCGTGGGGTTCTCGCAGCCCTGGGACTTCGTGGTCGTGCGCTCGGCGGAGACCCGGCGGGCCGTCGCGGACCTGGTCGCCCGGCAGCGGGAGGCGTTCCGGGTCTCCCTGCCGCGCGCGCGGGCCGAGGCGTTCGGTGCGCTCAAGGTCGAGGCGGTCCTCGACACCCCGGTGAACGTCGTCGTGACCAGCGACCCGACGCGCGGTGGGCGGCACACGCTCGGCCGCTTCGGTCGTCCGGAGATGGCCGCGCACTCGACCGCCGCGGCCGTGCAGAACCTGTGGCTCGCGGCGCGCGCCGAGGGTCTCGGCGTCGGCTGGGTGAGCTTCTTCGACGACGACGGGCTGCGCGCGCTGTCCACCCTGCTGGGGCTGCCCGCGCACGTCCACGTGGTGGCCTACCTGTGCGTCGGGCACGTGCGGGAGTTCGCCGCGGAGCCGGAGCTGGCGTCGGCGGGCTGGGCGCGGCGGCGGCCCCTGCGCTGGGCGGTGCACTCCGAGCGGTACGGATCACGGGCGTTGCCCGGGGAGGTGGCCATGAGCCTGATCGACGAGACGGTGGCGGCGATCGCGCCCGCTTCGGCCGCCGCGGCCGCGGAGGCGCGGGACCGGCTGGACCGCATGACGAAGCCGCGCGGCTCGCTGGGGCGCGTCGAGGACCTGGCCGTGCGGCTGGCCGGGATCGCGGGGGAGTGCCCGCCGCCGGTGCCCGAGCCCGCGGCCGTGGCGGTGTTCGCCGGCGACCACGGCGTGCACGCCCAGGGGGTGTCGCCGTGGCCGCAGGAGGTCACGGCGCAGATGGTCGCGAACTTCCTGGCCGGTGGCGCGGTGGTCAACGCCTTCGCCCGCCAGCTCGGGGCCGAGGTGTGCGTGGTGGACGTCGGCGTCGCCGCGCCGTTGGACCCGGTCCCCGGTCTGCTGCCGCGTCGGGTGCGCTCCGGGACCGCGGATCTCTCGGCCGGTCCCGCGCTGACCCGAGACGAGGCCCGCCAGGCCGTCGAGGTCGGCATCGAGGTCGCGCGCGACCTGGTCGCCGCCGGGAACCGACTGCTGGTCACCGGGGACATGGGGATCGCGAACACCACGGCCGCCGCGGCGATCATCAGCGCGGTGACGGGGGCGACGGCCGCCGACGCGACCGGCCGCGGGACCGGCATCGACGACGCGACGCTGGCCCTGAAGACCCGGGTGGTGGCGGAGGCGGTCGCCCGGTTCGAGCCGGGAGACGGGCTGGACCTGGCGGCGGCCTTCGGCGGACTGGAGCACGCCGGGCTGGCCGGGCTCATCCTCGGCGCCGCCGCGCTGCGGGTCCCGGTGCTGCTCGACGGCGTCAACGCGGGCGCCGCCGCTCTGGTCGCGTCGGTGCTGTCCCCGGCCGCGGTGGACTACTGCGTGCCAGGCCACCGCTCCGCCGAGCCCGGCCACGCCCTCGCCATGGCGCACCTGGGCCTCGATCCCCTGCTGGATCTGGGGATGCGGCTGGGGGAGGGTACCGGGGCGCTGCTGGCGCTGCCGGTGGTGCAGGGCGCCGCTCGGGCGCTGGCGGAGGTCGCGACCTTCGACGCGGCCGGGGTGGCGGACAAGGACGGCTAACGCGCGGCTAACGCTCGTCGAGGCGTTGCAGGATGAGCTGCAGGGTCGCGTCGACGCCGTCGAAGCGTTGGTCGACGGCCTCGAAGCGCTGGTCCGTCCGGTCGGACAGCGCCCGGATGTCGCCACGCACCTCGGCGAAGCGCTCGTCCGTGGTCCTCGCCAGAGTACGCACGTCCTCCCGGACCTCGGTGACCAGCTCGTAGAGCGACGCGATGTCGTTGTCCTGCCGGTTCAGCCGGCGGGCGAGCGGCTCCCCCGAGGTCATGTCCGGAGGCTAACCGGGCCCGGCCCCGCCGTGGGGCGTTTCCGCCACATCCGCGACGAACGCCGCCGAGGCCGCGGCGGGGAGCCGCCAGCTCGCCACCGGATCGGCGAAGGACAGCCCCGGATCGTCGACCGCGAACGAGCGGGCCCGACCCGGGCCCGTCGCGCGGGTCTCGAACCGGACCGTGACCCGGCCCTTGCCCGCCCCCTGCACCCAGCCGTGGCCGAACTCGGGGTGCGTGAGGTCGTCCCCGGCCCGGTAGGGCTGCGCGGGGTCCCGGGGCGCGCCGCGACCGCCCGGGCGGGGGCCGAACTCCGTGCCGGGCTCGGGATGCTCGGCGCTCGCGGCGCCCTCGGTGGTGACCTGGACCGGCACCTCCTGCTCGGTCGGAGGCGCCGCCACCCACCCGGTGTCCGACGGCACCGCCTCGAACAGGGCGGGCGGGGGCGACTCCGCGAGCCCCGACAACGACACCCCCACCAGCCGCACTCCGCCCTCGGGCACCGCGGTGCGCGCCAACCGCTGCGCCACCGCCGTGAGCACCGCGAGGTCGGTCGAGGCGAACGCCGTGGTCTCCGAGCGGGTGTGCGTCTCGAAGTCCGCGTTCCGCGCCTTGACCGTGACCGTTCGCGCGGCCCGCCCGTCCACCAGCAGCCGCCGGTGCGCGGCCGCGGTCATCTTCGCGACCTCGCCGAGCACGTCCGACATCTGCGTGAGGTCGTGCTCGAACGTGGTCTCCGCGGAGATCTGCTTCGCCGCCCCGCGCGGGGCCACCGGGCGCTCGTCGATCCCGCGCGCGAGGCGGTGCAGCTCGGTGCCCATCGCCGCGCCCAGCACCCCGGTGACCTCGCGCGGGTCCATCGCGGCCAACGCCCCGATCGTCTCGACGCCCACCTTGCGCAGCGACGCCTCCGCCACCGGGCCGACACCCCACAGTGACCGCACGGGCAGCGGGTCCAGCACCTCCCGTTCGACGGCGGGGTCCACCACCCGCAGCCCGTCCGGCTTGGCGAGCTCGGAGGCGATCTTCGCCACCTGCTTGCCGGAGCCCGCTCCGACCGACGCGGGCAGCCCCGTCCGGGCCCGGACCGCGGCGCGCAGGCCCACGCAGAACTCCGCGACCTCGCCCGGCGTAGCGCCGACCAGCGAGGCAGGCTCGAGGAACGCCTCGTCCACCGAGATCGGCTCCAGCACCGGCGCGGCCTCCCGCAGCACCGCCATGACCTCGTCGGAGATCACCTTGTAGAGCGGGAACCGCGGCGGCAGGACGGTCGCGTGCGGACATCGCCGCCGCGCCTGCCCCATGGGCATCGCCGACCGGGCCCCGAACACCCGCGCCTGGTAGCTCGCCCCGGCCACGACCCCGCGCCCGCCGGTCCCACCCACCAGGACCGGACGATCCGCCAAGGTGGGCCGGGTCAGCTGTTCGACGGACGCGAAGAACGCGTCCATGTCGAGATGCAGCACCCAGCGACCCACCCCGACAGTGTGCCGACCTACTCCGACAGAAGTGCGTCCCGGAGCCGCTCGACCGACACGAGCCCCTGGTAGACCTCGCCGTTGACGAACAGCGTCGGTGTGCCCCGCACCCCGGAGCGCACGCCCGAGTTGAAGTCCGCCTCCACCCGGTCCTCGACGGCCCGGGTCCGCGGCCACACGACCGCCTCCGGGTCGACGCCGGCGTTGACCGCGTGCTCGCGCAGGTCCGCCTGGGTCAGCCGGGGCGGGCCGGGCGCGTAGAGGCTGGCGTGCATCGGCCAGAACCGGCCCTCCAGGGCCGCCATCTCCGCCGCCGTGGCCGCGGCGAGGGCGTGCGGGTGCAGCTCGTGCAGCGGGAAGTGCCGGAAGGCGAACCGCAGCCGGTCGCCGAGCTCCTCGCGGACCTTCTCGATCACCGGCGCGGCCTCACGGCAGTACGGACACTCGAAGTCCCCGTACTTCAGCAGGGTGAGCGGGGCGTCCGGGTGGCCCTGGACGTGGTCGTAGAGACCGAGCGGCGGGTCGAGCACCTGGTGTCCTCTGCGGCAGGATGATCCGGTGGCGGTGACGACCCTATCCGAGCGCGGCGAGCTCTCCCGCGCCGCGCGGCAGTTCCTCCGCACGGAGTCCGGCTCGGCGTTCCTGCTGATCGGGGCGGCCGTCGTCGCGCTGCTCTGGGCGAACCTGCCGCTCGGCTACGAGGCGTTCTGGCGCACCCCGCTGTCGATCGAGTTCGGCGGCGCCGCCATCGACCTGGACCTGCGGCACTGGGTGAACGACGGCCTGATGGTCCTGTTCTTCTTCTCGGTCGGGCTGGAGATCGCCCGCGAGATGACCCTCGGCGAGCTGCGCGGCCTCCGCGCGATCGCGGCGCCCGCGGCCGCGGCGCTCGGCGGGCTGGTGGTCCCCGCCCTGCTCTTCCTGGCGTTCAACGCCGGCGGTGAGGCCGCGAACGCGTGGGGCATCGCGATCTCCACGGACACCGCCGTGCTGCTGGGCGTGCTCGCGCTCGTCGGTCCGCGCTGCCCGGACCAGCTGCGGGTCTTCCTGCTCGCCCTGGCGATCGTGGACGACATCGGCGCCGTGATCGCGATCGCCGTGTTCTACACCGAGCAGGTCGACGTGCTCGCTCTGCTGCTGGCCGTCGTACTCTTCCTGGCGCTGCTCGGGCTGCGGTACGTGAACTTCTGGCGCACGCCGTTCTACGCGGCGATCGGGCTGGTGATGTGGGTCGCGGTGCTGGCGTCTGGCGTGCACCCGAGCGTGGTCGGGGTGGCACTGGGGCTGCTGGTCAACGCCTACGCGCCGCGGCGCCAGGACATGAGGCGCGCCCTCTCGGTGGGCAAGACGTTCATCCTCGACCCGACGCCGGAACGCGCGATGGCGGCCCAGGCGGCGGTCGTCGAGGCGGTGTCGCCGAACGAACGGCTGCAGCTCAAGATCCAGCCCTGGTCCAGCTACGTGATCGTGCCGCTGTTCGTGCTGGCCAACGCCGGTGTGGTGCTGTCCTCGCGCACCCTCGCCTCGGCCTTCTCGTCGCCGCTGACCTGGGGGATCGTCGTCGGGCTGGTGGTCGGCAAGCCGATCGGCGTGTCGCTCGGGACGTGGCTGGCCCTGCGGACGGGCATCGGCCGGGTGCCGGACACCCTGCGCTGGGGCCAGCTGTTCGGCGGCGCGGGGCTCTCCGGGATCGGCTTCACCGTGGCGCTGTTCGTGACCGAGCTCGCCCTGTCGGACGAGCTGCTGGTCAGCGAGGCGAAGATCGGCATCCTGACCGGCTCGCTCCTCGCGGCGCTGGTCGGTTGGGTGATCTTCCGCGTCGCCGGGGAACGCGGCGGGCAGTGCTCCCCGAGCGGGCTGCCGACGTTGCCGCCCCGGCCCTGGCGCCCGATCGACTGACCGGCCGGCCCGATCGACTGACCGGCCGGCTGGGAGGCTCAGCCCCGGCGGAGGAGGGGGTCGCCGTCGCGCTCGGTGACCTCCGCGGGACGCGGACCCAGGCCCGCGAGGGCCGCGGGGTGGGACGGGCCCGCCCGTAGGTCGACGAGCCACACCTGCGCCGGGCCGTCGGTCCACGACTCGACGCGGGCCCCCGCCAGGGTGATCGCGTTCATCGGGCTGGACAGGCCCTCGCCGGTGGCCTTGAGCAGAGCCTCCTTGCGGGTCCAGACCCTGAGGAAGGCGGGCCCGTCGGCGGGCCGCGGCTCGGCGGGGGACAGGGCGTGGCCGGCGAGCGCCGCGAGGTCGCCGAGCTCCCGGAGCTCCTCGACGTCCAGGCCCACCGGCCCGTCCGCGCTCACCGCGACGCCGACCCGGTCGCCGGAGTGGGTCAGCGAGAAGTGCAGGCCGGGCAGGGTCGGCTTGCCGTGCGGTTTCCCGCAGCGGCAGGTCCGGTCGAACTCGAGCCCGGCCGGGTCCGAGTCCAGCCGCGCGGCCAGCACGAGCCGGGCGAGCGCGTGCGCGGCGAGGTACCGAGCCTGGTCCGCGGGTCGACGGAAGCGCTCCAGGCGCTCGCGCTCGTGCGCGTCGAGGAGCGCCGCCAGGTGCGGCGCCTCGGAGACCGGCCGGGCCCACCACACGTCCACCACGGGACGAGCCTAACGATCACGGGCGGGTCGCTGCACGCCCCGCGGGCACGACGGGGCCGGGCCAGGAACCCGGCCCCGCCGCGAGGCCGACTCAGCCGCTGCGACGGGCGGCGTAGTCGGTTCGGGGGTGCGCCGGCTTGGTGAGCGCGGCGCCCGCCCTTCCGTCGCGCAGGGAAAGGAGCGACGGGTTCGAGCCTGCCGCCTTGCCGCGCTTCGCGGCGCGGCGGGCGGCGCGGTTGGTGGGTTCGGATGCGGTGCTGCGTGCCTGCATGAGGACCTCCCGGAGGTGTGGAGGGGCGCCCGGGCGGCGCTTGCCCCGTGTCGCAGGCGTGGCCGTGCCAGACGGTTCCACGGGGGACGTGCCGCCTCGCGAGGGGCGGCCCGGACGGATCTGGAGACGACGTGGGGCGCGGCAGAGCAGCCGCGCCCACTCACGTGATGATCAGGTCCATGGCGAGAACCGTACGGACGCCGCCGCGCGGCCGCCACCGAATTACCGTGTGGCGGGTGCAGAACCCCGACGTGATCGTGATCGGCGGCGGCATCGCCGGGGCCTCGGTGGCCTACGAGCTGGCCGCGGACCGCCGGGTCCTGCTGCTGGAGGCGGAGCCCTCGCTCGCGCTGCACTCCACCGGCCGCTCCGCCGCCACCTACATCCCCGGCCACGGCACCGCCGCCTTCCGCGCCCTCATCCGTGCGTCGGCCGCCCGCTTCCCGGCTCTCGCCGCCGAGCTGGACGCCCCTCCCTTCCTCACCCCGCTGACCGTCCTGTTCGCCGCCCTGGACGACGAGGGCGAGGCCGAGCTCGCCGGGCTGCAACGGAACTGGGACGCGGAGCCGGACGGGCCCCGTGCCCTCACCGCCGCCGACACCGACGCCGCCTGCCCGGGGCTGCGCGGCGCCCGCTCCGGGGCGGTGGTCGAGGCCGCCGCGGCGGACGCGATCGGCCTGCACGCCGCCTACGTGCGCGGACTCCGTCGCCGGGGCGGGCAGATCGTGCAGGGTGCCCGAGCCGTGCGGATCGCGGCGGCCGGAGCGTGGCGCGTCGAGACCTCGGCAGGCGCCTGGACCAGCCCGGACGTCGTGAACGCCGCGGGCGCGTGGGCGGACCACATCGCGACGCTCGCCGGAGTGCCGCGCGCCGGTCTGCAGCCCTACCGCCGCACCGTCGCGATCTCCCCGTGCGCGGTCCCGCCCGGCATGCCGATGGTGATCGACGCCGCCGAGCGCTTCTACGCCAAGCCCGAAGGGGACTGCCTGCTGCTCTCCCCGAGCGACGAGACGCCCGTGGAGCCCGGGGACGCCCGCCCCGACGAGCTCGACGTCGCGCTGGCCCTGGAACGCGCCGAGGAGGCCCTGCACCTGGGGCTGCGGTCGGTGCGCACGGCGTGGGCCGGGCTGCGGACCTTCGCGCCGGACCGCGATCCCGTGGTCGGGGCCCGGCCCGAGCATCCCGGGTTCCACTTCTTCGCGGGTCAGGGCGGATCGGGGATCGAGTCCGCGCCCGCGCTGGCCGCGCTGGGCGCGGCGGTGGTCGCCGGGAAGGCCATGCCCGCCGACATCGCCGTGGACCCCGCGGCCCTGTCACCCACGCGCTGGTAAGCGCCCGCTCACTTACCATGGGCGCATGGCTGCCCCCACCACCGCCACCGGCCGCGCGCTGTTCGACGGCGCCTACTGGGCCGATCCGTACCCGGCACTCGGCGAGCTGCGCGCCGACGAGCCCGTGCGCCGACTCGACCTGCCGGACGGCCCGATGTGGCTGGTCACGCGCTACGCGGACGTCCGCGCCGCGTTCGTGGACCCGCGGCTGTCCAAGGACTGGCGCTACACCCTCCCCGAGGAGCAGCGCGCCGCGATGCCCGCCGCGCCCACCCCGATGATGCTGCTCATGGACCCTCCCGACCACACCCGGCTGCGCAAGCTGGTGAGCCGCGCGTTCACGGTGCGGCGGATGGAGGAGCTGCGCCCGCGCGTGCAGCAGATCGCCGACGAGCTCCTCGCGGACCTCCCGGTCACCGAGACCGTGGACCTCATGGCGCACTACGCCTTCCTGCTCCCGGTCCGGGTGATCTGCGAGCTGCTCGGGGTGCCCGAGGCCGACCGCGACGACTTCGGCCGCTGGTCCTCGACGATGGTCGACGAGTCGCCGCAGGAGGAGAAGCGGGCCGCCGCGCAGCGCCTGTCGCAGTACCTCGCCGAGCTGATCGAGCGCAAGCGCGCCCAGCCGGACGACGCCCTGCTCAGCGCGCTGACCCAGGTCGCGGACGACGGCGACGCACTGTCCCGGGAGGAGCTCGTGGCGATGGCGATGATGCTGCTCATCGCGGGCCACGAGACCACCGTGAACCTGATCGGCAACGGCGTGCTGGCGCTGCTCACCCATCCCGACCAGCGCGCGACACTGGCGGAGAAGCCCGAGATGTGGCCGACGGCCGTCGAGGAGCTGCTGCGCTGGGACTCGCCGGTCACGAACACCCCGGTCCGGTTCGCCGCCGAGCCGGTCGAGATCGCGGGGACGACCATCCCCGCGGGCGCCGTGGTGATCCTCGGGCTGTCCGCGGCCAACCGGGACTCCGGGCGCTTCGCTGAGGCGGACGAGCTCGACGTGACCCGGGACGACCGCGGGCACGTCGCCTTCGGGTACGGCCTGCACCACTGCCTGGGCGCCCCGCTCGCCCGGATCGAGGGCCAGGTCGCGCTGCAGACGCTGCTCACGCTGCGCCCGGGGCTCGCGCTCGCCGTGGACCCCGCCGAGCTGGCCTACCGGCGCAGCGTGCTCGTCCGCGGGGTCACCGAGCTGCCGGTGACCTTGAGCTGAGCCGGGTACAACGGAGGGAGACTCCCGGGAGGCGCCGTGCCAGAGGATCCGTTCGGGCCCGGCGGCCCGCTGGGGCCGCTCGAGGGGCTGCTCCGCAACCTGGTCGACGGTCTGGGCCTCGACGATCCGGCGGACCCCGACCACCGGGAGCGGGACTCCGCCGACCGGGAACGGGGACGCGCCGGACGCGGCGGTGCCGATCCGGCGGCCGACACCGACCGGACCGGCTGGGACCCCACCCGGCGCGAGCCGGGCCGCCGCACGCGCCGTCTCGACCGGCACGGGCACGATCTCACCGAGGCCGCGCGGGCCGGCCGGCTCGATCCGGTCCTCGGCCGCGACTCCGAGATCGACCAGGTCGTGGAGGTCCTCGCCCGGCGCACCAAGAACAACCCCGTGCTGGTCGGCGAGCCCGGGGTGGGCAAGACCGCGATCGTGGAGGGGCTCGCGCAGCGGATCGTGTCCGGCCGGGTCCCCGCCGCGCTGAAGGACGTCCGGGTGATCGCGCTCGACCTCGCCGGGATGGTGGCGGGCACCCAGTACCGGGGCCAGTTCGAGGAGCGGTTGACCGGTGTGGTGGACGAGATCCGCGCGGCCGGGCGCTCGCTCGTGGTGTTCGTCGACGAGCTCCACCAGGTGGTCGGGGCCGGCTCCGCCCGGGACCAGTCGATGGACGCGGCCGCGATCCTCAAACCCGCGCTGGCCCGCGGGGAGCTGCAGCTCGTGGGGGCGACCACGCCCGAGGACCACCGCCGGTACCTCGAGCGGGATGCCGCGCTCGACCGCCGCTTCGAGGTCGTCCGGGTCGGCGAGCCCACAGCGGACGCCACGCTGGCGATCCTGCGCGGCCTGCGACCCCGCTACGAGCACCACCACGCGGTTCGGATCACCGACGCCGCGCTCGAGGCCGCCGTGACCCTCTCGGTCCGCTACCTGCGGGACCGGTTCCTCCCGGACAAGGCCGTGGACCTGGTCGACCGGGCCGCCGCACGCTCCGGCCTGCGCGGTGAGGCGCCCACCCACCAGGTGGACGAGCTCGTGCGGGCCCGCGAGGTCGCCGCCGACGCCGGGGACACCGAGCGGGTCGCGATGCTGGATCGCGAGCTGGAGCGGCTGGTCCTGGACACCGGCCACACCCCCGGGGAGATCGGGGCGCGGGACGTGGCCGAGGTCGTCGCGGACCGCACCGGCATCCCGGTCGCCGAGCTGACCCTGTCCGAGCGGGCCCGGCTGCTCGAGCTGGAGAGCCATCTCGCCCGCCGGGTGGTCGGGCAGCGGAAGGCCGTCGAGGCGGTCGCGGACGCCGTGCGCAGCGCCCGGGCCGGGCTGGCGGGCCCGGACCGGCCTGCGGGGTCCTTCCTGTTCCTGGGGCCGACGGGTGTCGGCAAGACGGAGCTCGCCCGCGCGCTCGCCGCCGTGCTCTTCGGCTCCGACGAGCACCTCGTCCGCCTCGACATGACCGAGTACGCGGACCGCGCCGCGGTGACCCGCCTGGTCGGGGCGCCGCCCGGCTACGTCGGTCACGAGGACGCCGGGCAGCTCACCGAGCCCGTCCGGCGCAACCCCTACTCGGTCGTGCTGCTGGACGAGATCGAGAAGGCCCACCCGGACGTGCTCGCCACGCTGCTGCAGGTGCTCGACGCGGGGCGGCTCACCGACTCCCGGGGCCGCACGGTCGACTTCCGCCACGCCTTGATCGTGATGACCGGGAACGCATCCGTGGACTCCCTGCGGCTGCGCCCCGAGTTCCTCAACCGGGTCGACGACGTGGTGGTCTTCGACCCCCTGACCGCCACCGAGATCCGGGAGATCGCCGGGATGATGGTGGGTGAGCTGCGGGACCGGCTCGCGGGTCGGGGGATCACCCTCGAGGTGGCGCCCGAGGCCCTGGACCGCCTCGCGGAGCTGGGCTACCAGCCGGAGTACGGGGCGCGCCCACTGCGCCGCGTGGTGGCGCGCGAGATCGAGCGCAGGCTCGCGAAGGTGCTGCTCGCGGGCCCGGTGCGGCGGGTGCGGCTCACCGGGGAGCTGGAGCTGCGCGCGGAGTAGGCAGGTGTTCTGGGTCATGGCGGCGACGGTAAGGCCGCCGACCGACAGTGCCGGGGAGTTCTCGAAAGTTGTCCACAGGTGCCGACTTCGGCGGAGGAAACGTCCGCTTCGTGAGTGCGATGGAGTCGGGGAGCGCGCCGTCGCCGCCCTGGTCCGGACGGACGCCACGGACGAGAGCCTGCGTACCGGCGGCGCGGCCGGGTCCCGGTGTGACTCCGAGCGCGGCCGGAGGCGTCCGACTCGCGGCCGGAGGCGTCCGACTCGCGGCCGGTGGTGTGGGACTCGCGGCCGGTGGTGTGGGACTCGCGGGGTGGGTAGTGGGGATCGCCATGTCCTCGGGACAGACGATCACCGGCTCCGGGAGGATCTGCCCATGGAGCTCACGGTCGGGGGGCGAACCCTCCGGGTCGAGGTGCGGGCCGGGGGTGGGGGACGGACCCCGCTGCTGCTGTGCAACGGGATCGGCGCCCGGCTGGAGATGCTCGACCCCTTCGTCGAGGCCCTGCCCCCCGAGCTCGAGGTCATCCGCTTCGACGTGCCCGGCGTCGGCGGTTCGCCCGCCCCGGCCGCGCCCTACCGGATGCCCGGCATCGCCCGGACGGTCGGGGCGATGGTGCGGGAGCTGGGGCACGAACAGGTGGACGTCCTGGGCTACTCCTGGGGCGGCGGCCTGGCACAGCAGATCGCACTGGGCGAGCGGTCGCTGGTCCGCAGGCTCGTGCTGGTCGCGACCGGGACCGGCTCGATGATGGTCCCGGCCAGGCCCGCCGTGCTGTCGAAGATGCTCACCCCGCGCCGCTACCGCGACCCCGCCTACGCGGCGGAGGTCGCGGGGGAGATCTACGGGGGCACCATGCGGACGAACCCGGAGCGCGCCGCCCGGCTGCTGCACGGTGGGCCCAGCGAGCGCGGCTACCTCTACCAGCTGCTCGCCGGGGCGGGCTGGACCACGCTGCCGGCGTTGTGGCTGGTCTCCGCGCCGACGTTGGTCGTCTCCGGGGACGACGACCCGATCATCCCGCTGGTCAACGCCCGGATCCTGCGCCGCGGCATCCGCGGCGCGCTGCTGCACGTGTACGCGGGCGGCCACCTCGCGCTGCTCACCGAGCCCGAGCAGCTGGCTCCGGTGATCGACGAGTTCCTGCGTCGGTGACCGTCCGCTGCCGCGGCACCTCGACGGCCGGCCCGAGCACCACCACCGACGCCACCAGGTAGCCGACCGCCCCCACGCACCCTGCGGCCACGAACCCGGCCCCCCACGTCGAGTCCCCGACGGCGAGCGCGCGCAGCGCCACGGCCAGCGCCAAGGCCAGCCCCGCGGCGGCCGCGAAGAGCACCGCGGCGTCCGCGTGCCGGACCGGTGTGCGGTGGCGCAGCAGCAGCCCGACGACGAGCACCGCGGCCACGACCGCCCCCGCCTGGTGGAAGGCGGGCGACCCGCCCGGCGGCCAGAGCCCGAGGGTGAGGAAGTAGGCGGCGAGGGTGACGGCGGCCCGCAGCGCGGCGGTGCGGAACGGGCCGGGATGGGCGAGCAGCGCGATCACCAGGACCGCCGCCGCGACGACCGCGGCCAGCACCACGACGACCGTGGGTGTGACCTCGACCTGGGCGAGCCCCCGGTATCCCGCGTAGCCCGCGATGAGCAGGAACAGGACTCCGACCCAGCCGCGGTAGCCGAGGCGCCAGGTCGTGCTCACATACGCCATGTCGCGGAGGCCCTTCTCCCCGTTACCGTCCGGCATTATCCCGGGTATGGCCTACGAGACGCTCGACTACACCGTCGCGGACGGGATCCTGACCCTGACCCTGAACCGGCCGGACCGGCTCAACGCCTTCACCGTGACCATGGCGGACGAGCTGGAGGCCGCCTACGACCGGGCGAGCAAGGACGACGACGTCCGGGCGATCGTGGTGACCGGCGCGGGCCGGGGATTCTGTGCGGGCATGGACCTGAGCGGTGAGGGCAACGTGTTCGGGCTGGACGAGTCCCAGCAGCCCACCTTGCAGGACCTCACGGAGCGCTTCGACGATCCGGAGATCGTCGCGGGCGTCCGGGACACCGGGGGGCGGGTGAGCCTCGCCGTGTACCGCTGCACCAAGCCCGTGATCGCCGCGATCAACGGCCCCGCGGTGGGCATCGGCGCGACCATGACGCTCCCGATGGACGTCCGCATCGCCACGACGAACGCCCGGATCGGCTTCGTGTTCGGCAGGCTCGGGGTGGTGCCGGAGGCGGCGTCGAGCTGGTTCCTGCCTCGGATCGTGGGGATCAGCCGCGCGCTGGAGTGGGTCTACACCGCGGACATCCTGTCGGCCCAGGAGGCGTTCGACGGGGGCCTGCTCCGCTCCGTGGTCTCCCCGGACGAGCTGCTCCCCGCGGCCTACGGGCTCGCGCGCCGGTTCGTGGACGCGCACTCGCCCGTGGCCACCGCGCTGATGCGGCAGATGATGTGGCGCAACAGCGCCGCGCCGCACCCGGTCGAGGCGCACCGGGTGGACTCGCTCGCGATGTTCTACACGTCGATCGCGGACGGCAAGGAGGGCGTGGCCGCCTTCCTGGAGAAGCGCCCGGCGGAGTTCACCGGCCGCGCCTCCCGCGACCTCCCGCCCTTCCTGCCCTGGCAGGAGGACTGCTAGTGACGGTATGGAGGCCCCAGCGTCGGACCTCCACACCCGTCTAGTACGCGATGAAGAGGATCTCTTCCCGGCTGTACTCGTGGTCCGGGTGCTTCTCCTTCAGGTGCGCCTGGGTCTTGGTGACCAGGTCATCCTCGTCGGTCCCCTCGATGTGCTCTCCGCAGGGGCAGTTCAGGTGCTTCTTCATCGCGCTCCTCACGTAGTCGGGTACGCATCCGACCCTAGTACCGGTCCACCGAGGGGTGCAGGCGGCGGACCTGGCGATGCCCTCGGTCCACGCCGAGCGCAACGCGGCCGCGTCGAGAGGCCAGGCAGCCGAGCAGCACCAGGAACCCGACGAGGTAGCCGTCCGGCCAGAGTGAGACGAGCCCCGTCGCCGGGATCGGGCCGACGCTCGGGCCGGGGAGCTTCGTGACCACCGCCGCGGTGACCAGCAGGGTCGCGGCGAGCGGGACCCAGCGCCGTCGTACCGCCAGGAGCACGACGAGCGGCACGCACCACACGTAGTGGTGGGACCAGGCGAACGGGGCCGCGGCGGCCGACCCCAGCCCGACGACGGTCAGTGCCCACGTCGTGGGCAGCCTGCGGGCCACCAGCAGGGTCGCCACGGCGAGGAGCGCGGACAGCCCGAGCGCGAGCGCCGCGTGCTCCCCGACCAGCCGCCCGAGGGTCCCCGCCAGCGCGTGGTTGCTCGGTCCCGCCACCGCCGAGATCCGGTCCGCGGCGAGGAACGTGCCGCGCAGCCAGTACTGCGCGGAGTCCGCGGGCGCGACCAGGACGCCGAGCGCGGTGGCCCCGACGAACGTGGCCAGCGCGGTCGCCGCGGCGCGGAACCGGCGGGTGAGCAGCAGGTACGCCACGAACAGCAGCGGCGTGAGCTTGACCGCCGCCGCGATCCCGAGCCCGACGCCCGTCCAGCGCGACCGCCGGGTCAGGTCCAGCACCACGAGCGCGAGCAGCACGACGTTGACCTGGCCCAGGTAGAGCGTGGTGCGGACCGGGTCGAGCCACAGCGCGAGGGCGACGAGCAGCACGATCGTCCCGGGCGGGAGGCCGGGCGCGCACCGCCGGACCACCGCGACGAGCAGCGCGACACCGACGACCGTCCAGGCGATCTTGAGCAGGGTGAGCGGCACGAACGTCAAGGGCGCGAACAGGACCGCCGCGATCGGCGGGTAGACGAACGGCAGGTCCAGCAGGACCCCGCCCGCGTACAGCGGCTCGCCCGCGAGGAGGTGCGCGCCGCCCGCGACGTAGACCTGCAGGTCGATCAGCAGGACGTGCGCCGCGGGCCACAGCGCGAGCACGACCGCCTGCGGGGCGGCGAGCAGCAGGATCAGGACCGGCACGGCACCAGAGTGTCCAGCACCTCCCCGAGGTGCTCGACGACGGACATGTGGCCGACCCCCGTCAGCCGCCGCAGCGTCGTCAGGTCCGGGGGCAGCCGTTCGGCGAGATCCTCGGCGTGGTGCATCGGGATCGTCCGGTCCGCGTCCCCCTGGACGAGGTGCACCGGCACCGCGACGGACTTCCAGCGGATCCCCCAGGGGGCGCCGAGCAGGGCGTACTCGGCGAGGACGCCCCGGGGGCCGGGGCGCAGGGCCTCGACGAACCCGTCGATCAGCGAGCGGCCGCCGAGCCGGTCCAGGGCGGCGCGGTCATGCTCGTCCAGCCCCGCCAGCACCTGACGCAGCGCGATCCCCGGCGAGAGGCGGGCGACGAGGTGCTCGGCGCGCAGCGTCACCGCGCCCCGCCACGGGCTGCGCCGGGCGAGGTCGATCATGTGCAGGTCGCCGTGGCCGAGGCCGTCCCCGGCGCCCGGGCGATCCAGCGGCCCCAGCCCCGCGACGACGGCGACGCCCGTCAGCCCGGGGTCCCCGCCCGCCGCGCAGGCCACCGCGAACGGGCCGCCGCCGGAGTAGCCCAGCACGCTGTACCGCTCGGCGCCCAGGGCGCGCGCCAGCCCCCCGACCTGCCCCGCGTATCCCGCGATGGTGTGCCCGGGGACGGGATCGGACCGGCCGACGCCGGGCCGGTCCGGGCAGACGACCCGCAGGCCGCGGGCGCGGGCGGGCTCCGCGAGATAGCCCTTGCCGACCCGGCTGTCCGGGATGCCGTGCAGGAAGACGACGAGTGGGCCCGCCGGGTCCCCGTGCTCGGTCCAGGCCACCCGTCGTCCGCCGACGACGGTCACGTGGGTCGGCTCCATCCGCCGAGGCTACGGAGCGTCCGAGTCGGCCGGATGACGGGACGGTTGAGGGAGATGTGACGAGTACCACACGATGTGTCATGCTTGTCCCATGTGCTCGCCCGTGCGCTCCGCCTTCGCCCACACCGCCGAGCTGGACCTCGCCGCCGACGTCGACCAGGCCGCGCCGGACGTGGCGATCAGCGCCGAGCTCGGGCCCGACGCGCCGCACCACACGGCGATGGGGCGGATCGGCGACCGGCTGCGGCTGCGGGTGCTGTTCGCCTGCGACGTCGACCTCGAGGACGAGGTCCGCCGCGGGATCGACCGCGCCCTGGCCCGTGGCATGCTGACCGCACCGGACGGCACGGTCAGCCGCTGGTCGCTCCGGGACGCCTTCCCGGGCGCGGTCCAGGAGCGGGAGCGCGCCGAGGCGGAGCGCCTGCTCGACGCCTGACGCCGCCTGCGGGGAGCGGTGATCGTCACCGTCCCCGCTGCTGTGAGCTCCGCGGACCCTGGTCAGGGGAGCGGGAGCCGGGCGGCCTCCACCGGCTCGCCCAGGCCCCGCAGCTGCGCGGTCGCCCGGACGGCGGACACCACGTGCTGCATCGCCGGCCTCCGGACCGCGCGGGTGCGGTAGGCGATCGACACAGTGCGCAGGACGGGCTCGGCCAGCGGCAGGGCGTCCACGCCGTCGGGCCGGCTCGCCAGCCCCAGATCGGACACGAGGGTGACCCCGAGACCGCCCGCGACCAGCGCCAACGCCGTGAACTGCTCCTCCGCCTCGTGGATCGTGCGGGGCTCGAACCCGGACCGGCGGCACGCGTTGCGCACCGCGCGGCCGAAGTGGGACCGGGGGCCGGCCAGGATCCACCACTGGTCGGCGAGCTCGGCCAGGTCCACCGTCGGGCCGGGTTGCGAGCCCGCGGGCACCGCGGCGTAGAGCCGCTCGACGGCCACGACCTCGCGGGTCAGCGCCGGGTCCCAGGACATCGGGTGGCCGGAGTAGTCGATCACGAAGGAGAAGTCGAGTGCGCCGTCGCGCACCGCGCCCGCCGTCTCCTCGGGTGTGAGCTCCCGGGTGCTGACGGTGATCCCGGGATGCTCCTCGGCCAGCCGGACCAGCGCGGCGGGCAGCAGGCCCGCCGTCACCGACGCCCAGACTCCCGCGGTCAGCCGCACCGACCGCTCGTCCCGCGCCTGCTCCAGGGCCAGCTCGGCCCGCTCGACGGAGCCGAGGATCTCCTCGGCGTGCTCGGTGAGCACCAGCCCGAGCTCGGTGAACCGGACGCGGCGGCCGAGCCGCTCGAACAACGTGCCGCCGACCTCGCGCTCGAGCTGCGCCAGCTGCTGGGAGACGCCGGAGGCCGTGTAGTGCAACGAGGCCGCGGCGGCCGTGACCGTGCCGCGCCGGTACAGCTCACGGAGCATCCGCAGGCGGGTCAGGGAGAGCTCCACGATCTCCACCGTAGGCGTGCAGCCGGGGTGAACGCGACCGTGAACGATTCGTTGATGGACGCCGGCCGGGCTCGGGTCGCACAGTGGTGTCAACGGCGGCCCCCTCCGTCGACCCCCCGAAAGGAACCAGGTCCTGACCAGGGCCTGCCCTGTCATGCCCCGAGTCTGGAGGTCGTCTGTGACCACGATCCGAGAGCCCGTCGGCCCGGTCTGCGCGCCTCCCGGCGTCGCGCCCGTCCCGGGCACTGTCGCACAGGAACCGACGCTCCGTCTGACGTGGACGGACCGGCTCACCGGCGCCCACGGCTACCTGGTGGTCCACACGCTGCGATCCGGGATCGCCACCGGCGGCACCCGGATGCGCAAGGGCTGCACGCTCGGCGAGGTCGAGGACCTGGCCCGCGGCATGGCCGCCAAGACCGCCGCGTTCGACCTGCCCGTCGGCGGGGCGAAGGGGGGCATCGACTTCGACCCCAAGGATCCGGACGCGTTCGGCGTGCTGCGGCGGTTCGTGGCCGCGATGCGTCCGTGGATCGACGCCCACTGGGTCACCGCCGAGGACCTCGGCGTGCCTCAGCACCTGATCGACGAGGTGTTCGCCTCGTTGGGCCTCGGGCAGAGCTACCACGCTGCGATCCGCCGCTCCGCGGACCCGGTGCGCACCATGGAACGCGTCCACAAGGGCCTGAACGCGCAGGTCCCGGGTGGTCTGCTCGGCGACGTGATCGGCGGCTACGGCGTGGCCCACGCCTGTCTCGGCGCGGCGCGGTCCTTCGCCTGGGAGGTCGAGCGCACGACCGTCGCGATCCAGGGGATCGGGACCATGGGCGGCGCCGCGGCCTGGTACCTGCACGAGGAGGGCATGAAGGTCGTCGCGCTGGCGGACGCCGCGGGCACCCTGCACAGCCCCGACGGGCTGGACGTCCCGACCCTGCTGGACCTGCGCGACGCCTACGGCGAGATCGACCGCGACCGGCTGCCCGCCGGGGTGGCGCGGCTGCCGCGGGAGGCCGTGGTCGGGATCGGGGCGGACGTGTTCGTCCCGGCCGCGATCTCGTACGCGATCACGCCGGACAACAGCTTCGACGTGGCGGCGAAGGTCGTGATCGAGGCCGCGAACGCCGCGACCACCCCGGAGGCGGAGGCGATGCTCGCCGCGCGCGGGATCCCCGTCGTGCCGGACTTCGTGGCCAACGCCGGTGCGGCGGCCTGGGCCTGGTGGCTGCTGCTGGGCCGGGTCGGCATGGAGCACAACGACGTGATCACCGCCGAGGACTCCTTCCGCCTGCTCCGCACGCAGATGGCCGAGAAGGTGGCCGCGCTGCTGGACCCCTGGCACGCCGACGCCGTTCCGCCGCGGCAGACCGGCCTGGCCATGACGGTGAGCGACCTGGACGGCGCGGACGACGTCCTGGTCATCCCCTGACCGTCGAGAGGAGGTAGGACCTCCTGGTGGAGAAGTCCGTCACGATCGTGGCCGCGGACGACCGGCGAACCCAGGAGACCCACTGATGGCCATCACGCCTACCGACACGCTCGGCTACGACGTGCGCGACTCCGTCGCGTACGTGACCATGAAGCGGCCGGAGTCGATGAACGCGCTCAACCGCGAGCTGCAGAACGCCATCGGGGAGGCATTCGAGCAGGCCGACGCCGACCCGGGCGTCCTCGCCGTCGTGCTCCGCGGCGAAGGCGGACGCGCGTTCAGCGCCGGCGGCGATCTCAAGGGCATCGCGTCGAGGATCGAAGCCGGTGAGACCATCGCCGGCCCGGCGGGCGCCGCGACCGCCCGGACGGTCAGGGCCCACCCGATGGTCGCCAAGCCCGGCACGCTGCGCGGGATGGACGAGGTGAACGCCTGCTCCAAGCCGACGATCGCCGCGATCGACGGCTACGCGATGGGCGGCGGGCTGGAACTGGCGCTGTACTGCGACATCCGCCTGGCCACCCGGCAGTCGCAGTTCGCCCTGCCCGAACCGAAGCGCCATCTGCTGTCCGGTCCGGCTTTCGTGCACCTGTCCCGCATGATTCCGCTGGGCGAGGCCATGTACATGGAGCTGACCGGCCGCCGGCTCGACGCCGAACGGGCCTACAAAATCGGGCTCATCCAGGAGGTGTACGACACGCGGGACGACCTGGACGCCGGCGTGGAGAAGGTACTGGCCGAGCTGCGGGAGAACTCGCCGCTGGCCGTGCAGTTCCTGAAGCGAATCATCAAGGACGGCCGCGACATGACCGTCGAGCAGCAGTGGAAGTTCGCCGAGATGTACGCGTACACCCTGGAGAACACCGAGGACGCGCTCGAAGGCCCCAAGGCCTTCGCCGAGAAGCGCAAGCCGGAGTGGAAGATGCGCTGACCCTGCCAGCCAGATTCAGCGCTGGGTGCACGATCACGGGGCCCCGATCGCACGCAAGTGCGGTCGGGGCCTCTGTCGTCCGCCTGTCCCTCGGGTAGGCCGACGGGTCGCGACTCCTCGGTCGAGCACGAGCGTGCCGGCGCGCGTCCTGGTGACGAACAGTATCTGCTCGTCCTCATCCCACACCGAGGTGTGCAGCACGTCGCCGCCGACGACGGGCGCCACGAAGCGGGCGCTCATGGACCCGAAGTTCTCCGGGTCCCCGCCGAAGGCGGTCTGGAGCAGGGCGCGTCCGGCGAAGCCGAAGGTGCAGTCCCCTTGGAGCGGCGGTCGCTTGAAGCCGCCGCGAGCAGCGATCTCCGAGTCGGTGTGCAGCGGACTGCGCTCGCCCGACAACCGGTAGAGCAGTGCTTGCCACGGCATCGTTGCCTGCTCGACGACGGCATCGGGGCGCCGGGTCGGTGCGCGCCATTCCGGCGCTGACCCCCGCTCCCCGCCGAATCCACCATGACCGCGCAAGTACACGCCAGCTTCGGTTTCGGCCAGCAGCCGGCCGTCGTCATCGAAAAAGCGGTGCCCCAGCTTGAGGAGCGCATCCGCCCCTTTGTCATAGATCTTGCCCACTCGCCCCTGAACGGTCATGACGCCCTGTGGAGAAAGCCCGGCGTGCACGACGATCGACTGCGAGACCAGCAGGAAACCGCCTGCTGGTACGTCCCGCCACGGCAGCGGCACGTGTGGCCCGAGCGCGATGGGAAAGGTGGGGAGGACTCGCTGCCCGATGCCGTCGGTGTTCTCGGTCGTGTATTCGAGCTCGAACTCCGGGTCGTCGCTGCCGGCTCCCACGCCGAGGGCGTAGACGATGGCGCGGGTGGGATCCCACGAAACGGTGACCGCCTCGCTGACAGTCTCTGCCCTGTCAAGATCTAACGCCATCATGACCTTCCTCGCCACAGGAACAGGCGTACCGGCCGACTCGCATGGCGCGCTCGGCCGGGTCACTCGAGTCATGCTATGCGGCCCGCGCACGCGGCGGAATGGCAAACGCGAGCTGTCACCACCTCGCTCAGCGCGTCCGCATCGGCCGACGGCGCCGTGCGCAACCCGCATCCGTCCAGGATGTCGGAATAGCGACGAGCTAGTTGGGGAGCACGTCAGGCGGGGTGCGCGCCCCGCTACCGGTTGAGCGGGTCACGGGGCAACCCGAGGATCCGCTCGGCGATGACGTTGCGGGTGATCTCCGAGGTGCCGCCCGCGATCGTGCTGGCGCGCATGCTGAGATACTGGCCGACGAGCTCCTGCTCCGATCCATCGACAACGCCCAGGCCCGCGATGCGGATGGCCAGCTCGGTCAGCCGCTGCTCGTGCTCGGCGCCGGCCAGCTTGGTCACGTTGCCTTCCGGGCCGGGCGCTGCTCCCGCGACCGCACGAGCCACCGCCCGGAGGTTGACGAGTTCGAGCGCCTGCTCGGCGGCGATGAGGCGGGCCACGTCGGGGCCCCATGTCTGGAGGGCGCCGTGAGTCTGCGCCAGCTCGAGCAGCCGGAACGCGGTGAAGCGACCGGGAAGGCCACCGCCGATGCTGACGCGTTCGTTGCCCAACGTGGTCCTGGCGACCGACCAGCCCTGATCGACCTCGCCGACGACGTCGGAGTCGGGCACGAACACCTCGTCGAAGAACACTTCGTTGAAATGGGACTCGCCATTGATCTGACGCAGTGGCCGGATCTCCACTCCGTCCGCGTGCATGTCCACGACCATCGCGCTGATGCCCTTGTGCTTCGAGGCGTCGGGGTTCGTGCGAACGGTCGCCAGGCCGAGGTGGGCATGATGGGCGCCGCTGGTCCACACCTTCTGTCCGGTGACCAGCCAGCCCCCTTCGACCTTCACCCCACGCGTCGTCACTGCCGCGGCGTCCGACCCGGCGGACGGTTCGCTGAACAGCTGGCACCACACCTGCCCCGTCGCGAGGGTCGGCTTCACCCAACGCTCGATCTGCTCCGGGGTACCGGTCTGGATGAGCGTCAGCACCACCCAGCCGGTGATCCCGAGGTCCCAGTCGTCGAGCCCGGCGAACTCCTCGTTGATCACCAACTGCTCGACCGCCGACGCGCCGCGCCCGAACGGCTTGGGCCAGTGCGGCACGAGGTAGCCGCTCTCGGCGAGGAGCGTCCGTCGATCCGCGGGGTCCGCCGCCAGGTAGGTCTCGCGGAACGCGCGGGCGGCGCTCCGGTAGGCGTCGGCCTCGGGCGGGAGGTCAATCCCGTAATGCCGGCGGGTCCCGGCCGCCGTCAGTGCCAGCAGATCTGCTGCCGGATCGCCCGCGGCACTGACGACCTGACGCAGGCTGATCGCCCGTCGCAGGTAGAGGTGGGCATCGTGCTCCCAGGTGAAGCCGATGCCGCCATGCACCTGGATGTTGTGTTGTGCGTTGTCGCAATAAGCATCGAGGGCCAGCTCGGCGGCCGCCGCGGCGGCCAGCTCGCCCTGCGCGCCGGTCCCTGCCCTGGCGGCGTCCCAGGCCACGGCGACTGCGAGCTCGACGCGCATCAGCATGTCGGCCAGCGTGTGCTTGATGGCCTGGAAGCTGCCGATCGTACGACCGAACTGCTCGCGGATCTTCGAGTACTGCAGCGCCTGGTCGAGCACGGCTCGCGCACCCCCGGCGGCTTCGGCGGCCGCGACGGTGCGTAGCACGCGCCGTGCGATCCCGGCTCCGCCGGCGATGAACTGGACGCGCTCGAGCGGGACACCGGCCAGGGTGACGGTCGCGATGCCGAGAGCGGGGTCGAGCTGCTCGTGGGGTTGCACCGCGGCCCCCAGGGCCGACGTCTCCACCAGCGCGGCGTCGGTCCCGACCGCGACCAGGAGCAGCGTTGCCTCGCTGCCGGCCAGGAGCCCGACGGCCTTGCCGGAGAGTGCGCCGTCCTGCACCTGGACGGTGGAGGCGAGCGCGGCGCCGACCGTGACGGTGCCGTCGACGACCCCGGGCAGCCAGGCCTTGCGCTGCTCGTCGGTGCCTGCCTCCGCCAGCGTCGCCGAGACCACGACCGACGGCAGGAACGGTGCGGGCGTCAGTTGGCGCCCCAGCTCCTCGGTGACGACCGCGGTCTCCGCGAGCGAGTAGCCGGATCCGCCGTACTCCTCGGGAATGTGCAGGCCGAGCCAGCCCTGGGCCGCGATCCGCCGCCACACCTGGGCGACCTCCGCTCGACCGGACAGAACCGCACGCGCGTACGCGCACAGATCGTTGTCTTCGGCGAAATCGGAGACGACCGATGCCAGCTCACGGTGGTCGTCGGTGATGGCGAGCGGCATGGCGCCACCCCTTCCTCTGGATGGTGATCGCCTCACGACGAGAGGCCGCGCTGGCGAACAGGCGCTTGCTCAGGAGCAGGTCGGCGCCGCTGCGGCCGTTCACCAGCCTGCCGCGGACATCGCCGTGGGAACACACTCGTGTCCCCAACTTGCCGAAAGTCATACCATTCGCCGTGCGATAGACCAAGCGGTATCCGCGCCTCGCGGCCGACGGACCTAGCGCACCATCCCGCGTCCGCCGCGCGCGACCAGATCCCGGACGCCGCCGATGATCACATCGAGCGCGAGATCGCGATCTGCGCCGTCCGGGTCCGGGCGCAGCACGGGCCAGGACTGCTTGTACCGGTCGCCCGGCCATTCCGTGTGATGCTCCGACCGCGCCCCGTCCCGGGCGTCCGCGTCACCGTGATCTCGCAGGAATCCCTGCACGGCCGCACGCCCGAGACCGTAGGAGTAGAGAACACCGAAGACGCCGGCGGCATCGCGCTCGCTCAACCCCGCGTCGCGCAGGATCTGCACGTAACCCCTCATCAGCCGGGTGCCCTCCGCCGTGGGCGGCAGGTCCCAGATGACGCGATCCAGCCTCGGGTAGCGCGCCAGGAGCTCGCTGTTGCGGCGATGGAGCAGCCGAAGCCGCTGTTCCCAGTCGCCGTCGGCCTTGGTCGGGAGCTCGACCTCTCGCAGCACGGAATCGACGATCACCGCGAGAAGCCCGCGCTTGTTGGGTACGTGGTGATATAGAGCCATCGTCGAGACCCCGAGCTCGCGAGACAGGTTGCGCATGCCGAGGGTCTCGAAACCATCGCGAAGCCCGATCCGAAGGCCGACCTCGACGATCTCGCCGACGCTGAGCGCGCGCAGGCTGGACGTGGCGCGATCGGCGGCCGTCGCGTCGTCCACCGCTGCCGGCGCCGCATCGCCTGACGTGCGCACGTCACCCTCCGCTCGTTCCCGCACGATCCTGGGCCCGGATCGTCGTGGTGCGGCTACCTAGCCTAACGACCTGGGCCCGGCTCGTGAGCGTGTCCAGCGGACCAGGGCGTTCCCTGCCCTCGTCTCGAGCGACACGACGACGGCCGGATCGGTGCCCACTGATCCGGCCCATCGCCCACGCTTCAGAGCTGGCTCGCCGCCTCGTCAGGAACCGGGGCCGGCACCCGCTGGCCGGCCAGCCTCGCCGCCACGCGACCTCACCTGTCATTCTGGTCGGTCACTGGCGGCTTTCGGGTGGCAGGTACAGCGTTGCTCAGTGCCCAGCCGGTCGCTTCGCCTCCGGCGGGACGCCGGCGCCGGGGAACAACTCGTTGAAGGCGCCGATGGTGATGCGGTCACGGACTTCGTCGTCCACGCCGTCGAACAAGTGGTGCAGCGTCTGCTGGGTGTGGCCGAACGTGCCCTCCATGTGCGGGTAGTCGCTACCCCACATCACGTTGTTGTAACCCATGGAGGCCACCGCGGCCACCGCGGACTCATCGTGCTGGAACGAGGCGTAGACCTGGGAGTAAATGATCTCCCTCGGTGAGCGGCTCAACTTCGGCCGCACCGCCATGGAGTGCTGCCGGTAGCCCTCCTCCATCCGGTCGGCCAGGAACGGCACCCAGGTGGCGCCGCCCTCGCTGACCAGCACCTTGAGGTCGGGGTGCCGGTCGAGTGCACCCGAAGCGACGAGCTTCATGACCGCCCGCTGTCCCCCGAACGTGGTTTCCGTGTAGTTCATGACCGCGCCACCTGGCCCGCGGTAGTACACCCCCGCCGCTCCACCGGTACTCATGTCGATCGGCTCGGTGCCGATGTGAAAAGCGATGACGATGCGCGCTTCCTCGGCCGCGGCCCAGAAGGGCTCCCACGATTCGTCGTAGTAGTCCTTCTGCAACGGGTGAGGCGTCACCGGCAGGAAGACAGCCTGGAAACCGAGTTCGGCCGAGCGCTTCAGTTCAGCGACCGCGTCGTCCAGGTCGAGCGTGGAGACCTGAGCGGTCGCAACGTAACGCGCGGACCTGTCCAGGATCTCGGCCTTCGCCCAGTCGTTGCTGACCCGCATCGCCTCGCGCAGGACCTCCGGCGTGCGGAAGGACGCTGCCCACATGCCCAATGAGGGGAAGACGACCTCCGCCCAGATCCCTTCCTGGTCGAGGTCGTGCACGCGGAGGTCGAGGTCGTACGCGCCCGGAGCCCGCATACTCGCCTCGTAGAACTCCTGGGCCCTGATGTTCGGCAGTCGCCGCCGGAAGGTCTGGCCGTCGACGTGCACGGTCTCCCACAGCCCGTCCGGGTCCTTCTCGCTCCTCGGAACGAGGTCGGCGAGCCGGGGCGGCAGCTCGTTGCGCCAGAGGTCGTCGGGCTCCACGAAGTGCGAGTCGCCGGAATTCGCCCAGATCTTGGTCTGTGCGTCAGTAGCCGGTCGGTCGTCGAGCGTCGTCATGTTCTTCTCCTCGCGTGGGTCGAACCGGTCGATGCGGCGTGCCTCTTTGCGGTGTGCCTCGTCGCGGCTCGCAGGTATACACCGTAAAGCACGAGGTATACATGGTCAACCAGTCGGCCCGCCAGGCCGTTCGAACGCCCGGTCAGGCCCGCGACGACCCGCGACCCAGGTGGCGGTAGCGATACATCCTGCTGCGGAACCGTTCCGTGTAGTCGCGCCCGAGCAGCCCGGCCAGCTCCTGCCCCAGCACCCGACCGAGGCGCAGGCAGAATTCCGTCGGCTCGTCGGCGGCGTCGGGCCGTTCGGGAACCACCCGGTCGACGATGCCGGCCTTCCACAGATCAGTCGCCCGGACACCCTGTCGGGCGGCCATCACATCGGCATGATCGATCGTGCGGTGGACGATCGCCGACGCGCCCTCCGGCGGCAGCGGCCCCAACCAGCCGTTGGCGGCCGCCAGTACCCGGTCGGCGGGGACCAGGGCGAGGGCGCCGCCGCCGGTCCCCTGCCCCAGCAGCACAGCCAGGGTCGGCGCGTCGAGCATGACGAGACCCGACAGGCAGCGAGCGATCTCACCGGCGAGGCCGCCCTCCTCGGCCGCACGCGAGAGCGCGGCCCCAGGGGTGTCGATAAGGGTGACCAACGGCAGGCGCAGTTCCTCGGCCAGCCGCATGCCGCGCTGCGCCTCGCGCAGCGCCGCCGGCCCCAACGGCGTGGTCGGGGACTGGCCGCGCCTGTCCTGGCCCAGAACTACGCAGGGCGCCCCGCCGAAGCGGGCCAGAGCCAGCAGCAGCCCAGGATCCTTCTCGCCGGCGCCGGTACCCGACAGCGCGACCACGTCGGTGGCCGCGACGCGCAACAGCCGGCGCACCCCTGGCCGGCCGGGGCGACGTGACGCCGTTACGACGTCCCAGGCGGTGCGGTGGTCCTCCGGATCGTCGGCTGCGCTGCCGTCCTCCGGTCGCGGGGCGGCGCGGACGTCGGCGTGCCACGTCTGCCGGGCGGACAGGACGCGCAGCACACTGTCGGCGACCTCGGTGATCTGGTCGTGTGGCACGACGGCATCGAGCAGGCCGTGGCTCGCCAGGTTCTCGGCAACCTGCACGCCGTCGGGAAACGGCTCGCCGTACAGCGCGGCGTACACCCGCGGGCCAAGGAAACCGATGGCCGCACCAGGCTCGCCGATCGTGACGTGCCCGAGCGATCCCCATGAGGCCAACACCCCCCCGAACGTGGGGTCGCGCAGATAGACCAGGTAGGGCAGCCCGGAGCGCTTGTGCCGGGCGATGGCCGCGCTGATTCCGATCATCCCGAGAAACGCGACCGTACCTTCCTGCATGCGGGTGCCGCCGGAGGCCGGGGCGGCGAGCAGCGGCAGACCCTCGGCGGTCGCGCGCTCGATCGCGCAGGTCAGCCGTTCCGCCGCGTCCACCCCGATCGACCCCGCGAGGAAACCGAACTCACCGGCCACCACGGCAACCCGCCGCCCACGCAACCGTCCTTCGCCGGTGACGACGGACTCGTCATGCCCCGTCCGGGCCCGCGCCGCGGCGAGCTCGGCCGCATACTCGGGGTCGACCTCTCGTTCAGGCAGCGGTTGGTCCCAGGAACGCCACGACCCCGGATCGAGAACGAGGGAGCGCAGGGCACGCGCGTCCAGACGCGACCGCCGCGTCGCTGTGGTGCTGCCGGTAATGCTGTCGGTCACTGCCTCTCCTACTGTCGGCGAAACGGGCGCCCCCAGCTACTCGCCTTCCACCCGCGGAATGCGTACCGTAAGCCATACCGGAATGCTGGGGCCAGTTCAGCCATGCGCAGCCGGACCCGCCACGACCGCGGTTGCTACACCAGCCAGGTCCGCTGGTCGGTCCGTCCCGTGCTGCGCACCTGTGATGACGACCGCACTGCATGTCGAACTCGTACGTCGGACGCTGCCGGCACCGGACGTCCCCTAACGTGGGGGACTGATGAGGGGAGAGGATGATCGCGTGTCGGTGTCCCCGGGAGAACGCTCCGTGCGCAAGAGGCGTGCCCGGGGGTCCATCAGCGCGGACGAGATCCTGCACGGGGCCTACGAGCTGGCCTCAGCCGAATCTCTCGACTCCCTGAGCATGCCGCGCCTCGCCCAGCGGCTGGACGTCGGCGTCACCAGCATCTACTGGTACTTCCGCAGCAAGGAAGAACTGCTCGACGTGATGACCGAGCGGGCGCTGGCGGAGTTTGACCAGGCCATCAACGTGCCGGTCGATCTCGCGTGGGACGAGTACCTGACGACGTACTTCACCGCATACCGCGACGTGCTGCGTGACAACAGCCTGTGGTGCGACCTCATCGTCATGCGCGGCAGCGCCCTGAGCCCCGAGGCCCTGCGTGTCGCGAAACAGCGCGTGGACGTGGTGGTGGACATCCTGACCAAGGCCGGGTTCGCGACCGACGATGCCCTCCGCGCGCACGCGGTCCTGTCGGTGTACGCGCGCGGCGCCATCCTCCACTACCGGCAGTGGGATTCGCCGGACAGCCCCGTGCGCATCGACGCGGAGTTCCCCGACCAGATCGACCCGTTCTCCGTGACGGCTGACGAGGCGTTCGCCTTCGGGCTCCAGAACGCCATCCGCGGCCTGCGAGCCCTGCTCGCCCAGTCCGCGAAGCGCTGACGCTGACCGCGCGCGCGGTGCGGGAGCTCGCGGCCGGACGACGCGCGCGCCCGGCTCGTCAGGCCGGATCAGGAACGGAGCAAAGCCGGCTCGACGCCCTCGCCCATTTCCCGTGACATACGCCACCTCGCCATGCTCCACTACACGGCACGGGATACCGGTACTCGTTCGGTATCGCCTTCACTGGAGTAGTGATCATGCGTCGACATGGCATACCGGCGACCGGCATCCTCGCCGTCACGGCCGTCGCCGTGACCGCGTGCGGATCGAGCGGATTGAGCGGTCCCGGCTCGACCGCCGCCGGTGGGTGGCAAGTGCTACTTCATCACCAGCCTGAAGGGCAACGGCTTCGTCCTGGACCCGAACGGGAAGCCCATCTGCGGCGAGCCGACCGGCAAGAACGTCGCCGGCTACTGACCCTGGGTCGGGTCGGCGCGTGCCCCGGGCGCGCCTACGTGCCCTCGCGGCGTCACAGGTGCGTCAGTTCCGCGTAAGCCAGCCCCGATAGACTTTCGGTAAGCTCTTCTATAACGTGCTGACGACCGGTCAACCTGCGCGAGAGGACACGAGAGGACAACCGTGAATCTGACTGGAGCGTCAGCACTCGTCATCGGGGGCGCCGGCGGCTTCGGCGAGGCGACGGTGCGCACCTTCGTCGAAGCCGGCCTCAAGGTGGTCATCGCCGACGTGGCCGACGGCACGGTCGTCCGCATTGACGGGGCCCTGCGCTTTTCCCCGTGACCGCCACATCAGTTGATCTCCGGCCCGCTCGGGCGGAGCAATCCCACCACGATTGAGAGGAACCCATGACCGGCGTAGATCGTTCGATACCTCCCGTGACTATACGGATCGGCGGCGAGAAGCTCACTCGTGGATCAGGCGGGGTGCACGGCCACGTCAACCCCTGTAATGGCCAAGTGGACGCCGAGATTCCGCTGGCCGGCGCCCAGGAGATCGACGCCGCCGTGCAGACGGCACACCAGGCCTTCCAGAGCTGGCGCAAGGTCAAGCCGGCTGAGCGGCAGCGGCTGCTCATGAAACTGGCCGACCTCATCGAGGCCAACGCTGAGGAGTTCCGCCGCCGCGGTGTCCTGGACAACGGCACCGCGATCTCATCCACGGCCATCGCACCGAGGATCGCAGTGGACTGGACTCGCTACTACGCAGGATGGGCCGACAAGATCGAGGGGCAGACCACCTCGACCTTAGCGCCGGACGGCGAGCTCAGCTACACCTTGGCGCAGCCCTACGGCGTCATCGGCATCATCATTACCTGGAACGGCCCGTTGATCTCGCTGGCGATGAAGATCCCGGCCGCGCTGGCCGCCGGCAACACGGTCGTCGTCAAGCCGTCCGAGCTCACACCGTTCTCAGGGGAGCTCTTTGCCGACCTGGTCGCTCAGGCCGGCATTCCAGACGGGGTGGTCAACATCCTGCCCGGAGATGCGTCCGCGGGCGCCGCTCTCGTGGCCCACCCGCTGGTCAAGAAGGTGACCTTCACCGGCGGCCCGGCGACCGCACGGAAAATCCTGACAGCATGCGCCGAGACCATGAAACCGACCGTGCTGGAACTGGGCGGCAAGTCAGCGAACATCGTATTCGACGATGCCGATCTTGACACGGCCTGCTTCCTCGGTACGTTCACGTCGGTTGGGGTGATGGCCGGCCAAGGCTGCGCCTTCCCCACCCGCATGCTCGTTCAGGACACGATCTACGACGAGATCTGCCAACGCGTCGCCGCGATCGCCAAGAATATCGTGATCGGCGATCCCTTTGATCCCAACACCGGGTCCGGCCCACTGATCAACGAAGCCGCGCTGACGCGAGTGCTCGGCATGATCGAGCGTGCGAAGGCCGACGGCGCGCGCCTGATCGCCGGGGGTTCCCGGCTCGAGGGCGAGCTGGCCAATGGCTACTTCGTCGAACCTACCGTGTTCGCCGACGTCGATCCGGATTCTGAGCTCGCCCAGACCGAGGTCTTCGGGCCGGTGCTGTCCATCATCCCGTTCCATGATGACGACGACGCCATCCGGATCGCCAACAACAGCAAGTACGGGCTGTCCGGTTACGTCCATACCACGTCGCTGCGCCGCGCACTGTACTTTGCCGAGGAGCTCGAGACGGGCGAGGTGCTGGTCAACGGGGTGTTGAACCTCGGTGTCTGGCGTCCGTTCGGTGGTTTCGGCATCAGCGGACTGGGCAAGGAAGGCGGCCGCGCAGGCTTCGAGGAGATGCTGCGCGTCAAGGGCGTCGGCATCAGGGTCGCAGAGGGCATCCCGGTCTTCGGCTGACCGGCTTGGTGGCGAGG
>Ga0068863_100000724_pt1 | contig 33061 bp, 16 predicted proteins | sample KBSSwiS62_FD_66596 | JGI IMG/M metagenome (GOLD analysis project Ga0068863, IMG submission 66596) | Switchgrass rhizosphere microbial communities from Kellogg Biological Station, Michigan, USA - KBS Switchgrass S6-2 | ecosystem: Host-associated > Plants > Roots > Rhizosphere > Soil ... | reverse complement strand
ATGATGCCGAGGAGGCCGAAGACACCTCCGGCAGCGATGAGACCGGAAGAGTAGAGAGCGCCGGGGCTGGCTTCGGATTCGTCCTTCTTTTTGGTGGTGGCTTCGAGGAGCATGCGGACGAGTCCGCCGGCGAACATGGCTCCCGTAGTGGCGATCGATAGATATGAACCCGTGGCAAAGGCGAGCGAGCGGACGCCAAGAATTTCCACGGCGAGTACAAGACACACTCCCATCAAGACCAGACGCCAGGGCAAGCGCTGATTCAAAATGCCATTGATGACTGTGGCCATCAGGCGCGCTTGAGGAGCCGGAGCGGCGGCGCTGCCGATGCCTTGCGCCCACTGCAGCTCGATACTCTGCGTGCCCGGGTCATAGAGATATTCGCCGTCGGGAATTTCGTGAGAGCCGAGTGCGTTGATCAGAACGTATTGCTTGCCCTGATGTTGGATGGAGTTGCTTTCGATTTTTACACCGGTGGGGAGCGATTGCAGAGTCACGGGAATTTGCGTTGGAATGTATTTTTCGAGGCCGCGATTCATCAGGTTTAGCGTTGCGCCGATGGCGATGGTCGAGACAGTGACGCCGACGAGCAGTGCGAGTTGTTGGCGAACCGGCGTGGAACCGACGAGGTAGCCCGTTTTTAAGTCCTGCGAAGTGGCGCCGGCGATAGCGGCGGCGATGCAGACGACTCCGCCGATCATAAGGGCGAGGACGGCGTAGTTGGGAGCAGTCCATCCGGCGAGGAAAAAGATGGCGCAGGTGGCCATAAGAGTGGCAATGCTCATGCCGCTGATGGGATTGGAAGAGTTGCCGAGGAGGCCACTGATGCGTCCGGCGACGGTGACGAAGAGGAAGCCAAAAACGACCACAAAGACGGCTGCGAAAAGATTGTGGAACCAACGCGTGGCTGCGCCTTCGATGGGATGAAACGTGAGCAACACCCACATCATGGCGATGATGACGATGGAGCCTACGACGACGGTGCGCATGGGAATGTCGCGGTCGATTCTGGATGCGGTGTCGGTTGCGCCGGCAGCGCCTTGTGCGCGGACATCTTTCAAACCGGCGCGCAGAGCGGAGACGATAGTGGGCATAGTGCGAAGTAGGGTGATGAGACCGGCGGCGGCAACGGCACCTGCGCCCATGGGGCGGATGTAACTGCTCCAGATTTGATCGGGCGTCATTTGCGGAATGGGGATGGTTGAGGGGTAGAGCGGAGTGTTGCCGGCGAGCTGTCCGTAGAACTTGATGGCAGGCATCATGACCAACCAGGAGATGATGCCGCCGGCGAAGAGAATGCCGGAAACGCGCGGGCCGATGATGTAGCCGACGCCGAGATATTCGGAGGTGACGTTCATGCGGAGGGAAGCGCCGGGGAACCAATTGGGGCGAGAGTCGGGTAGTTCAGTCCAGGCAAGGCAGGTCTTCATGAGGAAGGTGTAGACGCCGCCGAGGCCGAGTCCCCAGAAGACCCGTCCGGCAAAGGAGCCGCCGCGTTCGCCGGCGACGAGGACGTCGGCACAGGCGGTGCCTTCCGGGAAGGTCAGGTTGCCATGTTCCTTGACGATGAGCTGGCGGCGAATAGGGACCATGAAGAGGACGCCGAGCCATCCGCCAAGCAGGGCAAGCGGGAAGATGCGCCAGAAAGTGAACTCGGAGCCGAAGCCGAGAAAGATCAGTGCGGGAATGGTGAACATGACGCCGGCGGCGAGGGATTCGCCTGCGGAGCCGGTGGTCTGGACAATGTTGTTTTCTAGGATTGTGGAGCGGCCGAAGGCGCGCAGGATGCTGATGGAGAGGACGGAAATAGGGATGGAGGCGGAAACAGTGAGACCGGCGCGGAGGCCAACGTAAACCGTGACCGCGCCGAAGAGGAGTCCGAAGAGGGCACCGAGGATGACGGCGCGGACGGTGAACTCGGCGAGCGTTTCGTCGGTCGAGATGTAGGTGCGAAATTCGTCCGGAGGGGCCGTGGAACTCCAGGGACGATTGGTCACAAATCCTCCATTCGAAACGCGAGAGATGGAAAAGGTGCGCGGGGATTATGCCGCAGGGCGGGTGCGGTGGGAAGCGGTTTCGCGAGTGTTTATGCGCTTGCACTAGGTGTGACTTGCACGGACAGGCTGGCCTTGCGTTCTCTTGACAGTAGATAAATGACGCGGTATTTTCGCCGGGCATAAGATACCCAGGTAGCAACAGGTCCCATGGTCCAGCCCCAGCCGAGGACGCGCAATTTATTTGTGTGTGGCGCGGGTGTGTTTTCGCGAGGCGTCAGGCAGGGAATCCCAGGAGAAAACCAGTGAATCAGAGTGTGTGGGCACGGGTGTGTGCGGCTTTGTTGGTGACGGCGGCGGGAGTCGTGCTTGTAAATGTTGCGCGAGCGGACGACTGGAAGCCGATTACGCCGGAAGAATTGAAGATGACAAGCGTGACGGAGGCGCCGGGTGCGCCGGCGGTGATTTTGTACCGGCAGGTGGACCGAGACGATGCTAGCCGCGCAACGAATGAATACGACTACATGCGGATCAAGATACTGACCGAAGAAGGGCGCGACCAGGCGAATGTGATTATTCCTTTCGAAAAGGGAAGAACGTCGATTATCAATATCCGCGCGCGCACGATTCAGCCGGATGGAAAAATCATAGAATTTGACGGCAAGGTATACGAGCAGATGGTCGAGAAGACCAAAGGCGTGAAATACCTGGCGAAGACTTTTACGCTGCCCGGTGTACACGCGGGTAGCATCATCGAATACCACTACAGCATAGATTTCGCCGATCACTGGATTTTTGGTTCCCATTGGCTGCTGAGCGAAGATCTGTTCACCAAAAAGGCTATTTTCACGCTGAAACCGTATCAGAGATACCCCTGGAATGTGCAATGGAGCTGGCCTGCAGGTTTGCCGCTGGGAACAACGCCGCCTACGGAGGGTCCAGATCACATTGTCCGGATGACCAGCGAGAACATTCCGGCCTTCATAGAAGAAGACTACATGCCGCCGGTGAATGAAGTGAAATTTCGCGTTTTGTTCACGTATCGGGATGAACCATTCGAATCGGACGTGGACAAATACTGGAAGCAGTTTGCCAAGAAAAAGACCGGGCAGATCGAAGGATTTGCCGACAAGAAGAAAGCGATGGAAGAAGCGGTCAAGAGTATTGTGAGCGCAAGCGACGCGCCGGAGGTGAAGCTGCGAAAGATCTATGACCGCGTGCAACAAATTCCCAACGCCAGCTATATGCCGGCGAAATCTGAAGAGCAGCGGAAGCGGGAAAACATCAAGGAAAACAAGGATGTGGAAGATCTTTGGAAGCACCAGTACGGCGACGGAGTGGAACTCACCTGGCTGTTCCTGGGGTTGGCGCGCGCGGCGGGGTTTGAGGCGTATCCCTGTCTGGTTTCCGGCCGGAGCGACTATTTCTTCCGCAAAGAGCGAGTGAACGGGATGGAATTGGACGCCAATGTAGTGCTGGTTAAGGTCGGCGGGAAGGACCAGTATTTCGATCCGGGCTCTGCGTTCACGCCCTATGGGCTGTTGCCATGGATGGAAACGGGCGTGGCTGGAATGCGGTTTGACAAGAACGGCGGCACCTGGATTCAAACCGAAATGCCGGCTAGCAGCGAAACGCGCATAGAGAGAAATGCGCAACTTAAGTTGACGACGGAAGGCGATCTGGAAGGAAAGCTGAAAGTGACCTTTACAGGGCTGGAAGCACTGGATCGGAGAATTCGGCAAAGAAATGAAGACGAGACGGCCCGAAAGAAAAATTTGGAAGACGAAGTAAAGAATTACATTCCAGCCGGCAGCGAAGTCGAATTGATCAACACGCCGGAATGGAAAAACGGAAATGTGCTGCTGACCGCGGAGTTTAACTTGAAAGTGCCGGGTTGGTTATCGGCAGCCGGGAAGCGTGCGCTGTTGCCGACCGGCCTATTCGGCGCGTCTGAGAAGCATTTGTTCGAACATGCCAACCGTATTTGGCCTGTTTATTTCAAGTATCCGTTCGAGACGGTCGACGACATAACCGTAACGCTGCCGGACGGCTGGAAGGTGGACAATCAGCCGAAAGATATGGACCGCGACGCCAAGGCAGTGGAGTTCAAGCTGGAAGTGAAAAACGACGGCGGCGCTGTGCGGATCAAGAGGCAACTGCGTTCGGACGTAGTGATGGTGGGCAAGGAACACTATTCCATCCTGCGAAACTTCTATCAGTTGGTGAAATCGGAAGATGAACAGCAGATTGTGTTGCTGCCTGGCGGCACGTCGGCAGCCAAGTAGAGGGACCATGAGAACACTCTGGCGAATCGCCACAAGTTGTCTGATTGGAATGAGTGCGCTGGCGATTGTCGCGCCGGTGACGCGCGCGGACGCACCGGCGTGGATGCACATGGCAGCGAGCGCGCCTTTGCCTACTTACGACGCAAAAACGAATGCCGTGCTGATTTATTCGGAAGACGTTACGACAGTGATGGCCGACGGAAAGATGAAGGGCATCGAGCGCAGAGCCTATAAGATTCTGCGACCGGAAGGACGGGAGTATGCAGTCGCGGAAGCGTACATCGGCCATGACGCGCGAATTGGAAGCATGAAGGCGTGGTGTATTCCGCTGCAGGGAAAGGATTACGAAGTCAAGGACAAAGACGCGGTCGACCGTTCGCTGGGGTTGATGGGCGGTGACCTTATTACGGATTTGAAAATAAGAACTTTGAAAATTCCGGCTGGCGATGTGGGAAACGTAGTTGGCTACGAAATTCAGTACGACAGCCGGCCGTATGTGCTCGATGACGAATGGGGGTTTCAACGGGAAATTCCCGTTAAGGAGGCGAGATACACCCTGCAAATGCCGACCGGATGGGAATACAAGGCGGTATGGCTGAACCACGCGAAGGTGGAGCCAAACGCGGGTGCGGGAAACCAGTGGCAATGGGTGGTTACGGACATACCAGAAATTCGAAGGGAACACCGAATGCCACCGTGGGCTGGCCTCGCTGCCCGCATGGTCGTGGCTTTTCTGGCGCCAGGTGCAAGACCGCAGAACGGTTTTCTCACCTGGGACGACATGGCCAAATGGCAGACGGGGCTTGCGAGCGGCAAGCGGGACGCAACTCCGGAGATTAGCAGCAAAGTGGCTGAGATCACCGCGGGCAGAACTACGTCTCAGCTCAAGATGGAAGAGATTGCCCAATTTATCCAGAAAGACATTCGTTATGTGGCGATCGAAATCGGAATTGGCGGCTGGCAGCCACACTCCGCCAGCGACGTTTTTGTACACCGCTATGGCGACTGCAAGGATAAAGCGACCTTGATGAGCTCGATGCTGAAGCTGATGGGCATTGACTCTTACTACCTTTTCATCAATACCCGCCGCGGCGCCATCGGGCCGGAGACACCGCCGGAGCGAATGTTCGATCATGCAATCCTGGCGATCAGGATGCCTGAAGAAATTAATGACGCGCGCTATCAGGCCGTCCTGACGCATCCCAAAGTCGGGAAACTGCTAATTTTTGACCCGACGAATGAAAAGATTCCGATCGGTCAACTGAGCGGGGAACTACAGGGGAATTATGCGTTATTGGTCAGCCCGGACGGCGGAGAGCTGATCAAGACACCGCAACTGCCTTCGGCGTCCAATGGAGTCATCAGGACAGGAAGGCTGGTGCTGGATGGGCGAGGCAACGTCAAGGCGGAGATCAGCGAAACGCGCAATGGGGACATGGCTGCCTATGAGCGGTATGCCCAAATTGCTGTGCCGAACAGCAAAGACCACGTCAAGCGTATCGAACAAGAAGTGTCGCATTCGATCGGGATGTTTGAGGTGACGAGTGCGGCGATGACGGGTCTGAACACCACGCAGGTGCCGTTCGGATATTCCTATTCGTTTGTCGCGCCGGCTTATGCAAAACAGGCGGGTGATTTACTGGTAGTGCGGCCGCGAGTTTTAGGAGTCAAATCCAGCGATCTACTGGAGACGAAGGAGCCGCGAAAGTTTCCGGTGATTTTCGAAGGCCCCGAAAAGGATACGGACACGTTTGAGATAACGATCCCGGCGGGGTATGAGGTGGATGATTTGCCGCCGCCGGTGGATTTGGATTACAGCTTTGCGAGTTACCACAGCAAGACCGAAGCTTCCGGCAACAAGCTGAAGTACACGCGGACGTTTGAGATCAAGGAACTCAGCGTGCCGATGGAAAAGATGGAAGATCTGCGGAAATTTTACCGGGTGATTGCCGGCGACGAACGGAATACCGCAGTACTGAAGCCTTCGACGGCGGCGGCTTCGGCAAAATAATCGAACAAATCCGCTTAGTAGAGTGCTTATACGTCGGGCTGTGCAGAGACTTCGTCTGCGCGCACTCGCGCGACGGTGATATCGCCCTTAGCGATGCGCTTGGCGCGCAGCGACCAGACAGCGTCTGATCTTCCCCGCAAAAAAGCCAAGAAGCACAGAGCCAGCACGCTGTGGTCGAGCGATGCGCCGAAATACTGCCACAGCGGAGCGTGCGGGCCGGGATAATTGGAAGAAAAGAGCAGTGTCAGCATAAAGAGCAAGCCGAAGGCGCTGGCTGGCCGCACACAAACACCCAAAAGCAAAGCGAGGCCAATGGCCAGTTCGCCGTACGCCACAAGAAAGGCAATCGGCGTGGCGTGCGGGAGCACAAAACCGCGCAGAACGGGAACCATGAAGGGATATGCGCCGTCCTGCAGGAAACGGTTGATCCAGAATTGAAAACCGCCATGCAATATGAACTGCGTACCGAGGACCTTGTATTGTCCGAAAATCAGAAAAAGTATGCCGACACTGATGCGCAGGAAAGCCAGGGCGCGGGCGTTGTTGAGCGAAGCATTGAGGGCGGCTGGATTCATTGCGGATTTTGAGCCTGGGCGCCGTTACGCGGCTTTGCCTCAGCCTAGTTTAGAGAGCCGCTCGCGGACCAGGTCGCTGAGCGCTTTGCCGTCCACCGTCTTGCCCTCGAGTCGCGCTTTCGCGGCCTTGACCACTGCGCCCATCTGCTTGACGGACGTCGCACCGGACTCCGCGATGGCTTTGCTGATCGCTGCGTCCATTTCTTCGGGCGAAGCTCCAGCCGGAAGATAAGCTTCTATGATCGCGGCTTCTTTCTGCTCTTTCTCGGCGAGTTCAGGTCGGCCGCCTTTGGTGAACTGGTCGATGGATTCCTTGCGCTGTTTCAGCAGAGTTTGCAGCAACTGAATAGATTCGTTGTCGTCGAGCTTGCGGATTTTCTCCACTTCTTTCAGTTGAATCGCGGCTTTTACCATGCGCAGGACGCTTAGGCGAAAATCGTCTCTCGCCTTCATTGCGGTGACAATGTCTGTTTGAATTTTCTCCGCCAGACTCATTCCATTTTTTCTCCTCCGGCATTTTATATCAGGCCTCGTGTATAACAGAAATTTATAGAGACCTGCTTTATCCCGGCTTTGACACTGATGGCGGCTCTCGGTAACTTGGATAGTTTCCTGCGCGAGGAAAAGACCGGGTGGAGCTGCCGGCTTTTACCCCGGGAATTTTCAGCGGAGAGAGGGCAGACAGGAACCATGAAAGTCATCGTAGCGGACAAGATCAGCGAACGCGGCGTTGAGTTGCTCAAGAAATCGGGTTTGAACACTGTTTTGACGACGAAGGACACCATCGGTGCCGAGCTTGCCGATGCCGATGCGCTGATCGTTCGCAGTGCGACGCGCGTGAGCAAAGAACTGCTTGAAAAGGCGCCCAAGCTGCGCGCCGTGGGCCGCGCCGGAGTGGGCGTCGACAATATTGACTTGCCTGAGGCTACGAAGCGCGGCGTTCTGGTGATGAGTACCCCCGGCGGAAACGCTGTGAGCGTGGCCGAACATACGTTCGCGTTGATGCTGGCGCTGGCGCGGCAAGTGCCCAAAGTGGACTCGGCTTTGCGGGAAGGCCGTTGGGAGAAATCTTCGAGCGGAACGGAATTGCGCGGCAAGACCCTCGGGCTGATCGGGCTTGGCCGCATCGGTGGGGAAGTGGCGCGGCGCGCGGAAGCCTTCGACATGAAGGTTATCGCTTACGATCCGTACATTAGCGAGGCGGCGGCCAAGGAACTGCAAGTCGAACTGGTGAACTTGGAACGCCTGCTAGCCGAAAGTGATTTTATTTCACTGCACACCGCGTTAAGTCCCGCTACGCAGAACATGATCAACGCGAAATCCATCGAGAAGATGAAAAAAAGCGCGCGCATTGTGAACGCGGCACGCGGCGAGTTGATTGATGAGGCGGCGTTGGCTGAAGCATTGAAAAGCGGAAGGCTGGCGGGAGCGGCACTGGACGTCTTTGTCGAAGAACCGCCGAAAAATTCGCCGCTGATCGGCTTACCCAACGTGATCGGCACGCCGCATATCGCCGGCTCGACTGCCGAAGCCCAGGAAGAAGTGGGCACGCAGGTAGCCGTGCAGATCCGCGACTATCTGACGGACGGGATCATTCGCAACGCCGTGAATTTGCCGGCGCTGTCGGCGGACCAGTATCGCCGCGTGCGCCCGTATCTGGAATTGGCGGAGCGGCTTGGGTCGTTCGTTTCGCAGGCGGCTGCGTCGCGGCCGGAGCGAATCCGTATTCGTTACGCCGGAGAAGTGGCGGAGGTAGGCACCCACCTATTGCGCAGCGCCGTGCTGGCGGGCGTCTTGAATGCAGTGCTGGACGAAAAGGTAAACGTAGTGAATGCACCGGCAATGGCCGCCGCACGCGGACTCACCGTGGAAGAGGAGACGCGGAAACGCGAACATGGCTTTCCAAATACGCTGGAGGTCGGCACGCTGTCGAAAAAGGCTGGCGATACGGGTTTCACTGCAGAAGGAACCGTGCTTTTCGATGGCACTCCCCGAGTCCTGGCGATTGACGGTATCTCACTGGAATCTCAATTAGAGGGAAATATCCTTTTCCTAAGGAACCATGATGAGCCGGGTGTAATAGGCAATGTAGGAAGTACGCTGGGCCGACTCGGCGTGAACATCGCTACATTTGCCCTGGGGCGCCGCGACGCCTCTCGTGGCGCGGAAGCCGTTTCGCTCGTTCGTGTTGATGGCGCGGTGCAAGATTCCGTATTGGGCGAAATTCGCCAGATCAAAGCCATTACCGAAGCGCGAATTTTGCGTCTGGATGAATAATTGTTCGTCTATCCAAATTTTGCAATAATTTCGTATAAACAGCGCGTAACTTTTTTTAGGCACGCGTAAAACCAGTACAACTTGAGTTGACTCCTTTTCACCTCGCACGTCTTATACGCACAAGGGAATTTGTAATCGTCGTTCACCCACAGGTCTGGGTGTAACCGTTCGCCAATGCCCGGTGCAGGGCAGATCAGCCGGCGGCGGTCGCGATGCGCACTCCGTTTGCAGCATCAACCAGGCCAAACGAAAAACAGGTGCGGAAAAGGGAGCTTGATAATGTTTTGGTCTATTCGGGGCCTGCTAGGCCTGTTTGTACTTGCTATTGCAGTATGCCTGTTCGTTGTGACCGCCGGGTCCGCACAAACGGGGACGACGTCGCTCCGAGGAACCATTCTGGACAATTCGGGCGCGGTCATCGCCGGCGCCACCGTAACCCTTTCTAATCCCCAACAGGGATTTGTGCGCAGCATCGTTACCGATGAGTCGGGCACTTACGAGTTCCTTGCTTTGGCCCCGGGCAGCTACAGCTTGAGCGTGGAGAAGGAAAATTTTCGCAAGCACGAGATCAACAAGATCGAGCTGCAGGTCAATACGCCGAAATCACAAAATGTGACGCTCGATATCGGATCCTCATCGCAAACGGTGGAAGTTGCGGCGTCAACGCAAGTGCTGAACACCACGGACGCGTCGCTGGGAACGGCGTTCAACGAGAATCAGATCAAGCAGCTGCCGCTCGACGGACGAAATGTGCCGGATCTGCTGACCTTGCAAGCTGGTGTGGTGTACACCGGAAATCGCAGCGATATCAATAAGGATACGGACACCCGCAGCGGCGCGGTGAACGGTTCGCGCAGCGACCAGAGCAACCTTACGCTCGACGGAGTCGACGTCAATGATCAAGTGAACGGCTACGCGTTCACTTCGGTACTGCCGGTCACCGTGGATTCCGTGCAGGAATTTCGCGTAACCACTGCAAGCTACAATGCCGATCAGGGACGCTCCTCGGGAGCGCAGGTTTCGCTGGTTACTAAGAGCGGAACCAACGATTTTCACGGGTCGCTTTACGAATATCACCGCAACACGCTGACTAGTGCCAACGACTATTTCGTGAAGGGCGCCGAGTTGCAGAGCGGCGAACCTAACGTTGCGCCAAAACTGATTCGCAACGTTTTTGGCGCTTCATTGGGCGGGCCAATCAAGAAAGACCGGCTGTTCTTCTTCCTGAATTACGAAGGCTACCGGCAAGCGGAAGAGGCCTCGGAACAGCGAATCGTCCCAAGCGACAGCTTGCGACAGGGAATTATCATGTACCAGTGCGAGAGTCCTGCGCAGTGCCCCGGAGGGCCGATTGCCGGGACGAGTTTCAGCGCGCCCTCTGGCTTCAAAGCGCTTACTCCCGCCAATCTGACGGCGATGGATCCATTGCACATTGGCCCCAATTCCGTTGTGTTGAATTACCTGCAAAGTTTTCCTGAGCCGAACGACCTGACGCTCGGCGACGGACAAAACTATGTTGGATATCGTTTTCGAGGTGGCATTCCGACTACCAACAACTGGTACATCGCTCGGTTGGATTACAAGCTGACGTCGAATGGTAACCACACCTTGTTCTGGCGCGGAGCGCTCCGCAATGATGTGCACGCCGACTCACCGTACTTGCTCGGCCAGTCTCCGCTGCAGTCCGATGTGAACTTCAGCAAAGGCTTTACGGTCGGTTACACGGCTACCCTGCGGCAAAATCTGCTGAACAATTTCCGTTACGGCTACACTCGGCAGAGCATCGGTGTTCTCGGAAACAACGACACGGATCCCTTCGTGTTCTTCCGCGGGCTCAACGACAACAGCACGCCTGCCAACTCTTCGCTAGCGGTCACACGCAGCTTCAATTATCAGACACCGGTCCACAACATCGTGGACGACCTTTCCTGGATTCGCGGACGTCACACACTGCAATTCGGAACCAACATACGGTTTATCCGCAATCCGCGTGAGAATTTCCTAACTTCGTTTAGCAGAGCTGTTGCGAACTCTTCCGGGTTGGATACCGCCGGACTGGCCGGCAAAAATAGTCCGCTAAACCCCAGCCTTAACGGTTTTCCGGCTGTGGCGGACGGTTTCGTGAACTCGTACGACTACCCCACGATGACGTTGATGGGCATTCTCAGCGAGCTGGATGCCACTTACAACTACGACAAGCAGGGGAACGCATTGCCGCTAAACTCTGCGGTAAAGCGTCACTGGGGGGCTGATGAGTACGAATTCTACGTTCAGGATGTTTTCAAGGTGAAGCCGAGCTTCACGCTGACGCTAGGCCTGCGCTACTCACTCTTCTCGCCGCCGTGGGAAACGACCGGCACGCAGGTCGCCCCGACTATCGGGCTAGGCGACTGGTTCAATCAGCGAGGGAGCGATATGCTGAATGGAATCGGTTCGAATCAGGATCCGCTCATCACCATGGATTTGTCCGGACCGGCCAATGGCCGCGAAGGCTACTACAAATGGGACTATAAGAATTTTGGTCCCCGAATCGCCTTCGCATATTCGCCGAATGCCTCTTCCGGTTTGATTGGCTCGCTCTTCGGCGGTGGCAAAACCGCCATTCGCGGGGGCTTTGGTATGGTGTACGACCGTATCGGGGCCGGCCTGCTGAGTACATTCGACCAATTCGGTTCGTTCGGTTTGTCCACGCAGCTGACAAACACGACCGCTCCTTCCGTGGCCACCGCGCCTCGCGTAACAGGCCTGAACGAGTTGCCGACGTCCAGTCCGCTGTTCCCGCCGGCGCCTCCGGGAGGGTTTCCGTTTACGCCTCCGGATCAGCAAGGCGGACTTGCCATCAACTGGGGTTTGGATAATTCCATCAAAACTCCTTACTCTTACACGGTCGACCTCTCCGTAAGCCGGGAACTGGCGAGGGGATTCAGCTTCGAAGTATCCTATGTTGGCCGGTACTCTCACCGGCTGCTCGTTCAGGAAGACTTGGCCATGCCACTCAATCTCGTAGACCCGGCCTCAGGTATCACCTACTTCCAGGCCGCGCGCCGTCTGTCGGAACTCGGCCTGGCGGGAACGGCAACTTCAGACATTACGGCGTCGCTAGTCGGACCGACGGCATCCTATTGGCAGAACTTGATCGCTCCTCTGGCAGCGGGTGACGCCTACTCACTCGCTTGCTCCGGAGGATCCACGATAAACCCACTACAGGCGGTCTACGACCTCTATAGCTGCAATGTTTTCAACGAAACCACTCCGCTGTGGCAACTGGACCAAGTTGGCTCCGACTTCTCGGGCAACCCGGGAATCGCGGGGGCGGACGGTATCCATTACTATCCAACCAAGCTAGGGGGCTCGGCTTTCTTCAATAAGCAATTCAAGTCGCTTTATGCCTGGCGCTCGCAGGGCACGGCGAACTACAACGCATTGCAAGCGAGTCTTCACAAGCGCATGGCGCGCGGCCTGCAATTTGACCTCAATTACACCTACTCCAAGTCGATCGACTTGATGTCCGATGCGGAGCGAGTCACCGAATGGGGCGGGCTGGGCGGCCAAGTTATCAATTCCTGGGATCCCAAATCTCGACGCGCCGCTTCGGACTTTGACTTGACGCATCAGATCAACGCGAACTGGGTTGTCGAAATGCCATTCGGCCGGGGACGGACCTGGGCGCATGACGCTGGCAAAGCGCTAGATGCCTTGATCGGCGGCTGGCAGATTACGGGCTTGGCGCGTTGGACCAGCGGCTTTCCCGTTACCATTTTGAACGGCGGAACCTGGCCAACCAACTGGCAGCTAGGTGGCGGCGCGGTTCAGGACGGTCCTGTTGCAACAGCAACCACCGTCGATCCCTCAACCGGCACGATCAGCATTTTCAAGGATCCTCAAGGTTCAACGGGAATCGGAGCCTACCGCCACGCGTTTCCAGGCGAAAGCGGAGGCCGGAACCAGATCCGTGGCCAGGGCTTCGCTGGGCTGGACATGGGGCTCTCCAAACGCTGGCTGATGCCGTGGAAAGAATCGCACAGCGTGCAGTTCCGTTGGGAAGTGTTCAACGTGCCGAACCTGCACCGCTTTGACGTGCAGAGTATCAATACCAACATTGACTCCGGACCGGCGTTCGGCCTTTACACCGGCCTGCTCACCAACCCACGAACAATGCAGTTCGCGCTGCGCTACGAGTTTTAATCGCAGCTCACATCCGGAAGTCGTTGAAGACAAAACCGCTGGAATTTGCTTCCAGCGGTTTTATCTTCTAGATGGGCATCGAGGGGGTCCTAGGCTTCCAGGTCGGCAGACCAAGAGATTTGTCAGCTCAATGTAAATTATAAGAACTTTTCTTGACAATCCAATAGGCGATGTCCTAAAAACATCCTCAATAATCGTGTGACTGTGTGTTGAGCAGGGTCTTTTCAGGTGAAGATTACCTAAATGTCCGGTAGCCACAGGTCGGCTATCGTCCTACTCCCGCACAGTAGCTGGGTTGGGTTGTCCGCCTCGGAGGGTGGGCCCTATTCTGCTTTACCTCCCTTCGATTCATCGCTTGACTACTGGCACCAGGCGAAGCCCGCGCAGCCAATTGCTACACCTCTCTATTTTTCCTAACGGGTGCCGGACGGAGGCAATTATGGTTCGGATCTTTTTGAGGAACGCGGGATTCCTATTTCTAGCTGCTATTCTGCTTATCTCCCCTTTATTCGCCCAAAATGCCGGCTTTTCCGGGACTATCTTTGACCCAAGCAACCAGAGTATTGCTGGGGCTGAAATAGTGCTCACCAATGAGGCAAACGGAGCCGTTCGTAGGGCTACCTCGGAAGCCGACGGAAAATTTGTATTCACGCAGTTATCTCCCGGAAAGTATCGAGCAGAAGTCACCGCGCCAGGCTTTAAGAAATCAGTCCGTGCGCATTTGGAGCTTCTGGTTGGAATCACCAGCGAACTTGACATGAAGTTGGAAGTCGGAACCGTAGCCGAGATCGTGACGGTCGAGTCTTCGGTAGCGGCGCTCAATACGACTGACGCCAGCCTTGGCACGCCGATTTCCGGATCCGAATTGAGCGCGTTGCCCGTACTGGACATGAACCCAGCGGGTCTCCTGGGTTTGCAAAGCGGCGTCGCTTACATCCCGAGTCAATCAGATCATCCAGGAGGGTACGGCGGGGCGACTGACCAAGATGGGCGAAGTGGCGCCGTCAACGGCGCGCGTAGCGACCAGTCTAACATCACCCTGGATGGTGTGGACGTGAACGACCCTCAGAAGGGCTATGCGTTCACGAGCGTACTTCGGACGCCTCAGGAGGCTTTGAGCGAGTTCCGTACCACTACAACGAGTTATGACGCGGATTCCGGCGGTCGCTCTTCGGCGGCTCAGGTTCAGCTCGTGACCAAGAGCGGCACGAACAGTGTGCACGGTTCGGCTTACTACGCCCACCGCAATGAAGCGTTCAACGCCAACGACTTCTTTTTGAATCGGGAGGGCATCAAGGAGCCGAAGTTCCGTCACCATCTTTATGGAGCCGCGCTCGGTGGGCCGATAATCAAGAATCGATTCTTCCTTTTTGGAAACTATGAGCGTCTGAAGGAATCGCTGTTCACTTCGGCCGAGCGAACGATACCTTCGGTTGCGTTTCGTGACGGCGTATTTTTCTACCAATGCACAAACAAAACCGGATTTGCGGCTTGTAACCCTCCTTCCGGGGGTCCAAATCCCGGATTTGTCGCTGGTGTCAGCGGCAACTACTATGGAATGGACTCGGTTAACCATCCCTGCCGCATGGGCGCAGCCGATTGCGGTGCAATTATCCCGGGCTATTACGCGTTGAGTCCCGCACAGATTACCGACCTCGATCCTCTGGGAATTGGTCCTAACCAGGCCGTGCTTAACCATTTTGCGAATTTTCCCGATCCGAACTCTACGGGCAGCTTCGACGGATTGAATCTTCTTGGGTACAGGTTTGGAGCACCAGTCGATAACCTCTACAACACCGCCGTAGTACGTGCAGACTTCAAGATCGATCGGGGCGACAAACACACGGTTTTCTGGCGCGGCAATTTGATGCATGACACCGTGGGTACGGATCCTCAATTCCCGGGTGAGGCTTCTCGGCAAACCCTTTTGAATAACAACAAAGGCTTCACTATCGGTTACACCGCAATCTTGACCAATAACCTTGTCAATTCATTTCACTATGGCTTGACTCGGATTAGCGAAAAGAACGGCGGGATTCGCAATTCCGAATTCGTGGATTTTCGATTTATCGATGACGCGCAGGGTTTGGAAACTGCGGGAGTTTTGAACCTAAGCAACGGCCGTATCTTGCCCCAGCACCATTTCCGCGATGACGTTAGTTGGAATAAAGGATCTCACACGTTCAGTTTCGGCGGCGAATTCCGTCGGACGCGCAACAGCACTTTTTCGAACGGAAACTCATTCAACACCTTCTTGATTAACCCGTCGTGGCTGCCAAATAATGCTCACGATATCGTACCCGGCGATGACGCTTGCGACCGGCCAGGCTGCTTTGCAGTTCCGGCAAATGATAGCGGTCGTTCGTTCCGCGACGGTCTGACGCAAATGTATGGGCCTATCAGTCAGGTAGATGCGCTCTACAATTTCGATAAAACCGGAACCACACAGCCGGAGGGCCAGCCCGTAAAACGGAGATTTGGCGTAAATGAATACGAGGTCTATGCACAGGATAAGTGGCGGGTTAAACCCTCACTGACGGTTACCGCGGGAATTCGCTGGTATCTGAGCTCGCCCCCGTGGGAGCTCGATGGGAATCAAGTGACGCCGACGCCCAGCTTGGGCGACTGGTTCGATTGCCGACAGCACGCAATGCTGTCGGGAAATAGCGCCGCCTCCTGCGGACTCATTCAGACTGACCTCGGTGGTCCGGCCAATCATCGGTCTGGCTACTATGACTATGACTATAAAGACATTTCCCCGCGTCTAGCGCTGGCTTGGTCCCCACACTTCAAGAATGGGGTTCTCTCCAGCGTTTTTGGCGACGGCAAAACCTCGATCCGCGCCGGCTATTCGCTCGTTTACGACCGTATCGGAAACGGCATTGCCACAACGTTCGACCAGTTTGGTTCGTTCGGACTCTCGACCGACATTACCAGCTTCTTTGGAGGCTGCGGCATCGGCTTTGAGGGCGTTCAGTCGCAGGGCCCATGCGCCCGTTTCTCGGGAGTCGACGACACGGCCGCAGCCAAGGCGCAGAGCCTCCAGCCCTCTCCAGGTGGAAGTTTTCCAACAACTCCTCCTGAGGGATTGTTGACCGTGACCGCGGGTCTGGACAACCGCATCAAGAGCCCTTATGCGCACACGATCGACTTCGTCGTATCGCGTGAATTGCCGCATAATTTTTCTTTCGATGTTGCTTACGTGGGTCGCCTGGCCCACCGACTGACTTTGATCAGAGATTACGCGATGCCTGCGGATCTAAAGGATCCCAAGTCGGGTGTCAGCGGATTTGCAGCCGCTCGTCAGCTGCAGGGCTTCGCCGAGCAAAATGCAAATGTGCCCGGACAAGGGCTGCCTACCATGGCGCCCATACCTTACTGGGAGGACGTTTTTCCCGGATTCGGTCCGACCGGCATCAACGGAGGGTGTCTGCAGTTCAACGTCTTTGGCATTACAACGAATGCGGACGGTTCTGCTGCGGGCGGTTCGCCTTGCGGTTACTCTGCAACGCAAGTTGCCTACGACTATATGATCGGATATCACGGGACACCGACCTCCGGAGTCGGCTTCGGCGCCAGCACCTTCTGGCAAGACGTCGACTACTTTGCTTTCCCCGCGTATCCTACCTGCCTGAACGGCGGCGGCACAGATTTGGACGGAGATGGTTTTACTGACTGCCCGAACACATTTTTCCCCTCGCAATACGTGAACCTGCACACGTGGACCACCACAGGTTACTCCTACTACCACGCTTTGCAGTTGACCTTACGGAAGCGAGTGGGCCATGGCCTGTCCTTCGTGGGGAATTACACCTTCTCGCATTCGCTCGATACTTCCTCTACACCAGAACGCCAAGATGTGTTTGGCGGCGCCTTCACCGGCGGATATACGGGAACTACCATTAACGCCTGGGATATCCGGCAGGAATATTCCAACTCCGACTTCGATATTCGCCACCAGTTCAATGGCTACTGGATCGCCGAACTACCTTTCGGCCGCGGCAAGGCCGTTGGGGGAGGATCTTCCAGCTTCGTGAACCACATCATCGGCGGATGGCAGCTTGCGGGCATCGTGCACCTCAACAGTGGCGTTCCTGCCAATTTGATCAATGGGCGCACCTGGCCAACCAACTGGAACTTGCAGGGCAACTCCACCTGCGCTCCCGCTGGTTCGTACCTCGAAGGGTTAGCAGTTGGCCCATGCCCATCCACCCAGAACGTTCACGGCGCAACGCACGGCGGGGGAACGCCTACGCCGAATCTCTTCAATGATCCGGATTCGACGATCAACCGCTTCCGCTTCACAGCTACCGGATTCCGCGGGCAGCGGAACATCATCCGGGCAGACAAATATTTCAGCACCGACGTGGGCATTCAGAAGAAGTTCGACCTGGGCCGGGAAGGCATGAGCCTTATCTTCCGCTGGGACATTTTCAACCTGACCAACTCCGTTTACTTTGATGCGACATCATTGAACGGAAGTATCGACGATCCGGGCACCTTTGGCGACTACACTGCGATACTCGGTCGGCCGCGGCAAATGCAAGCTTCCTTGAAGCTAACATTCTAGCTATCGGATTCCAGACACTTCAGCAGCCCCGGCCCAGCCGACAGTTGCTCGGGCCGGGGCTTTTGTTTGCCTAGGTGTGGTGATGGCCGGGGGAAAATAGCATCAAGGACGAATCATCATCTTCCCAAAATAAATTTGAGCAATCAGGAATCCTCCATTGACATACCCCTACCTTATGTCCTAAAACTGTTGCAACTTTTTTGTTGGCGGCTGTGGTGGGAGTGGTCACCTGGAGGGGCTCCGTCTCTCGTTCCTTCCTATGTGGCTTTCGGCCGGGTCCGGAAGCTTCCTACTCATTCCGTCTTCGCACCCTGAACGAACGTCGAAAGAATTCGTGTTGGTGCCCTTAACGGAGGGTAATGATGGTTCAAGATGCTATCAGACGGCAAAGGTCTACCCGGATCACTTCCTGGGCGCGGAATCTTGTTTTCAAGGGTTTTGCCATATTTTTGTGTATTCTCGCCCTTTCTATTCCTATCCAGTCTCAAACCGGCGCATCAACCGTACGCGGAACCGTGAAGGACCAGACCGATGCCCTGGTTTCTGGCGCGACGGTTACACTCACAAGCTTGGAAACGAATACCGTACGGACTACGGTAACGACGACTTCCGGCACTTTCTCTTTTGAAATTGTCCCAGTTGGCGAATACGAGATAGCGGTGGAAGCTGCGGGTTTTCGCAAGATGGTGGTGCGACCAGTGCATGCCCAGGTTGCCAATGTAACTGAAGTGCCGGTCAAACTCGAGATCGGTCAGGTCAGCTCGACTGTAGTTGTTGAGGCAGTTGAGGCCGCCATTCAGGTCAACACGCAAGATTCTACATTGGGGAACAATTTCACCAGCGAACAGATCACTCAGTTACCCATCGAGGGGCGCGGTGTTCTGCCACTTTTGACCCTGCAAGCCCAGGTGACTCCCGACGGGTACGTGGCCGGCGGGCGCAGTGACCAGTCCAACGTGACGTTGGACGGCGTGGACATCAACGACGCCGAGACCAGCGACATCAATAAGCCGGTGCTGCGTCTGAATTCGGAAGCCATTGAAGAGTTTCGTGTGGTTACTGTCGGCGCGAATGCCGATGAGGGACGGTCCTCTGCCGCTCAGATCAACCTGGTATCAAAAAGTGGAACAAATAATTGGCATGGATCGGCGTTTGAATTCAACCGTAACACCGTTTTTACGGCCAACGACTTCTTCAACAACCGCAGCGGCATTGATCGGCCAAAGTTGATTCGCAACGTCTTTGGCGGAACTTTGGGAGGGCCAATCTGGAAGGACAAGCTGTTTTTCTTCTACAGCTATGAAGGCCGGCGCGACAAGAGTGATACTTCCATCACCTCGTTGGTTCCGCTGGCCGGATTAGGTCAAGGCCAGTTGATCGTGAATGCTCAACGTTGCACTAATCAACCCAGCGGCTCAGCCACGTGCGAAGCTCCACAAGACTTTACACTCACGACATCTCAACTGGACAACGCTTGGAGCGTAGTTCACACAAATCCGATTGCCATTTCGACACTGGCTGCTGCTGCCGCCAGATATCCTTCGAACGACAACACTATCGGGGACGGGATCATGACCGGGGGATTCCGTTTTAACGCCGCGACGCCAGTGAACTTGAATTCCAACTTCGCAAGGGTCGACTGGACCATAAATAGCAAGATGAGCGCATTTGTCCGAGTGAATACTTACTACGACCTGGATGGCACAGTACTTTTACCCGCTTTTCCGGACACTCCGTCGCCCAGTTTGTGGGCGCATCCCTGGGGGATTCTTGCAAGCCACAATTGGACACTCGGGAAAAACTGGGTCAATAGTTTTCGTTACGGTCTTACACGACAAGCATTCAGCCAACAAGGTGACAGCTCAAGCAACGCCATCACCTTCCGAAGTGTTTTCTCTCCGGCGAATTACTATCGCTCAACTTCGCGCACGAATCCGGTTCACAACATCGTCGACGATCTGGCGTGGATCAAGGGAAACCACACGTTTAGATTCGGAACGAACCTGCGCTTCGTGACCAACAACCGCCAAGGCTTCACCAATGCGTTCGACTCGGCTAGCACCAATTATTTTTTCTATTCTCCAGCTGGTACCGCGGTGACGGACCCCCTCGAATCCTACATTGGGGATCCTGCGAACAATATTTTGCCTGCAGGCCCCAACCAGTTTGTCCAAATCGCCAGCAACCAAAACGGTGTGGACGCGGCGGGTGGCGCGCTAATCGGCAGGTATAGTTCATACTCAGCAAGATTCACGTTCGCCGCTGACGGTTCTCTGCTTCCGTCCGGAACGCCAACCAGCCGGTCCTTCAATACAAATGCTTATGACTTCTATGTCCAGGATTCCTGGAAAATTACCAGCAACCTCACCCTGAATCTCGGCCTCCGTTACGGCCTCAGCACTCCGGTCAAAGAAACCAACGGATTCGGAGTGGTGACCGACATTTCCACCGAGCAGTATTTGAAAAATCGCATAGCCGGTGCCGCTGAGGGCATCCCTTATACCCAGCCACTCACGCTGCAACTGGCTGGTGGTAACGGGAAAGGCTATCTTTACAACTGGGACAAGAACAATTTCCAGCCACGCATCTCAATCGCGTATTCTCCTTCCGGCGCGAGCGGTGGCCTTTGGCATGCCCTGTTCGGCGATCACGGGAAGTCCGTCATCCGAGCCGGTTTCGCGATGATGAATGACTATTACGGCGAAGCCTTGGCCTCGCAGTTTGACCTGAACAACCGGCTGGGCTATACCTCCAACGTAGCGATTTCGGCGAATACCTTTAACCTCACCTCCAACCCGGGACCGCTCTTTACGGGATTCGATCAAGATGTCCGGACCTTGCCCCCGCCACCCGGCGTTGTGTATCCGACATCAGTCTCGTTCCCACGACAACAGCCAACTGACTTTAGCCGCCGGATTGAGAGCGGAATCGACACAGCCTTGCAGGCCCCGGTTCATTATCAGTTCAATCTGACGGTGGAGCGTGAGCTCGGTGCGGGAATGCTGTTCCAGGCATCGTACGTTGGACGGCTTGCACGAAACCTGTTGGCATCGCGTGACGTGATGGCACTGAACAATCTACGCGATCCAAAATCCGGTATGGATTGGTACACCGCCGCGACGATGCTGGAAAAACAACGCCAGCTAGGCACCGACCCAGCCAACGTTCAACCCATTCCATATTTCGAGAATCTTCTCCCTGCAGGCTATGCGGCCACCACCGCCAGCAACGGCTATGACTTGCCCGTGGGTGCCACCAACACCCAAGCGGTATATGCGCAGGCTTTCGAGTTCTGGGCCAATGATTGGACAGACGTGCAAGATGAAATAGAAAACTATGCGGGTCAGACGCTCGGCCAATCTGACCCGGTCCCGTATTTCTTTAACCCGCAATACGGCGCTCTGTCGGCGTGGGGAACGATAGCCAGGTCAAATTATCATGGCTTCTCGGCGTCCCTCCGGCAACGTATTCACAACCTGCAATGGGACTTTAATTACACTTACTCCCATTCACTGGATAATGCTTCGGGTCTTCAGGCAGATCCCAACAACACCGGCCTCTACGGCAGTTCGTTCATCCTCAACGCGCTTCGTCCGAACGACAATTACGCCAACTCTGACTTCGACCTAAGGCACATCATCAACGTGAACGCCATCTACCAGTTGCCGTTTGGCCGAGGGAAGCGCTTCGGAAGCAACATGAACCGAGGGTTGGATGCCATTATCGGCGGCTGGCAGGTTGCAGGCATCTACCGTTGGAATACCGGGCTGCCGAATGGCCAGCCTTACGACACCGGACAATGGTCCACGAACTGGGAAGTACAAAGCAACGTGACGCAGATCGCGCCCGTCAAGACCTGCGCAACGCGCGGCGATGCCGACAATGCACCGAAACTCTTTGGCTGCGACACGGTTGCCGCCTATCAGAGTTATCGGCCCTCGTATCCTGGCGAAACTGGGCAGCGAAATATCCTTCGCGCGCCAGGTTATGTCGTGCTCGACATGGGACTAAGCAAGTCCTTTACGCTGCCCTGGAGCGACAAGCAGCACCTGGCCCTCCGGTGGGAAGTCTTTAACGTAACGAATACGCAGCATCTAACCGGTGCGGACGCCTTCAATAGCGACTTGGCGGTTGACCCTGATGCCGCACTGAATAATATTCAGCCGCCCTCCGATTGGTCCAACTTCACCAAGATTCAAGGGACGCCGCGCGTGATGCAGATCGGCCTGCGCTTTTCGTTCTGATTAAACCCGACTAAACCAACACCGCGAACCGCCGGAAGCCGTTTCGGGCCTTCGGCGGTTTCTTTTGCTGCGACCGTTACGTAACCGCGAACTAAATCATTTCCACACCTAAAACACAGAATCTATAAATCGAGAATCCTGCATTGACATAACCCTACCTTATGTCCTAAAACCTTCCTACCTCAGGTTTTTCTATGTGGATGGGCTTTGCGGGATTTTGACGGATCCTCGGAGCCGAAAGTGCCGGGACTTTTCCGGTCGTCCACCTAAATCATTCCAGTGTGCTCCCAGGTCGGTGTCAGGGTGTGTTTGTCTACCCATTAGTTCGTTTCGGTGCGGAAAAAGGAGCTGTCTATATGCTGCGGCATATTAAGGGCATCTTTGGCCTTTTAATCATTTCGGGAATGGTGTCCTTGTTTCTGGGGCAGTCGGCTTTGGGGCAGACCGGCACAACGTCGCTCCGCGGGACGGTCACCGACAAATCCGGTGCGACTGTTGCGGGTGCGAAGGTCCGCTTGGTAAACGCCGCGCTGGGATTGGAGCGCGATGACACGAGCGGAGGCTCTGGCGAGTACCAGTTCCTGGCGCTACCTCCCGGCATCTACTCCCTGACGGTTGAAAAGGACGGGTTCCGAAAATATCAGCAGGAGAACTTGCAGCTACTCGTCAATTCACCGGCCACGTCAAATGTGACTCTGGAGGTCGGCTCGGCGACTCAAACAGTGGAAGTGTCGGCACAGACCCAGACGCTGAACACAACCGATGCATCGCTGGGAGTTGCGTTTAGCGAACGTCAAGTGAAGGAGCTGCCGCTGGAGGCAGGGAACGTTCCGGAGTTGCTGTCCTTGCAGGCAGGCGTCGCCTATACCGGCAATCGCTCAGATATCAACAAGGATACAGACACCAGAAACGGCGCGGTAAACGGGGCGCGAAGCGATCAAAGCAACATTACTCTGGACGGCGTCGACGTCAATGCAGACACCAAGGGTTACGCCTTTACCGCCGTTTTGCCCATTACCCAAGACTCGGTGCAAGAGTTCCGCGTGACGACGTCAAATTACAATGCCGATGAAGGTCGCTCTTCGGGAGCGCAAGTAGCACTGGTTACCAAGAGCGGCACGAATGAATTTCATGGCGGAATCTTCGAGTCCCACCGCAATACGGCCACCAGCGCGAACGACTACTTTATCAAACTCGCAGAACTGCAAAGCGGAGCGCCAAATACTCCACCCAAATTGCTGAGAAATAACTTTGGTGGTTACTTGGGAGGACCACTCAAGAAGGAGCGTCTGTTCTTTTTTGTCAACTACGAAGGTCACCGCCAGCGCGAAGCGCAAAGCGTCGTTCGCATTGTGCCAAGCGCCGCTATGCAGGATGGCGTGATTCAATACGTGTGCGCGGATCCGAGCCAATGCCCAGGCGGAACCGTTCAGGGCCTTACTGCGACCCACACCGTGGCTCCGGGAAACTTTGCGCTGACCCCTCCCGAAATCCAGGGAATGGACCCACAGGGAATCGGAGTCAGTACAAATGTGATGATTCCGTATCTGCAATCTTTTGCTCCTTATCAAGCAAATGACAATTCAGTGGGCGACGGATTGAACTTTGTGGGCTACCGGTTCAAAGGTCCGGTCGCGATCAACACCAATTGGTATATCGCGCGTGCGGACTACAAACTGACCAGCAGCGGAAATCAAACCATATTTTGGCGCGGCGCACTGCGGAATGACACAGACGCCGGGGTTCCATACTTACCAGGCGGAGGACCGGAATCGACCCAGGTCGACTATAGCAAGGGCTATTCGGTTGGCTATACGGCCGTGCTGAGGTCAAATCTTGTGAACAATTTCCGTTACGGCTACACCCGCCAGAGCTTCGGCCAGACCGGAAACCAGACACAGGACATCATTTTTTTCCGAGGGCTCAATGACAACAGCACGCCAAACAACTCCAGCCTTGCCTACACCAACAACTCGAACTTTCAAGTTCCCGTGCACAATTTTGTCGATGACGTCTCCTGGATCAAGGGCAAACACACTCTGCAGTTCGGCGCAAACATAGCCATCCTGCGAAATCCGCAATCCAACAACTTCAACTCGTTTACCTCAGCTTCCGACAATCCATCCTGGTTGGACCTGGCTTCCATGGCCGGCACCGGCGCTCCGGGTCACTTTGATCCGGGATTCGAGGGTTATCCCGCGGTTGATTCAGGCTTTGGCAACAACTACGACTATCCCATGGGAGCGCTGATCGGCATGGTTACCCAGGTGAACGCCCAGTATAATTTCACGAGGTCGGGAAGTACGTTAGCGGATGGTGCGCCCGTCTCGCGACGGTTTGCAGCAGATTCATGGGAGTTTTACGCTCAGGATAGTTGGAAGATCAAGCCAAGTTTGACTCTGACGTTCGGATTGCGCTACTCCCTCTTTTCTCCGCCGTGGGAAACCAATGGGCTGCAAGTTTCGCCGACTACCAGCCTTTCTGATTATTTTAACCAGCGTGGCAACGGCATGCGCCAAGGCACGCCGGCCAGCTCCTCCTGCTGCCTTAGCTTTGACTTGGGCGGACCCGCCAACAACGCACCGGGTTTTTACAATTGGGACAAAAAGGATTTAGGCCCCCGAGTGTCACTTGCGTGGTCGCCCAACGGGCACTCCGGCCTTGCCAAATCGCTCTTTGGCGAAAACAATCAAACCGTGGTTAGAGCTGGATTCGGTATCGTGTACGACCGCTTGGGACCTCAATTGCTCGCGACGTTTGATGCCAATGGTTCGTTCGGTTTGTCTACAACCTTAACCAACACGGGCGGTGTTGAAAATCCCACGATCGCCCCTCGCGCCACGGGCATCGGCGGTTTCAGTAACATCCCGACACAAGATCTGGACAACCCTCCCAATATCCTCCTTGCCCCTGCTCCAGCAGGAACGTTCCCGCAGACGTTCCCCAACGGCTTGAACGGCGATACGGGTTCGTACGCAGTGTATTGGGGAATGGACAACAAACTGAAGACGCCCTACTCCTACACGCTTGATTTCTCTGTTGGTCGCGAACTTGGGCACAATTTCGCGCTGCAGGTTTCCTACGTTGGTCGCCTGTCACACCGTCTATTGTCTCAGGTCGATCTCGCTTCGCCACTTGACCTTGTGGATCCAAATACCAAAGTTGATTACTTCGCCGCCGTACAGGCCTTGGCCAAGTTGTATCGCACACTGCCATACGGCAGCACCGTAACTCCTCAGATGGTCGGTCCAACTGCACAATATTGGTACGACATGCTGCAGCCTTTACAGCAGAGTTCAGGTGCCGCCTACGGCGTGCCAAGTTTTTGCGGAATCGGTTCTACGGGAATGGGCTCCACGACGGACCGCTTGCAGGCCGCCTACAATCTGTTCTCCTGCTTCGCGAACAACGAGACGACGGCACTTCAGGGCCTGGATCAAGGCTGGGGACTCTTTGATACGAGCACCCTGGACGCCAGCGGCAATCCGACGCAGAGCTACTACGCCAACGGCGGACCATACAGCTTCGTGGATCCGCAATTCGCCGCACTCTACGCGTGGCGGTCAATCGGAACGGCCGCGTACAACGGACTGCAGGTCAATCTACAGAAGCACATGAGTCACGGAATTCAATTTGACCTCAATTATACGTACTCCAAATCGATTGACCTGTCTTCAGACGCGAGCCGAATAGGTGCCGAAGGTGGTCTGGGTGGACAGGTAATCAATCCCTGGAGTCCGAAAGGGCTGCGGGCGGTTTCCGACTTCGACTTGACTCATCAGTTCAATGCCAACTGGATCGTCGAGCTTCCGTTCGGGAAGGGCAAATGGATTGGAAGCGAGTCGCACGGCGTGGCCGAAGCTCTCATTGGCGGATGGCAGCTGTCCGGCCTTGCGCGCTGGACGAGCGGATTCCCGATTGGCGTCGGCAATGGCGCACAGTGGCCTACCAACTGGGAACTTTCCGGGTTCGCTACTCAGACCGGCTCAGTTGCGACGGGTCTGTTCAAAAAGTCCGATGGAACAGTCAGTCTGTTCGCAGACCCAACTACCGCGTTGAATAACTTCCAGGCAGATTTACCTGGTGAAGTTGGAAATCGGAACGTGCTGCGCGGCCAGGGGTTCGCAGGTCTCGACCTCGGCCTAAGCAAACGCTGGAAAATCCGTGAGCGTAATTCCTTACAGTTCCGCTGGGACGTTTTCAACGCTCTGAACTTGACGCGTTTTGACGTGCAGAGCTTGAGCTTGTCACTTACGAATACCAGTAGCTTCGGCAATTACACCGGGCTCCTGACGAATCCTCGCGTGATGCAATTCCAATTGCGTTTTGAATTCTAGACAATTCCTATTTCGATACTCAAGGCCGGAGAGCCTCTCCGGCCTTTCTTATTGCGACGACGGCTTTCGCCAACACCATGAATGGCCGTTGGCGCGAGTCGCGCTCTGTGTTATTCTTGCGTTCCTCGTGGCGAATTGGCGTTCTCGGCCTTTCGCTTTTTGTCGGGGCGTAGCGCAGCCTGGCTAGCGCGCCTGGTTCGGGACCAGGAGGTCGAAGGTTCAAATCCTTTCGCCCCGACCACTTTCTCCTGTAGATTCATGAAGGTAGCAGCTTTCTCGCACCTTGGGTTGTTTCTCCACTTTCTCCGTTGTGCCCAATTTTGTGCCCACCTAGCTTCTCCAGCGCCGTGAACACGGCAGCTTCGGACGGGTGAACATATCGCGTAGACATTGAAACGGAGCTGTGTCCAGCGATCCGAGCCAGCGTCCATGCATCACAGCCAGACTCGCCTAGGCGCGTCAGAAATGTGTGCCGCAACGAGTACAGAACGAAAGGGCGCACTTTGCTCGCTCTGAGTGCCTTTGCGTGTTGCTTCTTGATGCTGGAGCCCTCCAAGTGCCCGCTTCGCGTCTGTGCAGGCCACACCCAGCCCTCTAACGGCTTTCCTGCGCGTTCCCAGCGAGTTTCTAGGACTTCCCTAACTCGCGGCGTCATCGGCAAGACGCGCCGAGCCGCAGCTGTCTTTCCGTGAGTGACCAGAAGCATTCCATTTCGGCCGTTTGTCCAAGTCAAAGATTCCCAGCGGAGCCGTCCACTCCGAGAATCGCGGCAGCGGTTCCGGCATTGTCTGGTCCCGTCCCGGGGCAAGTACAGCGCGGCGAGCAACGATTGGCAGGTTGCCCTAAGTTATCTTTACGCGTCTGACTACGCGCCGTCGGAAGCTCTCTGGTTTTCGCTTCCGGATGTTGTCGCTTCTGTTCTTTTGACAGGAAAGGCTCCGGTCATTGTCGATGCGTTCAAACTCGTTCCGTACGGAAAGCTAGCCGACCTCAAGCCGATACGCCTCGGTGGAGAAGTCAGTGTTAATCCGCTGACGCAGGACCTGTTTCGCACCATAATCGAGCAGCGCAAATCCTTACCGAAAAGAAAAGACCTGCCCAAAGAGGACGTGGATCTGCGAAGATTCCGTAGCTCGTTGCATTCGCCAGAACTTTCAAAGCTTTATCGAGATGTGGTGCCACGGGCTCGACCGTGAACCGTATCAGTGTTCGGTTATTCATCCTGAGCAACCCGGCGAATTTTGTTTTCCGCCATTGGCCTCGTTGATTACGGGAGCAGCTCGGCTAATGTTGGCCCTGCTGGAACACGCCATAACGCAGATGGACGGAACCTACGCAATGGAAGATACCGATTCGATGGCGATCGTCAGCACAGAAAAAGGAGGCATGATTCCGTGCAAGGGCGGCAACGTGAAGAACGGGAGCGGAGGCGAAACAGTTAAAGCATTAAGTTGGGCACAGGTGCGGAACATCGTGGATAAATTTGAAGTTCTCAATCCTTACAACCGCACGATAATTCCGGGCTCTATTTTGAAGATTGAGGATGACAATTTCGACCCAAAAACGGGAAAGCAGCGCCAGCTACATTGTTTGGCTATTTCTGCAAAACGCTATGCGCTATTCATCAAATCGAAGAATGGCGACCCAATCCTGTTAAGGGAAAAGCTGAATAACTCCAAAGACCGGTGGTCGATGCACGGCTTAGGTCACCTGCTCAATCCGACTGACCCGGACGCCTCTGACCGGAACTGGACTGCGGCAGTTTGGGAAATGATGATCCGCAAGGCTTCCGGCCTAAAGACAAAAGAACTGAAATTTGCACACCTTCCCGCGATTGGACGAACGACCGTAAGCAGCCCTTTCTTGATGAAAAGCCTTGAAACTATGAACGCGGGAAAATCCTATTCTCTGCAGGTTAAACCTTTCAATTTTCTGCTCACCGCACACGTGAGTCCATTTGGTCATCCCGACGATGTGGACCCGGAGAAGTTTCACCTCATCACGCCATATGATTCTGACCCACGAACATGGCTCAAAAAGGAATGGATCGAGCAGCACATTAAGAAGCGGTTTCGCATTACAACGCAAGGCCATTCCGGTTCAAGGCAAACCGCTCGCGTTAAAACGTACGGTGATGTTGTGACGGAGTATGAGTTTCATCCCGAGGCAAAATGCGCGGACGTATCCGGCAATACCTGCGAAAAGCAAACCGTGGGATTGTTGCAACGGCGGCACATAAAGATCGATTTCATTAAATGTATCGGCAAGGAGTCGAACAGCTTGGAGAGCGTCGACGAGGGAATGGTCCACTCCGAACAGAATGTCTATACGGACTATGCCGATCCCAGGCGAACCGAATGGATTGTCAAAATTCAGCCCGCCCTAAAGAAGGCGAAACTAAAGATTCTTGTAAAGGCATGCAAAGACAAAATGTCTCGCCGCGAGATCATCGAATTGCGTGCCGGTCGAAGCAAGCCGCACCGAAAAAATCGAGAATTGCTTGCTGCCATTCTGCAGAAGATGAGTTTTATCTGAGGACACAGGGGGGGAATCGCGACTCGGCTGACGCCCGTGCAGAAGGTCCTCTGGCAGATTGAGAGGGCGAGATTGGGACCCGTATCAGGCATAAATTTCAACCCGCTCAAGGTTCCAACTCGGCCCTCAAAGACGATCAGGTAGCCACTATGCAGCTGGAAAGGCATTTCTGGGCTAGCGGGGGAGGGCCTAGCTGTTGGGTCTTGTTGTGCTGCGCTTGAAAAAGGAAGAGCTGCTTTCAAGACCCGCATGTCGTTCTTGCAAAGCTTCAGTGTGTACGAGGAGCTACAGACGAAGTGTTGCCGCAAAACGGGTATGTCCGGCGCTACAGAGAGCTGCTTACTCGCGATGCCAAGAGGAGTGTCCCATGGCTACGTTGGCTTTCGGTCTTGCCCACAAGATTTGTTGCGCAGGAGGGTGAAATCCCGTCTTTCAGCATCTTGGCCACTCGACTGGCTTTTGTCTCATCCTCTTCGTTGCAGAGGGCGTGGCCCAGTTCATGTCGAACCGCAAGGTCCAACAGGCCATCTCGACCAAGACCCCAAATGTCTCTGAGCTCGTCGACGCGTTCAGGTGCCCATCCCACTAAGGCCTCTTCGAAGTACGTCGTTCTTGCGGCTAGAGCCGTGAGTGCTGGAACGCCAGAATGAAGGTGATGCGCTCGCAACATAAATGTCCAGTCTGCGGAAGGCACCAACACCCAAGTCCAATCTCCGAGCTCGGACGCTGGATACTTCGCCAGAGCTACTTTCAAGACCTGCATGTCGTTCTTGCAATGCTTCAGCGTGTACGAGGAGCTACAGACGAAGTGTTGACGCAAAGCGGGTATGTTCGGCGCTACAGAGCTGCTTACTTGCGATGCCAAGAGGAGTGCCCCAGAGCTACGTTGGCTTTCGGTCTTGCCCACAAGATTTGTTGCGCAGGACGGTGAGATTCTTTCTCTCAGCTTCGCCACTCGATTGGCTATGGCCTCATCCTCTTCGTTGCAGAGGGCGTGACCGAGTTCATGGGTGACGGCCAGATCGAGAAGGTCCTCAATGGTCATGTGCCACAGTGCACTCAACTCGGTGCCGCGAGTTGACACCGGCACGACCAGGGCTTGCGCTGCGACCGGCGAAAAAAGCAGAAGAGTCAGTAATGCGATCCAAAATGAAGCGACGAGTTTCAAAGAGCACCCCTTGGGTGCTCGCAAACTCGTTGAACTAGACAGCTACCTCAATGCAGCTGGTCTCGCAGCCTAATCGCATTTTTGTCGCAAGCTAATGTACTGAAAACACGCCATATATGTACTAAAGGTAGTCGAGAATTAACTCCTGCCGAGCTTGGCTGTGGTATTCTCGTGGCTCAGGAATTCCCGCTATGCCGGGAAATCAGTCTACACAGACCGTAATTTGCTTTGGCCCTTTCGAAGCGAACCTGCAAACGCAGGAGCTCAGAAAGCACGGGTTACGGTTGCGCCTCGCCGGCCAATCTTTCCAAATCCTGCAGCTTCTTGTGGAAAAGCCAGGTCAGTTAGTGACGCGAGAGGAATTGCAAGCCTCCCTGTGGCCCTGCGACACTTTCGTTGACTTCGAGCATGGCGTAAACGCCGCTGTAAACCGGCTACGGGACGTTTTGGGCGATTCCGCGGACAGCCCTCGCATTATCGAAACACTGCCGCGCCGAGGATATCGCTTCATCGCAGCTGTGCATGCTGCAAACGGCCAGAACGGGACTGACGCGAAAGCACCCGCTGTAGCAATCGAGACGGCCAGCATCCCTGAAGAGAAACGGCATTTTATCAATCGTCACTTACCGGCGGCGCTTGCGGCTTTCGTTACGATTGCTGCGATCGGCGTGGGTGGGGTCGTACTTCGTGATCGCTTCGCTCGTGGGGCTGCGGCGGTGTCCATCCGTTCCATTGCGGTGCTGCCTCTGCAGAATCTCTCTGGCGACCCCTCTCAGGAGTACTTCGCCGACGGAATGACTGAGGAACTCATCACTGAGATCTCGCGCCTCAAGGATCTGAAAGTAATTTCCCGCACCTCGGTCATGCGTTACAAGAAGACAGATAAGTCGCTGCCCGAGATCGCTCGTGAATTAAACGTTGAGGCGGTTGTCGAAGGCTCGGTGTTGCGGTCTGGAGACAGAGTGCGCATCACCGCGCAGTTGATTTCCGCTCGCACCGACGCGAACCTTTGGGCCGAGACCTACGATCGGAGCTTACAAGATTCGCTAGCGGTGCAGGAAGCCGTGGCAACAGCGATCGCCGGCAAGATTAAGACAAGCATGTCGCCGAACGCAGTCGTCCAGTTGAAGCCTGCGGGGACGGTGAACCTGAAGGCACACGAGGCCTATCTCCTGGGATTGCATGAGACGCAGCTGGGTGGTGAGCTCTCGAACCACGAGGGCATGGGGGCCGCTTCCGTGGAACATTTTCGGCGGGCTACCGAATACTATCAACAAGCGATCAAAGAAGACCCGAATTATGCTCTTGCTTACTTAGGTCTCGCTGATGGCGGGGATCCGAATAAAGTGGAGGCTAATGCTCGAAAGGCGCTGGAACTAGACGATAGCTTGTCCGAGGCGCACTTGGAGGTGGCCGCAGTAGCGCTGACTCGTGATTTGAACTGGCACGGAGCAGAGAAGGAATTCTTGCGGGCGGTTGAGGTTAACCCAAACTACGCATCGGCCCATCAGGGCTATGCATATTTCCTGGATGCTAGTGGCAAACTGGACGACGGCCTCAGAGAGTATCACCGAGCGCAGGAACTTGACCCCGCAATCGATCGCCTTGGCGCGGCGCTCTATTCTCGCCGCGACTACAGCCACTTGATCGAACTCGAACGCCGGGCCCTTGCCACCAATCCGGCAGGTGACACCTCGGCAAACGCTATAGCGCACAAAGTGTTGATGGTGGCCTACGCTCGAACCGGTAAACGCAAGGAGTCGATCGATGAAATGCGCAGCGCCATTGCGTGCATGGGCTTCCACGACTTCGCGGAAGAGATTCGTCGCGGCTACCTAACCGGCGACTACCCGGGTGCTCTGCGGGCGTACCTGAGGGGCGCAAAAAAACGTCCGGATTGGGTCTTCCACTGGTGCGAGATTTACGTCTACGCGGAACTCGGAGACTACGATCAAGCATTCGCCCGGTTGGCTCGGCTGAACAAAGACGAACCGGCCCCGTGGCAGTGGGTCGCGACTTGGGACGGGTACGGAATTCTAGGTATGCCCACGCTCGCGGCATTGCGGATTGAGCCGATGTGGGACCCGCTTCACTCCGATCCCCGATTCGAAGACCTCGCGCGTCGATGGGGACTCCCGGCGGAGTCAGTCAGCCAGTCGAAACACTAAAACTCGACTTTGATTCCTTCCTGTCCTGCGAGTACATCCAACAGAGTCGAAGATTCTGTGTCGGACAGGAACTACTTCGCTTTCAGGGTTGAATATACTTTTGTATTCGGAGTTAGCCGCTTTTGGATGAGCGAACGCGCGGTCCCGGAAGTGAGCCAAGCCGTCGGCCAACGAGTGACGGTTACTGTCGAGTTCGCCCTAAATTGCCGCGACACGAATTAGTGATTTCGTTTATCCCGCCTTCTTGACTCAGCACCGACTAGTGACACGCTCATAAGCCGCTGAAACGCGGCCAATCCACATAGAATGCAATGCGATCCGCAGGGTGTAAGGCGTCGATTCCTCACATTGCGTGGCGACTCGCGCCGATGTTGCAGACTTACGAAGACATTTGGAAGAAGGCCCATATCGAGCGGTAAGGTCACTTAAAAAAAAACTCAATCGTGAAAAAGGGCAGTTTCGCTCTAGGCTATCCCCTATCCCCCCAACGCAGTGACGGGATAGGGGATAGGCTAGAGCAAAAGTGCCCTTTTTCCAATTTGTCGGTTATGTCGTTTACTAGGACTTGGGTTCCGATACATGGAAGGCCCTCCTCCCGAAAGTCATTAGTGAACACTGGCCGACTTATCGGGATTTGGTTTCCGGTTGGGAAAACCGCGAGCTTGAGTCCTCAAATTTCCGACAAAGTCCGGAAGCGGTTCTTATCGATTTT
>Ga0068863_100000721_pt1 | contig 33185 bp, 28 predicted proteins | sample KBSSwiS62_FD_66596 | JGI IMG/M metagenome (GOLD analysis project Ga0068863, IMG submission 66596) | Switchgrass rhizosphere microbial communities from Kellogg Biological Station, Michigan, USA - KBS Switchgrass S6-2 | ecosystem: Host-associated > Plants > Roots > Rhizosphere > Soil ... | reverse complement strand
ACTACCCGCCCCCGGATTATGACTCAATGAATAATACGGATGTTGCGGGCGTGGCTGATCGCCCCCGTGCGAGGAATAATAAGTCGTGGCGCCCGGCCCGCCAGTCGGGCACACCCGGGGCCTGCCCCTGAGCCGGCGATATCGGAGTCCGCGTGCCTCAGCGGACGCGCTATAAGCCGACATCACGCCGACCCCGAGGCAAGTATCGGACTACTACACGCCAAAGTCCGGCAGCGGGTGAGCCAGGGCCGGGGACCCATTGGCGAAGAGATTTCCGGCGACGGCGCGCCGCAGCCGTGTTCAAATCGAGACAGACTGTCCCGCCCGTCGACCGGGCGACCACCAGCCGACGAAGATCTCCCGCCGACGGGGTGCGCGGAGGCGCGGGGCACACAGAGAGAGGTCTGCCTCGATGCGACTGACTCCGCTCACCGAGAGCTGCGGCGCGAACAGCTGCCCCCAGGTCTACTCCACCGATCGGGGCACGGTCGTCGTCCAGGGCGCGCTGCTGGACGCCGCCGCGCTGGGCGTGGCGACCGACGAGGGCGAGGTCCTGGTCGAGATCCCCGGCGAGTTGTTCCAGGCGGCAGCCGCGGCCCGTCGCGTCGGGCAGGCCTGATCTGTCGACCTCGGCGAGCCGGGAAAGCATCGCTCACCTCCGCGCCGTTCCAGACGTGTGATCCGGATCGGCGATCCGGAGTCGTCGCGCCGGCCCCGGGCCGACCAGCCGCGGAGCTCCGCAGGGCAGCGGTCGCCACGGCCTGACGGTGTCAGGCCGTGCCAGGCGTCGGGCGGGCGGACCTCCGACGCCGCGATGACCCACGGGAAGACTAAAGTATTCCAGTAGTCGCCGTCCAGTCCACGATCTTGGACTTATTCACCGTAAACGTCTTGTGGCGCGCGTCGGAGTCGCCTACTGTCTTTCCATGGGTCCGCCGGCCGGAGGTCGGAGGCTTCGCGAGCAGGAGGTGCGTCGATCATGTCGCGCACGGGGGATCTCAGCAACGAATCTTTAGTACTACCCATCCCGGATATGGCCGCTGAAGCGCTACCAGTCGGCCGCCTCGCCGGGAGTCCCGCCCACCGCCGGGACCGCATCAAGATCCAGCTGGACGTGATCACATGTCAGTGCTGACCGCCTACGCCACCCTTACCGGCACCAACCGCGAGCAGTTGGCCTTCCGGCTCTACTGGGTCGCCCGCGAGTACGCCCGCTACACCGTCACGAAACCCGGTCGCCTCGCACGCCTGAATCTCAGCTCCGACGAAGCCCGGTCGATGGCCGGCGCGCTCGACGACGCGATGCGCATCCTCGTCGACCAGGATCCGACGCTCTCCCGGCCGGCCCTGGCGGAAGCCGTCCGCCGCGCCGAGAACCGCTGGGAGCAGGTGCGGGCCGACCTGCGCCGGTCCGGAACCACCTGGCCTGACCTGCGGCCAGCTTCGGTCTATCGGCAGACCGAGCCTCCGGACGGCCGCGAGGCCGAGCCGATCCGCCGGCTCACCCTCGTCCGTGACAGCCGGACGGTCGATGCGTCCCGGTTGGCCGAGGTCCCACTCGCCGCGGCCGCCCAGACCCGGAGCACCGGCCGCCGGACCACCGGCAGCCGCCACGCCGACAACCGAATGGCGGAAAAGGCGACGGCCCGCTAGCCACCGGCAGCCGCCACGCCGACAACCGAATGGCGGAAAAGGCGACGGCCCGCTAGCCACCGGGAGCTCAGCCGGCAACGGTAGTTCGCCCGCCGGGCCCGATCGTCAACGAAGCCGGCCGGGCCCGGCGCCACCAGGTGGAGAAGGCTCAGGCACCAGCCGATCGGACCGACTGGGCTACCTCCTCGAGAAGCTCCGCCTTATAGCGGCTCAGAATGGGTAACACGTCCTCGGCGCTGCTCCTGTTCCAGAAATGCTCGAACGCTCGGACTCCGACGTCGATCTTCTTCCGCTCCCAGTCACGCCGGCCACCTCCAAGGGTCGACTCCGTCAGAACCACGGCCTCGTCGACGATCGTGAAGGCCTCAACCGGCGGGCAGCTGAGGATCGTCGCCTCAGGAACGATTCTGATCGACACGTTGGGTAGCTTGAAGGCTCCCTCGATCCGCTGAATCTGGTCGGCCATCAATACCGGCCAGTCCGCCGCGCCGAAACGGAATCTCAGCACCTGTTCCAGGATGATGAACTCGTACATGACATCGGTGTGGTAGAGCCGCTCCTGGCGGGCGGCTCTCAGACTGAGGGCCGCGGCGGTGTTCGGCCACGTCTGATCGTCGTCGCCGTACTCCACCGAATGGAAGCCGTTGAGCACCCGCCGGGCATATTCGCTGGTCTGCAGGAGGCCAGGTACCACGATCGGCTCGAAGTTCCGAATCCGCGTCCCCTTGGCTTCCTCCCGCATCCAGTCTCGTTGCTTGATCTCACCCGTAGGGCCGGCAGCCTGCTCGGCCGGTCGCCTTGGTCCTCGAGCGCGAGCGGCTTCAAGCTTGTCCCGTCGCGCCCACTCCACAAGCTGATCGACGGCGTCCGTGGAGAGCCTGAGCGCGACAGCGATCTTTCCGACCGCGTCGGCCGAAGGAATGATCTGCAAATTTTCGATCTTCGAGATCTGGCTCTGACTGACGTGAGACTCACGCGAGAGCGCGGAGCTCGTCAGGTCCCGTTCCTGACGGAGCCGGAAGAGCAGGCGCCCGAGCGGCTCGGTCTGTTCAGGAGGAAGCTCGTGGACCGCCTGCTGGTCACTGGCCGTCACGGTTCCTCCCCCGAGGGCGCTTGCTATGAGTTACGGGCGCGACGCGAGCCCAGGGCGCCGGCCGCGGGTCAGCTCTCGGCCAGCAGCCTCCGTGCCGCCGCCAGCACTGTCTCTCGCGGCAGGACCACCCGTCGCTCACCCGCCGGCACGCCATCGGCGACCTGGGGGCTGGCGATCCACCCCTGGATGATCAGATCGTCCTGACCAGCGGCCGTGTACACAGCCGGGCAGGCCGAGGAACCACATTGGTAGATCGCCAGAGGAGTCAACTCCAGGGGATCCAGCCGCATCGCCGTACCTCGCCTCCGTTCCCCGGAAGCTACACCCGGGGAAGCCTCGTCGCAAATATGTTGGAATATCGCGCGCAAGGCCCGGGCTGACGTCAAGTCGATCATGGAAACAACGTACGGACCAGGCTTGCGCCGTGCCCATCCGGGCACGGTCACCCGCCAGGCTCCCCCCACGTGGTGACGCACGATGCTAAGCACGTCCCGGCCAACCCGACGCGACGAGGTCCGGTTCTGGCTCGGCGATTTCGGGCCAAACGGTCCTGCAGCCGGCGCGTCGAAGGCTCACCGCGGGCCCGCGCCGGAGGCTCCATGCCCCTGACTAGGCCATTTGCCACCGTCAGCCCCGACTGGGCTGAGCATTGGACCGCAAGCTTGTCAAGGCCAGCTGATGGAAAGACCAAGAATATGCCGCATCGTCCAGCATCGCTCCGCTTACCTGAGCAGTACGCGCGCCGGCCCGAGCCAGTCGGCAGCGCGCCGCCGCACAGCGCACCGCCGCGATACGGAACGTAGTGGCCGCCTGCAACAGCTAGGCCAGACTCTCCGCCAGCGTGCGTACCACGGCCGGATCGACCCGCCCGGCGAGCACGATCTCCTCGTGTGGAGCAACGCCGATGTCGGCCGGCGGAGCCGCCACCGGATCGCCGGTGACATAGGCAACACCACCGGCGATCTTCACAACGAGCGGTCCGGTGCCGCCGCCGCTCCAGCCGACGCTCCGTTCCGCGAGCCGGAGTGCGCCCGCGGCCTCCGTGAGGATGGTCAGGTCGACCTCGACCACAGTCCGCGACGCGGCGTCGGTCTCGCCGGGCCGAGCGGCAGCGGTCCGGTCGCCGACGACATAAAGGTCCCCGGAGTCGGAATCGATGAACACTCCATGACAGGCAGCGGATCCACACGAAGCCTTGGCTAGTACGAGCATGGCCGGCTCTCTTTCTCGCCTCGACCCGTAGCAGCGCTGGACGCGGTCGGTCGTCTGGTCGACCCCTGGTGGTGGTCGCCGATCGCTGGAGAGTCAATTTCAACATAATTGCCACCTACTGGCGTAACTTTCTCGGAACAATCAGAGGGACGGTGGCGGTCCTCGCGTCGACGCCTTCAGATGTTCCACAGGGTGGGCGAGATGTCTGGAAGGTTCCCTTGGCCCACCGACCACCGCCACCCCCGTCCGCCCGGCACCCGGAGACCGTGCAGAAAATATTCGAAAAATCAGCTTGCATGACTGGACAGCATGTCTCATATTCGAGGCAGGCCAGCCGATCGACCATTGGTCGCCTAGTCAAGGAGGTACACGATGCCTCGCTTGATGACGTCGCCGTCACCCAGCGCCGACATCCCAGCCCGAGTCCGAGATGCCGCGTCACAGCCCCCTCGGGGTTGCGGAATCCGAAGAGCCATCGCGGTTGGGAGAACGGCACATGCATGAAATGACCTTGCTTGGTCTTGGATCCGGAGTGTCAGCGAAGGAGCTGATCGTCACCGGACTCGGGTTGGCCGCGCTCGCGGCCTGCGTCGGAAAGACCCGGTTCGCCCTATTCCTAATTTTTCCGACGATCTTGATCGCCGGGGCCGCGAATCTGCTCGCCTGGTTCACTGGGGCAGACGAGGACGGGGTGTCCAGCGGCCAGACGACGGCTGACCTGCCAAAAAGGCAGGCAGCCGGGTCGGGCGGCGGTTCGCACCATCATTCGATATGGAGCGGCTGGCTGTTCGGTCTCACTGTGCTGCTCGCGGCGGTGCTGATCGGGGTGCTGGTAGTCACGGCCATCGTGCGGAGCCGTCAGGAGGGCTTGATTCGCGGTGCCCTGGGCGAGTTCGATGAGCAAGCGTCCTGGGACGAGACCCCAGAGGCCTTCGTCTCCGCTCCCGACGAGCCGTATCCCGACGAGTCATCGGCCCGCGTCGCCAGGCACTCGGCGCCGCGTTGCGACGACGCGGACGCCCCGCATTCGGTGCGGATGAACGTGCTCGCCTACGATTTCCTGTCCCACGTCTGCGAGCGCGGCGACCGCCCGGCGCTCGTCGACATCCACGCGCCGCTGACCCAGCGGTTCCTCAGCGCGTTCACCGACGCCACCGATCTGTTCCTCACCGAGGGCGCCCGGGACCCGCGGTTGAAGTCGGCGATTCGCGAGGCCGAGCGCCGTTGGACCCAGGTCAAGCTGCGGATCGGCGGCAGCTGGGGCGACGGCCATGACGGCGACGGCGACGTCGGCCCCGACCACGGGTGAACGCCGATGGAACCGCATTAGCCGGCATCGGCGGCCTCCCGCCCAGGTCCTGGCGTCAATGTCCGTCACGTTTGGTCCTTCAAAGACGCGTCCGTGACCGAACCCCACTCCTGTCCAGCCGGCACGAGGGGACGGCTGGAGGGAGCTCGGCGCGGAACTCCCAGCCCGGCGACCAGAAGCGGGCCTGGTGGCGAACTCGGCGGCCAACACCAGCTCACGGTCGCCGCCCGAGCCTCGGACCGTCCTCGGGGGGCGGTCCGAGACTCCGTTCGCGGGGCGCGAGCGATGGGACATCCCGTCGCTCGCGCCCCGTCTGTCGTGCTGCCAGACGCGGGGCTGTCCCCGCGTGTTCGGCCAGCCGGCCCAGTTCCCCAGTGCCCGGAGGCCTAAGGGCCCGGTGGGCGGTACAGGATAGAGGCATGCCGACAGCCGCTTCGCCCGCCGCGCCCGGGACGCCGCCGCACGACGTCGACCCCGAGTTCCTCGCCCTGCCCCGCGCGGCGCTCACCGACGCGGCCCTCCAGACGGCGCGGGACCTCGGCGCCAGCCACGCCGACATCCGGATCGAACGGCTGCGGGACGGCTCGCTGTCGTTCCGGGACGGGAACCTGGAGAACAGCCACGACGGCTCGACGGTCGGGTTCGCCGTCCGGGTCGTGCACGAGGGCACCTGGGGGTTCGCGGCCGGCGTCGACCTGACTGTCGACGAGGCGGTCCGGGTCGCGCGGGAGGCCGTCGAGATCGCGCGGGTGGCTCGTCCGCTGAACTCCGAACCGATCGAGCTCGCCGACGAGCCGGTACACGCGGACGCCACCTGGGTGTCCGCCTACGCGGTCAACCCGTTCGCGATCGACGTCCGGGAGAAGGTCGACCGGATCGGCGGGCTGTGCCGGACGCTGCTGTCCGCCGCGGCCGTCGACCACGTCGACGGGCATCTGGACACGGTGCTGGAGAACAAGTTCTACGCGGACCTCGCCGGCACGTCGACGACGCAGCAGCGGGTGCGGCTGCTCTGCCAGATCGAGGCGACCCGGGTCGACCCGGGCGGCGGCTTCGAGACGATGCGCACGATCGCGCCGCCGGTCGGCCGGGGCTGGGAGTGGCTGGTCGCGGGGCCGGCCGCCGGCTGCTGGGACTGGGACGCCGAGATCGACACGATCCCCGCCCTGCTCGCCGAGAAGGCGAAGGCATCGTCGGTCGAGCCGGGCCGCTACGACCTGGTGATCGACCCGTCGAACCTGTGGCTGACGATCCACGAGTCGGTCGGGCACGCCACCGAGCTGGACCGGGCGCTCGGCTACGAGGCCGCCTACGCCGGCACCTCATTCGCGACCCTCGACAAACTCGGCAACCTGCGGTACGGCTCGCCGCTGATGAACGTCACCGGCGATCGGACCGCGCCGCACGGCCTGGCGACGATCGGCTACGACGACGAGGGTGTCGCCGCCAGCCGCTGGGACATCGTGCGGGCGGGCACGCTCGTCGGCTACCAGCTGGACCGCAGGATGGCCGCGGCAAACGCCGACCGCCTCGGGGTCACCCGGTCGAACGGGTGCGCGTTCGCCGACTCCCCCGGGCACGTCCCCATCCAGCGGATGGCCAACGTGTCGCTGCGGCCGGCGCAGGGCGGGCCCTCGACGGAGGAACTGATCTCCGGGGTCGACCGGGGCATCTACATCGTCGGCGACAAGAGCTGGTCGATCGACATGCAGCGCTACAACTTTCAGTTCACCGGCCAACGGTTCTACGAGATCCGCAAGGGCCGGATCGCCGGCCAGCTGCGGGACGTCGCCTACCAGGCCACGACGACGGACTTCTGGGGCGCGCTCGACGGCCTCGGCGGTGAGCAGACCTACCTGCTCGGCGGGGCGATGAACTGCGGGAAGGGCCAGCCGGGCCAGGTCGCCGCCGTCAGCCACGGCGCCCCCTCGACGCTGTTCCGAGGCATCAACATCCTCAACACCCGTCAAGAGGCGGGGCTGTGACTCTGCGGTCGGATCATGGGAGGGCAGCGGTGACCGAGGCGTCGCACGAGATCGTCGAGCGGGCGCTGGCGGCGTCGCGGGCCGACGGCTGTGTCGTGATCGCGAGCGAGTCCAGCACGGTCAACCTGCGCTGGGCGAACAACACGCTGACGACGAACGGCGCCGCGAGGGACCGGTCGGTGACCGTCATCAGCATCATGGGCCGCTCGTTCGGAGTGCGGTCGGTGAGCACGATCGCGGCCCCCAGCGGCGTCGACACCGACCAGCTGACCGAACTGGTCCGGGCGTCGGAGGAGGCGGCGAAGGCCGCCGACGAGGCCGAGGACTACGCGGACCTGCTCGCCCCGGGCCAGCAGGGTGTCGCGAGCAGCCCGGAGCCCTTCGACGCGCCGGCACAGCGCACCTCGACGACGGTCTTCACGACGTTCGCCGCCGACCTCGGCGAGGCGCTGCGGGCGGCGCGCGCCGAGGGCCTCGGGCTGTATGGCTTCGCCGAGCACGACCTGACCACCACCTGGCTCGGCACGTCCACCGGTCTGCGGCTGCGGCACAGCCAGCCAACCGGGACGGTCGAGTGGAACGCCAAGAACGGCCAGCCGGGCGGGTCCGTCTGGCACGGCCAGTCGACCCACGACTTCACCGACGTCGACGTGCCGGGCACCGATGCCGAGCTGCGCCGCCGGCTCGCCTGGTGCGCCCGGTCCGTCGACCTGCCGGCCGGTAGGTACGAGACGCTGCTTCCGCCAACCGCCGTCTCCGACCTGATCCTCGACGCCTACTGGTCGGCGGCCGGGCGGGACGCCGCCGAGGGACGGACCGTCTTCAGCCGGGCCGGCGGCGGAACCCGGCTCGGCGAGGCGTTCGGCCCGGCCGGGCTGACCCTCTACAGCGACCCGGCCGATCCGGAGCTGAGCTGCGCGCCGTTCGTCGTCTCCGGCCATTCGTCCGCCACGGCCAGCGTCTTCGACAACGGCCTCGCGCTCGGGCGGACCGACTGGTTCGACGGCGGGAAGCTCGCCGCTCTCGTCCACACCCGGTCGTCCGCGCGTGCCTCGGGAGCGCGGCCCACGCCGTTCATCGAAAACCTGACCATGGACGGCGGCGGCACAGCGACGCTGGACGAGATGGTCGCCTCGACGAAGCGCGGCCTGCTGCTCACCTGCCTCTGGTACATCCGCGAGGTCGACCCCGAGGTGCTCCTGCTGACCGGCCTCACCAGGGACGGCGTCTACCTGGTCGAGAACGGCGAGGTCACCGGTGTGGTGAACAACTTCCGGTTCAACGAGTCGCCGGTGAGCATGTTGGGCCGGATCGCCGAGATCGGGACGACCACCCGCACACTGGGCCGGGAATGGGCCGACTACTTCAAGCTCTCCCGCATGCCGGCCCTGCGCATCCCCGACTTCAACATGAGCTCCGTAAGCCCCGCGAGCTGACTGTGTCTATGGTTCGCGGCGTCCGGGCACGGCGCTACGGCCCCGACCTCCGCTGGCGCTCCGGTCGGGACCTCCGCGCCGTGTCCTCCGCCGCGAACGGGCTTGGCTAGAGCCTTGCCTCTTGAGAACGGAGGCCAAGGCGCAGGGCTCCAGCGCCGGCCACACGAGCGTCACAGGTAGGTGCCGCCGCCGAAGCCCTCCTGGACGGACTGGCCGCTGGGCAGCGCGCGGCGGCGCATCTCCTCCAGCTGGGCACGGGCGGCCATCTGCTGCGCGAACAGGGCCGTCTGCAGGCCGTGGAACAGGCCCTCCAGCCAGCCGACGAGCTGCGCGTGCGCGATCCGGATCTCGGCGTCGCTCGGCGTCTGGGTGTCGTCGAACGGGAGGCTGAGCCGGTCCAGCTCCTCCCGCAGCTCGGGCGCCAGGCCCTCGGACAGTTCACGGACCGAGCTTCGGTGGATCTCCCGCAGCCGCACCCGGCTCGCGTCGTCCAGCGGTGCCGCCCGGACCTCCTCCAACAGCTGTTTGATCATCGTCCCGATGCGCATGACCTTGTCCGGCTGCGAGACCATCGACGAGATCGCCGAGCGCGGGTCCGGCGAGTCCTTGCCGTCGGCGTCCGGGTGGCCGGCCCCTGGACGTGCGGACATGTCGCGCAGGCGGCCGTCGGGGCCGACAACCACCACCCGCGGTTCCGGTTGCTCTGTCATGTCACCATCCAACCCCATTCGGCTGTCTCGTTCGTTGCCCAGCCCGGTCGGCCCCAATCACGCGGCACCGGCCCGCAGCGGCGGCGTCAGACCGTGAGCAGCACCTTGCCGACGTGGCCGAGCGACTCGACGACGCGGTGCGCCTCGGCCGCCTCCCGCAGCGGCAGCACCCGGTCGATCACTGGCCGGATGGTTCCGGCCTCGACCGCCGGCCAGACCTCGGCGCGCACTCCGGCGACGATCGCGGCCTTCTGCTCCGCCGGGCGGTGGCGCAGCGAGATCGCGTGCACCGATCCCCGTTTGGTGAGCAGCGCCGAGAGGTTCAGCTCGGCCTTGATCCCGCCCTGCAGGCCGATCACCACCAGCCGGCCGTCCGGCGCGAGCGCGTCGACGTTGCGGGCCAGGTACTTCGCGCCCATGTTGTCCAGGATCACGTCGGCCCCACGCCCGCCGGTGGCCTCCTTCACCCGGGCGACGAAGTCATCGTCGCGATAGGAGACGGCGAGGTCCGCGCCGAGCTCACGGCAGCGCGCCAGCTTCTCCGGGCTGCCCGCGGTGGTGGCGATCAGCACGTTCGGGCGCAGCGCGCGGACGGCCTGCATCGCGAAGGTGCCTATCCCGGAGGCACCGCCGTGTACCAGGAACGTCTCCCCGTCGGCCAGCCCGGCCCGCTGGAACACGGTCGAGTAGACCGTCGAGGCCACCTCGGGCAGGCCGGCGGCGCTTACCAGGTCGACCCCGGCCGGGACCGGCAGCAGCTGACCGGCCGGGACGACGGCCTTCGTCGCGTACCCGCCGCCGGACAGCAGCGCGCAGACCTCGTCACCGACCCGCCAGTCGCGGACGCGGGTGCCGACCGCCGCGATCCGCCCGGAGCATTCCAGCCCGATGATGTCGGACGCGCCCGGCGGCGGGGCGTAGAGACCTTGGCGCTGAAGCAGGTCGGCCCGGTTGACGGCCGTGGCGGCGACGTCGACGAGGACCTCGCTCGGCCCGGGCCCTGCCGGGTCATCCACCTCGCGCCACTCGAGCACCTCGGGGCCGCCAGGCCCCGTCAACGTGACCGCATACACCCCGCCAACCCTAGCCCCGCGGTCCACGCCGAGGGGCCGACGATCCTCGGGGACCGCGCCCCCGAGGGCCTGGACGATCCGCCCGTGTCACCAGTTGTCGGAACGGTGGCGTTATCGGAGGGCGTGGCGTTTCCACCCTCGGGCGACGGGTAGGGGGCGGCGCATGGAGGACTTCCCGGTCAGGGTCAGGTGGATGCCCGGACTCCCCGTGAACACGACGGGTCCGCCCCACCCGGTGCCGCGAGGCCAGGGGCTCCAGGCGGGCTGCCGTCAACCGGCGGGTACCCGCGACGGCGACGCGGGAACCCGGTCCGGCGCCGAGGCGGCGGTGCGGCCGCAGGTTCCGGGGCTGCCACCACTCGATCCGGAGGAACCGATCCCGGACGACCCGGGCCCGCTGCTGCCGGACGACCCGGACGACCTGCCTCCAGCGCCGCACGAGCCGTCTCCCTTCACCGAGCCGGCCCCGCCGTCTCCTGAGCCAGAGCCGGTCTGACACGCAGCCGACGCAGTGGCAGCGGAGGTACTGACACGCAGGAGGCGGCGTGCGGACCTGTGATCCTCGTGTGGTCACGCACCAACCACTGTCGAGTCGAGAGAGGTGACACGGTACGGGTTCGGATCATCACCGGCCGGGCCGCCGACCAGGGCAGATCGGATCGCCACAGTAAGCCTCCGGGTACCCAGCGGACTGGCGATATTAGCTGGATTTCTCAACTATCAGCGTTTCGTAACATTCGTACCCTTCTGTGCACCAGCCCAGACGCGGTAGCGTGCCCGCTAGCCCAACGCCGTGGGGAGCGTGCCGTGTATGTCGACAGCGTGAACCTCGACAACCTCGTCAGCCTGCAAGGCGGGTCGGCCTCCGCCGCGTCGCCACTGCCCGCCCGGCGAGCAGGGCTGGCCGCGTCGCAGGCGGCGTCGCCGGTCGTGCCGGCGAATCGCCAGGTGCCCCAGGGGTGCGGCCAGGCGGCCGCGCGCGAGGAGCCGCAGCCGCGGATGCCGTACGAGACAGCCAGCCCAGCCGCGCCGGCTGGCGCGGGGGCCGGCGAGTTCCCCGCGCCGCCCGTTTCCGGGCGGGTCCAGGCTGGTGCCGGCGACCGGGCGCGGGCGCGGGCCGAGTTCGAGCGGTTCTTCGAGAGCCATCACCGCGAGCTGGCCCGCTTCGCCTTCCTGCTCAGCGGCGACCGAGAGGCGGCCGAGGACATCACCGCGGAGGCTCTCACCTCCGCCTGGGTGCACTGGGAGCGCATCCAGGCCACCGACAGCCCGCTGGCCTACGTCCGCCGCAGCGTCGCCAACCTGGCCGCCGGCCGCATCCGGCGGACTGTCCGCGAGCGCAACGTGCTGGCGAAGCTCGGCCGCCAGCTCCCCCTGCAGACCACCAGCGGCCCCGACGTCCCGGCCGTGTTGGACCTGGAGTCCGCCCTGATGCGCCTGCCGCTGCGCAAGCGCCAGTGCGTGGTGCTCCGGCACGGCCTCGACCTGTCCGAGGCGGAGACCGCGGCCACGCTCGGGATCTCCGTCGGCACCGTGAAGAGCCAGACCTCGAAAGCGGTCAGCGAACTGGAGCGGCTTCTGGCGCCGGGGCGCCCGGGCACCGGGCAACAGGCCCCCGTCCCGGGGCAGGCCCGGCGGAAGCGTCCGCGCGTGCGCGTCGCCCTGAGGGGCGGCGAGGCATGACGGCGGGCGGACACTGGGACGGAGACTTCGACAACCCCTCCTTCGACGACGCCGCCTTTCCCAACTCCGCTTTCAACGAGGCCGCTTTCGACGACGCCGCTTTCGACGACGCCGCTTTGCTTGACGCCGGGTTCGACGACGCCGGGTTCGACGCCGACGACGGTCAGGAACCCTCCACCGCGCCCGCGTGGCCGGACCTCGGGTGGCACGCCGCCGGCTTCGGCCACGACCCGGCGCCGGGCACGCCCGAAGCCGAGCAGGGCGCACAGCCCGTTGCCGGCGAGCATCGCCTGGCCGAGCAGTTCGGACAGGCCCTCGAGACCTTCGTCGTCGACAGCGGCAGCCTGCGTTCCCGGATCCTGACCGGCACCGCGGCCGCCCAGCGGGACCTCGCCGCCGGCAAGCGGCCCCCGGACGCGGCCCGGCGACGGCCGCGCGGCCGTCCGCACTCCGCCCGGCGGGATGCCAGCCGTCCCGGCGGCCCCCCGGCGCCGGGCCCGCACCGGGCGAGGAGGGCCCGGCCGGGTCTCGTGGCCGCCAGCGCCCTCGCCGCCGTGGCCGGCGTGATCGGCGTGAGCGCGGGCCTCGCCGGCGCCTTTGACGGCGCGTCCTCGATCTCGGGCGTCGCCATGACGACGGCGGCCAGCCCGACCTCGCCCACCGAACCGCCCGTCGCGCCCCAGCCCTTCGCGGCCGCGGTCGACCAGACTCCGACGGCCACCCCGTCGCCGGCCCAGAGCCAGCCCGTGGCGACTCTGTCCACCGCGGTCAGTGTGCTCAGCGATCCCGGCAGCCAGCGGTCGACGACCGGAACCTCCGGACGCGGCGGGCGCACGCCCTGGGATGGCGGTGACGCGCCGCGGGCAGTCAGCGGCTGGACCGTCGCCCCGGTCCGTTCCGGGAGCCAGCTCATCCTGCCGCAGAAGGGCACCGTCGACTGGGTCGTGTTCGGCGAGGGTCACGGCGGGGTCGCGGCGCGGGCGGCCGTCCCCTTCCAGTCCATCGACGTGAGCGGCATCGCCGGCGCCGGCTCGGCCCAGAGCGGCTATCCGACCAGCGTGTCCTGGTCCTGGGGCACGCCGCGGTCCAGCGCCAGCCACTACACGACGCGGCTGCGGATTCCCGGCGGCCGGCCGGTCTCGTTGGCGTCCGTCCGCGGCCCACACGCCGGAAAGCTCATCCTCGTCGTCGGCAGCGTCTCGAGCCTGCGGGTGAACGTGTCTGCCAACGGAATGCAGTCCGCGGGCTTCACGGTGCGCCTGCCGAGCTCCACCGCCGTGGTCACCGTTGATCTCAGCAACCTGCCCTACTGGACACCGGCCACGATAAGCCTCGCCGGCGACCACGGCAGCTCGTTCTCGCTGGCGGCGGCCGTCCTGGACTGACGGCCGTCCTGGGCTGAGTGCCGAGCTGCCAGCCGGCCATCCGGTCGGCCAGAACCATACGAGTTCGCCGGCTGCTGGGTCGGCGCGCACCGCGTCCGTCAGCTGAGGCAGCAGAGCCGGTCAGGCGAGAAGAGGCCGGTCAGGCGGTCGCGCGTAGGAGAGCCGGGCGGCGGCGCGAATATAGTGAGCCGTCTCTGGGTGGGACGGCGCGCGAGCCGCGAGCTCCTGCGCGCCGCCCCACTCCAGGAGTACCGCTGCCGCCCGGGGCGGGAGATCGGGGGGCCGGGCGGCAGCGGTTGGGGAATGGAAGTCCGCCCTGCCAACGGACATTCCACGTGACTCCAGGGCCAGGCAGCGGCCTGGCACGTCCTGCTGGTCTTGGGTGGCCCGCCCGCCCGGCTGGGGGGGGTAAGCGGGGGATCGGGCGGGCCAGAACACCGAGCCGGACCTCCTGGCGCGAACTCCGATCGGCATTCACCTGTTAAGTTGCTCGAGCGGCCTCTGAGGTTGCCGCGTTTCGCGAAGTTTTTTGCCGACCTGTCGTCAGCGCCCTGACCAGGGATTTCGTGACGGCCCGCGGATTCGCGACGCCGGCGGCGAGGGCAGCGGGGGTCGGGAGGACGGCGGACGGGGCCGCCGGCGGCGCCGCCTGGGCCCGGCTCGGCGCGGCTGGGCCCGGGGCGTGACCTACCACCACATCCCGACGGGCGTCGCCCGGGGTAGCGTCAGGTGCGTGCGCAGGGTGCTCAGGCTGTTCTCACCGGCGTGGTTGTCACGCCACCTGCTCGCGCTCGCCCTCATCGCGTTCTTCATCTACATGGGGCGCTGGCAGTGGACGAAGGGCGAGTCCAAGCACGGCACCCTGCAGAACCTCTTCTACGGCATCGAATGGTGGATCTTCACCGCGTTCGTGCTGTACCTGTGGGGGAAGATGATCATGGAGGAGTTTCGGCCGAGCCAGCCGAAACCGACCGATGAGGCGCAGGGGGCGCCGGCGCCCGCGACGGTCGGCGCGGTCCCAGCAGCGGTCACGTCGCCGGACGGACGGACCGACGTCGGGTCCGCCGTCGCGCGGCCCGACGCCCCGCTGGTCTACTCGGCCGTCGCCGTCCCGGCCTCGCTCGCGGCCACGCCGCCGGACGACGAGGACCCCGACGACGAGGAACTCGACGCCTACAACCGTTACCTGGCCTCCCTACGCTCCCGCGGCTCCGCCTGACCGGCCGCGATCGACCACCAGGCCACCCAGGCAGCAGACCACCCATGCAGCAAGGCCATGACACCCCTGGCCACCCGACGATGCCGGAGACCACGATGACCGCACCCAGCCAGGACCCGGCCGCCGTCACGGCCCCGACGCCCGGCGCACCAGGCCTGGCCGCCGCGAGCGACGCCGGAGTGGACGCCCTGGCGAAGGCGTACAAGCCCTACCGGCTCCTCGCCTACGTCGTCGGCTGCGTGCTCATCGTCCTCGTGCTCATCGCCGTGCCGCTGAAGTACGCGGCGGGTGTGCCACAGCTCGTGCAGATCGTCGGGCCGCTGCACGGCGTGCTCTACATCGTCTACCTGCTCGCCACCTTCAACCTGGCTACCAAGGCGAAGTTTTCACCGCTGCGCACGATCCTGGTCATGCTGGCCGGCACGGTCCCCTTCGTGTCCTTCGTCGCCGAGCGGTCGGTCACCCGGGAGCTGCTGCCCCGGCTCACCGGCGCCGTCACCACTCGCTAAGACGGTCTGCCGCGGCCGGGGGCCGGTGCTCGGTCCCCGTCGGGCCGTCGCGGGTGAGCCCCTCCGGCGCGTCCGTGGGCCGCGGGACCAGGCGCAGTCCGCTCGCGCCCGTCGGTCGTGGCGAACGGCGCGCCGACGTCGCCGAGATCGAGATCCTCTCGCCGGGGGCGAGCCGGCGCGCCCGGCCGCCTCCGACAAAGGCCCGCAGGGGGGCACCCGAGGCCTGAGCGAGCCACACCTCGGCGGCCGGCGCGGCCCCGGCGGCGTCCGCGCCGCGCGCGTCCCGCAGCCGGGAGCCCAGGTCGTCCGGGCGCGCCCGCGGACCGGCCGGCGGCGCCTGGAACACCGCCGTCAGCTGCGCCTGCTCAGTAGCGAAGGCCACCTGACGGCCGTCCGACCAGGTCAACAACTCGACGGCGTGCCGTCCGGTGCGGGTGACGAGCAGCTGACGGGCCGCCGGGTCCCAGACGAGCACGAGCTGGTCTGACGGAAGCCCGCGAAGTCGGCGGCCGCCGCCTTCTCGATACGCCACCGCCACCCGACGGGCGATCGCGACGTCGTCGGACTCGTCGGCGCGCCCCGCGGCCCGGGCCGGCTCCGTCTCGCCCGGCGCCCCTGTACCGCCCGGCGCCGCTGGGCCGTGGGCTTTCTCCGGTCCGCCCGGAGCCTGCGCGACAAGGCGCCGGGGGTCATCGGTGCCCGGCCGGCCGATGACCCGCAGATGGCGCGCGGCCGGTCGGCCGCAGCCCAGCACCAGGACCGCGAGCCCGCCCTCGTCCACGGCGACGGGCGGGACGGGGTCGCCCGCCACACCCGCCGCGGTGACGACGCCGAAAGGCCCGTCGAGATGGACACCACGCACCGCCGGCAGCCCGAGGGCGGACGAGGCGAGCATGGCGGTCAGCGTGGACCGGCGCACATCGGCCCCGTCCAGCCGCAGCAGACCGCACAGGGACACGCTGGCCTCTCCTCCCGTCCGCGCGCAGCCGCCGGCCAGACCGGGTCTTGCCGGACGCGCCGGACTTTCGCGCGTCCGGGCCGCGGTCAGCCTGTCGGAGCCCCGCCTTACAGCCGCCGGTCGAGCACCCGTTCAGCGACGCAAAGTAGCAGGTAGCCGGGGCGCCGTCCGGGTCCTTGACCGAATTGACGACGCCTGCGCGGCTTGCGGCGAGCCGGCGAGTCCGTGCCTTCCGGTGGTCTTCAGGCAGCCAGCCAGCCGCCATCCGAGATAGGACACACAGTGACAACGATGTCACCAGGCTAGGAAACGCCATGACTTCTGCCGCCGTTCCCATCTCGCGTCTGGCGTCGCTCGCGCCCGGGCTGGCCGCGGGAGATCAGCTCAGTTCCTCCTGCGGTCCGAGCATTGCCGTCTCGTATGTTCTCGCGGCCGCGGCCGCGCTGGCCGCGATCGTCTGCGCCACCCGCATCCGGATGTCCCCGCGCGGCCGGTCCTCGCGCGGGGTCCGCAGCGCCGGCTGGACCGCGGCCGGCGCCGTCGCGACAGCGGCGGCGGTCTGGTCGACGCAGCTGGCCGGCAGCGTGTCCTGCCAGTACGGCGGCACCGAGTTGTTCGACCTGCGGCGGATTCTGCTGAGCGCGCTCGTCGTCCCGCTGGCGACCGGAGCGGGACTCACCATCGTCGCGGCCAGGCCGGCCAGCTCCCGCCGGCTTGTCCTCGGTGGGGTCGTGTGCGGCGCGGGCTGGTCCCTCGCGTCCTTCATGACGATCACCGCGCTGCGCACGCCCGGGACGGTTGGCTACGACTTCCTGCTGGTAGCGCTGTCCGTGGCGATGAACGTGGGCACCGCGACGGTTTTCTGCTGGGTCGCCTTCCACCCCGGCGAGCGATACCGGCGCGCGGTCGTGGCGGCCGTGCTGCTCGGTGCCGCCATTCGCGGCGGCTACTACACCGCGCTGGCCGGCACGAGCGTGATCCCGAACGGGCGTGACGCCCTGACTCCGGGGCTCGATCCGTTCGCCCTCGGCCTCGTCACCGCGGCCGGCTCGACAATCGTGCTGATGTTCATCGCCGTGGCGGCCCTCGGCGGCCTGCTGCAGCCACGCGTCGCCGGCCAGCCGAAAGCCAGCCGTGGCTGGGTCCCCAGCCGGTCCAGGACGGCAGGCGTCGTCGGGCATCGGCTGGGACGCGGCCCCGTCTGGGCGCCTGGCCCCGCCGGGCCGGTCGGGAACGGCCCGGGCCGGCGTGGCTTGGCCGGGGATGGCCCGGTGGCGCGGGTATCCGCGGCGGCCACGGCGCCGACGTCCGGCACCACGGTCTCGGTGATGGCCGCTGGCGGCGCCGTCCCGCCTGGTCCGAGTGCCCCGCAGGGGTTTGGATCACCGGCGGCTGTGACCGCGCCGGACGCACCAGCCACGCCGGGGACGCTGGCCCGGCCTGGATCTGGCGCCGCCTCGCGGACGCTGCCCGGACCGGGGACGCTGCCTGGACCGGGAATCCTGGTCGGATCGGGGGCGGTCACCGCGCACGCCGAGTTGACCTTCGAGGAGCTCAGCTACGTCGGCGGCTCGTTCGACGGTTCCGTCGACGACTCCGTCGAGCTGCTCGGACTGATCGACGACTACCCGCCCGCCGCCGGGTGCGCGGGCCAAGCCGCGATCGACGAGGTGCCCGCCGTCGACCCGGGTGACAACGCCCTGTTCGACGACACTCCACCGGTCCCGTTCGCCAGTGCGCCCGAGCGCATACCGGCCATGGACGCCCTCGGCCAGGCCGCGGCCCGGCGCCGCGAACGGTTCGTCGACGAGGACTCCGGTGAGCTGGTCGCGATCCTGGTGCCGGTCGCCGCTCGGCGGCCGGGGACCCAGCCGCGCGAGCCAGCCGACGCCGACCGGACCGCGGCGGCTGACGTGCCTGCCGAAACCGATCGGACAGCCGTGGCGGCGGCCGGTGATGGCCAGGCCCGGTACCGGCCGTCGCTGAACCCGAGTTCCTTCGCCTGGACGGCGGCGCTCCCGGCCGGGGTGCCGGCGAGGCCACCGGCGCCGCTTCCGGCGCAGCCCGCCGCGCTCGATGACCCGGAACCGGCCGCCAGGGCGGGAAGGGTGACGCGCGAGGCTCCGGCACCCGGTCCGTGGGCGATTTCGGTGCCGTCAGGTGGCCAGGCACGACCCGGGACGGTGGCAGACCTCAGCCACGATGACGCGGGCGCGGCGCCGGGCGGTCAGGCCGATGACGGTCTGCCCGGCCAGGGGCCGCGGCCACGCTGGTCGGTGCCGCAGTGGTTCCCACCGCCCGCATGGTGGTTCCTGACGGAGCCGAGCGTGGCCTTGTCCACGGCCGGCCAGCTCCCGGACGACCCGAGCGCACCCACCAGACCGCTGCGTCTCGAACCAGTCCGCCCACCGCGCTGACGGGGCCCCAAGGCAGGGCCGGCCGCGCCGGGACAGGACCCGCGGCCCGGCCGGGCGAAACTCCGAGTCAGGAGGCCTTGCGCGAACGGCTGCGGCTGACCGGCGCGATCGGGACGTAGGTCGGGCAGGTCGGCAGATGCTCGTCGAAACCGGCGAGGTCGGGCCAATGCCGGTGGCAGCCTCTACAGTGCGTCGCGTCCTCCTCCGTCCAGCGCTTGTCGCAGCCACCGCAGCTGGCGGTCACCGGGACGTACTTGCCCCGGCCGGGCTGGCCGAGACCGCGCAGCGGCACGGCCAGCGTTTGCTGGACGCCGGTCACACGTCGGCGCGTCGAGCGCTCGGCGGTCACAGCGGCCGCCTTGGCCGCCGGGTCCTGAGCAGGACCGCCACCGGCGCGCCGGCGCGGTTGCCGGCGAACGGACGATCGAGCGGACTGGAGATCGGGCAGGTCCGCCGCGGCCGAGGCTGACAGGACCGGCGGGGACGCGACCGGCGGCGGGGCGGCAAGTGAGGCGGACGAAGGGGACCGGCGGGCAGGCACCGGGCCATCCTGTCGCACGCCCGTCCAATGGTCACGTGGCCCCTCCCAGTACGGCCGCTTCGACGGCGCCCATCTCCTGACCGATCTCCATATCAGGTGACGCGGCCCACCGCAGCGCCGGCCGTCCGATCCGCCCGCGAGGCGCCGGCCCGGCAAGCCCCGTCACGGCTCGGGCCGCTGATTCACGACAATGGCTGCGCCGCAGGCCATCCGCTCCACCGGTGCCACGCCCCGGCGATACCCCACCCCCCTCGTCCGGAGTGACCAACGCCACGCCCTACAGGAGGACTTCCGATCCACGACGGATACCGCGAGCCCTCGGCGGGGGGCGTCGCCTCGTCGCACCGGCAGCCGTTTCGGGCGGCCCCGAGCCCTAGGCCCCCGACGCGTCTGGGTGCACGATCCGGTGACCGCCTTGTCCGGCGTCTCAGCTACTGAGAGGAGACAGCGATGATCGAGGCGCGTGGGCTCACGAAGCGCTACGGGCGCACCGTCGCCGTCCACGACCTGTCCTTCTCCGTTCGCCCGGGCCGGGTCACCGGTTTCCTCGGCCCCAACGGGGCGGGCAAGTCGACGACGATGCGGATGATCCTCGGGCTGGACTGGCCGACCGCGGGGGACGTCCGCATCGGACGCAAGCGCTACCGCGAGCTCAGGGAACCGATCCGCCACGTCGGCGCGCTGCCCTGATCCCGGTGATTCCACGGCTCGGACCGAGCGTCCAGGACTGGCTGCCGTTCACCGCGGGGAGCGACTTTCTCTACGACGGCCAGCCGCTCGGCATCGACCCCGCGTTGCGGGAGCAGCCACCCGTCGGCCCGTGGGGGTCCCTGGCCTACTTCGCGGCCGTCGCCGCCGTGCTGCTCGCGCTCGCCGTGGTCCTCGCCAAAACGCCGCGACGCCTGGCCTCGCTCGCCTTGCTGGCCGGGCCGGGCCGTCCGTTCGACCGGCTCCGATCAGGGTCCGAAGTTCCAGCGGGGCCGGCCGGCGCTGTCGCGCTCCGCCGCCTTCATCCGGGCCTCGTGGACGTGGCGCCGGCCGCCGGTGAACCGGGTCCTGATCCGCTCGTCGGCCGTGACGAAGGCCCGGTAGTACAGGTCGTCGTATTCCTCGACGACCTGGAAGGTCCAGCGCCCGTCGAGGACGTTGCGCCCGAGCAACTCGCGGCGCAGCTGGGCGGCTGCCCGTGGATGACCAGCGGACGCGAACTCCTCGATCGCCTCGGCCAGCGTCCGGTCCGCGTGGCCGGAGAGCTGATGGAACTCATACAGCGCCCCGCGGGCCCGTTCCACCCATTCCAGCGCCTCGCCGAGCTTCCCGACCGCCTCGCTGGTCTCCTCGTCCAGCCTCGGCACCATCTGCTCGTCGCCGCCCAGGCCCGCGTCGGACGGCCGCACACCATCAGTCACATCCTCGGCGTGCCCGGGGAGCCAGCCGTCACACTCCCCAGAAGCGCTGAGCGATCTCGCCTGACAGGCATGGAAAAGGCCGAATCGTCGGGTTACGCTAAGCGGCCAGCGCAGGGGGTGTGCAATCACCACGGAGAAGGTCACGCCACTTCAGTACGAGCGTTGGCCGGAGGAACGACGAGCCGAAGTTGAGATCGCCGACGGCCACGTGGTCAGCACCGCCGTTCCCGCTGCTGCGCGCCGCCGCGCCGCCCGGATCATCGCCAACGCACTCGACGCCGCCGCCGGGCCCGACTGGAACGCGGACGTAGCCGTCGAGGTCCGGCTGGCCGACGCGCCGCTGACCGTCCGCCGGCCGGACGTCATCGTCTACCGCGCCGACGCGATCCACACCATCCCGATCCGGGCCCACCACCTGCTGTGCATCGTCGAGCTGGTCTCCCGCGCCTCCCACCTCACCGGCCGAATCGTCGGCGTCCACCGGTATGTGCAGGCCGGCATCCGCCACTACTGGCGAATCGAGTGGTCGGCCACCGGAACCCTCGTCGCGTGTTCCTACGTGCTCGATCCGGTGGCCGGCGTCTACCGGGAGGAATCAGTCTGCAACGGCGTCATTCACGTGACGACACCGTTCCCGGTGACGATCGACCTCACCCGGCTGTAGCACTCCCACCGCGGAAGGGCAGTCAGGCCAGTCGAAGCGGAGGGCTTGGGCCGTGTTCCCATAGAGGGCGTTGGCGTCGTAGACCAGCTGTCCTTGCCTGGGGCCCGCGGCGCGGGACGCGCTCACGCGGCAGGGGTGTTGCCGCGCCCGCGGAGTAGGTCATAGGGTGATCTCGCGGTCGCAATGGCTTTCGGCGAAGTAGACCCTGGCGGGCAGGCGGATCAGAGCATGCCCGAGTACGGTCGGACCGTCTCCGAAGTGGACGGTTATTGCGTAGGTGTTGTCGGCGGTGAGCCGGGCCTCACCGAACAGTCGTGCATGTCGCTGCACAGGTTCGGGGTGACAAAGGCGATCTTCAGCAGGGTCGTGTAGTCGGTGGGGAACTGGGCGAGGGTGTAGGCCGTGTTCGTCGGCACGTTGCTGAACGCGAACCAGGGGTTGTGCTTGCGGGCGTACTTCGTCGCACTGTTGGTGCAGACTGTCGACCCCTGGGACGGCAACCCCTCGTTGTAGCTGCGCCAGCTGCGACCGGCGGCGATCAGCTCGGAGCCGAGATTGGCCGCGCTGCTGAACCCGGGTGTGTAGCAGCTGTCGTCGGTAATGCCCAGGGTGCCGCCGGAGAAAAGCGCCAGGTAGTTCGGCTGGCTGGGGTGGGTGATGGCGTGCGACGCGGTGAGGTTGGCGCCGCCGGTCTTCAGCGAGTTGATGTAGGGGGCGCTGGAGCTGCCGATGACCTGGGGATAGCCGTGATTCTCCATCACCACGACGACGACGTGATCAGGGGTGGGCATTGCCGCGGCACTCGCCGGCATGGCGTCCCAGATCCCGATCGACGGGGTTGCCAGCGCGAGGGCGGCGCCGAGCGCTTTCAGTACGTGACGTCGAATACTGCCAGCAATAGGCACAGAAGTACCTCCCGAGAAAGCCCATAATAAACCGGAGACCAGCTTGTGAGCGATGCAAGGATAGGGAGGCTCCGGCTCCTCGTCAGTACATCGACAGCGATCGGTGAGCAAACAGAAGAAGGCGAACATCCGAATCTGCCGCATAGTTGCTGGCCGTCGTCCGGGACGGACAGCGCGTTGATGCGGCGGTAGCGGTAGGAACCACCCCTGCGGGCGGCCCGCCGCGCCGGTCGTCACCCACCAACTCGCCGGCGTCGCGGCGACGGCGCCCAGGCCGGCCGCGCGGGCGTGTCGAGCGCGACCGCGATCATCCGCCCGCGGCGAAGATCGCCAACGAGCTGGCACTGATCCGGAGCGCCGTCGAGGAAGCCCGCGACTCCCGCCCGGCCATCGGGCAGCGCCGCCCGCGCGCGAGCACCCGCCGCCGGCGGACACCCCGCGACGCGACGACGTTCTTCCGCTACCTCGCCCGGCCGTCCGAACACCGACCAATCAGGGAGTCGGGGCTGGTTTTCCTGAGTACGGTGACGCCGGCTAAGCGCGCTTTGCGGCGGATGACCGGTCAGGATTCCCGGTTCGTCGTCGATCAGCGGAGGACCAGGTCGAAGACGCGTCCTACCCCGGATCGCGCGACAATTGAGGCGAATGTCCGTCCTGCCCGCTGCCTGTCGGTCGGGCGCCTTAGAGACGACGGATAGGCTACCGTCTTGATCGGTCGCGACCGTGCGCCCGTAACATTCGCCGTACCCATGGGGATGCCGTGACGAGTTTGCCGCTGCAGCGTGTCCAGTATCGGGACCTCGACTCGCCGGACCCCACGGCCACGCTCGACGGGGACACGGGCCATGCCGAGTCTCGCACCGACATGGAGCGTTTCGTCATTCCGATGGGGCAGGTCGACCGGTCCAGCACCCGGGGCTGGGGAGTCGTCGAGGGGCTGCGGGTGACGGCGGTCCGCGGGCAGCGCGGCGTGACGCTCGCGCCCGGCGTCGGGGTGGACTCCGCTGGGCAGCTCACCGTGGTCGCCGTGGGCGGCGCCGTCATTGTCGACCCGAATGCCGACCCAACCGACCCGCGGAACGTCCGGACGGTAATAGTCCCGAACACCGGCATCACCCTGTCCACGAACGGGCTGCCGGCCGGCGACTTCTTCCTGACGCTGACCTCGCGCGAGGTCATGGCCGGCCCGGCCACCGCGCCGGCGCTGCTGCACGCGCCCTGGCTTCGTCTTCAGAAGCCGGGGGAGGTCTCTCCGGAGGGCACGCGAATCATCGCCGCGACGGTGTCGCTCGACGCGTCAGGCAACGTGACCGCGCTGACGACCGCGGGGCGCGTCCTTTCGGGGCTGCGTACCGGTGGGCTGGAGCTTCGAGGCGCCGTTACCCGAACGTCCGACGGGCTGAGCGTCGATCATGTTCCGGTCGCCGAACTGGCGGTACGAGGGAACGGCGCGTTGGAGCTTGCCGCACTGCCAACCGCCGCCGGCGCCCCCGGCCTCGTCGCCTTCTCGCTCGCGGCGGCTACCGGCAACCTCGCGCTCGTTCCGGGCGGTGGCAACGTGGGCATCGGGCTCGGGACCGGCACGGCGCCGGCCCGCCCGCTGCACGTCGAGGGCAAGGAGGTGCACAGCGGCGGTGTCGAGGGCGGCTTCTCGTTCGCCGACCGCAACGCGTCGGTGGCCGACCAGCGCGCCGCGTTGGCGAACGCGCCGACGAGGGGCGAGCGGTGGTCCTGGTATGCCAAAGATGGCAAGGCAAGGCTGTGGTCGGGAAGTGACCGGCTGACCGTCGACCTGACCTCACCGGGCGGAGGGCTCGAGGTGTCCCGCCGGATGCGGGTGCGCAAGGGCGGAGACGATCCATCGGCCGGAATCTGGTTCACCCACGAGGCCGATCGTGGTTTCGTCGGCCTTCGGACCAGCGACGAGATCGGCTTCTTCGGTGTGGGCCCGGCAGCCCAGTGGGGCCTGACGATGAACGTGAACGACGGTACCGTCACGATCGCGAAGCAACTCGACGTGATGGGCCGGTCGTGCGCCCAGACCTTCTGCAACCTCTCGGACGGGCGGCTCAAGACCGATGTCCGGGCGCTGGACCGGCCGCTTGAGCAGCTCGATGGCGTGCGGGGCGTGGCCTTCCGCTGGGATCCGGCGCTGCTGTCGACCGGAGGCGGCGCCGGGATCGGCGTGATCGCGCAGGAGGTCGCCGAGGTGTTCCCCGAGTTGGTGACGTCGATGGCCGCTGGCGACGGGGAGCCAACAGACCGGGAGCCGGGCGGCCGGCTGGCTGTCGACTACTCGGGGCTGGTGGCGGTGCTGATCGAGGCGGTCAAGGAGCTAGCCGCCGAGAACCGTGACATCCGCGCCCGCCTGGCCGGCCTGGAGAGCCGCTGACCTGCCGTGGCGCCGCGGCGCGCGTTCCCGCTCACGCGCGCGCCGGGAATGGGCGTTGCGCCGCAGCAGCCCGAGCACGATCCGCTCGCTCGACGGGTCGACGCCCAGCCGGTTGCAGCTCATGTGGACGAAGCTGCGCGCCAGGGTCTCCAGCGGGACCTGGCAGGTCCCCTCGGCGTGCAGGCGCCTGAGCTGTTCACCCAGCGGGCGCAGCGCGGCGGTTCGCCGGGCAAGGACGGAACGGGGCTCTTCGTAGGCGGCAGCCGCGCTGCGGGCACCAGCGTCGGCCGTACTGTCGAAGTCCTGGCCGGTGCCGCGTAGCCACTCGTCGACCAGGGTGCCGTGCCGCCGGTGCGCGGCCGCGGACTCACGCGGCGGCGGCGCGTACTCGGAGTACCAGTCCAGGCGACGGTCTTCATCGAGGCCGAGCCCGTCGAGCAGGGTGGCAACGTTCGCGGCGGCGAGGGCGAGCAGGCCGCCGCCGGGGCCCGGTGCCGCGGCCCGTCCGGCGGCGGTGCCCAGCACGTCGGCGACTGCCCGGCTGTCCGCGGCGAACACCGCCTCCGCGAGGTCGATGGCGCCCAGCCCGCCGTAGCGTTCCAGCTCACGCTCGTACGTCTCGATCGCCGCCCGCCGCAGCCGGCCAGCGGCGATCAGGTCCGCTGCCTGGGCCATGACCTCGCCGAGTACGTCGCGGCGCAGCGCCGCCGGGTCGCCGTGCAGGCGAAGCCGCAGATGCGGCTCTGGGTCGGCGTATCGGATGAAGAACCAGCGGTCCACCTGCCCGGCGGCCAGCAGCCCGTCGGCAAGCGCGCGCAACGGCCCGGCAATGATCTCGCCCTGCGCGTCCACCGGCCCGGCGAGCACGACATACAGCCAGTCGCTACCGGGAGGGCGCAGCCGAGATCGATCGGCCCGTTCGTGTTCGGCGACCTGCCCGCGTCCGTCGGCCGGCTCGGCCTGGGTGGCTGGGGCCGGTGCGACGCTGCCACGCGCGGTTCCGCCCGGCCCGGTCGCGGCGGGCGCCGGCCGGTCCGACTGGCGGCGGACCATGGGAACGACCAGCTCGCTCACGTAACGCCCGCCTGGCCCGGTCACCCAGGCGTGCTCCGGCCCGGGCAGCGCCTCCTGCAGGACCAGGTCGGGGCCGCCGCCAGGCGGGCCGCCGCGCAGTTCGGCGCGCAGCAGGTCGGCCTGGTCACGGTCGTCGAGGTCGAGCAGGAGCCGGTTGTCGCCCGCGGCCAGGTACACCCGGCGCGGTAGCCGCCAGCGGGCCCGCCAGCGGCGCAGCGCGTCGGGGAAGGCCGCGGGCTCGTCGACGCGCAACGCCCGCGCCGCGTGCTCGCGCCGGTGCCGCCAGCAGGCCGGCCGGAGCACGACCCGCCCGTGCCGCACCCGTGGGAGGACGGGAAGCGCGGCGGCCGGCCCCCAGTCGAAGGGGGCGAGCCCGGTGCGGCCGTCCATGCCGACGTCGTGGAGGAACCGGCAGACCTCCGGCGCGGCCGCCGCGTTCAACATGTGACCTGCGGTGATCGCGATCTCCCGGCCCGCCCGCTCCCACCACACCCGCAGCCGCCCGTCCCGCACCAGCACCGACAGCTCATCCGCGGCGACGACCCGGTCGCCGTCGACGCCCGGTGAGACCCCGACGGGGATCTCCAGCCCGCGCAATGGCTCCCGGACCGCCACGTTGGCGGACCGGTGGTGACGCGGCAGGTAGACGAGTTCGGCAGCCGGAACTCCGCCGCGCCGATCCTCCTCCAGGTCAATGATTTGCCGTAGCAGGCCGACAGAAGCGGCGCCGAGCAGGTCGGCGAACCGGCCAAGCCCGCGGCCGGCCTCCTGCGCGCCCAGGTTGGGCCCGACCATCAGCAGATAGTCACCGCGGTCGACGGCCGCGGCCGATGTGGCCAGCACGAACGCGCTCAGCTCGACCGAGGGCGCCAGCAGCCGCGGGTCGGGTCGCCACAGGGAGAGCGCCCGCACGTCATCGTCTGTCAGCACGGCCTCGCGCAGGTCGCCGTCCGGCGGCCGGGTGGCCAGCTCCCACAGCCGGTCGGCACGCTCGGCGGCGGCGTGCCGGTTCGCCGCCGCGCCGCCGATCGCCGCCCCAGCCGGCTGTCCGCCGTCCGCCCCGCGCCCGTAAGGCCCACGCACCGCGCCGCCGTGCGCGGGACCGCCCGCGCCACCGGCCGCGGACCACCGCTCGAGTGGGCCAAGCCCGAACCGAGGGTCCAGCAGCTCCAGCAGGGGTACTCGGCGCGCCGGACCGTAGCGGCGAAGAAACGCCGACCGGTAGGCGCTCAGGTGCCGCGGGCCGCCAGGAGCTGGGTGCATCCGCAGGAGCAGGTCCACAGCGAGTGCGGCGTCGGCGGCGACGCTCCTCCCGACGGCGCCCGCCGCCAGCGGCAGCGCGCTGTCCACCTGGAGCACGTCGGTCGGCCGGCCGGCCGATCCGGTCCGGGAGCGCGGCCCGCCGCGACGGTACTGGACGCCCGCGTGCCGGCCCGCGCGGTCGCGTCCGCCCCGCACGGCGCCCGCGCGGGCACTGGTCGAAGCGGCGATGCCGGGCAGCCGGTCCCGGAACCGCCCGACCGCGTCGATCGCCGCCTCCACGGCACCCTCGACCGCGGTGTCCATCGCTCGGTCGGTCTCGGCGTCGGCTGCGAGCGCGTCGCCTGGTACCTGGCCCGCCGGCACCGCGCTCGCGGTCGCCTCGACCTCGGCCGTCAGGCGGGCGGCCTCGGACAACTGCTCGGCCAGGTGACCCGCGCCCGGGATGGCGGCCACTCGGCGTAGGAGATGGTCGAAGGGACGGCCAGCCAGCGGCGGCCTCAGGTCGGTGAGCAGGAAGTCGAGGCCGCACAGCTCGTCGATCAGGCCGCGGGCCTGCGCGACCGTCGCGCCCGGCGTGGTCGCCAGCAGGTGGCTCACCAGATCCTGGTAGGGATACGGCACGCGGGCGGCGGTGAGCACCCGACGCACGGCACCGGTGGCCCGCACCGAGACGTCGGGGCCGTCCGCTCCTCCCCCGGCCGTCCGGTCGGCCAGGTGCACCCGGCCGTCGCGCTCGAACGCACAAGTGTTCGCCACCAGCCGCAGGTGGGGGCGCAGCAGGTCCTCGAGATCCAGGACGACGCCCATGAGCCAGCCCATGTCAGGACGTGCCCTGACCGGGCGAGGACCGGCGCCGATGCGGACGTCGGTGGTAGCCGCCCAGGTGCCCACGGCGACGCCGGCGAACATGCCGTAGGGGGTGGGCCGGGTCGAGCACCGGATCGCGTAGCGCAGGACAGCCGCCGTGCGGCGGCGGGCGTCCCGCGCGGCGGCCGGAGTCCGATCCCAGTCCCGAGGGCGGTCCAGCTCGGCCGACAGCGCGTCACTGGCGATCCGTACCGCGAGCCGAATGGTGGGATCTGGCGTCCCGTTTAACGAGTTGCCGATCGCCAGGTAGCGCTCGACGGGCAACGCGGGCGCTCGAACGATGACGCCCTCAACGGGTCGGTACAGCGTGCTCGTCGCGCCTGGTGGCCTGACGCCGGTCATCTCCACCTTCCTGGGGTCATCGGATCCGTTCCCTGGTCATCGCGCCTTGTCGGTCGTCGTCGCGCCCCCAGGCTCACCACGCCGCGGGCCGCGTCAGGAAAGCAGGAAGAGGCGCTCCCAGGGAGCCGCGCCGCCGGTTCCCAGCAGCGCCAGCGCGACCCCGGCGGCCCCGTCCAGCAGCGTCGGCTGGTCGACCGCCATGCCGCTCGCCTCCACGTCCCGGTAGCCGAGGACGGACGTCGGGTCGTACGCGGCGGCGAGTTCGGCGACCAGCGACTCGGACGCCGTCACGAGCTCGGGCAGCGAGGTATCCCGGGCGAACGCGTCGACGAGACGCAGGAGCCCGGCGGTTCCGTGGCAGAAGCTGGGCGTGGTGAGCAGTCGAGCATCCGGCGGCCGGGCCACGACGGCGCACATCGCCCGCACGGCGAGGTCGCGCAGGGCGGCGTCGTCGAGGGCCTCCCCGGCCAGCCAGAGCGACCGCGCCACCCCGGGGGAGCCGTAGCACCACGCCGCCCGCCCGGCTCGTCCCGCCCCCGGGGGCGCCACCGCCGTGCCCCGCGGCGGCACCGAAGCGCCCCCGCGGCGCGGGCCATCCTCCGGGGGCAGCCCGACCGCGTTCGGCCAGTCCGGTCCGTCGGCCCGCTCGACCCGGGCGTCGGCCAACCAGCGGGCGGCGGCCGCGAGGCCGTCGGCGACGCCGTCCACCTCGACACCGTCCAGGATGGCCAGGGCTAGCAGCGCGACCGGGCCGGGCAGACCGTGCGCGAGGCCGCAGTTGAGGTTGCCGTGCGGATAGGCGCTGCGCATGGCCGGGCTCAGGAACGGGACGGGGGTGTGCCAGCGAGGCGGGTCGCCGTCATCGGCGAGCAGCTGCCCGAGGCCGGCCAGCAGCGCCTCCAGCGCCTCGGTGGCGGCTGAGCCCGAGCCCGCGTGCCGCCGTGCCAGCAGGTAGACGCCCACGCCGGTCAGGCCGGAGATCAGGTCGAAGACGCTGACCGGCCCGGCGGCGTCGCCTCGGACCACGGCGACAGCCTCGGTCACCCTCGGGCACAGCTCCCCGTCGACCGTGGTGAGCAGCCGCCGGTACCGGTCCCGGCCGGCAGCCAGGACCTGCGCCGCGAAACCGATCCCGGCGAGCCCGCTGAACAGCGAGGTGTCGACCCGCGGCGTGGACGGCATCGCCGCCACCGCCTGCTCGAGGTGGCGGTGACCCACCTCGTCCCAGCCCTGCCCAGGCCACCGGGCGTCCGCCGCGCCGAACAGGACCGCCGTTCCGGCGTACCCGCCCGCGACGGTGTGCGGCCGCCAACGGACGAAATCGGTGAACGTCGTCTGCCGGGCGGAGACGTCGATCGCCGCCGCCAGCGTCCGGGGGTCGGCGAGCCGCGCGACGACTTCCCCCGCGACGTCGTCTCTCGCTGTGTCCCGGCCGCGCTCCTGGGGTTCCTGCCTCACAGGCATTGGCAGCTGACGAAGTCCGGGCAGCTGATCGCCGGCCCGGTCACCGGCGCGAAGCACGCCGGGTCGCACGTCCCGACGCAGGAATGCGGACAGGTCTCGCACGTGATGCACTGCGTGTCCGGGCAGGTGTTGTGCCCTGCGCAGGTGTCCGGGCAGGTGTCGCACTGCGTTCCGGGGCAGGTGTCCTCGAAGCAGGTGACGCACGAGGCGCACTGGGTGTCCGGACAGGTGTCTCCGGCGCAGGTGTTGGGACAGGTGTCGCACTGGGTCTGCGGGCAGGTGTTGTGCCCCGCGCAGGTGTCCGGGCAGGTGTCGCACTGGGTGTCCGGGCAGGTGTCGCACTGGGTGTCCGGGCAGGTGTGGTGGCCGTCGCAGGTCATGGGACAGGTGTCGTTGGCGGTGTTGCACGTCTCGTGCTCACCGAGGCCGCGGGTCGGGACGCCGATCGGGTCCGTGGCGGCGTCGACCGGCCCGCGGTAGCGCCACCCGGTCAGCTCGCCCAGCCGCACGTCGAGATCGAACTCGGCCTCGAGCAGTGCCACGGCGGCGTGGTCCGCGGACCGGCCTGGGGACCAGGCGTGCTGGTCGCGGGCAGGCCGAAGGCTGAGGTCAAGGTCGAAGTCGGCGTCCGTCATCGCCATGACTGCCCCCGCGGCATCCGCCCGTCCACGCCGAACATGCCCGTCGCCCCTCATAGGCCGGGCGCCGCCAGCCTGGTTCGGCGCCGCGATGCCGAAGTCTACGCACCTGCCAGAAGCACGGCGTGGACCATTGACAGCGACAAGTCCGGGCAATAGTTTCGGCGCATCCTGGTATTGCCTCGCCTGAGGCCGGTGTTCTCGTCTGTTACGGGCCTCGTGTTGGATAACGTTCCGCGTCGGATTCGGGGGTGCGACGTGGTCGGAACCGCCGCCGTGCCCGGTTCCGCGGGTCCGCATTCGGTCGGAGCGTCCGATTGCGACGCGGCGGTTGTATGCGGCGTCCAGCCGACTGGCTCGATTGTTTTTCGGCGCCTGGACGCATTGTTGACCCGGGTGGCCGACGCGGCCGTGAGCAGGTACGGCGCCGATGCGGCCGCGGATCCTTTCCGAGGGCTCTATGCGGATCCGGCGCAGGTCGTTCGGAGGCTGGCGAGACCGGCTGGCGAGCCGCTGGCTCCCGGCCCGGCAGAGAACGTGTCGCCCGGCTGGGACCAGGTCATGGCGGCCGAGCCGGGGTGGGCCTGGCTGCGTGAGCGCGCCGGCCTGTCCGACGTCGAGCTCGACGTCGTCCTGATCGCCCTCGGTCCCGAGGTCGACCCGCGGTACGAACGGATCTACGGCTACCTGCAGGATGACGTCACGCGGCGCTGGCCGACCGTCGGCCTCGCCCTCGATCTGCTGAGCGACACGGCCGAGCGGCGGCTGGCCAACCGGTCGCTGTTCGGCCCGGAGGCGCCCCTGGCGGCGCGGCACGTGCTGCGGCTGGTGGCCGATCCCGCCGCGGTCGCCCCGCCACTGCCCGCGCACGGGATCGTCCTCGACCCGCAGGTCGTGGCGATCCTGTTGGCGTTACCCGGCCTGGACCCGCGCCTGGCGGCGTGCGCTCGCCTGGCGGCGTCGTCGACGGCGGGTCCCGGCGTCCCGCGCGCGGTGCGGCCGGTACTGAACCTGGCGCGGGCGCCGGGACGTCCCGCGCTGCGGCTGTACCTCCGCGGCCGCCGCGGCGCCGGCAAGCTGCCCGCGGCCGGCGCCATCGCGGCCGCGGCGGCCCGCCCGCTGCTGACCGTCGACGTCGGTCGCCTGCCCGTTGACGGCCTCGCCGCGGCTGGCGGGACGCTGGACGAGACGGTCGATCTGCTCGTGCGTGAGGCTGACCGGCAGGGCGCCGTGCTGTACCTCCCCGCCATCGACGACCGGGCCGACGGCGGCGCGCTGGCAAGCGCGTTGGTGGACCGGTTGGCCCGCCACGACGGCGACGTCATCCTCGCGGGCGCCGCGCCGTGGCCACCGCCGGGGGTTCCCGTGGCGGACGTCGTGACCGTGCCGCTCGACGCGGGGCAGGGCGGGCACGTCGCGCGCCGCGCCGACTGGGGCCGTCAGCTCGCCGCGTACGGGGCCAGGCCGTCGGCGCGAGAGATCGACACCCTTGCCCGCCGGTTCCGGCTGACCCCCGGCCAGATCTCGGACGCGGTACGCGGCGCCGTCACCGCGGCCAGCCTGCGCGGGGCCGGGACGCCGGCCGCGCCCACGGCCGCCGAGCTGTTCGCCGCGGCCCGCGGGCAGACCGGCCACCATCTCGCCACGCTGGCGCGCCGGATCGAGCCGGCCTTCGGCTGGGCCGACATCGTCCTTCCCCCCGACACCGCGGCCCAGCTGCGCGAGTTGTGCGACCGGCTGGCCCATCGGTCGACCGTGCTGTCCGACTGGGGGTTCGACCGGCTGACGCCGCACGGCGCCGGCATCACCGCGCTGTTCGCCGGTCCGCCTGGTACCGGCAAGACGATGGCCGCCGAGGTGGTCGCGCGCGAGCTGGGCCTCGAGCTGTACCGGGTCGACCTGGCGACGGTCGTGAGCAAGTACATCGGCGAGACCGAGAAGAACCTGGAACAGATCTTCACGGCCGCCGCGGACACCGACGCCGTCCTGCTGTTCGACGAGGCCGACGCCCTGTTCGGGCGGCGCTCCGAGGTGCGCGACGCGCACGACCGGTACGCCAACCTCGAGGTCGCCTACCTGCTGCAGCGCCTCGAGCGGCATGACGGCGTCGTCATCCTGGCCACCAACCTGCGCGGGCACGTCGACGAGGCGTTCACCCGGCGGATGCAGTTCGTCGTCGACTTCCCGCTCCCGGACGTTGCCGAGCGGCGCGCCATCTGGCGGGCCTGCCTCCCACCGCGAGCGCCCCTCGCCGACGATGTGGATCTCGACCTGCTGGCCGCCGGGTACCGGCTGGCCGGCGGCCACATCCGCAACATCACGCTGGCCGCCGCGTTCCGCGCGGCGGCGGCCAGCCAGCCGATCCGCCTCGCGGACCTGGTCGAGGGCGCCCGGCGCGAGCATCAGAAACTCGGCCGGGTCCCCCCGGCAATCCCGGCCGCCGCCGGCTTGCCGGCCCCGGCCGCCCAGGAGCGCTGAGCGTTGTTCGACGATCTCGACTCCACTCTGCGCGCCATGTTGGAGGCCGACGACGCCCCGGTCGAGGTGCGGGCAGCCGACGTCACCTTCGTGACCCCGACGCGGGACTTCGCGCCGGGCGGGCCGACGCTCAACCTCTTCCTGCACGATGTGCGGGAGAACACGACGCTGCGGGCCGAGCGTCCCTGGCCCGTGCTACGCGACTCCGGGGCGGACACCCTGATCGAGAGTGCGCTGCCGCTGTGGGTGGACTGCGGATACCTCGTCACCGCCTGGTCGACGCCGGGCGGGGAGGACCGTACGGCCCAGGAGCACCGCCTGTTGGCGCAGGCCCTGCTCTGGCTCAGCCGCACGACGGAGATCGACAGGGAGCATGCCGTCGGGTCCCTGCACGGTTCGCCGCACCACATGCCGGTCGAGGTGGGGCGGGTGGCCGAAGGCGAGCGGCTCAGCCAGTTCTGGACGGCGCTGGGAATCGCGCCGCGGCCGGCCTTCTCGCTCGGCGT
>Ga0068863_100000720_pt1 | contig 33187 bp, 33 predicted proteins | sample KBSSwiS62_FD_66596 | JGI IMG/M metagenome (GOLD analysis project Ga0068863, IMG submission 66596) | Switchgrass rhizosphere microbial communities from Kellogg Biological Station, Michigan, USA - KBS Switchgrass S6-2 | ecosystem: Host-associated > Plants > Roots > Rhizosphere > Soil ... | reverse complement strand
CACTCTCCGCACTTGGAACGGCTGTCGGTGAAGGAACAGCTGGAACTCTCATCTTGCTGCTGCAGCTCGGTGGCGACAGCGTCCAGCCCGAGGCCAAGCCCCAGCCAGCGCCCGCACCGAAGCCAGCGGCAACGCCAGCGAGGATCTTCGGACCGCCACTGCCTGCCTGCTCGAAGACCAAGTCCTGCACGACGGCAGCCGAAGACCACCCTGAAGAAGACAAGGATCAGAACAACCCCAACAACGGCACCACGACATCGCCGCCCCGCCCGGCAAGCTCGAAGCCAAGCTCCTCCTCGACCAGCTCGCATACCAATAGAGCGAAGACGACGACGACAACAACGCGTCCTTCCTACCCGGACCCGAACGATGTCGTCCACGGCACCCACTACGTCAACCCCGACCCCAACCACGGCGTCGGTGACACCCCCCAAACCCACCGACGTCCCCCAGACCTACTCCAACGCCCTCGACGCCAACCTCGGCCCGTCCACCGACGAAACCGCCGGCCTGCAATACACCGCCTCCGCGTCCGACTGCCACAACGCCGGCTTCACCCACTGCATCGGCGACGACCCCGTAAACCCACCCACCCAAACCGGCGGCGGAGGCTCAGGCCAAGGCGGCGGCGACGGCGGTGGTGGCACGCCGCCTGAGGACGAGTACCTCGGCGACGACAACCAGAACTCCTGCGCGGCGGGCGGTCAGAGCTTCACCGCAGACACCGAGGTGCTGATGGCTGACGGCAGCACCAAGCCGATCAGCCAGATCCGCCCCGGCGACAAGGTCCAGGCCACCGACCCAACCACCGGCACAACCGCGCCCCAGACCGTCACAGATGTCTGGGTCAACCACGACAGCGACCTCCTCGACCTCACCATCCAGACCGGCGACACCCAGACGGTCATCCACACCACCGAACACCACGCCATCTGGGACGACACCACCCACACCTGGACCGACGCCAACCACCTCCACCCCGGCGACCACCTCCACACCGATACCGGCACCGAAGCCACCGTCACCGCCACCGTGATCCTCCCCGGCAGTGGCGACATGTGGGACCTCACCATCACCAACACCCACACCTTCTACGTGGTCGTGGTGGGCGCGAGTATTCTCGTCCACAATGTGAATGGGGAATGCCCCAATCCCATTGGAGAACTTGGCGTATCCGGGCGGGCGAGCTATTCACGACTCCAGGCTGCATTGAATAGAGTCACGAGTCGCACGGCGCCAGAAGTTCGGGAATCTCTGAGCCCTGAGCAAATTGCCGCAGGGCGGGCGAGGCCATACCTGCAGCGAATGTTCTATGGTTCATCTGTGGAGAACGCCGTCGCCGCTGACCCGGCCGTCTTGGCTGACGAGAATATCGCTCACCTCGGCAGCTCCATGCCTGGCCAGCCGGTGCCTGACTTCAACATCGCTGGCCCCGATCGCGCGTTTGGTGTAGATATCACCGGGCCGAGCAGAACTGCATGGCTAGAGCACCTGGGAAGGTTCTACATAGAAAGCCCGTATCAGATCTTGACTTACGATGCTCCGACCGGTGACTTCCTCGCCGAGGTGTTCGGGTAGGCTTGGTCGAGAGGTGAGGAGGTGCAGATCATCGTGATGATTCGCATCGAAGGTCGGTCGATCCAGGGGACTAGGCTCATTGGCTCACGACGCACATACGCGGGAGCTGAGCTGGTCAGCAGTAAGCTGACCTCGTGTGTCCTGGCGCAGTTCGATGATCCGAATTTTGGGTTGGTCGTGCGGGATACCTTGGTTCAGGAATGCATCGTGGACCGGTGTCAGGTGCAGGGGGTCTACTTCGAGAATTTGACAGTCGATGGCCTGGACGCCAAGCAGATACATCGCATCTATGGCTGCGTCTTCGATCGTGTGGTGCTGAAGGGAAAGATTGGCCCGGTGATGGTGATGCCACCCCACGTTGGCCTTGTAGATCGGGAGCGTCATGTCGCCGGAATGATGGAGAAGTATCGAGAGGTTGAATGGGCCCTCGATATCTCAGAGGCGAGCTTTGTTGATGCGGACTTCTACTGCGTCCCGGGGGATTTGATCAAATATGATCCAGAGACTCAGGTGCTTCTGCGGCGCGAAAAGTTCGAAGGGGTGGCCACCGGGGATCTTCCGACCTACGCCGGAATCTGGGTCAGTCGATTCTCTGGAACTCCATTCGATTCCCTGGTGGCTGTCGCGCCGAAGCGCTCGAAAAGTTTTTCGAAATACATGCTCGATATTGAATGGCTCCACGCTCAAGGGCTTGCCGGTTAGCAATCGGCAGCCCCGCCGGGACTAACAGGGTGACCCGCAAAGTCGTTGATGCAGGTCAGGTTGGGTTTTCGAGGCAGAGGATGGTGCGGCGTGACCCGCTCCTCCACCTACGACCCGTTGGGCCAGCTGATCGGTGAGTCCGGCTCCGGGACGGGTGCGGCGTCGGCCTCACGGGGCTTGGCCTATGACGGCCTATGACCTGGCCGGAAACCTGACCAATGTCCAGCGCCGTCCGCCTACGAGGAGTTCTACTACGACGACCGCGACCTGCTCACCGGCTCTCGCGGGTGAGCCGCGCCTCCTCGTTCCCCTTGGCCTCGCGCAGCTCCCGTTCGGCGGCTGTCTTTTTTGCCTGCGTCTGTGCGATCCAACCCGCGACGACCGTCACGCCTGACTATTCTGCGGCTCGACGTCCCAGCCAGGGAGATCGCGAGCGGTGCATGGCGGATGCGTAGGGTTGTAGGTGCAGCGTGATCTATGTTGCCTGGCGTGTGGAGCGTGACGATCGATGGCTCGCCGGTTCCAGACCGCTGGCCCCTGCCGGGCCGGGGCCTGCTACATGATCCCGGCGGTGTCACGGCTGCCGGAGGTTCCTGACCTGGTGGAGTGCGATCGGGCAGGTCACCGCCCCGTCGGTGCAGGTTGAGGAGAACGGCAACGCGGCCACGGCCGCGACCCCGACAGGGTGTTGAGCGGCACTGGAGATTCCGACGTATGCGGCGGATTCCGGGCAAGCTGGGTGCCGACGGATCTTGGGTGTGCTGGGGTCGGTGGTGGCGTTCGTTGGCGGCGGCACCATGCCGATGAGGGGCATGCGAAGACCCTCCCGGTATGTCTCTGGCCGAGCGTGTCCCGGGAGGGCCGTGTAGCGCGCGGAGGCGCTGTGCTCACGGTAGGGGTGGACGCTGCGCGAGTCGAGGAGCGGCTTGTCGGTGGGGATCTGGCGTGTCCGGGCTGTGGTGGTTCGCTGCGTCCATGGGGGTGGGCTCGGGCGCGGGTGCTGCGTGGGGCGGGTGGGTCGGTGAGTGTCCGGCCACGGCGTGGTCGTTGCTGTTCGTGTGGGCAGTCGCATGTTCTGCTGCCGGTGTTCGCGCTGTTGCGGCGTGCGGATGTGGTGACGGTGATTGGTGCCGCGTTGGCCGCGTGTCGGCGGGGAGGGGCGTTCGGACGGTGGCCGCGGCGTTGGTGAGGCCGGCTGACACGGTGCGTGGCTGGGTGCGTCGCTTCGCCGAGCGAGCCGAGACGGTGCGGGTGGTGTTCACGGCGCTGCTGGTGGACGTCGGGATCGATCCGGTGCCGCCGGCGGTGACGGCCTCGGCGTTCGCGGACGCGGTCGCCGCGGTGGCGGGCGCGAGCGTGGCCGCGGCGTCGCGGTGGCCGGACGTCGGCGCGCTGCCGCCGTGGTTGGTGGCCGCTGCGGTGTCCGGTGGCCGGCTGCTGACGCCGGGCTGGCCCTGATCGTCTAGCAACACGAATCGCCTCTACCGGCGGAAAGGTGGGTTCTGCCAGCCTCGGGCGCGTCCTGTATGCGCGTATTTCCGAGGAAGTTGATGTCCGCATTGGAGAAGGAACAGGCCGCCCGGCTGGAGCGAGCCCGCGCGATCGGGCTGTTTCGTTACATGCTCATCCGCGAGGCCGCCGACCCGACGCTGACGGGCCGCCAGCGTGGCGCGCTGGTCCGTAAGCTCGCTGCCGAGCCGCATACCGATCCGGACGGCCGCACGATCCGGATCACCCGGTGGACGTTGGACCGGTGGATCCTGCTGTGGCGTGAGGGCGGCTTCGACGCGCTCGTGCCTGCGGCGCGCCAGTCGCAGCCGCGGACACCGTCGGAGGTATTCGACCTTGCCACGGCGCTGAAGAAGGAGAACCCGTCCCGTTCGGCCGCGCAGATCCGCCGCATCCTGCACGCGCAGCACGGCTGGGCGCCCGATGAGCGGACGTTGCAGCGCATGTTCGTGCGCACCGGCCTGACCGCGCTGCGCGCTGCGGCCGAACCGGCGGTGTTCGGCCGGTTCGAGGCGGGACGTCCGAACGAGATCTGGACCGGTGACGCGTTGCACGGTCCGCGGGTCGACGGCAGTAAGACCTACCTCTTTGCTTTTCTGGACGACCATTCCCGGGCCGTCGTCGGTCACCGCTGGGGTTTCGCCGAGGACACCGTCCGCCTGGCAGCGGCCCTGCGGCCCGCGCTGGCCGCGCGCGGTATCCCGGAATACGTGTATGTGGACAACGGGTCGGCGTTCGTTGACTCGTGGCTGCTGCGGGCCTGCGCGAAACTCGGGATCAAACTGTCCATTCCAAACCCGGACGCCCGCACGGACGGGGCAAGATCGAACGGTTCTTTCGCACGGTCAACAGCGAGTTCACCGTCGAGATCGCCATGGGCGAAGGGAAACCCGGCCGGCATGTGCCCGACCTCGCCGAAATGAACCGGCTCTTCACTGCCTGGGTCGAGACCGTCTATCACCGTCGCGTTCATTCCGAGACCGCCGCCGCCGCTGGCACGTTGGATGGAAGGCGCGCCCTTTCCTGTCCCCGCGCCGGGGGATCTGGCTGAGGCGTTCCGCTGGTCTGAGCACCGGACCGTTTCGAAAACCGCACTCGTGTCGTTGCACGGCAACCGATATCAGGTCGACCCGGGGCTGGTCGGACGCAAGGTCGAGCACGTCGGCGACACCGCGGTTCCGCAGGTCGGTGAGCACGGACATCCAGAACTTGGCGCCCTCGCCGCCGGTGCCCGCCCACAGGCCCAAGACCGTCCTTGTGGCCGTCGACGGTGACCCCGATGGCCGCGTAGACGGGCCGGTTGCCGACCTGGCCGTCCCGGATCTCCACGACCACAGCATCGATGAAGATCGCCACGTAGACGCGGTCGAGAGGCCGTGAGGACCACTCGTGCATCTCGCCCAGGGCCGCGTCGGTGATCTGTGAGACCGTCTCCTTCGAGACCGACGCGCCGTAGATCTCCTCGAAATGCGCCGAGATCTCCCCGGTCGTCAACCCTTTCGCATACAGCGACAGCACGATCTCATCGACACCGGAAAGGCGCCGCTGCCGCCTCTTCACAATCTTCGGCTCGAACGTTCCTTCCCGATCCCGCGGAACCGAGATCTCGACCTCGCCCGCCGCCTCGGACACAACAGTTTTCGTCCGGCTGCCGTTGCGGATGTTCGACGTTTCCCGATCGGCTGGCGCACGGTTCTTCTCGTGGCCGAGATGCTCGGTCATCTCCTCGGCCAACGCGGTTTCCAACACGGTCTTCGTGAACAGCTTCAACGGGCCGTCCGGACCCGTCAGCTCAAGCCCCCGGGCACTCGCGTCCGCGATCACCGCCGCGACCGCGGCCTGCTCCGGCGACAGCTGCCGCCCCAAATTCCGAACTTGCGTCCGAGGGATCATATCACCCGATGTCATCACTCACGGCGCCCATCCCGCCGGACCTCGGCCCGGCGTGTCGGGCCGGAAACACCGCTCGCAGCACAGTCCCCCTGCTCGCCGAGGGCCGCCCCTGGCTGCCCACCGCCGCCTGAACCCGACCCAAATCAAAGACCTGAATAGTTACGGTTCGGTTTGCCCTCGCCGGCCGCCGACGCGTGGGAGTACTTTGGCTACAGAGGTGGCGCTGGGTAGCTGAGTGCGATCCAAACTAGATGAACGGTCATCGAGTCACGCTCGAGGTCTCGAGTGCCGATGAGTCAAACCTGGCATGATTGAATGAGAGGGGGTCAGCGTTGGAGCGAGTGGTCTTTGGCGCGGTTTTGCGGCGTATGGCCGACCGACGCGGTCTTGAGATTAACGAGCTGACCCGTCGGTCCGGAGTCGCCGAGTCGGAGATGCAGGCGGTATTGAAAGGGGCGTTGCCCCAACGCCCCTTTCTCGAGAACATGGCTCCCACACTGGGACTGCACGCCGCCGATCTGTTCGTTATGGCACAAGTCGTGGTACCCGAGGACCTCGCGCCGTTGGATGCCCGAGCAGGGCGATTTATCCCTAGGATCGTCGACCTAGTGACGCGACTCTCGCTGGACGACATAAGTCCCATTGTGCAGCACGTAAAAATTCTGCCGCAAGACGGCCGCAAAATCTCAGTCTCCTCGCCGAGATTGCCTCAGAATTATGGGTCCGGCCCAGGAGGCGCGCTTATTCGCCTGCTCGCCAACCGAAACCTTGATTTGCGAGGATCGGCGCATCTGCTCGCCGCGGTGACCTCCACATACCTGTCGGCGACGACGTATGGACAGATTGGGAGGGACCTCGAAGTTCTAGACGGAGATCGACTTGCAGCCTTTGCCGCCGCACTAGGTATTGATTTTTGTGATCTAGTGGCGCTTCACGGCACCACGCCATCGCCCACACATTTCCAGGTCAATCCAAAAGCAACGAAGGTCGCGGAATTGGTATGGGAACTCCGCCGTCTTAGCGCCGACCAGATCGAAGAACTCTACCACCGTTTGCGCGTCGCACAACAAGGTCAGGAAGGGGGGAATGACAGATTGCAGAGAAACGGCGCCGGACAGATCGCTGAGACAGCCGGTGGATGTCCAGGTCGTGGCACCTGAAGGGGACGGCAGTGAGCCTTTCCCGGCAACGGTCGGCGACTCTGCGTGACGGCTGCTGACGGTGGTGGGGCTAGGGTGGTGAGACGCGAAACGCGGGGCCTCGGTAGGAAGTTGTCCTCCTACAGATCGACCTCCAAGAGGCCCCGCGTCGTCGATGAGTGTCACATACACCGCCGAGCTGCCCCTCGGCGCGCAGACCGTTGCCCGGTTGGCCGCACTGCTTGTGGCTGAGCGGGAACGTAGAGGTACCAGGGCGGGTACCCGTCGGCTGTCCTGCTGGGAGCAGGCCGTGTTCGTCTGTCGCTGGTTCTGCGACGGCACGAGGATCCGCCAACTCTGGCAAGATCATCGGGTGAGCAGGTCGGCGGGCTATCGCTACCTGCACGAGGGCATCGCCGTGCTGGCCTGGCAGGCCCCCGACCTGCGCAATGTCCTGCTCGCGGCGAAGGCGGCCGGCTACAACCAGGTGATCGTCGACGGCACGGTGATCGAGACCGACCGGGTCCACCTCCCCGGCCCGACCCCGGGAGTGGATCTGTGGTGGTCGGCCAAGGCCCACAACCATGGCGGCAACATCCAGGTCGTCTCCGCACCCGACGACGGCTGGCCGCTGTGGACCTCCGACGTCCGCCCCGGCCGCGAACACGACTCCACCGCGCTGCGCGCCTCCGGCGCCCTGCCGGTCCTGGCGGACTGGACCGCCGACGGTGGCGGGATCCTGACCGATCTCGGTTACGAAGGGCTACGAGACCAGGTCACGGTTCCCCACAAACGGGCCAAGGGCGGCGGGCTCACCCTCGACCAGCAGAACCACAACAAGATTCACAACCCGCTGCGCGCCATCGGTGAACGCGCGAACGCCCTGCTCAAGGTCACCTTCCGAGCACTGCGGAACGTCACCCTCGACCCCTGGAAGATCGGCCAGATCGTGAAAGCCGTCCTCGTCATCCTCCACGCCGAACACGGCCGAACCACCTGACAACCACCAACCAAACACCCCGTTCTCACTACACAGCGCAACATGCGGTTACTGGGAAAGGCTCAATGCCGTCGGAGAGGCGTTTATTCGAGAACTCTTGACCAGTTCCGACGTAACAGAATCCGTCGAGTCTGGTCGGGTGGCTGGTGTGTATCAGCAGTTGAGAACATTCAGATTCAACGAGTCCGGGATCGGGGCGAGATGGCAATTGAATGGAACCTTTGTCGGCCTGGTCTCCTAGTCTGGGAATGAAATGATCACAAATTTCGACGGCCGAAATATCGACATTACCCAGGTGACCGATATCGTCGGCGAATGCGAGACGATAGAATTTAGTGAACAGGATGACGCGTCGAGGAGGCTGAGGGTCGTCGTAGTGAGAAACGACAAAGATCCAAGCGTTCTTTACCTCGATACCCTTGGTGACGTCGACGTCAATCTTGTTGAGTGGGCGATCGGCGTCGCACGCGACCGACTTCTAGCCAAGGGTGGTGGCTGAAAGAGGGGACTGCGACCACCTCAATACATTTGGTGCTCCAATTACGATGCCCGGCTCGCCTATCGGAGAGCCGGGCTTATTGGTGCCTGCGGCATCCTCACCTCCACCACCACCGGCCCGACGACCGGCAAGTGAGGCACCTACGCCGCCGCCAACCCGCTCACCTACAACGACCCCACCGGCAAATACATCCCTGCCCTCGGCACACTCTCCGCACTTGGAACGGCTGTCGGTGAAGGAACAGCTGGAACTCTCATCTTGCTGCTGCAGCTCGGAGGCGACAGCGTCCAGCCCCAGGCCAAGCCCCAGCCAGCGCCCACAATGAAGCCGGCACCGATCTTCGGACCGCCGCTGCCCGCCTGCTCACGGACCAAGTCCTGCACGACGGTCACCAAAGACGACCCCGAAGAAGACAAGGACCAGAACAACCCCAACAACGGCACTGAGCTTGGCCCCCGAGCACGGACACCTCAGCTGAGGTGGCCCCCCGGCCACCAGGGAGGATGTCGACCATGCCCGCTCCACACCCGCCGGAGTTCCGTCGGCGCGCGGTCGAACTCGCCCGCCGTCGCGACACGCCGATCGCCGCGCTAGCGAAGCAAGCTGATGATCAGCGAGTCGTGCCTGCGTAACTGGATCGCCCAGGCCGACGCGGACGAGAACGGCGGCGAGAACCGGCTGACGAGCGTGGAGAAGCGTGAGCTGGCCCAGCTGCGCCGAGACAAGAAGCGCCTGGAGATGGAAAACGAGATTCTCAAGCGCGCGGCCGCCTACTTCGCCCGGGAGAACATCCTCCCAAACCGATCTACCGGCTGGTCCGTGAGCTCGCCGACGACCCGGAACTGGATGTGGATGGCGCGGTGGCCTGCCGAGTAATGGGCGCGGCGCCGCTGGGACCTGCTTGCCGGGCCGGGGCATTGACACGCCGGCGATGAACGGGCGCGCCTGTTGTTGACGTACACCGCCCGCGCTTTGGATCAGCTGCGTGGTCTCACGGATCCGCCAGCCCGGGACGAGGAGACGGCGACCCTGCGATGGGTACGGCAGTCGCGGCGGTATCCGCTGTGGCGGGTGTCGCATGCCTACGACGTGCGGGCCGCGGTCCGGCTGATCTGCTGGTTCCCGCCCGGCACCGGCACCGTGGTCGTCGCGCTGTTCGCCGCGGACAAGGCCAAGTTGGGAGACGTGTTCTACGACGCGGTAGCCGCCAGAGCCGATCGATGATCGACCAGTGGAAGCGTGAGACTTCGTTTGAGGAGAAGCCATGACCGACGACACCCCACGGCCCCCGACGTTCGTCCGCGGCAACGACCACCTCGACCGCCTCCTGTCCGACCCGCGGCTGGCCGCCGACGTCGCCGATGCCCACCAGGCCGCCGAGGAGATGGACCGGGTCTACGCGATGAACCTCGCCATGATCCGTAAGGCAGCGCAGATGACCCAGACCGCGGTCGCCAAGAAACTCGGAGTCGGCCAGGCCGCCGTCTCCCGGCTCGAAGGCCGCGAGGACATGCTTCTGTCCACTCTCTACGACTACCTGACCGCTACCGGCGCCGACACCGCCAGCATCGTCGTCACCGTCCACGGCCACCGCATCGAACTCGACCTCGGTGCTCTGCGCGCCACCAAGACCGCCTAACCTCGGACCCACCTGAGGTCCGCCGAACATGTTCAGAACGCTGGCGAGCCCGCGACGGTGCCGGCTTCTCGCTACCGGAGCACCGGCCAACGCTCTCTGAAACGGCGTTCGACCGAACGTGGCAAACGGTGGCCTCACAATCTGGGATCTTCGGGCGATCGGTCAATCGCAGTATGGATATCCTTCGTACTACAATCCCGGAATTGGGTCACTATCGGCCTAGATCAATCAGTCAACTGTAGGCGATCCATGTGACGATTCGACCTGAAATCAGAAAATTTGCGGAAGCTAGTCGATCGAATCGCGACAGTCTTGAGACGCGCAGCAGATAGCGGGCCCGGAAACCACGTCCTTCCGCTAGAGCTCGGCCTAGAGCAGATCGAGAACCCGCGCCGACCCCGCCCCCGACCAGCAGACGATGCGGAGCCGCCAGGAAGGTGATGCGCAGCGACTTGCTCCCGCGAAGGAGATCCAGAGTTTGTCGCTATGTCCGAGGGCGGTCGCGTTAGGCCGATCTGGACCGCGTCACCGATCTCCTCAACCGCCGCCCGTGCCAGACACTCGGCTGGGACACCCCGGCCAACGACTCGGCAATCTGATACTGTCGCATTCAGCGGGCGACCCGCCGATCCTGGTGGTGTTCGACGCCGGCTACGACGTCACCCGGCTGGCCTGGCTGTTCCCGGGGACCCTCACCCGGGGACCCAAAGGTTGATTCAGCTGGTGGGAGTGGGTGAGTCGGGGCTGCTGCGGATGGTTGCCGACAAACTGTTGCTGTAGGTCTGCGGTACGTCGGTGGGGCGTGGGGCGTCGCCGACACCGTGATTTGGGTCGGGGTTGACGTAGTGGGTTCCGTGGATGCCGGCGGGCGCAGCCTCGGAGGTCGCGGCCTGTGGGTTCGACGTCGCCCGGGAGGACGTTTCTGGCCGCTGCATGGCATTTGGCGTGGCGCGCGCCGCTGGGCGGACGCTCGTTCGCGGGCCCGATCCGCGAGTCGCGGGCGGGTCCACCGTGGGCGCTGGCGACACACTCCCGTGTGGCGCCGCATCGGTCGTAATGCCTGCCGCGGAGGAGGCCCCGGCAGCTGGGTCCGCACCGTTCGCTCCCGCCGCGCATCCCGTCAATGCCGTGGCGATGAGAAACGACGCCATCCAGCCCCAGCGACGGACTGCGTCAACCCGAACCGTCATCTCGACTCCATCGACTCATCCGTGTCACCGTGTGTACGCGTCACCTGAACCCGAGGTCTCGGCGGGTGTTCGTCGACAAAGACGTGGGGCCGATGGTCCGCGCCGAGGGGTGCCCGGTGGTCGCCTCTGGGAAGTTGACCCACGGAGCACTGTAGGGATGCGCCATCTACGGCCGACTAACAGCGCCACAAGGATTCCCGGCGTAGCAACGCGGCCCCAGGTATCGCGGGCCAGACGCCGGCGAACGGGCCGTGTCGAACCGGCGGCGAGCGCCTGTGTCGGTCAATGCCCCGCGCTTTGGTTCTAACCGTCGTGGCGGGGTGGGTTGGCAGTGGGGCGGATGAGGCCGGTCTCGTAGGCGAAGACGACGGCCTGGACGCGGTCGCGCAGGTGCAGCTTGGCGAGGATTCGGCCTACGTGGGTTTTGACGGTGGCCTCCGAGAGGACCAGGCGTGTCGCGATCTCGGCGTTGGACAGGCCAGCGGCGACCTCGCCGAGGACGTCGCGCTCGCGGTCGGTGAGGCGGGCCAGGCGGTCGGCGCCTGCGATCGGGGCGGCGGTCAGGCTCGCGCCGGCCGCCGTGGCCTCGTCGGCGTCGAGGTCGGGCAGGCGGTGGGCGAAGGCGTCGAGGAGGCGCCGGGTGACGGCGGGGGCGACGACGGCGTCTCCGGCGGCGACCGTGCGGATCGCGGTGAGCAGGTCGGCGGGCGGCACGTCCTTGAGCAGGAACCCGCTCGCGCCGGCGCGCAGGCCGGCGAGCACGTAACGGTCCAGGTCGAAGGTCGTGAGGATGAGAACGCGCGAGTGGCCACCGGACGCGACGATCTGCCTCGTCGCCTCGATGCCGTCGACGCCGGGCATCCGGACGTCCATCAGCACGACGTCGGGGGACAGCTCGGCGGTGAGCTGGATGGCCGTCGTCCCGTCGCCGGCCTCGCCGACGACGCACAGGTCGGGCTGGGATTCCAGCACCATCCGGAAGCCCATCCGCAGCAGTTGCTGGTCGTCGACAAGCAGGACCGAGGTCGTCATCGTCCGGTCATCCTTTCGGGCGTGACAGCCGGCATGGGCATCGGTCCGGCCGGCGCGGGGCCGGGTGCGGCTGGCTGGCTGGGCGCGGTCCCGGGCGGAAACGCCGGGCTTCCGGCCGGCGGCAGGCGGAGCGCGGAGGCGGCGTTGATGCGGGCGCGGACCCGCCAGCCGCCGGCAAGCCCACGGTCCGGGCTGGCCGTCAGGGTGCCGCCGTGCAGGGCGGCCCGCTCGCGCATGCCGTTGATGCCGCGTCCGCCGGGCGGAAGGGCGTTCGTCCGCGGGCCCGCCCCGCCGTGGTCGACGATGTCGACGTCGACGCCGCCGGGGTCGTAGCGCAACGAGATGGCGGCCGAGGCGCCGGGGCCGGCGTGCTTGAGCACGTTCGTCAGCGATTCCTGAATGATCCGGAACACCGTCAGCTCGGCGTCCGCCGTCAGCTCGCGCCGCTCGCCGGTGACGTTCACCGTCACGGGCAGGCCCGCCCGTCGCATCTGCTCGATCAGACCGCCAAGCTCGGCGAGGCGAGGCTGCGGGGCGACCACCGGGTCAGACGGCAGCTGCGGAGGGGACACGGCGTAGGGCGGCGCCGGCTGGGTTGGCGGGACCGGCCGCGTGGGGCTCTCGTCCCGCAGGACGCCGAGCAGGCCGCGCATCTGCGCGAGCGCCTCGCGGCCCGTCGCCGAGATGGATTCCACCGCGCGAGCCGCGGCCAGCGCGCGATCGTCGGCCGCCTGGGCCTTGGCCCCGCTGCCGGCCGCGGCCCCCGACGCACCTTCGGATCGCCCGCTGGATGAGGGCGCGCCGGACGATTGCGCGTCGTCACGCGCATCGCCGGAATGCGCCGGCTCTGGCTCGGCGGTGGACCGCAGGGCGAACGTCGCGCCGTCTGCGAGCGCGATCATGACGGACAGGTTGTGGGCGACGATGTCGTGCATCTCGCGGGCGATGCGGGCCCGCTCGTCGGCGGCGGCGATGCGCGCCTGCTGGTCGCGTTCGCGCTCGGCTCGGACCGCCCGGTCGGCGATCGACGCCAGGTACGTCCGTCGGGTGTTCGCGTTGACGCCGAGAACGCCGGCCGAGACCGCCAGCGGCAGCATGAGCAGCACGAGCGCTATTCGGCCCTGCGTGTTGCCCGGCAGAGCCACGGCCGTCAGTGCGATCCAGGCGACCAGGGTCCACGCCGCCGCCATGGTCGCCCGCCGGGAGCACCACTTCGCGACCGTGTAGAACTCGACGAGAAGCATGGTGAACGTCGCGAACGCCGTCACCGAGCCCGCCCAGAGGATTGTCTGGGCGAACGCCGCCCCGGCGCAGGCGATGAAGGTCGGGACCGGGAAATGGCGGCGCAGGCAGAGCGAGGCCGCCGCCGCGACCGTGATCAGCAGCAGTCCGACGGACAGGCCCCGCCTCGAGAAGATGATCGGGCCAACGGCGAACAGGCCGATCATGAACGCCAGCGGTGAGTCAACGAGGACCGGATGCGCCCGCAGGCCACGGCCGATCCGCCCGTGCCGCAGCCTCCCGAAGATCACCCCGGGTGCGTCGGGCAGATCGGCCGGGCGCGTGGACCGGGCGACGGCGGCCCGGCCGGGCGACCAACGGGACCAGGCCATGACCTTCATGGTGAAGCCTCCCGCTGGTCCGTGGAGCACAAGCCGATCGCTACACGTCGCGGCGGATGGTCGCGACCGTGCCCGCGGCCAGCCCGACGAGCACCCAGCAGACGATCGTCACCAGGGCGCGCTGCGGCGACAGCAGGTCGGTGACGCTGGTCGGGGACGTCGACGCCAGGGCCTCGCCGGTCAGCGTCGGCGTGTAGCGCTCGGCGTGGTGGAAGCTCTGGCCGAGCAGTTCCATCACGAACGGCAGCGCCAGCACGAGGCCGAGCAGCGCCGTCACCGCGCCCGCCGTGTGGCGCAGCAACGCGCCGAGGCCCAGCCCGAGCAGGCCGATCAGGGTCAGGTACAGGGCGGCGCCGAGGATCGCCCGAGCGGCTCCGGGGCTGCCGAGCCCGACGCTCAGGCCCTTGCCCGACAGAATCCCCTGGCCGATGAAGAAGGCAAGCGCCGAGGACGCGAGCGTCAGCGTGAAGATGACCCCCGCGAAGACGATGATCTTCGCCCACAGCACGGGCAGCCTGCGGGGCACCAGGCCGAATGTCGCGCGGATCATCCCGGTCGCGTACTCGCCGGTCATCGTCAGTACGCCCAGTACCCCGATCGGGACTTGGACCAGCAGAAGGCTGCCCAGCGTCTGGAACACCGGGTCGGTGCGGCCGTCGTGAACCTCGGCCACCGACCAGTGCCGCGACGCCTGCACGCTGAGCAGCACAGCCATGCCGATTGTCAGGACGACGGCGATCCCCAGCGTCCAGACCGTCGAGCGCAGCGACCGCAGCTTCGTCCACTCGGAGCGGATCACCCGCGGCAGGGTCACGTCACCGGTTCCGACGCCGAAGCGGGCGTCCGCGAGCGTGGCGGTGTTCATCGGGCGCCTCCAGCGCTGGTGTGCGGGACCGGGCTCCCGGCGGCGGCGTACTCGACCGAGTCCCGGGTGGTGTCCATGAACGCTTCCTCGAGGGAGACGAGGTGCGGGGTGAGCTCGTAGATCGCGAGACCGGCCGCGCTGGCCAGGTCGGCGATGCGTTCCGCCGGCAGACCGCCGACCTCCAGGGCGTCGAGGGACGTTCCCGACGAGAGGACCGGATCGGCGGGCTGGACGGTCGCGCCGTGCCGGAGAAGCAGGCCGGTGAGTGCGTCCGCCTGCGGCGAGCGGACCCGGACCCGGGTTCCCGAGGCCGCCCGAACGAAGTCCGCGACGGTCGTCTCCTGGATCAGCCGGCCGCGGCCGATCACGACGAGATGCGTCGCCGTCAGCGCCATCTCGCTCATCAGATGCGACGAGATCAGGATTGCGCGGCCTTCGGCGGCCAGGCCGCGCAACAGGTCGCGAATCCAGCGGATGCCCTCCGGGTCGAGGCCGTTGACCGGTTCGTCGAGGATCAGCGTCGACGGATCGGCCAGCAGTGCCGACGCGATGCCCAGCCGCTGTCCCATCCCGAGAGAGAAGCCGCCAGCCCGTTTCGTTGCGACCGGGCGCAGACCGACCAGGTCGATCACCTCGTCGACACGGCGGGCCGGAACGCCGTGGGTGTGGGCCAGGGCGAGCAGGTGGTTGCGCGCGTTGCGACCGGTGTGGATCGCGCGGGCCTCCAGCAGCGCGCCGACGTGCCGGGCCGGGGCGCGCAGGTCGCGGTACGGCCGGCCGTCAACGAGCGCGTGGCCGCTGGTCGGCCGGTCCAGGCCGAGAATCATCCGCATCGTCGTCGACTTGCCAGAGCCGTTGGGGCCCAGGAAACCGGTGACCACACCGGGCTGGACCGTGAAGGAGAGGCCGTCGACGGCGACCGTCCGGCCATAGCGTTTCGTGAGCCGCTGCACCTCGATCATCGAAACCTCGTGATCCTCGTCTTCCTCGTCGCCGGTCCGGGTCGCCGTTCCGGTCGGTGGCCGTTTCGCTGGACGAGTCAGAACCGTAGGGATCTTCGAGGTCGCCGCCGACGCCCGCGAGACCGATCTTTTCCGCGGTCGGCCGTCCCTCTGAGGTCGTAGGCCATCCGCCCCGAGAGGTAGCGGCGCGACCGGCGGCTTGCTCCGTGATCGGATACAGTTCGGCCTGCGCTTCGACGATCAAGCGACGATCAGAGGAGGTGAGACCCATCAACGTTCACGCAGGGTGGGCGCTCCCGTCCCGGCGTCGCGCGGCCAGCCCGCGGCGGTGACCGGGAGAGCCCCGGAACCGGAAGGGCTCCTGATGCCGCTATCTCCCGCCTCCTCGGAACCGGACGCGCCGATCCCCTCGGTACCGGCCCCGAATGTTCGCTCCCGCCTCGAGGCCGCGGCCACCTGGACCGCGGGTGACGAGCCAGCGAGCCCGCTCGCGGCTGTCGCCGCCAGGCTGCGGGCGGCTGGCTGCGTGCTCGCCGAGGCCGAGGCCGAGCTCCTGCTCGGCACGGCCGCTGATCCGGCCGAGCTGGACCGGCTCGTCGGCCGGCGGGCCGCCGGCACGCCGCTGGAGTACGTCCTCGGCTGGGCCGAGTTCTGCGGCCAGCGTTTCGTCATCGAGGACGGCGTCTTCGTGCCCCGCCACCGGACGGCCTTCCTGGTCGACGTCGCGACCGGTCTCGCGCTCGCGCGGCGAGCTACCGTCTCGACGGCGTTGCCTTCACCGGGGGCAACGGTGGAGGCGGGCCCGGCTCGGACGAGCTTGGTGGTCGATCTGTGCTGTGGCTCTGGCGCGCTCGGCGCGGTGCTCGCCACCCGGCTTCGCCCCGGCACGCCGGACATCGGGATGTTGGATTCCGAAACGCTGAGGTCTGGAGCGCTGGAACTTCACGCGGCCGATCTCGCCCCGGCGGCGGTGCGCTGTGCCCGCCGGAATGTCGCGCCGCTCGGTGGGCGGGTGTACGAGGGCGACCTCTACGCGGCCTTGCCGGCGGCGCTGCGCGGACGCGTCGACCTCCTGATCGCGAACGCTCCGTACGTGCCGACCGAGGCGATCGATCTGCTGCCGCCCGAGGCGCGGGAGCACGAGTCGCCGGTGGCACTCGATGGCGGCTCCGACGGCTTGGCGGTCCTGCGCCGGGTGATCGCGGAGGCGCCCGACTGGCTGGCGGCCGGAGGGCACCTGCTCGCCGAGGCCAGCGCGGGCCAGGCAGCGGCCCTGACAGCGGTCGTCCGCGCCGCCGGACTGATCGCGCAGACCGTCCACTCGCACGAGCACGAGGTCACCGTGGTCGTCGCGACGAAGCCGGCGGGCGTCGGCGATCGGGAAGCCGGAACGTGATCTGCGCCGACCTGGCTTGACCCGCTATGCCGCGGGTGGGTTGTATCGGCCACCGTGGGCGGCGGAGTTCCAGGCGATGGCGCCGCCACGGGTTTCTCAGGGCGCGACGAGATCCGGCTGACCGGCGTCACGCGGCACTACGGCACGGTCGTCGCCGTCGAGCGGGTGGACCTCGTCGTGCCGCGCGGCCGGCGGGTCGCGGTGGTCGGGCCGAGCGGCTGCGGGAAGTCGACGCTGCTGGGCCTGATCTGCGGCCTCGACGAGCCGGACGAAGGCACCGTCGACGTGCTGGGCGCGACCGACCCGGCTGGCCGGCTCGACCGGTGCGCCTGGATGCCGCAGCGGGATCTGCTGCTGCCGTGGCGGTCAGCCCTCGCCAATGCGGCGGTCCCGCTGGAGAACCAGGGAATCTCGCGCCGGGCCGCGCGGGCAGCAGTCCGGCCGCTGTTCGAAAGATTTGGGCTCGCCGGGTTCGAGGACCACCGGCCGCGACAGCTTTCCGGCGGGATGCGCCAGCGGGTCGCATTTCTGCGGACGTTCGTCGCGGGGAAGGAGGTCCTCCTGCTGGACGAGCCGTTCGGGGCGCTGGACGCGATCACCCGCGCGGCAGCGCAGGAGTGGCTGCGCGCCGCCCTCGACGCCGAGCCACGCACCGTCGTGCTGGTCACCCACGATGTCGAGGAGGCCCTGCTGCTCGGCCACGAGGTCGTCGTCCTGACCGGCAGGCCCGGTCGGGTCACCTCCCGGCATGCCGTCGATCTCCCGGCCGTCGCCACCCGGCGGGAGCTGCTGGCCGCGCCCGAGTTCGTCGGGCTGCGCGATCAGGTTCTCACCGCCCTCGAACGGCACGCCCGCGCCGCGCCGGCGGAGGGCTGAGCCATGGCCTCGTCGACGTCGGCGGACCGAGCCGGCCAGCGGCCGCCGTCATCGCGCGCGGGAGGGATCAGCCGCGGCATCCGGCGGTATCTCCCGGCGGCCGGCGTTCTCGTCGCGATTCTGGCCGCGTGGGAGCTGGCGACCGCGGTGTTCGGCGTGCAGGACTACATCCTGCCGGCCCCGAGCGCGGTGGCCCGCGCGCTGGTCGACCGCTGGGACGGCACGTTGGCCAGTGCCACCTGGGTGACGTTGACCGAGGTACTGCTCGGGTTCGCGATCGCGGTCATCGCCGGCCTGGTCATCGCCTGTGGCCTGCATTTCTCGCGGATCGCCCGGGCGGCGCTCTATCCCTGGCTGATCGGCTCGCAGACCGTGCCTGTCGTCGTGATCGCGCCCGTTCTCGCGATCATTTTCGGCTACTCGCTGACGCCGAAGCTCATCCTGGTCGCGCTGCTGTGCTTCTTTCCGATCGCGGTCGCGCTGCTGGACGGGCTGGCGTCCGTCGATCCGGAGCTCAGACGGCTGATGCGCACGCTCCACGGCGGACGGTGGGCGATCTTCCGGCGGGTGGAGCTGCCCGCGGCGCTGCCGTCGATGTTCACCGGGCTTCGGCTTTCGGCGGCCTACGCGGCGACGGCGGCCGTGTTCGGCGAGTACTCGGGTTCGTCGGACGGCCTGGGCCACGTGATGCGCCAGGCCGTTCCCCAGTTGCAGAGCGCGCTGGTCTTCGCCGCCATCGCTCTGCTGTCCGCGATGTCCGTCGCCCTGTTCGTGCTGGTCACCGCCTGCGAGCGGCTGCTGGTCGGCTGGGCCCATGAAGGGAAGAAAGATCGATGAGAGCCCGGCCTCACCTGTTCACCGGCCTGGCGGCGGCCTCGGCGCTGATGGCAACGGTTCTCGCCCTGTCGGCCTGCGGCGGTGGAAGCTCGTCAACCGCGGGCGGAAGCGTCCGTAAGACGACCGTCCTGCTGGACTGGGACCCGAACCCGGACCATGTCGCCCTCTACCAGGCGCGCGAGGCGGGCTACTTCAAGGACGCCGGGCTCGACGTCACACTGCAGTCCCCCTCCGACCCGTCCGACCCGACCAAGCTGGTCAGCACCGGGAAGGTCGACCTCGGCATCTCCTATGAGCCCGAGACCATCATCGCGGGCTCGCAGGGCCTGGACGTGACCTCCGTCGCGGCGCTCATCCCGACCGCGCTGACCTCGGTGATCGCGACCGACAAGTCACGGGTGCGCTCGATCGCGGACCTGGCTGGAGCCCGCGTCGCCACGGCGGGGCTCGCCACCCAGGACGCGTTCCTGAAGACGATCCTTGCCCAGAACCACGTCGACGAGGGCTCGGTGAAGAAGGTCGACGTCGGTCAGGACCTGATCGCCGCCATGGTCACCGGCAACGTCGACGCCACGCTCGGCGGCTTCCGCAACGTCGAAGCGGTCCAACTGGCCGCGCAGGGGCGCAAGCCGACGGTCATCCCGGTGACGGACGCCGGCGTGCCGAACTACGACGAACTAGTCGTCATTGCCAAGGCCAGCCGTTTGAAGTCCGACCCGGCTTACCGGCAGCTCGTCCGTGACTTCCTCGCGGCGCTCGCCCGCGGCAACGCGGCCGCCGTCACCGACCCGTCGACCGCTACGGCGACGATCACGAAGGTCGCCGAGGGCTACGACCCGGCGGTCCTGCCCAGGATGGTCGACGCGACCGTCCCGCTGCTGCGCAACCCCGCCGGCTTCGGCCACGAGGATCCGGCCGCCTGGCAGTCTTTCGCCGACTGGATGTCCGCCCAGCACCTCATCGACAAGCCCGTGCGGGCCGCCGATGTGGTGAGCAACGGCTACCTGCCGGCCGGCTGACCGCCAGCAGGACTGGCGGCTCGCTCAGCCAGCCGTCCTGCAGCGCGGGTCGTTCGGGACGACCGCCACCGAGCCGTAGGCGCTGTCGGAATGGAAGACGACATAGACCATGTTCGGCCCGTCGCACTTGGCCGAGATGTTACTGAAGCCGTCCGGCATGTTGATGATCCGCGCGGGCTTGTCGTTGTGACTGGCGACCGGCGCGTCTCGCCCGATTTCTTTGGTCTTCTGCGAGCAGCCGGTCGCCGCGACCGCGATTCCGGCCATTGCGAGCACCGCCGCGACAGCCACGCGGATTCTCATGCTTCTTCCCCTTCTTCGCCTACACTGAGCCGGTCGCCATTGTGGCCGGGCCCGTCCGTCTCGGTCCAATTTTGTCCTGATTGCGACAGGCGATTCCAGAGCGACGAAACGTGCTGTGCCCAACCGACCAGCGTGTTTGCGGTCAGCCGGCGGCGGTGTCCTCGTAGGGGCCGAGCACGAGGCGGATGACGTCCTCGATCTGGCGCACCAGATCAGGGAAGGTGACCCGTCCGGCCGTCCAGGACACCAGGCCGGACGCGAGCGTCGCGTTGATGGCGGTCATCGCCGGGCGGGCGACCTCGGGCGGAACGCCGGTCATGAGCGCCGCCATGACGGTCCCGTTGTCGTTCGCGAGGCCGGCGAGCTCCTCGCTCGCGAACGGGTCGCTGGACACCTCGACGTGGGTGACGAGCCGGGCGAAGTTCGGATGACGCTGAAAGGTCCGCAGCTCCCGGTGGAGGAAGCCGAGAACCTGAGTACAAGGCCCGCCCGTCGGCAGGCCGCCCCTGGCCTGATCCCTGGCGACCTCGCCGCGCACCCGGTCGGTCAGCCGCCGGTGCCAGTCGGCCCAGGCGGCGGCGAGTAGATGGTCCTTGGAGGAGAAGTACCGGTAGGCCGTCCCAAGCGCGACCCCGGAGCGTTCGGCGACGTCACGCATCTGCAGCTGGTCGGGCGGCACCTGGTCGATCATCTGGATCACGGCGTCGGTGAGCCGCCGCCGCCGCGCGAGCTGCGCCGGCGTCATCGTGCTCACCGGCTGCGGCAGCGTCTCCTCTTTCGCCACCCGCTGAGGCTACCTGGAAGCCGGTTCCACCCCGGGCTTTCCAGAGGTCGAGCCGCGTCAGTAGGCGCGGGCCACCAGGCAGACGAGGTCGTCCGTGTCGTCGGTGCCCTCCGGGAGGGTGCCGTCCGGGTTCTGGATGCAGCGGACGGTGAGTGACTCGGCGGCCAGCCGGGCCTCGCCCTCCTCCCCGACCAGGCGCCAGGGCAGGCGGGCGAACCCGGTGGCCGCGGCCTCGACGGCGTCCTCGAGCGAGGTGACGTCGACCGTCCGCGAGTCGCGCAGCGCGAGGGCCTGCTGGTAGAGGCCGGCCTGCACCTCGTCGAGCAGCGCCGGGACGCGGCCCGCCGCCTCGCCGAGCGGGGCCGTGCTCTTCTCGCCGGTGTCGCGGCGGGCGAGCGTGACGTTCCCGGCGGCCAGGTCGCGCGGGCCGACCTCGACGCGGGCCGGTACGCCCTTGAGCTCCCAGTCCGTCACCCGCCGGCCGAACGACAGCCCCGGCCGGGAGTCCAGTGTGACCCGCACCCCCGCCGCCTTCAGCGCGTCGGCGATCTGCGCCGCCGCCGCGACGACCTTCTCGTCGTCGCGCACCGGCAGCACCACCACCTGCGTTGGCGCCAGCCGCGGCGGGACGCGCAGGCCGGCGTCGTCGCCGTGCGCCATGATCAGGCCGCCGACCATCCGCGTGGACGAGCCCCAAGAGGTCGTCCAGGCCAGATGCCGCGCGCCGTCCGCGCCGAGGTAGTCGATGTCGAAGGCGCGGGCGAAGTTCTGGCCGAGCTCGTGGCTGGTGGCCATCTGCAGCGCCTTGCCGTCACCCATCATGCCTTCGCAGGTCATCGTGTTGATCGCGCCGGCGAACCGTTCCTTGCGGGTCTTGCGGCCGACGAAGACCGGCAGCGCGAGCACCGAGACCATGAAGTCCTGGTAGACCTCCAGCGCGATCCGGCGGGCATAGGCCGCGGCGTCCGGCCGGTCGACGTGCGCGGTGTGGCCCTCCTGCCAGAGGAACTCGCTGGTGCGCAGGAACAGCCGCGGCCGCAGCTCCCAGCGGACGACGTTCGCCCACTGGTTGAGCAGCAGCGGCAGATCCCGGTAGCTCTGCGTCCACTTGGCCATGTACTCGCCGATGACCGTCTCACTGGTCGGCCGGACGACGACCGCTTCCTCCAGCTCCTTGCCGCCGCCGTGGGTGACGACGGCGAGCTCGGGGCTGAACCCCTCGACGTGCTCGGCCTCCCGGCGCAGGTAGCTCTCCGGGATGAACAGCGGGAAGTAGGCGTTGACGGCGCCCGCGTCCTTGATCCGGGCGTCGACGTCGGCCTGCATCCGCTCCCAGAGCGAATAGCCGTACGGTCGGATCACCATGGACCCCCGGACCGGGCCGTTGTCGGCCAGCTCGGCCTTGGCGATCACGTCCTGGTACCAGCGGGGGAAGTCCTCGGAACGAGGCGTCAGCACTGCCACGCCTCCACGATATTGCCCGGCGTGGCCGTAACGGCGATTGCCCTGCATGGCCGAGCCCGCGGCCGGTCATTCCGACCGGGCCGGCTCCTGGAAGACCAGGGTGACGTCCCCGCCGCCGCGCTGGCCCACCAGCGCGGCGGTCGGAGGCATCACGATCATCGCCGCGGTCACCTCGGCGGCCGTCGCGCCGGGGGAGAGCCGCAGCGCGTGCTCGACCAGGTCCCCGTCGCGGGCGGTCGTCACGGCGGCCAGCGAGCGCGGGAGCTCGGCGAGGTGGCCGGGCTCCGCGAGGTCGGTGTTGCCCGTGAGGCCGGTGCTGCCCATGGGGTCGCCCAGGTCACCGGCGCCGGTGGCGGTGTCGTCCATCAGTTTCTCCTTATGGCTGCGAGCGCCGGTCACAGTCGTCGGCCGGCGCGCGGTGTTGCCGTGTCGGGTCCGGCACCCACCCGCGCCGCCTCGCTGCGTCCGAGCGGGCGCGGCCTGGATGCCAGCCGGAGTCGTCGTCTCCGTAACCCGTGGCTACAACGTGCATGCTGTCAGCAACCATGACATTGCTGGTGAGCAATCGACCGGGTTTCTCGATCTCGGAGGGGCGATCTCGGGGCGATTGGGGCGCTGGGTAGCACCTATCGAGGTTTCGTTGCTCTCCGTAGTTGTTGGCCCGGCGTGCGGTGTGTCTCGCGGATCCTGGCGAAGCGGTGCCAGATGGCCGGTTGGTGACATCCACCGAGCTTGAGTGCGGCGGCCGAGGTGGTGCCCCCGCTCCAGGTGCCGGCAGGCGGTGCGGCGGCCGTCTGGGAACGCAACCAGTTTCGTGGCTTACCGAGGACACTGCGCAGTCATCGGGGCTGCGCCAGTCGGAAAACTGGACGTGCGAGTTGACTCCCCGTAGCCGTCATCGAGGTCAACTGTCTCCGTTCGCGGAAGATCGACCCAGGCGGGTAGGTGTTCCGATGTGTGTCCGGTTTGTGTTCGGGTTTGTTCATGTTTGGTTCATTGAGGCCCGCTTCGATGTTCCCCCGGTGGTCCGGAACGGATCGCCGGGGGCAGGCGCCTCTTAGGCGCCTTTGAGAAGGGCTACTCGTGAAGGTAGGCAAGCGTCAGTCCGCCGCTGCGGGCATCGCCGTCGCGGCGCTGCTCGGCGTCGCGGCTTGTGGCTCGGACAACAACAGCGGCGGCTCGGGCGGCGCCCCGTCGGCCGCCGCGACCTCGGCCGCGGCGATCAGCTGCGCCACCGGGAGCATCAGCGGCTCCGGCTCGTCCGCGCAGAAGAACGCGATGGACCAGTGGGTCAAGGACTACACCGCGAAGTGCAGCGGTGCCCAGATCCAGTACGCGTCGGTCGGCTCCGGCGCGGGCCGCACCGCGTTCATCAACAAGCAGGTCGACTTCGCCGGCTCCGACTCGGCGCTCGCGGACCCGCAGAAGGCCCAGGCGGATGCCGTCTGCACCGGCGGCAAGGCCATCGACATCCCGGCGGTCGCCGGCCCGATCACCCTGATCTACAACCTGTCGGGTGTCTCCACGCTCAAGCTGTCGCCGTCGCTGGTCGCCAAGATCTTCACTGGCGCGATCACCAAGTGGGACGACCCGGCGATCAAGGCCGAGAACAGCGGCGTCTCCCTGCCGAGCATCGCGATCCAGAGCGTCCACCGGTCGGACAGCTCCGGCACCACCGACAATTTCACCAAGTTCCTGCACGGCGCGGCGGCGGCTGACTACCCGACCGACCACAGCGGGGACTGGAAGGCAACGGGCGGCCAGGGCGCCAAGGGCAGCGACGGCATCACCTCCGTCGTGAAGTCCACCGCGGGCGCCATCGGCTACGTCGAGGAGTCCTACGCGGACAACGCCGGCCTGCCGACCGCGGAGATCAAGAACGCGAGCGGCGAGTACGTCAAGCCCAGCACGGCGGCGGCCTCCAAGGGCCTGTCGACGGCCACGGTCGCCGACGGCAATGACCTCAAGGTGACCTTCGACTACGCGAAGCCGGTCGCGGGCGCCTACCCGATCTACCTGATCTCCTACGAGATCGTCTGCACCGCGGGTCAGGACCCGGCGAAGGCCGGCCTGGTGAAGTCCTTCCTCACCTACGCCACCTCCGACGCGGGCCAGTCGTCGATCACCGACCTGGGCTACGCTCCGCTGCCCTCGTCGCTGGCCACCAAGGTCCGTTCGGTCATCGCCACGCTCCCGTAGCAACGAACGAAGCGGCTCCTGACAGGCGCGGGTCCGCCAGCGCGTTGACGGTTGCCCGTCCGGCCGCGGCCTGGGGTGCGCTTACCCGGGCCGCGGCCGGACACATTGGCCGGCCTCGGCCGGCCGCCCGTGTGGACCAGGCCGCGGACGCGCGGGCGGCTGGACCTGGTGATCGCGACCATGAACAAGTCGATCCAGTCAGCTGACCAGGAGGGGACGATGACGACAGAACCGGCCGTCGAGCCGGGCGGTCCTGCGGGGCCAGGGGGGACTGAAGGCATCGAGCCACCTCCCATCACACCTGAGGGCGGCAAGGCGAAGGTCAGCCTCGCCGACCAGCTGTTCAAGAACCTGACCCGGGCGTGCGGCGTCGCACTGCTGCTTCTCATCGCGGCGATCGCCGCTTTTCTCATTTATCAGGCCCTTGACGCCCTGCGCGCCAACAAGGGCAACTTCATCACGACCAAGGTCTGGAACCCCAACGACACCCCGCCGATCTTCGGCATTCTGTCGCTGCTGACCGGAACGGTCATTACCGCCGCCGTCGCGATGCTCATCGCGGTGCCGGTCGCCGTGGGCATCGCGCTGTACATCACGAACTACGCGCCGCGCCGGGTCGCCGACCCGATCGCCTACATCGTCGACCTGCTCGCCGCGGTGCCCAGCGTCATCTACGGTCTGTGGGGCCTGGTCGTCCTGGTGCCGCACATGACGGGCGTCGAGTCCTGGATGAACCAGTACCTGCTGTGGTTCCCCTGGCCCGAGCTCGCGGGCGCGATCATCGGTGCGATTTTCGCCGCTGTCTGGGGCCGCGGGACCGCCGGCGCGCTCGCCACGGCGGGTGGTGTGCTCGGCCTCCTCGTGGGCATCTTCGCCGGCGTCGCGAACGCGCCGGACAGCATCGGCATTTTCAACACCGGCGGCAACACCGTCGGTCGAGGGATCTTCGTCGCCAGTGTCGTGCTGGCCGTGATGATCCTTCCCACGATCGCGGCGATCTCGCGTGAGGTGTTCCGGCAGGTGCCGACGGCTCACAAGGAGGCGGCGCTGGCGCTGGGCGCCACGCGCTGGGAGATGATCCGCACCGCGGTGCTGCCCTACGGCCAGCCGGGCGTGATCAGCGGCGCGATGCTCGGCCTCGGCCGCGCGATGGGTGAGACCATCGCGGTTGCGCTGGTGCTGCCGGCGTCGTTCAACATTCCGTGGCGCATCCTGACGCCCGCCGGAAACACGATCGCCGCGAACATCGCGAACGCGTACGGCGACGCGAACAACAACGGCCGCGGTGCCCTGATCGCCTCCGGTCTGGTGCTGTTCGTCGTCACGATGATCGTCAACATGGCGGCCCGCGCGGTCATCGCCCGCCGTGCCGAGTTCTCCGGGAGCTCCGCGTGACCACTGCGACCGCCGAGGCGCCGGCCGGGGCGCCGTCCGACGACCACCTGCACCTCAAGGGCAACCAGCTCCCGCCGTTCGTGCTGCCACTGGTGGCCGTCGGCGCGGTCGGTGTGGCCCTGCTGCTCTACTTCCTCACGTCGATCCAGGGCAAGATCCAGACTGGGCTGATCGCGATCCTCCTCTACGCGGCGGGCCAGACGGTCGCCTCCGGCCTGGTGGAGGGCCGCCGGCGTTCCATCGACCGGTTCGTGCGGACGGCCGTCATCGGCACGCTGCTCCTCGCGCTCATCCCGTTGGCCGCCGTCCTGCTCCAGGTCATCGTCAAGGGGATCAGCAAGCTCAACGGCGACTTCCTGACGCACTCGATGGCGGGTATCGGCGCCCGTGACCACGGTGGTGGCATCTACGCGGCGATCATCGGAACTCTCGAGCAGATCGCCCTCGCCAGCCTGATCTCCGTCCCGTTCGGGATCCTGGTCGCCGTCTACCTGGTCGAGTACAGCCGGCGGAGCCGGCTGGGCCGGACCATCAGCTTCTTCGTCGACGTGCTGACCGGTCTGCCGTCCATCGTCGCGGGCCTGTTCATCTTCGCGTTCTGGATCCTGCTGCTCCACCAGCACCAGACAGGGTTCGCCGGCTCCCTCGCACTGGTCATCCTGATGATCCCGACGGTGGTGCGCTCGACCGAGGAAATGCTCAAGCTCGTTCCCCACGAGCTGCGGGAGGCGAGCTTCGCCCTCGGCGTCGAGCGGTGGCGGACGATCATGAAGATCGTCATTCCCACGGCGCTGCCCGGCATTGTGACCGGCGTCATGTTGGCCATCTCCCGGGTGGCCGGCGAGACGGCGCCGCTGCTCCTTACGATCTTCGGCAACGACTACATCAACGCCAACCCGTTCGAGGGTCACCAGTCCGCGCTGCCGATCTACATCTTCACCGAGGCGGCCAAGCCGCAGTCCTGGGCCACCACCCGTGCCTGGGGGGCCGCGCTCACGCTCATTCTCATCATCATGCTGCTCAACCTCATCGCCCGGCTCGTCTCGCGCCGAGCCAAGGTCTGACGGGCCGGGATATGCCCAGCCCGATTCCTTCCATCGTCGTGTCGAGCGAGCCCCGGCGGCTCAGGCAGCAGAGGTAGCAATGGCCACCCGAATCGATATCCAGGGAATCAACATCTACTACGGCAAGTTCAAGGCCGTCTCGGATGTGCGCCTCGCCGTTGAGCCGAAGAACGTCACCGCGTTCATCGGGCCGTCCGGCTGCGGCAAGTCGACCGTGCTGCGCACCCTCAACCGGATGCACGAGGTCATCCCGGGCGCGCGGGTCGAGGGCGAGGTACTGCTCGACGGCGAGAACCTGTACGGCCCCGGCGTCGACCCGGTGAACGTCCGCCGTCGCGTCGGCATGGTCTTCCAGCGGCCGAACCCGTTCCCGACGATGTCCATCTACGAGAACGTCATCGCCGGGCTCAAGCTCAACGGCGTCCGCAAGAAGTCGCTGCTCGACGAGCGCGTCGAGGAGTCGCTGAAGGGCGCGAACCTCTGGGACGAGGTCAAGGACCGGCTCGGCCGGCCGGGCGCCGGGCTGTCCGGCGGCCAGCAGCAGCGGCTGTGCATCGCCCGCGCGATCGCCGTCGAGCCCGAGGTGCTGCTCATGGACGAGCCATGCTCCGCGCTGGACCCGATCTCGACGCTCGCGATCGAGGACCTCATCCAGAAGCTGAAGAACAGCTACACCATCGTGATCGTCACGCACAACATGCAGCAGGCGTCCCGGGTGAGCGACTCGACCGCCTTCTTCTCGCTGGAGGCGACCGGCCAGCCCGGCAAGCTGATCGAGTACGACAAGACCGCCAAGATCTTCAGCAACCCGGCGGAGAAGCGGACCGAGGACTACATTTCCGGGCGGTTCGGCTGAGCGTGCCCGCGACGCCCGTCGCGGCGGGTGCTCCCGTGTCGGCGTCCGCCGCCGCCCAGCCGGCGCCGACGGCGGTGGTGCTCATCGCGGACGCGGAGGTCGACGGCGCTCTCGTCGACGCCTTCGCGGCCCGCGGCGCCGAGGTACGGGTGGTCGCCGACGGAGCGCTCGCGCTGTTGGAAGCCGGCCGCCTCGCCCCGACCGTGGTGCTGGTCGGCGCGGATCTCCCGGTGCTCGACGGCATCGGCGTCGTCCGGGCGCTGCGGGCCATGCGCGGCCGCGGTGAGGTCACCGTCCTGCTCGGCCTGGGGCCAGGCGACCTGGCCCAGGCGGCGGATGGCCTCGAGGCGGGCGCGAGCGCCTGCGTGGCCAAGCCCTACCTCGCCGCCGAAGTGCTCGCCCTCGCCGGCCTGCCCGCGGATCCGGCGGCGACGCCCGCCGGGGGGGTCGCGCTCTCGCCCGGAGGTATCAGCCGGCCGGGGTGGGCCGCCGCGGAGCCGGACCCGGAGGTACTGCGGGTCGGCGCGGTGTCCCTCGACATCGGCGCCCACCAGGTCCGGGTCGACGGGGTGCCCGTGGCTGTTCCGCCCCGGGAGTTCCGGCTGCTGCGGGTGCTGCTGGAGCGGGCCGGTCGCGTCGTGCCGCGCGAGAACCTGCTGGAACTCGTCTGGGGCAGTGCCCAGATGGACTCGAACACCCTCGCCGTACACGTGCGGCGCCTGCGCCGCCGCCTCGGCGACACCGCCGAGACGCCCTGGTCCATCGAGAGCGTCCGCGGCGTCGGCTACCGCTACCGCCTGCCCACCCCCTGAGGCGGCGGCAGGTCGCGGTGGAGCGGTCGAGGCCAGACGTTCCCACGGCTACGACTGCGGCACCAACAACAACCGCCCGTGCGGCGGTCTCACCGGCGGCGGCCCCTGTAATCATGTGCGGGCGCTGGTGGATGCGGCGGTGGCGCAGTACGGCGTTGACCGGGTCGCTCGCTACCTGCGGGTCGATGTCGGCGACGGCGGGGCTGGGCCGGATGTGCTCGCGGCGCTGCACGGCGAACGCGCGCGGCTGCCGGCGGGACCTATCTTCGCGAACGGGCCGTCGCGTCCCTGCTGGCCGCGCATCCCGCGGCGGCCACGGCGCTGAATGCCCTGCTCAGCTGACCGACCCTAAGGCACCATCTGCTCCCGGGTGGTGACGTGGTGTCGCGAAGGGCCGTGAGGATCGCTCGCGACGGAACATTCGGTGCTCGGGAGGATGAGGCGATACCGTACAGGCATGGCGGCAGCGCGGAACACCACGGTCACCGTCCCGGTCGTCGTCGAACGTGATGAGGACGGCGTGTGGTGCGCGCATGCCCAGCTACGTCCTGGTGTTGGCGCCCATGGCGAGGGCGCGACCGAGCAGGAGGCGCTGGACGACCTACGTGAGGCGCTTGTCGGCCTGATCGAGGAGTTCGGGGTACCCCGCGAGCTATCCGTCACCGTGGCAGCCTGATGCCACCGCTTCCATCTGTTCGAGGCATCCGAGTCGTCCACGCGTTGGAACGCCACGGCTTCAAGGTCGCCCGGGTGAACGGCAGCCACCACATCATGCGTCACCCGGACGGGCGTGGCACAACAGTGCCCGTGCACGGCAACCGTGACCTGGCGAAAGGCACGTTGCGAGGCATCCTCAACGACGTCGGCCTCACGATCGACGATCTTGCCTTCTAGTACACGAACTAGCAGCCGCACCTCCGGGGAGGGCGAAGACGCCGGGCGCGACGGTCACGGCCAGGCCGTCGTCAAGGAGGCCGCGCAGCGCCCTGTCGCGCTGGACGGGCTCGTCCCAGACGGCGTCGAGCTGGGTGGCGTCGACCGGGCCATCCGCCTCGCGAAGTACCGCGAGCAGCCGGCCGCGGACCTGGCGGTCGGTGCCCGCGTAGCCCTGCGGCTTGCGGCCCGGCCCGTCGGCCGGCGGGCTGCCCGCCAACAGCCACGCGCACCGCTCCCGCACCGGGCAGCCCGCGCAGCGTGGGGCCCGTGCCACGCACACCAGCGCACCGAGCTCCATGAACGCGGCACTGGCCCGGGCGGCGGTCTCGGCGTCCGCTGGCAGCAGGTCCTCGACCAGCGCCAGATCCTTGCGACCGACGGCCGTCGGGCCCTCGGCACGTCCCTCGATGGCCCGGGCGACCAGCCTGCGGACGTTCACGTCGATTACGGCGTGCCGCTGTCGGAACGCGAACGTCCCGACGGCCCGCGCTGTGTAGGCGCCGATGCCCGGCAGTGCGAGTAGTTCGTCCAGGCCATCGGGGACGAGTCCGTCATGCCGCTCGACGATCGCCGTCGCCGTCGCGTGCAGCCGCAGCGCCCGGCGCGGGTAGCCGAGCCGCCCCCACATCCGCACCGCCTCGCCGGACGGCTCCGCCGCCAGCGCGGCCGGGTCGGGCCAACGCGCCAGCCAGGCCTCCCACACCGGCAGCACCCGGTTCACCGGCGTCTGCTGCAGCATGACCTCGCTGACCAGCACCCCCCACGGCCCGACCTCGGGCCGCCGCCACGGCAGATCCCGCGCCACCAGCCCAAACCACTCCAGCACCGGCTGCGCGAAAGGCTGCGCAATCGTTTCCGCCAGGGCGCCGGGCCTGCTTGACATCGCACTCATTGCCGCCATCGTCCCAGCCACGCCGCCACTGTCACTTCACGGCCCCTGGGCGAACCTGAGCGAGCTGCGTCAGGTGTCGAAGCGGTGTCGCAACCCGCTGGAGTCGAACTCGCCGTGGGTGATCAAGAAGACCTCGTCGACGATTCTCTCGATGCGCGCGTGCAGCACGAACACCGCGCCGGCGGCGAAGTCGATGAGGCGCCGAGCCGCCGCCTCGTCCAGGGATCGCAGATCGATGACGACGACGCGCTTCTCTCGGAGCGCCTCGCCGATCAATCGGCCGTCGTTGTACGACCGGGGGACGATCTCGACTGGCTCACCGTCAGGATCGAGCACCGATGTGTCCGTCATGTCAGCGATTGTCGGCGATCTGGCCGCGCCACCCTGATCGACATGCCGACGCGGCCGGCTCGCCTCGTGCGAAGCCTCAGGACTACGCGTAGCGCTCCAGGATGGACGACTCGGCGAGGCGGGACAGGCCCTCGCGGACGGCCTTGGCTCGGGTCTCGCCGACGCCCTCCACGGTCTGGAGGTCGTCGACGCCGGCAGCCAGCAGCTTCTGCAGGGTCGCGAAATGGTCGACGAGGCGGTCGACGATCAGGCGGGGCAGGCGCGGGATCTTGGCCAGCATGCGGTAGCCGCGCGGGCTGATCTGGCGGTCCAGGGAGTCCGCGCCGGCGCCGAAGCCGAGGGCGCGGGCCAGCACCGTGAGATCGAGCAGGTCGGTCGGCGACATCGCGGCCAGGTCGGTGAGGACCTCGACCGGCGAGGCGACCTTGGCGCTGGCCGGCAGGTAGTCGCGCACGGTCAGCTCGCGCTCGGTCTCGACGCCTGCCATCAGCTCCTCCAGCTGCAGTGACAGCAGGCGGCCGTCGGTGCCGAGCTCGACGACGTAGCCCTCGATCTCGTCGGCGATCCGGCGGACCATCTCCAGGCGCTGCAGCACCGAGATCGCGTCCCGGACGGTGACCAGGTCCTCGATCTCGAGCGCGGACAGCGTGCCGGCGACCTCGTCGAGACGCAGCTTGTAGCGCTCCAGCGTCTGGAGTGCCTGGTTCGCGCGAGAGAGGATCGCGGCCGAGTCGTCGAGCACGTACCGGCGGCCCGCGACGTAGAGGGCGATGATCCGCATCGACTGGCTGACCGAGATCACCGGCAGGTCGGTCTGGCGGGCGACCCGCTCGGCGGTGCGGTGGCGGGTGCCGGACTCCTCGGTCGGGATCGTCGGGTCGGGCACGAGGTGGACGGCGGCGCGCACGATCCGGGTGAGGTCGGACGACAGCACGATCGCGCCGTCCATCTTCGCCAGCTCGCGCAGGCGAGTCGCGGAGAACTGGACGTCGAGCTGGAACCCGCCGGTGCAGATCTCTTCCACGACCTTGTCGTGGCCGACGACGATCAGCGCGCCGGTGTGACCGCGGAGGATGCGCTCAAGGCCATCCCGGAATGGGGTGCCCGGCGCTACCGCGGCCAGCGTGGCCCGGAAGGCGTCGTCCCCGGGTGGTCCTGCCATCTGCGTCCTCTACTCCCTACCGAGACCCTCAGGACGACCGACTATGCCTCGTCGGACGACCGGCGATCCCCTGGTGCGGCCGTAATCGTATCTAGGCGGTCGGTACGAGTACGGCTGGCCTCCAGCCCGGGTGCCTCGAAGATCCGGAAAACATATGGACGAAAGTGCTGTTCAGGGTGATCCCGCATCCAACCAGGTTGCCGGCGCGATGTCGTCATCAATTATTCGTCGTACATATTGGTGATCGCGGTATTCAGGTCGGTCACCTCGGTGACGGCCATGCCTTCGGGGATCATTCCGGACAGTCTGGGAACGAGAGCGCGCCGAAAGCCCAACCGGGCCGCCGCGGCGAGTCGGCGTTCGACGCCGCTGACCGCCCTGACCTCGCCGGTGAGCCCGACCTCGCCGAGGGCGATCAGATCCGGCGGGACGGGGCGGTCCTGCGCGGAGCTCACCATCGCGAGGGCGACGGCAAGGTCCGCGGCCGGCTCGTGCAGCCGGACGCCGCCGATCGACGCCGTGAAGATGTCGGCGCCGCCGAGCATCCCGAAGCCCGAGCGCTTCTGGAGCACCGCCGTGATCATCGCGACCCGGGAGCCGTCGAGCCCGGAGACGGCCCGGCGGGGTGGTGGCGGGGCGGGAGCCCCGGTGGCGGCCCCGCCCCGGCCGTAGCTCTGCGGCGCGACCAGCGCCTGCACCTCGGCGACCAGCGGTCGGCGGCCCTCGACCATCACCGTCACGCACACCCCGGGCACGGCGCTCGCCGTCGCCCCGCGGGACAGGAACAGTCCGCTGGGATCCGCGATGCCCCAGATCCCGTTCTCGTTCATCTCGAAACAGCCGACCTCGTCCGTCGGCCCGTACCGGTTCTTGACGGCCCGGATCATCCGCAGCGCCGTCTGCTGGTCGCCCTCGAAATGCAGGACCACGTCGACGAGGTGCTCCAGCAGCCGCGGCCCGGCGACCGAACCGTCCTTCGTCACGTGGCCGACGAGGATGGTCGCGAGCCCGAGCGCCTTGGCCGCGCGGATCAGCGTCGCCGCGACCTCGCGCACCTGGCTGACGCCGCCGGCGACCCCGTCGACGCCGGCAGAGGAGATCGTCTGCACCGAGTCGACGACCAGCAGTGTCGGCTGGACCTCCTCGACGTGGCCGAGCACCGCCCCGAGATCCGTCTCGGCCGCCAGCCACAGGTCGGCGTGCAGGGTGCC
>Ga0068863_100000717_pt1 | contig 33332 bp, 38 predicted proteins | sample KBSSwiS62_FD_66596 | JGI IMG/M metagenome (GOLD analysis project Ga0068863, IMG submission 66596) | Switchgrass rhizosphere microbial communities from Kellogg Biological Station, Michigan, USA - KBS Switchgrass S6-2 | ecosystem: Host-associated > Plants > Roots > Rhizosphere > Soil ... | reverse complement strand
GCGGTCGTATCGGTGTAGCTGGTGGCGGTGGTGTTATATTTTATTACTGAATAAGGGCCGCCGACCACCGTCGCCCGCGCAACATTATAATTGGTGGCTCCGCTGACACCACTCCAGGAGACGACCACCTGATTGAGGCCCGGTATTGCCGCCAGGCCTGTCGGCCCGGGTGGCGGAGTCGGCAGCGAGATGGTTACCGTGTTCGAATAAATCGAATCGAGTCCTCCCGTGCCATTGGCCATGACCCGGTACGTATAGGGCCCGCTGGGCATATTCATGCCGGTTTGGGTGAGGGTGGTGACATTGGCTGCCACCGTCGCCACGTGATCGAAAGTACCGGTCGAATTATTGTATCTTTCGATGGAGTATCCCGTTTCAATATTGGATACGTCGGTCCAGTTCAACTTGATCCAGCCATTGAGCATGGTGGCGGCCGTCGCCGTCAAATTATAGGGGGTGGTGGGCGTATTCACCACCGACACATTAGCGGTTCCGTTCACGCTTCCGCTCGTTGCCTTCACAATGTACGGGCCGCCTACTGTGGTACCGGCCGTGAAGAGGCCGCTTGCATTGATCGCCCCGCCACCTGTCACTGTCCAGGTGAACGTGGGCTGTGAACTCAGGGGGTTGCCATATTGATCGAAAGCAGTCGCCGTGTATGGCTGGGTGGCGGAGGGCTCCATGCTCGCCGAGGGCGGTGTGACCACGATCGAAGTGAGCGTGGGGGCAGCCGATCCGGTGATGGAAATGTGATCGAATTGCGCCGTGGCCCGGTTGGCCGAGGCATTCGAAGTGACGGCCAGTCCGACGTAAGCTGACGTCGCCATGGTAATCGTGCCGGTCGACTGTGTTGTCCAGTTTGTGCCGTCGGGTGAACTGGCCATGGTAAAGGTTGTTCCCGCGCGTGACACCTTGAGCCAGCCCGGTACCGCCTGGCCGCCCACGACAGTCTTGGTGGCCGTGCCGCTGGTAGTCGTCCTCATGCTGTAGACGTTCCCGCCGGTCGGCTCCAGCGCCATCAGGGCATAGCTCGAATTCGCGGCGAGCGTTTCTCGGATCATCACCGCAGCCAGCGTGCCGGCATTTGCCGTGACTGAACTCGAATTGGTGCCCACCTCATTTTTGACCCGGGCAATGATCGTCCCATCCCCATTGAGCGGAACGTACGCGAAATGGAACTGGTCGCTGGTGCCGGTAATGCCTGCGCCGGAGCCCATGACGTTGATCAAGCCGCTATTGGAGACGTAGGTCCGGCCCGCGTTGGTCGGGCTGCCCACATCGGCCGCCGCCCACGGGCTCGGCAGATTCCGCGTATAGGCGCGGACATAATCGACTTCGAACACCGAAGGAAAAACCGTGTTGGCGTCGGGAGCTCCCGGCCATGAACCGGAGCCGCCAATGGCCAGGTTCAGGAGCATGTACATCGCCCGCGTATAAGGAACATGGTTGGTCGAGGTGAAGCGCGGAACATCATCCACATACCAGGTGATCGAATCGGGCTCCCAGTCCACGGCGAATTTGTGGAAGCCTTGGGAAAGCGCTTGGGACGAATAATAGTTGGCCCCTTCGGCAAACGTCGTCGTGTAATTTCCATCCAGCGGATAATTGATGGAATAGTGGTTGGTCATAAAATCGGTATAAGGCGTGGTGCTGTTGAGCGACCCCACATATTCCATGACATCGATTTCCGGAGGCCAGGCATAGCTGGCACCTTCCTTGTTTCCTTCCAGTAACCAAAAGGCGGGCCACACGCCCTTGCCCGCCGGGACCTTGGCGTAGCATTCGAAATAGCCAAAAGCCTGATTAAAGGAAATGTCGCTCTCCAACATCCCTGAGGAATAGGGATAACCCGTATGCGGCGTATTCGCGATCGCCGTCAACTTCAGCGAGGTACCACTGGAAAGATCGATGTTTTGCAACGAATCCACATACCACTCCGCCTCGCTATTGCCCGCCAGCGTGTGGTTGCCGTCGATGAAATAAGGCCTCCACGCCGAGTGGTTGTAGGTGCTTTGGCCATTGAATTCATCGCTAAACGTCAAGGTCCATCCCGTGCCGGGAGGATCGGCTTTTGCCTCCATTAATGCTCCAACCAACACCACCATCAACATAACAACGAAGACTTTTTTAAGCGTTATCACCATTTTCATTTCCTTTGATTAAATGAAGTTGATCTAGGGTCTGCTCCGTCAAAAAACTAAAAAAACCGTCAGAATCTTCCGACCTTGTTCCAGTAAAAACACCTCTGATGTTTTCCCCGTGGAACGAAATCATTCTCGCCGCCTAAACACCTATTATCACATTTGCTATTTTTTGAGTTAGTCGACAGCTGATTATTAATCAGTCGAAAACAGTTCAATTGATGTTTATTTGTTTTAAAAAACAATCTCGGCGCTCCCGGCGCGTATCTTGAATTCGCGAACTTGGGTTCGCGCCAGAGAAACCCATTCCAATCTCTCGTTTCCACTCAGATTGCTGGGGTGCGTCGCTAGTAAAAAAACTTATCGAGCTGATATCCTCGCTCGTTAGCTTCACTTAGCTGTTTAGCCTCGTTTTTCCATCCATCTTTTTTGAACTGTTCCCTGCCGGTCAGCGTCTATAACGATGATGAAACGCATCACTCTTTCCCTCCTCGGCGCCACTCTCCTCCTGGCCTCTCCCCTCGCCATCCGCGCCCAGACTGCAGATACTCCCACCGGCCCCGTCACCAATTCTTCCCCCGCTCCGATCACCTCTCCGGCCCCGGCCCAAAACCCGTCATCCAATTTGGCTCCTCCCCCGGACGCCCCGCCGACGCCTACTCCGATCAAATCTCAAAAATCTCAATCATCAACTTCGACTTCGACCTCGGTCACGCAGACCAAGCCGAAAACACAATCAACCAACTCCGCTTCAGCCAATTCCGCCCGCGCCTCCAATTCATCCCCTTCCCAGGCACCCAACTATGCCTACGGCCCTCCCCCGGGATATGGCCCCGGTCCCGGCTACTATCCGCCCCCAGGTTACGTGGCCGGACCGCCGCCCGCGTACTACTACCCGCCGCCTGGCTACTATGCCGGCCCGCCTCCAGGCTATTACTACGGCCCCCCTCGCCGCCCGGTCTATTACGGCCCCCCCGTCGGCGTTGGCTATTACGGTGGCCCCTGCGGCAACCGCGTGGTCGTCGGCATCCCCGGCCTCTTCCTCGGCTTCCGCTTCCACTAACCTCTTGGTGTCCGCAAAAAAAAGCCGCCGCGTTCATGCGGCGGTTTTTTTGTCTCTTTGTTCGCGCAGCTTGGCTGCTCCCTATTCCGCTCCCGCCCGCCAGACGTTTTCTCCCTTCTTCAGGAACGGCACCGCCTGCCCCCACTGGTCTCCCTTCAGGTTCCGGATGATCTCCGGGGAATACTGCGGCAAATAAATCCGGCGCAGCTTGTCCGTCAAATTCGGTCCGCTCCGGTGAAACACGTAGCTCGAGAAACACGCAATGCTCCCCGCCGGCACAATCACCGGGATCCCTGGGTCTTTTCCGAAATAGCCCACCATGTCGTTCGTCCGCGGGTCCTTCAAATGCTGCACCACGCTCTTGATCCCCACCTGCGTGTAGGGCAAGAGGTATACCGTCCCGTTCTCCAGCGTCACATCATCCAGCGTCACCCAGCACGTCAGGTACATCGGACACTCCAAATGCACATACCCCGAGTCCTGGTGCCACGCAAACGAGCTGTCCTTGTCCGTCCCCTTCACCACGTACTGGTCCCAAAAAAGATAGACCTCATCCCCCAGCGTCGCGCGGCAAACATCCGCCATCAGGTCGCTGAAAACGAATTGGCCCATCTCCGGCTTCTTCTTGTAGCAGTCGTGCGCAAAATACCGCTTCCCCTTCGCGCTGATTCCAATGCGATCAACCCCCTTCGCCTCCATCTCCGCGTCCACCGCCGCGATGAACCCCGTGCAATTCCGGCGCAGCATCTCCAGGTGCTCTTCCGGGATGACGCGCTCCAGGATGAAATAGCCGTCCTCCTTGAACTGCTGTTTTTTTTGTTCGCTGACGAGTGATTTGGTTTCGAGGGTGGTGGTGCTCATGGTTGGTTGATTTGTTGACGCTCATCCTGCCTCAATCGCCCATTCGCGTCTTCTCATCGCCCCTGCGACTTGTTATCATTTTTTGTCGCCATGAAGGAAAAGCTCCAAATCCGCCCCGGCGTCGAGGGCTTCGCCTTCCTCGCCGACCGCCAGCTCCGCCCCATCGCCCCCCACCATCACGAGGAACTCGAGGTCAACCTCGTCCTCACCGGCAAAGCCTCCTACCTCTTCGGCAACCGCCGCGTCCCTCTCCTTGCCAGTTCCATGATTTGGCTCTTCCCCCGACAGGAACACGTCCTCATTGATTGGTCCCACGATTTCTCCATGTGGATCGTCGTCTTCAAGCCCGGGCTCGTCCGGCGCCGCGCCGGTTCCGGCGACCGCCGCATCCTCCGCTCCGGCGATCCCGGCGACATCTTCTGCCGCCAGATCGATTCCCGCCACGTCGACCTCCTCAACCACGTCTACGAAGGTGCCATCGGCGAAGATCTCCCTTTCGTCAACGCCGCCCTCGATTACGCGCTCGTCGCCTCGTGGCAGGCCTACCAGTTCTCCAGCGAATCCATCGCGCGCACCGACGTCCACCCCGCCGTCGCCAAGGCTGCCCGCCTCCTCGCCAGCGCCGACAGCTCCATCGGCCTCAACGCCCTCGCCCACGGCGCCGGCCTCAGCCCCGCCCGCCTCAGCCGCCTCTTCAAGCAACAGACCGGCATCAGCCTCACTGCCTTCCGCCAGCGCAAATGCCTCGAGCGCTTCCTCCGCCTCTACCGCACCGGTGCGCGCTACACCCTTATTGAGGCCGCCCTCCTCGCCGGTTTCGGCAGCTATCCGCAATTCCATCGTGTGTTCTGCCGGATCATGCAAATGAACCCGGCGGCTTATCGAAAAAGCCAAAGCGAAATCGGGACTCCGTCGCTTCTCAAATCAAATTCAGCACTTGCGGACCGAAAATCCACCGGATGATCGTCCAGACGACGTCCCCCGCCTCCAGCAGGTGATTGCAAAGCGCAAATCCCAGGAAAAGCGCCACCGCCACGACAATGGCCAGGATCGACCACGCCTTGATGTAAAGCGGGCTATAGGGCAGCGACTCGTCACTCATAAGAAAATGGTAAAAGCAAAAAAGCCCGCAGGTAAAGGGTAAAACTCACCCGCTTCACGCTGCCTGCGGAAAAATACTCTGCCGCGCCGCCATCGCCGTAAAAATCCCCCGCTGTCCCAGCAATTGGTCAAAGCTTCCCCTCTCGACGACCCGGCCCTTCTCCAGCACCAAAATCTGGTCCATCGACCGCAATGTCGAAAGCCGGTGCGCCACACAAATCACCGTCCGATGCTCCGCTAGGTGATCAATCGCCTTCTGCACCTCCGCCTCCGCCTGCGAATCCAGTGAAGCCGTCGCCTCGTCCAGGACTAAAATCGGCGCATTCCGCACAAATGCCCGCGCAATCGCGATCCGCTGCCGTTGCCCGCCCGAAAGCCTCAGCCCCCGTTCTCCCAGCGGCGTATCATACCCCTTCGGCAACGCCTCGATAAACTCGTGCGCATACGCCTCCTTCGCCGCGGCAATCACTTCCTCCCGCGTCGCTCCGATCTTCCCGTACGCGATATTCTCCGCCACCGTCGCATTGAAAAGCAGCACCTCCTGGCTCACCAACGCCAGGTGCGCCCGCAAATCCGCGATGCTCGCCGCCGTGATCGCCGCCCCATCGATCTCGATCTTCCCTGCCGTCGGATCATAAAACCGGAACAACAAATTCAGCAGCGAACTCTTCCCCGACCCGCTCTCCCCCGCCAGCCCCAGCTTCTGCCCCCGCGCCAGGTTGAAACTCACCCGGTCCAGCACCGGCCCGTCGCCATAGGAAAAACTCACCTCGCGGAAATCCAGGCTCTGCTTGAATTCCCCCAGCGGCACCGGATGCTCCGCCTCCCGCACCGACGGCTCCATCTTGAAGAGCGCCATCAACCGCTCCAGCGACACGCTCAACTGCGTCAGGTAAACGCCGATATGGTTCAGCTTCTTCACCGGCCCGCTGAACGCCAGCAGCGCCGCGACGAACGCCATGATCTTGTCGAAATCGCAATGCGTCCACACCGCGTAGAGCAACACCGCGCTGATCCCCATCGCCGAGATCGTCTGCACGATCGGGTTCAGCATCTCGCGGCTCTGCGTGCTCTTCATGTTCAGCCGGGCCGAGCGCCGCCCCGCCTCGCGAAAGATCTCCGCGTGCACCTCCTCCAGCCCGTACGCCTTCGTGATGCGCACATTCTGGAACGATTCCATCGTGATGCTTCCCTGCCCCACGTTCGCTTCAAAATCCGCCCGTCCCAGCGCCTTGATTTTCTTCGTCACGATCCGCGTCGGGATCAGGCACAGCGGCGTGAAGATCAGCGCGATCACCGTCAGCTTCCAGTCGATCACCAGCATCGCCACCAGCAACCAGAAAATCGTGCTCGGCTCCTTCACCAGGTCCGATAACCCCAGCTTCAGGAAATTATTCAGCGTCCCCCCGTCCGTCTCAATCCGGCTGATCAATTCATTCGTCGTCGTCCTCTGGAAAAAATCGAGCGACAACGAGCTCACCTTCCGGAACGCATCGCTTTTCACGTCCATCGTGATCCGCTGCCCGCTCCATGCCAGCATGTAACTGCTCCCGTACCCCAGGACTCCCCGCAAAATAATCGCCAGCGGAATCAGCAGCAACCCGCCCACACACTGCTTTAAATTCAGCGGCCTCCCCTTTAGCGGCAACCACGGATCGATGAAAACGTAGAACCTCTCCTTCAGCGTCGCCCCCTCGACCTTCAGCTTGTGCAGCGTCGGATTCTCCTCTGCCTCCTTCTTCTCCCGGGCCGCCTCCCGCCCCTTGTCGGTGATCTCCTGCACCCGCGTCGGCTCCGCCAGCCGGTGCACCAGCGTGTAGACGCTCCCCACAAAAAGCCCGTTCGACAGCCCGAACAGGATCCCCAGCACAATCCCCAGGACAAAGCGCGGCCAGTACCGCGCCAGGTAGGGCCGCGAAAACCGCGCCGTCTCAAGGAAAGTATTCATGAGCTAAACGGACACGCTAGATCATCGCCGCCCCATAAACAAGCGCGGGGCACAATCTTGGCAGCACGCAAATATTCTCGATTTGCCCCCATCCCTCGGGCACCCTCGTCCTTTCTCCGACACATGCCCGCCTCACTCTTCACTCTGCCCAAGAAAGTCCTCGTCACCGGCGCCGCCGGCTTCATCGCCTCCCGCGTCTGCGCGCACTTGCACGAGGCAGGCTGCACCGTCACCGGCCTCGACAACTTCAACGACGCCTACGACCTCCGCCTCAAGGACTGGCGCTGGACCGAGCTTGAAAAGAACGAGGCCCTCGAGCTCCACCGCCTCGACCTCACCAACAAGGGCGCCCTCAAGCGCCTCTTCGAAAAGCACGCCCGCATGGAAAAAGGCGCCCCCGCCTTCGATGCCGTCATCAACCTCGCCGCCCGCGCCGGCGTCCGCGCCTCCGTCGACAACCCCGCCGTCTATGTCGAGGCCAACGTCGGCGGCGCCCTCAACGTCCTTGAAATGTGCCGCAAGTTCGGCGTCAAAAAGTTCGTCCTCGCCTCCACCTCCAGCCTCTACGGCAAGGAGCACTCCACACCCTACCGCGAGGACATGAACACCGACCGCCAGCTCTCCCCCTACGCCGCCACCAAGAAGGCCGCCGAGGCCATGGCCTACACCTATCACTTCCTGCACGGCCTCGACGTCAGCGTCCTCCGCTACTTCACCGTCTACGGCCCCGCCGGCCGCCCCGACATGACGCCCCTTCGCTTCACCCAACGCATCCGCGAAGGCCGCCCCATCACCGTCTTCGGCGACGGCTCCCAGTCCCGCGACTTCACCTACGTCGACGACATCGCCCGCGGCACCCTCGCCGCCCTCCGCCCCGTCGGCTACGACATCTTCAACCTCGGCTCCGACGAACCCCTCAAGCTCAGCGAAATGATCACCCTCATCGAGGAGCTCACCGGAAAGAAGGCGCAGATCGATTACCGCCCCTGGCACCCCGCCGACATGGCCGCCACCTGGGCCGACATCACCAAGGCCCGCGCCAAGCTCGACTGGTCCCCGCAAATCAATTTCCGCGAAGGCCTCGGCAAACTCGCCGCCTGGTACGAAGCCAACCGCTCCTGGGCCCAGGATATCGATACCGACTAGGATCTTAATTGATCACCGGCCCATTCGAGTACTGGGAGAGAATAATTGAACTCAAGCATTCCTCCACGGATATCGCTGGATCGTATCGTGCAAAGAGGTATCGGTAGACTTGCGTATGCTGGGCTGATTCTACTGTGCATGGCCATTAGCTTTCTCGCATTTTATTTCTTGAGTTATCTTGTCGATAATCTTGCGGTGGCCGTCTATGGAGTCGATGCCTTCGCCCTGGCTTTTTGGGGAGTATTGTCGGCGTTACGACTGCTTAATATCGGATATAAGAGGAGTACGTTGTTGTTATATACCGTACTTTTATTTATTCCTTTTGTCGGACTATACGTGCTTGGCATGTGTTTGTTTAAATCTGCCAACTCCGCTTCCATACCTGTACTTTAGGCACCTGTCTTACCGTCGCCTCTACAGTCCTCGCATAGTCAAGGCAGCCCTGCCTTCCTCTTTCTCTCAAAAATTCCGTTAATTCCGTCTGTCTTCCGTAATTCCGTCTAAAAATTCTCCAACTCCCCCAACGTTTGTGGCATCGTTGCGTGAAATCTCCCCCGTTCTTACTTCCCCTTCTCCTCCGCCATCTCCCTCCGCAATTTCTCCAGCTCCGCAAAGTGATTGTTCACCTGCACCCACGGCAATTGTTCCCCATACTCCCGCTCCATTTCCGTCACCACCGCCAGGTTCTTCGCATACCGCCCCTTCAGCCGCTTCCACTGCGCCATCGACATCAGCGCAAACAGGATCGCCGCAAAAAACTGCAGCACCCCGATCGTCTCATGCCCCGTCTTCAGGGCCAGCACGCCGCAACCCACCGGCATCAAAATAAAAATCGCATGCGCCAGCGGCAATCGCCACGTCCGCAGCCGCTCAAACGCCAGCGCCTGCTCGTACGCCCTCAACCCCTTCATCTCAATTTCAGGAGTCAACGTCATCTCAGTCCATCACTCCCCATCCTCATCCGTCCCGCCCCCCCGGCGGTCCCGGCAAATCCCCCGCTTCGATTCCCCGATAAATTCAATCAACGCCGCAATCTCCGGAAAGTGGAACTTCGCCTTCAACTCCGCCAGCGCCTGGCTCACGTTCAGGTCCGACCGGTAAATCAATTCGTACGCCGCCTGGATCGCCCGCCGCGCCTCGTGCGAAAACCCCGCCCGCCGCAACCCGATCCGGTTCACCCCGCTCACCTGGTTCGTCGCCACCGCCATGAAATAAGGCGGCACATCCTTCCCCAGTCGCGTCCCGCCCCGCGTGATCGCCAGCCTGCCGATCCGCGTGAACTGGTGCACAATCGTCGCCCCGCCCAAAAACGCTCCGTCCCCCACCTCCACATACCCGCTCAGCAACGTGTTGTTCGCCAGGATCACACTGTTCCCGATCTGTACATCGTGTCCCAAGTGCACCCCGCCCATGATAAAATTGTCATTCCCGACCGACGTCGCACCTTCCGGCTTCGACGCCCGGTGGATCGTCACATATTCCCGGATCCTGTTTCCCGACCCGATCTCCACCCGCGACGGCCCGCCCTTGTACCCGTAATCCTGCGGCTCCGCGCCAATGATCGCCCCATACCCGATCTGGTTCTTCGGCCCAATGAGCGTCCCCTTGCAAATCACCGCATGCGCCCGCACCTCGGTATAATCCTCGATCACGCACCCCTCCTCGATGATCGCGTAAGGCCCCACCCGCACCTCCGCCCCCAAATCCGTCGACGCATCAATCACCGCCGTGGGATGAATCCGTGTGCTCATACTTATAAAAAAGCCTGTCATCCCGAGCTTGTCGAGGGATCAGTTCCGTCAGCTCTTACCGTTTCCAGCCAGATAGAGTGCCCCCGGCGGACTCAACCGGTCCCCCTCCCGCTTCTGCTCCAATCGAATCTCCCTCTCCATCTTCCCTCTCACCTTGAACTTCCCCCACCATGACGTCTCCGCATATTCCCCGGCATACCTCTCCTCCACCCTCTTCCGCACCTCCTCCATCTTCTTCCGAAATCCTTCCGAAGAACGAATCATCGCCCCTCCCCCCGCCACAATCCCTCCCGCTCTTGGTTCCTTCTTCATAATAAATCTCCTCCCCAACTTGGGAATTTCGTTAATTTGGTAATCTGGCCGAGCTTCCCTGCCGCCCTCCTCTTCAGCCCTTTGCAGTGCTTCGCGCGAAACCTTCCCCTACCTTCTCCCCAAAATTCCGTTAATTCCGCTTCCCTTAATTCCGTTAATTCCGTCTAAAAAAATTCTCTCTTACCCCGTTGCATCGTTGCGCGAAACCTTCCCCTCACAACATCCCCTCATCCTTGAAACTAAAATACCCCCGGTCTTCCCCCGCCCGCGGCGCTCCCAGGATCACATGGTCCAGCAACTCCACCCGCAAAAGTTCCCCCGCCTGTTTCATCCGTCGCGTCACCTGCAAATCCGCATCCGACGGCGTCGTATTCCCCGAGGGATGATTATGCACCAGGATCACCGCGTGCGCCTGTCGAGCCAGCGCCGGACGGAATGCCTCGCGCGGATGAAAAAGACTCTCATTCAGCGTCCCCCGCGACACCTCCTCCACCGCCAGCACCTTGTGTTTCGTGTTCAGGCAGATCACCCGTACGCTCTCAAAATCGAGCAGCCGCATCTCCTCGCCCAAAAGCCGCGCCACGTCCTCCGCCGAATCGACCGACCGCGACTCCGCCTCGCTCCGCGCCAGCCGCGCCGCCAGGGCAAACGCCGCCTTCAACTCAATCGCCTTCGCCTCGCCGACGCCCTTGATCTTCATCAGTTCGCCCACCGGCGCCCGGCTCAACGCCTCCAGCGATCCAAAATGAGCCAATAAAAATTCCGCCAGTTCCAAGACCGGCCGGTCAGCGGTACCCGTGCGCAAAAGAATCGCCAGTAACTCCGACGTCTTCAGCGCCTCCGCGCCCTTGTGCAACAACCGCTCCCGCGGCCTCTCCGCCGGCGGCAACTCGCGCATGCTCGAGCTCATGGCCCCTAAATGTAGCGGCGGTCTGTGACCGTCGCACTAATTTTCTGCATCTGGTAGCCGTCGCACTCCGTGCGACGGGTCGCGTCAGCGACTATTTTAAAATCTGTCATCCTGAGCTTGTCGAAGGACCTCTCCTTTTTGCCTTCCACAGGCTAGTCGTTGACCTTCCCTCGTTTCTAAACTCTACTTGGGAACGCAATTGTCAGCGCAACTCCATTGCCTGCCTCCCCAATCCTGTAAATCTTGTTAATTCCGTCTGAAAACTACGCCCGCGCCTTCCGCTTCGGCCTCTTCGCCAACGGATGCCGCGGTGCTCGGCTGTCTTCAATCCCGTCTTCCTCGACAACCTTGGGCAGGACCGGTTCCGCCCCGTCCTCTTCCACCACATACGGCTGTATCTTCCCCTGCAAATGCGGCGGTACATGCGCCGTCAGCACTATCTTGTCCCCTTCGTACGAAATATCCAGCACCCGCCCCGTCCGGTGCATCTCTGCCACCAGCGCCGTCAGGTGATTCGGCAACACCAGCTTCACCTTCAGCCGCCACGATTTCACCTGGTGCTCGATCTCGTCGAACAATTCCGTGAACCCCTCGCCCGTCAGCGCCGAGATCGCCACGCTCCCCGGATGCTTGTGCAGTGCCAGCTCAATCAACGCCGGATTCGCCACCCGGTCCGTCTTGTTGAACACCACGATCATCTGCTTCCCCCATGCGTGCAATTCCTCCAGCACCGTCTGCACCGCCTCCATTTGCTGCTCGTACAGCGGGTGGCTCAAATCCACCACATGCAGCAGCAGGTCCGCCTCCACCACCTCCTCCAACGTCGCCTTGAACGATTCAATCAGATGGTGCGGCAGCTGTTTCAAAAATCCAACCGTGTCCGTCAAAAGAAGCTTCTGCTTGTTCGGCAAGACAAACTGCCGCGTCGTCGGGTCCAGTGTCGCAAAAAGCTGGTCCGCCGCGTAAACCTCCGAATGCGTCATCCGGTTCAGCAGCGTCGACTTCCCCGCATTCGTATATCCCACAAAAGAGACAATCGGCCAGTGCTGCCGCAGCCGCCCCGCCCGCTGCGTCCCCCGTTGCCGGCGCACCTCATCGAGTTCCCGCTCCAGCCGCGCAATTTTCTCCGTCACCCGCCGGCGGTCGACTTCGAGCTGCGTTTCACCCGGCCCCCGCGTCCCGATCCCGCCACTCTGCCGTGAAAGGTGCGTCCACATGCCCGTCAACCGCGGCAACAAATACTGCAGCTGCGCCAACTCAATCTGCAGCTTCCCGTCCTTCGACTTCGCCCTCTGCGCAAAAATATCGAGAATCAACTGCGTCCGGTCCAAAATCTTCCGCTCAAAAACCTTTTCCAGATTACGCCCCTGCGCCGGACTCAATTCATTATTGAAAATCACCGTGCCGATATTCTGCGCCTTGCAAAGTGCCGCCAGTTCATTCGCCTTGCCCGGTCCGATATAGTAAGCCGCTGTCGGTTTCGGGCGCCGTTGCACCGTGGTCTCCACCACCTCGCCCCCCGCGCTCTTCACCAGTTCGCCCAGTTCCTGCAGCGACTCCTCATGGTCCCATTTGCTGTCCTCCGGCAATTCCAGGCCCACCAAAAGGGTGCGTTCGTTTCCCGGCGGGGGTGAAGTCAGATGCGAAGCTTTCAAAGCAAAGAGGGCAGAACCATGGAAATGGGCTGGGAGCCGGTCAGCATCACTTTTTGCAGTTTAGGCTCCCGCGCAAACCAAGTCAACTGACGCTTCGCATACTGCCGAGTCGCCACCAAAATGTCACCTTTCACCCTCTTCAACGTGTCTGGCGCCAACCTTCCAGTCGACTCCACCAGCGCCTCTCCAATCTCCCGATACCCAATCCCCGGAAACCCCTTCACCGTCTCCACCCCATATCTCTCCATCAATCCCCGCACCTCCTCCACCCACCCTTGCGCAAACATCTCTTCCACCCGTTTCTCAATCCGCTGCTCCAGCTCCCCCTTCTCCCTCCCAACCCAGTACGCCGCAAACTCCCTCACCAACGGCTCCGGCGTCTCCTCCTGCCATGCCCGCAGCGATTTCCCCGTCGCCTCCATCACCTCAATCGCCCGCGCCAACCGCCTCGGATTCGCCGCATCAATCCTCTCCACCATCCCCGGGTCCACCTTCCCCAACCTCTCCCTCAATTCTTCCACCGAAAGCCCATTCAACTCCGCTCTCAAGTCCTCCGGCCCCTGTGGCGCCTCACATAATCCCCGCGTCAGCGCCCGGAAATAAAGCCCCGTCCCCCCCGCGATAATCACCCGTCTCCCCGCCGCCCGCTGCTCCACCAAAAATTCCGTCGCATGCCTCAAATACTGCGCCACATCAAACCGCTCCTTACTGCCCTCCGCCGGAGCGAAATCCACGAGGTCCAATCCCCCATGCGGCACCTCCGCCCGTTCCGCCTTCGTCGCCTTGCTCGTCCCAATATCGGCCCCTCGATAAACCTGCATCGCATCCATCGCCAAAATCGCAGCCCCCGTGCGCCTGGCCAACTCCATCGCCAAGGCACTCTTCCCCGTCGCCGTCGCCCCCACCAAAAAAATCGGCGCCTCACTCGATTTCAAATCCGTAGTCATGCGTTTTTCAATCTAACCACAGTCTCTCATCATCGCACTTTTTTCTTCCATCAACCGTCACCCCACCAATTCACACCGCACCATCCCGTCCGTCCGCAACCCCAACGCCGCCGCCGCTCCCGGCGAAAGATCCGCCAACCGCCCCGTGTCCCGCGTCATTTGCCCATCAATCACGCTCCCATCCCCCGGCCCAAAATCCACCGGCCTTGCCAGGACCTGCAATCCATTCGCCGGATTCGTCAACTTCACCACCGTATTCCGCAACATCTCCCTCGGCCAGCGCCCATAGTCCCACCGCATCGCCAGGTAAAACGCCTCTGGATTCAATCGTCTCGCCAGCCCCGTCGTCTTCGCCGGCGATTCCGACAGGAACAAACACGACCACCACCAGTTCGCCAAGTCCTCCGGCGCCACCAACGCCAACCCCTCGTGCGGCCCCACCCCCTCGTCTCCCGGACCGCCAAACGTGCTCATCCGTCCGCTTCCCAGCAAAATCAGTTCACTCATAATTTCAAAAACTCACCGTCTCCTCCAGGTTCGCCACAGCTGTCGTCACATAAGCCTGCGTCGCATCCTCAATCCCGCCCGCCAACGCGTTCAGCAAATCCGCCACCGTCTTCGCTTCCCCCGTCACCAGCTTCGGATAATACGCCGCATACAGCGCCCCGATCACCGTTGCAAACTTCGCGTAATTCGCCTCCGCCTGCGTGCCGCCGAACGCCACAATGCTCGCCTCGAATTCCCCCGGCGTCGGCAAAGTCCCTCCCGTCAGCGAGTAAACAGCCTTCGCTGCTGCGTACATCTCGTTCGCCAGCCGCGTCCGCGTTCCACTCTGCTGCACCGCAAAATCAAGCACCCCGCCCGTCGCCACCGCCGCGCTGATCCGCACCACCGGCAACGCCACCGCGCTCTGCCCAACGGAGCCGCTCCCCGACCCGATCGTCCCGCACCCCGCCAGGCCAAGACTCAATCCAACCAACCCCGCCCTCCAACAAATCGTTCTCATGTTCTTCATGATTTTTCTTTTCAATGCCCCGCATTCGGATCCGCCGGCAATCCCGTCAGACCTTGCGCCGCCGCATAGGCCACGATCTCCGCATATGTGTCCGCGCAATAAAGCGTGTAGACCGACGATGTGCTTCCCGATGAGTAGAGAAGCGCCTCCACCTTCTTCGTCGCCGCTGTGTAAGCCAGCCGGTAATAGCCCGGCGTCCGCTTCGGCGAAACATTGTAAGCCACGGCCTGACCATTGACCGTCACCGTGGCCGTCGTCGTCGCGATCTGCCCGGCCTGCACCGGCAGCGCCACCAATAGGGCCGGCAAAATAAGAATGATGTTCTTCATGATTTAATTCGTCGTTACCGTGTTCCCCAGTCCCGTCAGCGTCGAGACCAGGTCGGGATCGGGCGAAATCGATGGACCACCCAGCGTGATCGTCGAGCCGCTTACTCCCGCATTGATGTAGAGATTCAGGATCGCATTGACCGTCGCGTAATCGAATGGTCCGTTCCAGGTATCGACGTACGGCCCACCCGCCAGCGCTGGCGGCAAAGTCAACGCCGAAGCATTACAGGTCAGGCTGAACTGCGTCGAAACCGCGGCCCCCGCATAGCCCGACACATCCACGGTCGTCGCAGCTGCGGCCGATATCGTCATTTCACTGAAGACATCGCCCAGGCTGCAACTCGCGAGCGTCAAACTCGCGCATGAATCCACCGTCACCGCCATGTTCGATCCGGCCGATCCGGACGTCGTGATGCTCACACTGATCGGCGACACTTGGTCCCCGACGAATACGCTTCCCGCCGCGATGCCTCCACCTGTGCTGCTCGTCAGGTAAAGCAATGGCGTGCTTCCGCTTTGCAGCGTGGCCGTTGCCTCCGTGAAATTGACGGAAGCATTGCTCCCCGCCACGGTCAAACTTGTCATGGTCCCCGTCAAAATGGCTCCCGAGTTTTCACTCAGGCTGCCCAGATTGGCATCGTTGGTAACCGTCGTCGCTCCCGCCACCTTCACCGGATGTCCGCTGCTCCCCACGCTCGGCCCCACAAACGTGCAGCCCGAAAAAATCGCGGCGTCCGCCAACGCATCCGTGACCCCAAAGACCGTCGCCCCCACGATCGGGTTCTGCGCCATCTTCAAGTCCGCATCACTCGTCTGCGGCGTCGCCTTCGCCACCATCAGGCTGAGCAGACTCATCAGGCTTACATAAATCAGCTTCCTCATTTGATACTCCATCCGTAACCCGAGCTGATATAGACCAAGCTCAGTTTGTTCCCTTGTACCGACGCCGTGTAATTCGACGTCCCATTGTTGATCTTCAGTCCGTTCCGGCTCAAAGTGACGTTGTTCGCGTTCCACGAAAGCTTCGCATCCGCGAACTCAATTGCATCCATCGCCGTCGCCGATGCGGGCAACGTCACCGTCACCGCGCCACCGCTCGTATCGACCTGGTACTTGTGCCCCGCCACCGCCGTGAACGCCGAATTCTTCAACTCCCATGTTTCTGCCGCATTCACCGTCTGGTTCGGAAAACTTCCCGTCACCACCACATTCGTCCCTGCCACCAATCCCGGTGCATTCGTTCCCGTCCCACCGTGACTCGTCGCCAGGACAAAGCCTGACGGGACCGTCAGCCCGTTCGTCGCCACGAGATTGTTCGCGTAGACATTCGCCGCCGACACCGTCGCCGCGTTCGTCACGCTGAACCCGTTCGCGTTCACATTCGATTCCAGTACATTGCCGGCCGGTGTCGGCCCTGCCCCGCAAAGCAGCAGCATCGAGCCAACCGCCACGGCAAAAACTCCACCCAGCGTCGCACCAGGCCTTCTCTGTTTATTCATTGGTACTCTCATGTTGTTTTCTCCTCGTTCCCAACTCCTTCACGCGTGCGTGTTTGGGAACACAATTGTCAGCGCAACTCCATTGCTCCCGCCTTTTCATCCCCACTCCTCCTCCACCGTCAGCGTCCCCGAAAATGTCCGTGTCTCCCCCGGATCCGGCCCGCTCGGCGGCGCCAGGTCCGTGCTGAAGACCGGCACCGTCACCCCGAAGAAAGTGCATGTCCCAATCTCCGTCGTGCTCGCCGGGTCCGGCAGCGTCGTGCCGTCGAACCCGATGCCCGCTTCACCGCCCGAATCCAGTTCCACCGTGTTCGTCACGGAGCACGACACGCTCATCGCCGGCCACCACAGCCCTCCGTATTTCACCACCGGGTCCCGCGCAAAAATCTCCGGGTAAAACAAATTCACCTGCAGATTGAACAACGCCCCCGTGTTCGTCCCATTCCCGTCCGGCCCGCTCGCGGTGATCGTCCCCGAGCCCGGCACCACCTGTCGCAACCCGCGCCCCGTCACCAAATCCGCCGGCCCTGTCGGCTCAAATCCCGTCAGCAACCCGTAGGCATCCGTCGCCACCGACGCATTCCGCGGTGGCAAAAGTCCGTTCACACTCAAGGCCTGTGTCACCTCGCCCAGTACGCCGTTTCCGGAGGCCACCAGCCGGTACTCCTTCGCTCGCCAATAAATCTGCAACGCCCGGTCAAGGCTGAATCCCGCCGGATAAACCGTCTGCGCCCCCACGTTCGCCGCAAAAGTCGAGTCCTTCTCCGGCACCGCAAATGGAAAAAACGAAGTCGAAAGGTAGGTGAGCTTCATACTGCTGGCGCGTGATGCGGAAACGGAAACACCGCCGGCAATCCGTTAAACACCACATTTTGCAGCAACACATTCTGCGTGACGCACTGCACGATCTTCGCGCTCACCGGCGCATCCACCGGCCCGCCCGCGATCACCTTCCCGTCCAGGCTCGAACCCACCTCCACCAGGTAACCGATCAGCAAATAAGCCGTTGTCAGCACCTGATCAGGCGCAGTCCCCGTGTAGGCAAACGGCGCCGGAAATCCACTCCAGCCATCCGCCCCTGATGCGATCTCCGCCGCCGTCACGGCGTAATCCGTGAAATCGATCTCCATCCAAATCCGCGATCCCACCGAAACCTCGATCACTTCACCCAACCCAGTGATCGCAAACAGGTCATTCGGCGTCAGTGATTGCTGCAGAAACGAATTCACGTTCACCATCACCTTGAGTCCGGTCGAGTCCGACGCATCCAGTAACTCGAACGGGCTCGGCCTGCTCACCGCTCCCGCCGACGGCCGGAACACCGAATCCGATCTCGGCAACAGCTCCCCACCCTGCACCTTGGCTGCATTCCCACTGCCCGAGCCCGTTGTCCGTTCCGCCAGCCGGTACGAGACCCTCCGCAGCCGGTTCACCCGCAGCAAGGTCGTCAGGTCTTCGTGGCCCAGATGTTTTCCCGGCCCGACCGTCACCTTCGTCTGCCCCAGGTCGACCGTTTCCTCAACCCGCTGGATCTGCGCCTTCATCGTCGCCCATTCCGCACGGCCTCCGCTCAAATTCAACAGCGATCCCGGCGCGCCGACGCCCGAGCACTCCTCCTCGGTCAATTCCACCGTCCCGTCGTAAGTCAGTACGCCCACCGCATCGTAAAGCGCCTGCGCCAGCCCTTCCGGAACCTCCTCCGACTCCGTCGCCGAGGTCAGCCGTCCGTACACTTGCGTCTCCGCGTTCGTGCCGATCACCCGTGTGTAAACCACCCGCTGCCCCGCGGCATCAAACACCGCGCTCGACTCATCCGTCGCCGCGCCTGTGTACTGCAACGTCGCCTGCACCAGCAACGGCGCGGCCTGCAAATCCATCCACGCCGCCACCGATCCCTCCAATAGTTCATTCGGCAGGTCCGACAGCTCAAGGCCCGGATAGTTTTCCGGGTGCTCAATGTTCCGGACATGCGTCCCTTCCACGACCGAAAGGTCCTCGTCCGCAAAATCATTCAACCAGGGAAACTTTCCCTTCCACCATGCGATGACATTTTCCGAGGCATCACTCGTCGGCACCGCCCCCGACCGCACCTTCTGCCGTTGATAAGTCGCCCGCGCTCCGGCGAGATCGAGCGTCATCACCAGCGCACCGGGCTCGTCGCCCGTTGCCGTCGGTGGTGCCGCCTGTACGTTCAGCGAGGTGAATGTGTCGTGGTCGATATCGTTCGTCTGCTCAAATTTCAGGACCACCGCCGGCACTTGCAAATCGTACCGGGGCGACAAATCGAATCCCGAGACCGGCGCGCCATAAGCTGGCAGCGTCACCGTCGCCGCATCCGCCCGCCGTAAAATCGACAGTGTCGGATAAGGCGATGTTGTATAATCGAAAGCCGCCACCGCATCCGGCGTCCAGCGCAGGAATTTCCGGATCACCTCCGCACACGATAAATCGAGCGCTTCCTCGTAGGGCGCAATCGCCTCCGGCGTCACCGTTCCCACCGCAATCGGTACGCCCCGCGCGGTCGCATAGGCCAGCACCTCCAGGATCGCCGCCCCCGTCGATAGCTTCGTTCCGTCATTCGCTTGTCCCAGCACCAGACGGCTCTTGTTCGTTGGCACCAGCGTGGCATCGAGGCCGTTCGTCGCCTCCCATGCCTGCTGGAAGACCAGGTTCTCCAGGTACCACCATGGCCCCGCCAATCGGTAAAGCTGGTCCTCCGCCTGCGCCGTGGCCCGCCCCGGCACCCGCACCACCCGTCCGTAAAACCACGGCATCCCGTTCCGGAACAACTTCACTGTCGATCCGTGCGCAAACAACGGGTCCGCATCGCTCGCCCTGCCGTCCGCGCGGAACGTCACCACATCCGCCGCCTGGTTGATCCTCTCCCGCACCAAATCCCGCAGCCCCCACTCCTCCACCGACCGCTCCGTCCCATGTTCATCCATCAACGTCCAAACCGAAGTCATAGGATCGCCAGATAGTCGAGTTTGTAGGTTGTTGTGTCAGTCGCGGCTGAGAGGTCCACCGTAAAACCTCCCGTCGTGAGGGAATCATCCCGCACCGTCGCAAAAAGATTCAGCCCGCCCGTCGCCTTCCGTACCGTCACCAGCACCTGTGCCGGAACCGATGGCAACCCCAGGCCGCTTACCGTCACCGCATCGACCCCGGTGCCGATGGTCACCGTCCCCCGGTACTTCTGTACATACCCCACCGCCGAACCCCCGCCCACGAACAACCCGCCCGCCGTCACACCGTCTCCGATGAAAAGCTGCTTGTTGTCCGTCGTAAAAAGCGGTTCTCCGGCATCCGGCGTGATCAGCGACCGCTGCGCCTCAACCCCGCGCCGGATTTGAATTTTCTGAGCCATAAAGTTTTCCATTAGTCGCGGCGCGAGCCGCGTAAGCGTCCAATCCTGTTAATTCTGTCCAAACCTTCCCCAGTTCCCCCTCTTCAGTCTTCGGCGGCCCTCCGTGCGAAATCTTTCCCCCCGCTGCGTCGTTGCGCAAAACGTTCTGTCCGTTCGATCATGCAAATGCCCCTCCGTCCAGATTCAGCTCCGCCGAAAACAACCGATCCGCCAGGTTCCCCCCATCCACCGTTCCACCCTGCGGATACGCGTAGACCGTCCCCAGGGAGGCCGCATCCACCACACTCTCCGCCAGCGGCGACAACGCCGTGATCAACCCGCCGCGCAGGACATACGTCGTGTCGCTCCGTGTTCCGTGAAAGACACTCTCCGGCACCTCCTCCAGCACCGCCGCAAACGTGCAGGTCAGCGGCGATTCTCCGTAAGCCCCGCAGACGATCGTCGCCAGACCGTTGGCAGGTAGCGCGCTGAACGCCGTCACCGCAAACGCGCCCGCCGCCGCCACGCTCGCGTGCTGCCGCGTCACCGTGAACCGCAGGACATTCACCTGGTTCCCCCGCGCCAACGGCTGCGCCGCCACCGCCCGCAAAAACTGTACATCCTGCACCACCTGCCGCCCATTGAGCCGCACCCCATGCGCATCCGTCCACGCCTGCAGGTCTGCCACCCCATCATTCGTCAGCCAGACATTGTTCAATGAAATCCGCATATAATGCCTCCCTTCAAGGAGCACCCTCCGTCAATGACAGCAATGGCTCCGCTGTCCCCATGAATGCCCGCTCCGCCACCAACGTCAGTTCGTTCAATCGTCCGTGCTTCACGTCAAACGCCATCTCCCCACCCACCATCTGCGCCAACGGCAACCGCAGGAAAAGATGCTCCCCGGCAATCTCCAGCGTCCGCGCCGTCGCCGCCAGCGACCGTCCCGGCAATGCCCCCTGCAATCGCAACGCCTCCACCAAGTCAGCCTCATCCGGCCCACCTGGCGTCGCCGGCGTAAACCGCACCTCGACCCCCAACCGCTCCAGCGTCAAATCCAACAGCGCGTTCGCATCCGAAACCACCGGCCTTGTCTTCATCTCGAAGTGCACCCGCACCCCGTCCCGCGCCCGCAATCCCGTCCACGGCGCCTCTCCCCAGGTAATGGAGTAATCATCCGTCAACTGCGACGTCCCCGATGGCACCACCGGCACCTCTGCTGTATCAATCGTCACCAGCCGATTCCCCGCCGTGACCGGCAGCGTCCGCGACCCCAGCGCCAGGAACGTCACCGCCCCCGCCACCGGGCCATTCGCCGCCAAATGCAAATCCGGCATCCCCACAATCGCCACCGCCCCAAACGTCAACCGCACCCCATTCGCCGCAATCAACACCAGCGGCGCATCCTCCGTCCCAAACAACGAAGTCCCCGCCTTCCCCTCCACCCACGGATAAAGCGCCACCAAATCCGCAAACGGCGCCGACGGCACAAACTTGATCGTCACCGGTGCCGCCGCAACCGTCGCATCCAAAACGCCCTGCGCATCCGAATCCACCGCCCCCATCTCCAACGCCGGCGTCACCAAAATCCCGTCCCGGGCAAAAAACGTCCGGCCGTCAAAAATCGCCGCCGCCGGCCCACCCAGTAAAGTTGTTCGCGTCACAGCCATATACGTCAGGTGTAAGTCGTCCTCGCCTCCTCGCTCGAGAGATATCCCGCCAGCCACGCCCGCGTCCGCAACACCGCTGCCCCGCTCACCACAAACGGCGCCGTATACAGAAACGACGTCGCCCCCCGCGGCGCCGGCTGCGATCCATCCAGCGTGTAATAAACCGCCGCCCCCGCCTGGCCCGACGTCAACGCCACCGTCTGCGGTGTCATCGTCCCCTCGCTCGCTATGACCGGCGCTTCCAGTTGCGGCACCGCGAATCCCACCCCCGCCTGCGTCCGCACCCGCACCTCATACGTCACGGCATCCGCCTCCGTCACCCGCACCAACGCCTCCGGTGCCGCGCAAACGACCTCATTCACCGTCACCGGCCGGTAAAGATGCAGCAACGCCAGCGCCGTCTCCGCCACCTCGAGCGCATGCGGCCCATTCGCCACCGGCACATTCTCCCGCACCCGCACCGCAATCTCCACCGGATCGAAAATCGGTCCCGGCGCCCCCGGCGAACTCACCCTCGCTTGGGGCACCAACACCACCGCGTAAGTCCCCGCCGTCGCCACGCTCGCCTGCAAATCAAACGCCATATCGCGCGGCGTCTCCACCAGCACCGGAATCGCACTGAAGAAAGGATCCGCCCGCAGCCGGTCCGCGATCTCCTGCTGAATCGAAGTCAAAATGCTCGCCATACGTTCCACGGCCTAAAGCCCCTCCTCCGTCTCGCGGCTAAAATTGCGTGAACGCCCACTCATTGTCGGCCTCGGCGCAGACGTCACTTCCGTAACGGCCGTCTCCGGCTCCTCGATGTTGAAATCACCCGCCGCAACTTGCTCCAGCAGTCGCACCGCTTGCTCAGACGCAATCTTGCGCACTTCCTTCGGCAAAACGCCCACGCGTTGCGGCAACCGCACCGCCACCAGATCCAGCGTCGGCGCCAGCAACTTCTGCGGAATCGTCCCCGCCAACCCCAGCGTGTTCGGCTTGTATGCGCCCACATAACCGCGGACCAGGTCGACCACCTGCGCCAAAGTCGGCACCAGCGGATCAGCCTGTCCACCCGCAGTCGCAGCCACGCGATAAGTCGTCAGCTCGGTTTCGGAAAGGACCGTGAGAACATCCGCTTCTGTCGGAATAATCCAGGACATAATTTTTGAAATGACTCGGCTCATTTCCCCGGCGGGCCGGATCGGACGACACCGCACCTGGGAATTGGGCGTAATTACGAAACCGTCAACAGTTGCGCCGCCGCGTTATTCGTCACCGCAATCGCCTCGCTCCAGTCGAATTTCGCCACCTCCACGCGACCATCATCGCGCAGGTATGAACCGGGCACCATGTAGTTGCCCATCAGCCGGAACGTCTTCATGAACGACGGATCGCGCCGCGTTGGATTCTGCAGCCGCGCGAAAATCAGCACCGACGTATCGAGCAGAAAGCCCACACTCGCCGCGAGCCCTTCCTTCGCCGAATCGACCACCATGTACGACGTCCGCACTTCGGGATTCCCCACGAAAAGCTTCGTCGCCTCCCCGGGCGTCACGTTCGGGATGGCGTAGTCCCCCGCCGCGACGAATCGGCTGCGCACATTGGGCGCATTCTTGAAAAGTCTCCAGGCCCCGGCGCCAAAAAGGACGCCAACACCCATGAGCGAACCGTAGCGAGCGGCTTTGATCACGCTGAGAATCTGCGCGTCGATGTCATCGATCGGATCACTCCCGCTGCCGCCCGACCACGTCTTCGCGATCGCACCCCCGGTCGTCGCGGCCAACGCGGTGTTGATCACGTTCTGCTCGTGCGTCAGCGCGGCGACCTCCGCCACGATGGTCGCGCCTTCCATCAACGCGTTGGTCAGTGCTGCTTCCTCGATCTGCTCGAGAAAATCAATCGGGAAATCGAGCGCGTTCGGCTGACAATTGTACGTCGCATCGGTCGCGTCAAAACTCAGCACGGTCGCACGCCCGCCAATGGCCCGCGTCGTGTCGGGCGGCAGAAAGCGATTTTTCTCCGTGTAGATTTTGTAGCGGCCAATGCTGCTCGGAACTTCCACCGTCGGCGCGAGAAAATCGGCCACCGGCTGCACCGCGGATTGCGCGGCACCCTGGGCGAACTCCCGCAGCATCGGGCTGGAGGTGATTGCGGATAAACTAGGCATAGAATTTTATCTGAATGGTTATTAAAATGAATTAGCTGACCGTCACGCTCCCAAACGTGGGCCGCACACGGACGAGTTGCCCGTCGACAAATGCTTCTTCAGCAATCGCCACGAGCCGATACGTCCCCGCACTGGCGGGCAACTTGCGCACCTTCCCCTTATCGGCAGCGGTGCCGGCACCGTCCGCCAGGACGAGCAGGTCCCCCGGATTCCCCGTCCCCTTCGCGACAATGCGCACCGTGCGATTCGGGTTCAACGGACGCACCGTCGCCTTGCCTCCGGACACCGCGCCATAGACCAGCAGATAAACCGCATAGTCGTTGTTGGCCGCGGGCCGCGTGACGACCAGCGAGCCGGAACTGTTGTAAGGCGCGACAAGCACGTCGGCATAGGAGGAAAGGTCCTCGTTCGCAGTGATCAGGATGTCACCTTCATGTGTGTTGGATTGACTCATATTTCTTTTCTGTAGCGGCGGCCCGTGACCGCCGTTGGTTTTCAATTTGACTACGCGACCTCCGCCTCCGCCGCCTCCCCTTCTGCCATCCGAAAAGCGGCGTGATGACCGATCTTCAACTGGCTTTGGAGTTGCCTCGCCCGGTTCGCGATCTTTCGTGCCGCAGCCGGATCGGGTTCACCGGTCACGGGGCTCAGCAGATGCAGGTTCGGACGATGCAGGCCCGGTTGATGCAGCGGCGCCGACGGTTCCGGCTGGCGCAACGCATTCAGCAGCGCCAGGGTCCCATCGCGATTCGCCACCAATTGCGCCCGCACAACGTCGCGATTTGTGATCACGTCCGCGAAGCGTTCCAGGTCGGCATCGGCCTGTGCCTCGACAAGACGCGCACACCGATTCCGCAGCGTCTCCAGTTCACCCAGCTGCCCCCGCAACGCGTCCGCGATTTCCGCGTCCGTCGCCGTGCCCGCCAGGTGAAGTTGTTGTACGATTTCTGTTCGTAGATTCATGTTTGTTGTTTTTTCCTGTAGCGGCGGTCTATGACCGCCGATCTCAGTCGATTGAAATTCCATCGAAACACCGGCCCGGTTACTCAACGGGGCCAGCCCCGGCAGATTCGGATCATTCGTCAGTGCCAGCCGGTCCAGCCGTCGCGGTCGCAGATGCACGACTTCGCGATCTCCCGCCATCGCCGTCCACTGGTCGCAATCGGCCCGGTTCCACACCGGCGAGGCCAGCCGGTACCGTCCCCCCGTGATCGCCTCCTGCCCCAGGTCCGACCAGCGCACCTGCGCATAAAGTCCGTCCCTGCGATGTTCCAGCGCACTGATCCATCCCGCCGCCGTCGTCGGCTGCGCCGGGTCATGCGAAAAATGATCGAAATCGACCAGCAGTCCCGGAAAATTCGTCTGCCGCGCCTCCTCGTTGAATGTCCGCAGCATCGCCTCGCACGCCTCCGCATCGATCACCTGCAGCGACCCAGTCGGGTGCGGAAAAGTGCCGTGCGGCGCAATGTGAAACCAGCCATCCGGCGCCGGTTGAAAGTTGGTTGTTGAATTCATGTTTTAAGTTCCGTCATCCTGAGCTTGTCGAATGTCCCCTTCCGTCGAAGACTTGCCCTTATGGTCGAGGTTCTTGCGGTGATCGCCTTTTGTTTTTTGGTTTTGCTCCAGATCTTCGGCATTCCATTTCTCGAGAAAGCCTGGGAAAATGCCTTAACGTCCCAATCCAAAATGCTCCGATGGATCGCGTTCTCTGCGTTAGTCATGGGAATCTTGTTTGTGATCTATGCTTTCCTTTATTTAACCTAAGTTTGGATTTCGTTTCCGGCTGAAGGCGCCTTCGCCAGTGGCGCAATCGGATAATTCCGCAGTCGCACCTTGTACCCCGTCTTCTCCGCCAGCTCCGCCGGATCAATCTCATAACCCGCCCGCGCCAGCTTCAGCGCTTGGTCGATCACATCCGCCGGATCCAGCGACCGCGTCGCCGCCAGTTCGAAATACGCCAGTTGCGGTTGCCCCGGAAAATGCTTCGCCAGCAGCGGACGATCAAACTGCTCCTGGAAAACTTCCGAGATCAGCGCCGCTTCCGATTCCGTGATATCGTCAAATGCCTTCTGATGCGCCGAACCCGCCAGCGTCCCGGAACCCGACTCCGCCAGCACCGTCAGCTTCCCGCCTGTCGCTGCCAGCACGATCATCTCGTCCTGGTAACGCAGGTGTTCCGCAAATGGATTCTGCCCGCGCGCGCCCGAGTCGACCGTATGCACCTTCGTCCCATTCGGCATCGTCCCCCGCGCATCGCCGATAATTGCCTCCGCCTGCGCCTGGTACTCGGCCTCCCGCTCCGCCGGAATGTCCGGCGGCAACTCCAGGAACAGCGGCGGCAACCCGTACGTCTCGACAAACCCGTCCCAGTCCTTCTGGCTCAGGCTCTGCCGCACGTGCGCAATCACCGCGATCTCATCGATCGGCGAATCGTTCTCGCGAAAGATGAACCGCGCCGGATCAAGCAACGGATCACCCGGCATCGGCATCCCCGGCCGCGCCTGCGCGTTGTACTGCCACGGAGCCTCCGGCCCCATCCGCGCCCAGAACCACTGAGGCACCGGTTGCAACCGAACCGTCCGTCCCCGCGCATCAAAATGCCTTTCCAGATGCGCATACCCACGAAACTCCGCCAACGCCAGGAACGTCACCGCCTCCCGCAAATTGCCGATGCTACGGATTGTACTGCGCCCGCCAGTTCGTCGAGTTCTGCAAATTTTTGAGATAAGAACTTGGTTTCATGTTTCTAAACTCCGTCATCCTGAGCCTGTCGAAGGATCAGTTCAGCCGCCCACTCGTTCCCCAAACCTGCTTCCCTCCGCAGGAGTTTGGGAATGCCATTGTCCGCACAACTCCATCGCTGCCTTCCTCATAAAAATTCCGTTAATTCCGTCTGCTTTCCGTAATTCCGTTAATTCCGTCAAAAAATATGTTCGCCTCATCCAATGACACTCCTCTCCCGCCGCATCACCCCACGCAGCGATGGAACCGCCCGGATCGCCGGAACCGCCGTTATCTCCGAACGGGACCGCACCAATGACTCCGCCAGCGCCGCATACGCCGTCGCCAAAAGAAAATGGTTCTCGCACTTATCGAGGTACCGCAGCGTCTTCCCGTCCGCACTACGCTCCTGCCGTGCCCCGGCTAAGAGATGCCGCTCATAAAGCTCCAGCACCGCGCGCGTCTCTTCCGTTGCCGTCGGCAACAAAAACCGCGGCTTCGTTAGCAACTCCCCTGTCCCATCCGCCCGCTCCCTCAACCGCGGCTGCGTTTCCGTCGGCGGCAACAACTCCGTAATCACCCGCTGGATCGTTTCATCCCGGTGCGCCGCAATCAGCGGATAAAGCCGCCCACCCTGCGTCCGCGCCACCTTGTGCCGGAGCCCCTGCCCTTCGCGTTGCGTAAACTCCACCGGCGCACATCGCAACCCCCGCCACCTCTCCGAATCCGCATGCCAGTTCAACCCCACCTCCCCATTCGACCTGTCAGCCCCATGGGCCCCATTTCGGAAATAAATATTCCTTCCCGCATCCGTCGATGAAGCCACCGCCTCTTCCTCCAACCCATTCAACAAAAACACCAGGTCCCGCGACAGATCCCGCTGCGGCCCCGCATCCACACAAAGCACATTCAGCCCCAGTTGCCGGAACAACTCCGGCACCCGCGCCCGCACTCGTTCCGCCGCAATCGCCTCGATCCACAACAACCGCGCCTGGTGCGGCGACTTCTCCTCCACCTCCCGCGCTACAAACCAGCACTGGTCCCCCATATCCAGCCCGCCGAAACAGAGTGAAGCCCCTACGGGATTGACCAAATGAGCGGATTTTCGGTTCGAATCCGAAACAGACAAACCCTCCGTCCTCTGAAATTCCGTTAATTTGGTCAAATTTGGTGATTCCGTAATTCCACGAGGTCTTTCCAGGTAATAGTTCCCACGGGCCGCCTGCAGGTCATGCGGCGTCAACGTCTGCGTCGTCGATTTCGGCAACGCCAGCCGGTCCGTGCAAAACACCATCATCTGCCCCGGGTCGCGAATCGCCAGCTGCCACGCTGCCACGATCTGCGCTAGGTCAATGTCCGGAATCAGCAACTGCGAAATCCGGTAACTCCATTTCCGCTGCGCCTCCCGCTCCGGCGCCTGCGCATGCCACACCGGATGCTCCCGGTCCAACTCCGTCCCGCATCCCGGACAAGCCAGCGCAAACCGCTGCCCCGGCGCATATGCCACCGGCAAGTCTTTCCTCCCTCGTTCCCAAACTCCATTTGGGAACGCAATTGTCTGCGCAACTCCATTGCCCTTCCCCTCACCAAACGCAAAATGCCCCTCCACCGTCAACTGGGGCCACTCGCTTTGCGGTCTGTCCTCCATCACCAATCGGCAAATTCCCGGCCATAACGTCTCCGGATTATGCCGCACCCCGCATCCCGGACACGTCAACAACCCCACATGCTGCGTCCCCTCCGTGAACGCCAGGTTCTGCCCCGCCCCGTGATATCGCTGCGTCCCGATGATCAGCGACAACCGTAAATCGGATGCCGTCATCCGTCCGGGCAAAAACCGCGCATGCTCTTCGGATAAATCGTCCTTCTCGTCCTGGATCACCACATCCATTGAGAACGATGTCGGGATCTTCCCCAGTCCCCGCATGAACGCCAGCGCTGTCCGTTTCCCGTCCGTGCAGAGGAATGCTCCTTTGCGATTCACCGCCCGGCCCGACGCATTCAGCGTCTTGCCCACCGCAATCAACCGCGCCAGCCATGGAATCTGGTCCAGCACATCGGGACGCAATTTTCCATCCACCAGTCCGGAAACAAGGTCATCGTCCGGCAGGTAATAGCCCACATTCCGGAACCGCACCGCCACGAGGTATGCCAACAGGTTCAGCATCAGCACCGTCTTGCCAAACTGCGCCCCGCCGCAGAGCGCAAGGGAAACATCCGGCTCGCCCGCTGCCAAAATCAAGTCCAGCCGCTCCACAATCGGCTTCAGCGCCTCACGCCCTGCAAAATGATAGGGCACATATCCCGCCCCGTTCTTCACCCGCGCATGGTTCGCCAAAAAATCTTCAAATGAATCAATCCGTGGCCCCTGTTTCTCCGCCGTCCTCCTCTCCAACTTCCGCGCCATCCGCTCCACCATCGATTGCTTGGCGGTACCCACAGGCGATTTTGAAATAAAAACGCCGTCATCCTGAGCGGAGGCAAACCTGACGACCTTCCCTTTCATACGCCTTCCTCCTCGCTGATAGCGCTCTCCTGTATCTCCTTCCGCAACGCCTCAAAGGCCGCCCGTGCCGCCGGGTGCTTCTCCACTTCCTCGGCCAGTTTCTCCAGCGCATGCCCGATCTGTCCCTCCAGGTCGCGTCGCAATTTCTCCCGCTTCAATTGCCCCATCTGGTCCGCCCGCTCATCGCTTCGCGCCTTCAGGAACAATGTCGCAATCCTCCCCATCGACGCTGGCTCCACCTGCCCGCTCGCAATCTGCCGGAACGCCTCCTGTCCCAGCGCCACCAGGATTCCGCTCGAAAATTTGATCGGGCTCCTCTCCACGAGTTGGACCAATGCATTCGCCTCGATCGCCGCGCGCGAAATCCGCTTCTCCCAATGATTCTCCGCCTCAATCTGGAAAAACTCCATGAGCTGTGCCGAACTCACCTCGCCGATCCCCTGCTCCCTGAGCACCTGTTTGACCGCGTCCTCATACGGACATTCCCGCAGCCACGTGTACAACCGTGCCCGGTCCTCCTCCTCCAGCTTCAGCAAAGGATTCCCTTCAGGGCTTTCCTGCTCCCCTCCGCTCGCACCTTCCCGCCACGACTTCATGCCCGCTGTGCGCACATCAAGCTCTTCACCCAGCCCCTGTTCTTTTGAAAATCTTCCCTCCTCGGAAGACATCAATTCATTTCCGGACAAGGTTGTCTCCATGGAGGGCGCAGCTCCATCTGCACCGCTCTGCAGCTTCCTCGCCTGATTTTTGGCCTTCTTCACGTTCACAGCGTTCTTCATAACGGTTGGGCCAGGGCACGGCCCGAAGGGGTCAGTCTCCACTCCGTCAGCCGCGAAAGCGGATCAACCCGAAAATCGATATATGCTTTGTCCCGCAATTCCCGCAGCGCGGCCTCCAATTGCACCCGCGGAATATGCGGCCGTGACAGGTTCAGCGTCAGGTAGAGCGTTTGCTCATCCAGCCAGTAATCGAGGCACGGCTTCAAGATCTTCAAGGCCCGCGCCTGGAGCAGCGCTGCCGGATCGGCGTAGGGAGTTTCGGTTTCGATGTTCATGGGATTAACGGGCAATGACTCCGGTCTTGTGCAGCAGGTCGACGATCTCGCTCGGAAGACGCTGGAGCTTGTTGTTGAGGTCGTGCGTGAGCAGATCAACGCGCTGGTGCGCGCCCTCGACGCGGGTGCGGACTTCGGCCAGATGCTCGGCCTGCTCGTGGCGCAACTGATTGAGTTCCGTTCGCAACTGGCGCAGCAGCTTCTCAAGTTCCTGCTCCAGCGATGGTCGGCGTTTGAAGTGATCGATCACCTTGAGAAAAACGAGGAGGATCGCCCCGACCGCGGCTGCATCGACGAGCCAGGACGAAAGCTGCACCGGATCGGGTGCCGGAACCTCCTGGGCCAACAGCGGCGTGAACGAAAAAACGAGAGTGTCGTGAAGATTAATCATGTTCGTGGGGTAGATGACTCCTGGACTGGATGGCAAAGCAAAGGGCCGCCGCGCGGGCGCGCATGGGGACGGGTCCGTGAGGAAAGTGCGTCCTGGATTTCCAGTGGCGCGAAGTCTCCGCACGGCGGCCGCAATTTCTTCAAACAATCTCCAGTCAGGAACAAGGTCGGTTGCATCGGGAGTTGGATCAGGGTCAAGGAAGTGCCTCGGACAATGGGGCGCAGGGCCGGTAGCCGGGTTCAGGAACGCCAGTCCGGCTTGCCGTTGTCGAGGAAGTCGCCGATGCGGTTGATCGTGTCCTTCAGGAGGGATGCGATGAAGAAAATGACGACGCCCGTAGAGGGCGCCACGCCGGGAATCGCGTTCAGCGTGGCCACAAAGCCCGCGCTCTTCGCGATGTAGGAAAGAACCAGTAATGTCGTTTGCATGGTTCCTTTTTCTCACGAAAAAGAAACCCCGCGTTATCCTTAGAAAGCCTGAAAATCCTAAAAAGCTTAAAAAGATAGTCTTTCTAAGCTTTCTAAGCAGTTCAGGGAAAATTTCGAAATTTTTTGACCGATTTCAACGAGCCGGTAAGTCGTATCCAGATTGGCAATGACAGCGGAAATTTTTCATTCATTCTAGGGAACCCTATGAAAACTTCTTCCCGCAAAACGCCGCCGGTTCTTAAACAGTTTGCCAATTTATGGACGTTGCAGCAGCAACCGACCGCCAGGAAAGAATGGTCGCTGGAAGAGAAATTCCGGCAGGCGAAGAAGGCGGGATTTACCACCATGGGAGGTGGAGTGGACCCGAAGGTTGTTCCTCTCTGTGAGAAATATGGGTTTGATTACGTCTGTTATATCGACGCAAACATCAAGAGCTACCGGGAGAAGCTGGAAATGGCCCAAGCGATGACGCCGGCGCGGATCAATGTACAGATGTGCGATCACGATACGCTGCCTAAGGACGCGGTGAAGGTCTGGTTGAAGCTGGCACCGCTGGCGGAAAAGATGGGACTGCAGGTCGACCTCGAGGTGCACCGGGACACCTGCACGGAGACACCGGAGAAGGTTTATGAAATCGCAGCGTTGTACCGGCAGGCGACAGGAAAAAAGATCCGGCTGAGCTGGGACTTCTCGCATATCGCGGCGGTGAAGCATATCTACCCGCCTTATGCGAACCGGTTGCTGGTGCAACCGGACCTGGTGCAGCTGGCGCGGCAGATGCATTTTCGTCCCTTTAACGGGCATCATGCACAAATCCCGGCGACCGATGGCAAAGGAAACGAGACGCCGGAGATCAAGCCGTACCTGGAATTTGTCGATGCGTTGATCGCGTGCTGGCTGAAGGGTGCGAAGGGCGGCGAGGTGCTGTATGTGTGTCCGGAGTTTGGTCCGGCGGCGAGTGGCTACGGACTGAGTGTCTTTGCCAATGTCTGGAAGGACGCAATTTGGCTGCGTGGGAAGACGGAAGCGATCTGGAAGAAGAATTTAAAGGCTTGGGGGGAAATAGGTGGAAATTAGCGCGAAATAGAATTTCGCGAGGAACAGGGGCGTTCCCAAAGAGAGCTTGGGAACGAGTGGGATGATAAATGCGACGGTCATAGACCGCCGCTACATTAAGGACGGGCTTATTTTTTGCCGCGACTTTTGAAGGTAAGCTCGGCGACACCGGATTTATCGAGTTCGCCGAGGCCTTTTTCGACCATGAGACGGTATTGCGCCAGGGTCGCCTCAGCCAGCGGAACGGGGATGCCGGTCTCCTTGGCGATGGCGACGGCGATGCCAGAATCCTTGGCGGCGTGGGCGGCGGAAAAGTAACAATCGTGTTCGCGGGCCTGCATGTCGGCACCGTCGGTCTCCAGGACACGCGAGTTGGCTCCGGTCTGGGAAAAAATTTCGCGAAGGGCATTGAGATCAAGACCGAGAGCATCACCGATGGCGAGGCCTTCGGCGAGACCGGCGGTGTTGATGTTCATGACCATGTTGACCAGAGCCTTCACCTGCGCGGCGCGGCCAGTGGCCCCGACGTAGCGGCGGGCGATGCTGAGGGCTTCAAGCATCGGGGTGGCTTTTTCGACTACGGTCTTGTCACCGGCGAGAATCAGATAAAGCGTCCCCTGGCGCGCTTGTGTGATACTGGAGGCCATGCAGGCTTCAATAGTCGAGGCACCGCCCTTCGCGGCAGCAGCCTCGACGTCGTGATGGACCTGGGGCGAGACGGTAGCAAAGTTGACGAAGGTACGATCCTTGGCGGCAATGAGGAGGTTGTCGCCGGATGCGGTAAAGATATCGCGCATGGCTTTGTCGTCCGTGACGACGGTGAAGACATAATCGGCCTTGGCAGTAACATCGGCGAGTTTTTCGGGCGCAGCGCAATTGAGTTCTTTCGCCAGTTCGGTTGCTGCTTCGCGGCGAACATCGTAAACCGCGGTGACGGGAAAGCCCTTTTCGACGAGGCGGCGGGCCATGTTAGCGCCCATGCGTCCAACGCCGACGATGCCGATTTTAGGTGCGGGAGTGTTGCTCATGATTTGTATAGATAGTGGAGTTGAGGGGGAAGGAGGGGATATTCCTATGGAGAGTTCAGAGGGTCAAGGAGGAAGGTCAGATAAGCCGGATAGGGCCGGCGTGAAGGAAATCAAGCAACAAAAAAGGAGGCCGCGAGGGCCTCCTTTTTCATGATCCGTTGGAAGGGAAGTTCTAGCTGTTCTTCCGGCGCAAGCGCTGGCAAACGACCAGGAGGACCAACCCACCGAGCATCAGGGCCCAGGTGCCGGGTTCGGGCACCACTTCCACGTCGATGTTGAAGCCGCCGCCGTTGGCCACCAGCTTC
>Ga0068863_100000713_pt1 | contig 33413 bp, 24 predicted proteins | sample KBSSwiS62_FD_66596 | JGI IMG/M metagenome (GOLD analysis project Ga0068863, IMG submission 66596) | Switchgrass rhizosphere microbial communities from Kellogg Biological Station, Michigan, USA - KBS Switchgrass S6-2 | ecosystem: Host-associated > Plants > Roots > Rhizosphere > Soil ... | reverse complement strand
GATCGCAGATCGGCCACAGACTCGCGTTCGCGGTCAAACTGCTGTTCGATAGAACGAAGCTGGCCGATCCACTCGGAAGACATCTTTTGTTCCTAAATCCCATAAGACTGTTAGGCGTTTGCCGCTTTTCTGGCCGTCTCTGCCAGTTTGGTGAAGCCCGCAGGATCCTGCAGGGCGATGTCAGCCAGAACTTTTCTGTCGAGATCGACTCCTGCCGCCTTCAGGCCGTGAATGAGTTGATTGTAATTGAGTCCGTTTTCGCGCGCCGCGGCGCCAATGCGGATGATCCAGAGCTTCCGAAATTCACGCTTCCGCACTTTTCTGTCGCGATAGGCATAACCCAGCGCCTTTTCGACGGACTCCTTGGCGAACTTATAGAGCTTGCTCTTATTGAGGTAATACCCCTTCGAGAGCTTTAAGAGCTTCTTTCGGCGATCGTGCCGTTTTGTTCCACGTTTAACTCGAGGCACAGTGCACTCCTTAAAATCTTTCTTGTTTACGCGTAGGGAAGCATTTTCCGGACGCTAGGCGTATCGGCATCCGTGACCACGGCGGATTTGCCAAGCCTTCTCTTTCGTCCCGCGGCCTTCGACGTCAGGATGTGCCGCGCGAATGCGTGATGCCGCGTAATTTTTCCAGTTCCCGTTACTTTGAAGCGCTTCGCAGCGCCCTTGTGTGTTTTCAGCTTCATCTTCATCGTTGTTCTTCTAACTGCCTAAGATTTCTTTGGCGAAATAATGGCGATAAGGTTGGGACCTTCCATCTTGGCCCTATTTTCCACCGTTCCGACTTCTGCGAGTTCTTCGACCAATCGCTCCAGAAGAGCCCGTCCAATGGCCTGATGGACAATCTCTCTTCCCCTGAAAAAGACCGATGCTTTGACCTTATCCCCCTGCTGCAGAAAGCGAAGGGCGTGATTCTTTTTGAACTCGTAGTCGTGTTCGTCTGTATTCGGACGAAACTTAATTTCTTTAACCGTGATGTTCTTTTGGTGCTTCTTTGCTTCGTGCTGCTTCTTGTTCAGCTGATAAAGATACTTCCCGTAATCCATGATCCTGCAAACCGGCGGGTTCGCAGTAGCAGCAACTTCAACCAGATCTAAACCGCGTTCTTCTGCAATTTTTAGCGCGGCTTGCGGTGTAAGAACCCCAAGTTGTTCGTTGTTATCGTCGATAACGCGAATCTCTCTGGCACGGATTCGGTGGTTCACCCTGATGTTTTTATCGATACCCAGACCTCCTAAAGCGGACAAACTCCTACAGAAACGAACGATAACCTTAACAAAAGGCGCACCATACTTTCAATGGTTTCGCGAGGGCGTGCCCGTCCCCGTTTCCTCCCACCCACTTATGCCGACTATGTTTTGAACTCTTTAAACACCGAAGCAGGTTTCTTCGCCTCCGATCCAGGCGGCAACAGTAAGGGTGCATCACTCCACGCCCGATTTCAGACTCATTCTGGAATGAACGCAGGTATAATCCGTCGCTTTGCGTTACATGGTCCTATTCAATAGAAAATCTCCCGGAAGCTGTGCAAAGAAACGTCTGAATTCACTTCTTGCTGCAGTATTCGCGACACTGTTAACCGGCGTTTCGTTTGGGCAGACTGCGAAACAGGTTTTGCCCCCGCAGAGATCTTCGCTTGAAACTGTGCAGCCCTTGCCCCTCGCTACAACGACGCTCGCAAATGGTCTCCAAATTGTGGTTTACGAGGACCACTCTGTACCGATTGTTACCCTGGAATACGCGAACAAGACTGGATCGGCTGTTGAGCCGCCTGAACAGAGCGGTTTCTCGCACGTATTGGAGCACCTCTTTTTTATGTCGAATCAGGCGACGAAGGATCAGGCTTCTTATCTGGCAGACGTGGCGAAGTCAGGAGCGATCTCCAGTGCCGCCACAAGAGAAGAGGTTGTCTCCGCCTATGTCACCGTGGCGAGCAACTACCTTCCGGTTACATTCCGGTACCTTCGCGATGCCATACGCCAACCACTGTTTTTGCCGGAGGAAGTGCAGCGGGCTAAATCCGAGGTGCTGCGTGAATTGGATAGGCGCTCCATCGACGCCCTTGCCCAATTTAACACGCAGCTCGACAACGATCTTTACTATAAATACACGAGTCGAAAGACGCCGGCCGGGTCTTCCGCTGTCGTCGAGACCGTCACTCCGGATCAGTTGCGCTCCTTCTGGGAAAAGTACTGGGTGCCGGAAAATTCCTTATTGGTACTTAGCGGCGACGTCACTCCCGCAGATGCCTTCGCGCAGGCGGAACAGTTCTTCGGAGACTGGAAAGCGACGCAGAAACTGTCTGCGAGTCAAGTTCAGATCCCAGAACATCCGCCCATGCCGCGAAGTTCCGCAAGAATACTGGAGGGGGCCGGGGCGAACGTGCTCATTGGTATCGCATGGCAAGGTCCGTCTACAGGGAAGGACATCGACGCCACGTATGCCGCAGATGTCTTTAGCGGGATCGTCAACCAACCCGGATCGCGTCTTCAGCGTTTGCTGGTGGATAGCGGAGTAGCAACAGTCGCCCACTTCAACTATTTCACGCAGCGAAATGTTGGAAAGATCTCAATGACCGTGCTCACGACGCCGGATAAGGTTCGCGATGCACTAAAAGCGATCAATAGCGAGATTTCGCACTTCGCCGACAAGGATTACTTTACGGTCGATGAAATGGGAGGCTCCAGGCAATTATTGGCTGTACAGGAGCTATTCGAGCGCGAGAAACCAACGGAGTTTGCGCACGAACTGAGCTTTTGGTGGGCATCGGCGAGTGTGGAAAATTACAGAACGTATCAGGGAAGCCTATCCAGGGTCACCGAGGCTGCCGTTCGCCGATATCTCGAAACCTACATCGCCGGCAAACCCCGCGCCGTTGTCGTTCTGGTTGCGCCTGAGGCCCATCAGACGTTGCGCCTCACTTCAGACGATATGGTGAAACCATGAAGCGATCGCTGAAGAGTATTGTGGTGTTCTGTCTTTTGGCACTTGCCAGCGCGCACGCCCAACCCGCACCTTCCGTCAGCGAATTCGTGATCAATGGCCTGAAGGTGATCGTGAAACAGCGCCCGGGAACAGAAACCGTGACGGTCGGACTGTTTCTTCGCGGAGGGTCCGTCCAGAAACCAGGAATGGAGGAGCTTCTGCTGAGCGTTGTTACGGAAAGCAGCGCGAAATTTCCTGCACCTGTGTTACAAGCCGAACTGGTCCGCACCGGCAGCTCCATCAGTTCCGCCACGAACTATGACTATTCCGTGCTGACGATGGCATCCACTCGCAGGAATTTTGAACGGACCTGGGACCTTTTCGCCGATATTGCTCTTCACCCGAATCTACTGGCGAAAGACATCGAATTGAAAAAGCAATTGCAGATCGCTTCGGAAACAGACCGGCTCAGTGTTCCGGACGGTCTGCTGGATTCCAATGAGGCTTCCTTCCTTTATGCGGGGCATCCTTATCGTAACCACCTCGCTGGAACGGTGGATACGCTCAGCAAGATTTCTGCAACCGATCTCAAAACGTTGCATAGCCAACTCATGCAGACATCCCAGTTGTTGTTGGTCGTTGTTGGGAATCTGGATGAGAATTCCTTGAAGTCGAAGATCGCTGCTTCTTTCGGCGCATTGCCGAAAGGAAACTACCAGTCCAGCGCTATGCCACTATTAAAGTTCAGCGCACCGACGGCGACGCTAACCACTAAACCGCTTAATGCGGTTTACGTTCAGGGCGTGTTCGCTGGCCCGGATTTCAACTCGCCGGACTATGACGCGCTGCAGATGGCCACGTCGATTCTCGACACTCGCATTCAGGCAGCAAAGTTAAAAAAGGACATATCTTTCCAATCTCAGGCCTTGCTTCGCCGGCAACGCGCCTCCTGCGGAGTGGTGTCGTTCATGTCTGAAAATGGAAACGAGGCGGCGGAACTGGTTCAAGAGCAAATCTCGGTAATGAAGACGGCCCTGGTGCCCGCCGACGTCCTGGAGGGCATCCGATCTGCCTACATCACGAACTACTATGTGGAGAATCAATCCAGCGCGCCCAGGCCGTTATTCTGGCGCGATACGAACTGATGGGTAGCGGCTGGAGAAATTCTGAAAATTTATTGGACCGACTGCGCAAGGTGACTCCGGCAGATGTTCAACGGGTCGCGCGCGAATACATGAGGAGCTTTCAGTTTACGATCGTCGGCGACGGAGGAAAGATCAACACGCAATTGTTACTGGCCGAACGCTGACCGTTCAACGTAAAAGCCAGTTCCCGCCTTCACTCAAAGCTCAAAACTCAGCACTGGCCGATTCAGCCCGCCACACTCTTCCAGTTCTTCGCCAGGTATTCCGCCGTGCGCCACGCAATGGCCTGTAGGGTTAGCGTCGGATTGCGCGCACCGCTTGTCCCCATGACGGAACCGCCCAGAATGCCGAGATTCGGAACCTCGTGGGAAAGTCCGAAGCCATTCACCACGTTGGTTTCTGGATTCAGCCCCATTCGCGTTCCGCCATAGGCGTGCGTGGTAGGCCCCATGGCCGCAGGCACCGGTTGCCGCTGGATTGAGACCGCCCCGGCAGCACGGTACCACTGCTCCATCTTTTCATGCATGAAAAGCGCGATCTTCCTTTCGTTTTCCTTGAACTCTCCTGTGATGCGAATCACCGGTATGCCGAAAGGATCTCTAACATTGGGATCCAGATCGAGGTAGTTGTCCTCGTAAGGGAGCGTTGTCTTCTGAATATAGGCACTGTTCGCGCGGTCGGCGTTCTCCTTCACGAACGCTTTCCAGGATGATCCCCAGGTTGGCTTACCCTGAAACCATCCCGCAACACCGTTGACCGATGCGATAGGGCGTCGCTCCGTGTAGACGTACATGTTGCCGCCGCCGATAAAATCGACCGCGGAATGGTCGAAGTTATCATCGGCCCAGTTGTCGACGGCGACACCCTGGGCAGGTAGCCCATACCAGTTGTTCAATGCGAACGGGAACAGGGCAGATACCGCGGCGTTCTGGTTGTGGCTGAAGTAGTGCTTTCCGACCTGACCCTTGTTGTTCGATAGACCGTTCGGATAGGCGGGCGACCTGGACAAGAGAAGCAGACGAACGTTCTCGTAAACGTATCCCGCAATGAGAACCACATCGGCTGGCTGGAAGTACTCCTGCCCATTTTTGACGTAAGTCACACCGGAAGCGCGGCCTTTAGCGTCGACTTCGATCTTCGTCACCCGTGCTTCGGGAACAACGGCAAAGCGGCCTGTCTTCTCAGCTTTTGGGATCGTAGTAACCGCCGTGGAACTCTTGGCATTGATATGGCAGCCTGCACCCGAGCAATAACCGTGATAGGCACATCCCGCCCGACCGTCATATGAACGGCTCGTGATGCCGGCTGGTCCTGGCGCCGGATGCCATCCAAGGGACTTTGCTGCATCAGCCATGCGTTCGGTGAATCCGGTCGATCGCAATGGCGGCATGGGAAATTCACGCCTCCTAGGACCTTCGAAAATGTTGCCTCGTTCGTCCTTATTGCCATTCAAGTTCCCGGCCTGTCCCGACACCCCGATCGCGTACTCTACTTTGTCGTAGTAGGGCTCGAGCTCGTTGTAGTCGAACGGCCAGTCTTCGATAGTCGATCCCCTGGGTATTCGTGAAGCGCCGTAGCGGCGAATTGTTTCGCTGAGTACTCTGAAATCCCAGGGATTGAGCCGCCAGCTTTGAGCCCAGTAGTGTATGGAGGTTCCCCCGACAGCGTTCATCATCGGATGCGTGCCCTGAACCGCAGTAGCCGATGCGTTTGGCCTGAAGGTCGGCGCCTCACCATCGGTTTTCTGGGGTCCCGGCGGCCAGACGTTGCGAGCGAGCCGCAACTCGTCAGGAGCCATGTCCCGCGTGCTCAGGCGCGGTCCGGCATCAAGGCCAATCACCTCAATACCTGCCTGTGCTAGTGGCAGACACGCGACACCTCCGGCAGCGCCAAGGCCTACTATCACGACGTTGGTCTTTTTCAGTGTGGTCGCCATGGCTCAGACTTCCCCTTTCGAGAACATCGCGTAGTCATACGCCGACTTGCGGCTGGACTCGGGCTTCTTGTCCAGACGTTGAAGGTCTGCGGACACGCTCGTGCGTGCGCCGGGATAGCCAATCAGGTTCCAACCGATAAAGTTCGCATTGCCCCCGTAGAACGGATCGCCAAACGTTCCTTGAATCGTGTGAGTACGAATCAGGTTGAAAAACTGCGCGGACGTCTGCTGGAAAGTTGTCAGCACGGCATCCTGATCTGCAGAGGAAAGACGCGTGAACGGTACGCCCTTTGCCGCCTGAGCACGGGCATTCAAATCCGCAAGGCCCGCGGTGTAGGCGGCGCGAGAAGCCTTCAAGGCGCCCGCGAGCGCCCGATCGATATAACGATCGGCGCGAGCTTCCAAAGCGCCAGGGCCGTTTTCGTCGGCGGGGATGAGCCGCGCGACTACAGCCCGGACTGTCTCCGCCTCGACTGGCGTCAGAGCAACAAATGTTTCTGCCGCTGCCGTCTGCAATCGCGCTCGAGCGGGCGCAGTGAGTGAAATGGCCGCGGTGGAGCCGGCTATTGCTCCCAAAACAGCGCCAAGTCGCGTCAACATTTCTCGTCTTGTGATGGGTGTCATTCAGAATTCCCCTTTGCCCCGAAGTTGCGATGAAGGATAACTTGAAAGTGAGATACAGTCGTGCCACACAACTGCATAGGATGTCCAGTGGTCCGTTACGCCTGTGGACGGTGGTTACGCTGGGACCCATCGCCGTCTCTCTGTGTCGAGCACTCTCAGATGGGAGCACGAGGTGATGACGCTCGATGACAACCTGCGCCAGCGCCGCTTCGTCGGCCTGACCTGTCAACCCCGATCTAGCCAGGATATTCCTGGGGACGAACGATCGGCGCGACCGTGGAACCGTTGCGTCGCGTTTTCACTTTTTCAATCGTTGTCACCGATGGTTGAATCAACTCGACATGAGGAGGATCTGACTGTGCCGGAAGAATCCTACACACCTGCTGCCGCAGGTTTGTTCGGACGAATCAGCGGATACGTCGCCGATGGCTTGCGTTACTGGGAACCCCGGCGTCTGCTATATAACGCGGCGCTGGCGGCTGTTGTGGGTGCGCATGTGGTGACAAAGTGGACGGCTATCCAGCCGCGACTGTCTTTCGACATGTTGTTTGGATTCTTCTTTCTGGCGGTGCTCGCGAACGTATGCTACTGCGTTGTCTATGCCGTAGATCTTTTCGTGCGCTTTTCGGGCCTCCAGGAAGCCTGGGAGCGAGCCAGAGTCGTGGTTCTGCTCGTCGGAACTGCGTTTGCCGCTGTCATTACTCACTTCTTTTCGTCCGTGATTCTCTGGGGGATCTGATCTCACATCGTCACGTTCCGGTCTGAGATCGCGGCGGGTCTTTCAAACCTCGGGACTTACTGCCGGACTTCAAAATCCATCGATTGGGCCGCGATCCTGTACTTCTCGGGTGCCAGCTTGTCGATGACGACGACCTGAAGAACATAGTCACCTGGTGGCATTTGGTTTAGTTGAACGCGGCCGAGACCCACCAGTTGCTGTGAGTTCAGTTGCCCCTGACCGCCTGGCGTCGTGGTTTCACCTTCACGAAACGACTGCCCATCCCGGAAGATGCGCGTCCGGACCTGCAACTGGGGCTTCTTGCTCTTATCGACCCGCGCATTGAAGATTTTGTAGCCGTACACGATGGATGCCCCCGAGTTGAAAATACGTACTGCGGGTGAGACGTTGGGGTCCTTGCCGGTGAACAGTCCCTCTTCCACCTTTTCAGTTGCTCGCTGATTCTGGTCTGCACCCAACACCAGCCCCGATAGTGCCAGCCTGCCCTTCTTCACATCAGGAATCTCGACAAACTGCGTGGCACTGCCCAGCCTTTGGCTGCCACTGTCGCGAAGCACGACACGCATTTGATATCCGCCGGGCTTTTTCACCGGAACGTGAATTGAGTAGACAATACCCGTCTTCAACACGTTGGCATAGTTCTCTGCCGTCACGCGGAACTTCCATGTCTTATCCGCGCCGTCAATCTGGTTGCCCTCTGTATCGAACGTGACTGCGGCAATGTCTATTTGAGCGGTGCTCGACCCATCGGATTCTTTCGTGAACGTCAGATCGTGCACATCGAAGTAGAGAAGAGCATCGATCGATGCTCCCTGTTTTTCGTCGTAGGAAAATAGAGGCGTCAAGCGAATTGACACATCTCCGGTCGCAAACGGCGCGGACAGCGCTCGCTTTATTTGATCAATCGGAGTTCGCGGGATCGGTATCGCGCGATCAGGAGTGCCGAAGAAGCCCGTGCGTGACCGCACGGTGAGGCCGGGCCGCTTGACTCTCACCGTGATGGAATGAAATTTCGCGACAGGTGATTGGAACGTCGAACCCTCCGGTTGATAACCCAACAAGTAGTATCCGTTTCCATCGTCAACAGCGCGACGCAGGGAATCGGAGATGTTGTTGCCAACACGAACGAAGAGGCCTCCCGTTTTCTGGGCCATCGTCTCCAGGCCCTCCTGCGAATAGAACAATTCGGTAGTGCGCTGTCCCGCGACCTGCGAAAGCTGCTGCGAGGTCAGACCGTTTCCGTTATCTTCCGCCGTGAGTGTGGTGTTGATGACCCCGCGTGGATCGATGCCGTAGATGACGACTGAGGAACGATTGGCGGCGTCGGTGACCCTTCTCAAGTATTCCTCAGCTTCTTGATTACGCCCCTCCGGCGACGTGAGCTGTAGACTTTCGCTAAAAAGAATCAAACTCTTACGACCCGGGACATCGATTAGTCCCTGAACGACGTATTGAATGGATGTCAGGCTCCCGAGGCGGTACCTCTGCACGAGTTCCTGATCGAAAGTCGTCGTATCGACGGAACCGGGAGGCGTTGCTCCGTTGAGGGGAGCGAAGCTTGTAGATCCGACCCTTGCCACTTGAAAGCGAATCAGGTCAATGGCCGCGTGCAGGGCCCGCTTGTCTGTAGTGAACTGCTGCATGGAGCCCATGCCAGCGCTCGTGCGGATCACCGCAACCAGATCTCCAGGCTGCATTTCGCTGTCTACCCATTTGGCCAGAGACTCCTTGACATGAACGATGCTGTCAAACGCCAGGCCGAGATCGTCGACGACAAATGCAGTAGCACGCCGAATATTCTCTGGTCGTAGCCCTCTTGTTGGCGTTGGGGGGATCGGTAGAGCGCCTCGCCGCTGTGGCGATGGCGACCGCGTGCTCGTGGCGGAGGTTGGTTTTCGGAGGTCGACAAACTCGAAGCTCGTGATAGCCCTGGGCTTCCCGTCCTGAAGCAGTTCAAAGTCGTCGGCCCTGAGGTCGGTGACCGGCCTTCCGGCGGCATCGGTGACGACGGCATCGACCTGTACCAGGTTGACGTTGATTCGGATGACCGGTGTGTCGGGAGAAACCTGGGGAGCTGGCAGACCTCCCACGAGTTGTGTGGCGAGAAAACCCGGCAAAACCATCGCTGTCGCAACTGCAATTTTTCGCAATCGTGTCATCGCCATTTTAAACCGTTATTTGGCCTAACTACACGGAGTGCATTCCAGCGTCAATCAAACTCGACAGAGGTCATATCTTCATTGGACTCGGGCCAACGCAGTTCGATACGCTTTTCCCGCGATTTCCTGGGGTCGATAATTTCGGGCGGGGGTGGCGAGGCCGTCCGCAATAGTCTCGAGAAGGTGTCGGATTCGCTTTCCAGCGCGCGGGAACTGATGCGCGTAATCACGTGCACGAAGCCGAGGCAAGGGGGGCAACGTCTACGCCGGTTAGTCCGCGCAGGTTTGCGAGACCATCGTCAGCGACGTGAGGTTGATTTCGGAGTAGGCGCTGTCCCTATAGAGCAAGCCGCGCGCTTCCATCTTGTGTCCGCGATGGGTCTCTGCCTGGTATGCGCGCGAAACGCTGACGAGGTCGAACTTTCCTGAAGCAAGCGGAGAAGCTTCAGCAGCTTTGACTGACGTCGCAGTCGTCGAGTCCTCTTTGACAGCCACGGGGTCCGTGGTGCGCGTCAGCAGCCATCGGCCGTTCGCTGCTGGTTCGAGACAACCGACGATTTGCACCAAAGCAAAGTTCGGCACAGCGTTCGCCGCGTCTTTGCGAGCGATCTGCACGCTGTCCAGCGCGGCTGTGTCCACAGGAAGTTCCGATGAGCCTGAAGGAAAGCCGTTGATCTCGAAAAGATACGCCACGATGTCGGCCTTCGAATTGAGCGAAACCTGCTCCGCATTGAGCGGCGGCATGGTGTCGCGAATCTTGGCGAAAAGCTTGCTTACGCTGCCGTTCTCCCACGCCGTGATGAAACGGTCGCCCTTAAGCGACGGTCCACGGCCGCCCTCCAGTTCGGCTCCATGACATCCATTGCAGCCGTTCTGTGAGAGCGCTGCCTTTCCACGAGCGGCCTGGGCCGATGTAAACACGCCATCCCAGATGCCTTTGGGAGACATCCGGATATCGGAAAGGCGGCTGACGGTTTTCGTGAGCTCGCCCGGGCCCGAAGGGAAACCGTTCTGCTGCAGGATGTAGGAAAGAATGTCGATCTTGACGTCTTCGTTCAACGTGCCGGGGCCACCCTCCGGCATCGTGTCGCGGATTTTGATGAAGAGGTCCGCGACCGTTCCCTTTTCCCAGTGCTGCAGGAATGCTGCGCCTTTTATGGCCGGTCCGCGCTCGGAACCGATCAAGGCCAGGTTGTGACAGCGCGAACAGGTTTGATCGAATTCCGCTTTTCCACGTGCGGCCTGGGTTGTGGTGTAGACGCCGTCCCAGATTTTTGGCGTTTCGGCCGCGGGTCGTTGTTGAGCGGAAGTGGCTACTGTGACTACGAAGAAGCAGAACAGCGCGAGCCTGAGGGTCCTACTTCCCATTTTTCGCTAACAACTCGCGAAGCAGTGTCGCAGTTTCCTCATTGCCCCCGCCTCCACCGGGCCCTCCACGAGCGCCGCGTGCCCCGCCTCCACCGCCTCGTGCTCCGCGGCCGCCTCCACCGCCGGAGCCAGACGCGATGTCCAAAGGTGTCCGCCCTTGTTTGTCTTTCTTGTCGAGGCGGGCTCCCTTTTCGGCAATGTACTGAAGGATGGCGTTGCCGCCCCGTCCCGCAGCGTTGTGCGCGAGCGTCTGGCCGTTCGCGTTGAAGGCATTCACATCGACGCCGTGCTCAACCATCAGTTTGATCACGTCCAGGTTGTTGGCCATCATCGCGGCATTCGTCTTGTCCACGAGAGTCAGCGTGGGGTCTGCGCCACCTTCGAGCAGAGCGCGGATGATAGGGAGGTCGTTGCCTTTCGTTGCGCGCATCAACGGAGTCGCGCCTTCGCCGAGGGAAGTATCGCCGAGCAGATTGTTGTGACGGCCGATAATGGGCTTCCTCAATTGAAGATTCGGATTCGCGCCGCGTTTCAAAAGAACGTCGATCATCCCGCCGGCATCGATCTCCGCGGTCAGCTTGGGATTGGGCCGAGTCATCATTCCCGCCGGCGCGCGCATATCGACGGCGGCATACAGCGCGGTCATACCGGAGCTGTCTCCGACGTTAGGATCAGCGCCTTTATAGAGGAGCATCGTTGCCAGGTCGTAATGGACGTTAAGGATGGCGAGCTGTAGAGCTGTCGTCCCATCCCCGTCCTGGGCGTTCATATCCGCCTTAAGATCGGCGAGCATCGCGGCGGCATCTGACGCATTCTGTCTGGCAGCGAACATAAGGGCCGTCCATCCGCCTCGAGGCAGCTGGAAGACGGCCATCCCGTTGGTCTGGTATTTGTACTCCGGGAAGTCCCACACCTTGGACGTCAAGTTCATGTCCGCGCCCGCCTCGACGAGAACCTTGATGGCTGCGGCATTGTTCTCCGCAGCCGCGAACATGAGCGCGGTCTGGTCCTGCCAGTTCTCACGCGCATTGACCTTGGCGCCGCGCGCAATCAGAGCCTTGACGGCGTCGGCCTTGCCGCTTCGTGCGGCAATCATCAGCACGGTCTCGCCGTCGCTGTTCGCAGAGTTCGGGTCGGCACCCGCTGCGAGCAGAGCGTCGATCACAGGGGCGCTGCCATTCGTGGCGGCAAGCGACAGGGGCGTAATGCCGTAGCGGTTTGCCGCTTTCGCATTGGCGCCAGAACGCAGCAGCAACTGCACGCTAGCGAGATCGTCTGCACGAGCAGCCCAGTGCAGCGCGGTCATGCCGTCGGCTTCGGCCGCATTGACGTTGACGCCGGATTGCTTCAACGCGGCGCGGACTGCGTCGGCATCTCCTGCTTTGACCGCTTCGATCAGGCTCAGAGGCGCTGCAGAAGACACTACGGCGGCGAGCAAAAGCGCGAGCAACCAGACCCTTTTCATATCGAAACCGATCCCGTACTCAGCCCGAACTTCTCCATCGGGATGTCGAACTTGTTAGCGAGCGACACCATCAGGTTGGCGATAGGGGTTTCTTTCGCTGCCTGAATGTGGCGGTTGCCGGTCATGCGCCCGCTCGCTCCACCCACGAGCAGGGTGGGGAGGTTCAGACGCGAATGCGTGTCGCTTTCGCTCATGCCGCTGCCATAGAGAATGAGCGTATGGTCGAGCAAGGACCCGTCGCCGTCCGGCGTGGATTTCAGCCGCTCAAGGAAGTTCGCGAACAACGTCGTGTGGTACGTGTTCACCTTCACGAGTCCGGCGATCTTTTCCTGATTGTTACCGTGATGCGACATCGCGTGGTGCGGTTCCATCACGCCGATATTCGGATACACGCGCTGGCTGGCGTCGCGCGACTTCATGTAAGTGACGACGCGTGTGACGTTGGCTTCATAGGCCACAGCCATCAGGTCGTACATCAGGCGGGCGTGATCATCGAACGCTTCGGGAATGCCGACCGGCGCATCCGGCAACGTCACGCTCGTTGCAGTCTGCTTTTCTGCCTTCTGGATGCGGGCTTCGATTTCTCGCAGATTGTCCAGATAATCTCCAAGCCGCGTGCGGTCTTTCGTCCCGAGCTTCTTTTCGAGATCCGTGACATCCTCACGCACCGAATCGAGAATGCTGCGGTTTTCCTGCATCCGTTCCAGACGCTGCGTCTTCGTACCCGGGCGTCCGAACATACGCTCGAAAACGACACGCGGATTGATCTCCATCGGCAAAGGCGTGGTGGCGTTCTTCCATGAGATCGTGTTCATGTACGCGCAGCTATAGGCCGTGTCGCACCCGCCGATCCATCCGGTGAAATCCTCGGTGGCAAGTTCGAGGGACGGGAACGGCGTGTCCTGGCCGACCTTCGCAGCGATGACCTGATCGATCGTGACACCCGCGCGGACGTTCTCGGCAATTGTCCGGAACGGAATCGAACCGCTGAGCCATGCCGCGACGCTGACGGCGTGCCCGTCGAGCGGATTGCAGAGTTCGGAGACCACCGTCATGTAGTTCCGATACTTTTCGAGGGGCTCGAGGATGGTCGTCATCTCGAAGTCGGCGCCGACTGTCTTGGGCGTCCAATAGCCGGGGCGCTCCCCGAGCGGAACGAAAACCACACCGAAACGCGGGACCGGGTTGGCAGCCGTCTGGGCCGTTGCCGTCATCGCGGGAACCATCGCGTCAAGAAATGGCAGGGCGACGGTCGCACCAATGCCGCGAAGAACCATGCGGCGGGAGATGTGTTTTTTGATGTTCATCATGGTTGCATCCTCTAATCTGCTTTCGCGGGGGTGGGCGTGGAGCTCACGTCCACGGATCGCGTCCTGTATTGAAACGGCGTGCTGTTCACAATACCAAGAATCAGCGCTGAAAACCTGTAATTCTGTCTCGCCGAATCCCTCACGATGGAGCGGACCGCCGGCATATCGTAATACGCGGTCCCGCGGCCGAGCGCGAAAGTCATGAGTTTCTCCGTCAGTGTGCCGACGAAGACATCGGGCTGCCGCGTGAGGGCCTTGCGAAGCGCCGCAGCGCCATTGACTTTTGTGCCGTCGAGCAGTTCTCCGGCGGCGTCGATCGGCGTTCCCAGATTCGTCACGCTGGCGCCGTCGCGCGCGCGCCAGGCGCCGATGGCGTCGAAGTTCTCGAGGGACAGGCCGATGGGGTCCATCAGCTTATGGCAGTTCGCGCACGCCGGGTTTGCCCGGTGTTCTTCCATGCGTTCACGCATGCTGAGGATTTTCCCCGCCCGCTGCGGATTCTCGTTCAGCGGCGGCACGTTTGCCGGCGGCGCGGGCGGCGCCGAGCCCAAAAGATTCTCCAGAATCCATTTCCCTCGGACGACAGGCGATGTGCGATCTGTGTGGGACGTCACCATCAGCACAGCGCCTTTGCCGAGCAGGCCCGTTCGTGTGTCGTCGGTCAAGGTCACGCGGCGGAACTGGCTGCCGTAAATGTTCGGAATGCGGTAGTGGCGCGCGAGGCGCTCGTTAAGGAACGTGTAGTCCGCCGTCATCAGGTCCATGACATTCCGGTCTTCCTTTACCACGCTCTCGAAAAACAGCAGCGCCTCCTGCTCGAAAGCCTCGCGCAGATTGTCGTCGAAGTCTGGAAATTCTTCGGAGAGCGGCTGCATGTTCTTCAGGTTTCGTAGATAGAGCCACTGGGAGGCGAAGTTCGTGGCAAGGGCTTCCGCCTTTTTGTCGGTCAGCATGCGCCGAACCTGCCGTTCCAGGCCGGCGGGAGTGCGCAGCAGACCCTTTGATGCCGCCTGAAGGAGTTCCTCGTCAGGGATCGTGCTCCATATAAAGAAGGACAGGCGGGAAGCCAGCTCCAGATCTCCGATGCGATAAATACCGCCCTTTGCCGGCGCGGCTGTCGGCTCCGACTCGACGTGAAAGACAAACTTCGGACTTGCCAGGATGCGTTGCAGCGCCATCTGGATGCCCTTCTCGAAGCTGCCGGTCTGGCGACCGCGCCGATAGAATTCCATCACGCGTTGTGTGTCGCTCTGGGTGACGTCTCCGCGATAAGCACGACGCGCGAGAGACGTCAGGATCCTCCGCGCACACGGCTCTTCGTCCGCAGCGGATGCCGGACGGCACGTGAAAATCTGTTTTCGGCTGGGCGTGTCGCCAGGCCCTTTCGAGTTGTGAGGTCCGGTCACCATGAAGATCTCGAAATGAGGATGGCCTGAAGTATCGCGCGTATCCGTCGAGCTGCGAATGAACGGTTGCAGGCGCGTGGGATTCGCCGCGGCGCTGCGTTCGATAAACGCGGCCGTGATGACATGCGGTCCCGCGGTGATCGGCACGCGGATGTGGCCCCGCTCGTCGATCTCATCTCCGAGCTTCGTCATATTGACGAGGTTGGCTTTGAAGTCGGCCTCGCCGCCCATCTTGAAAGTGTGGACGCGGCGTCCATCGACGGCGTATTCGATCTCGTGCTCGTACTCGAGCCCGCGTGTCACTCCGAGATTCGTCCGGAACATCCGCACGGTAAGGTCGTAGTCGCCGTCGAGAGGAAGGGTTACGGCCGCGCGAATGCCGCCGACGGTGCCGATCGGCATGCCTTCGAGATGAATGTCCTGCGACGCGTCCTGACGGATGCGGAAGGTTTCACTGCTCGGACCGATGTCGGGATCGCCCACCGCCAGCGCTGCGACTTTACCGGCGGCATCCATGTAACGCTCAAGAAGCACCGGAGAGACGCCCAGGACGTCGCCAATGTTGTCGAAGCCGTAAGCCGCGTCGTCGGGTGGCAGCAGCACGGCCGGATCGACTTCCAGTGAAAGCAGATCGCGAATGACTGCGGCGTATTGCGTCCGGTTTAGCCGCGGGAGATAAGGACGCCCTGCCTTCGGGTTGGCCACCGCCGCACGATCCAGTTCGCCGGTAAGCCACGAAACCAGTTGTCCGCGGGCGGAATCGTCCGGCCGCGGGGCGCCCTGCGGCGGCATCATCCCCGAACGGACTTTGCGGACGACCTTTTCCCAAATCTCGGCGTCCTGCCCGATGTGAAGGGTGTCCAGCCTATCGAGGGCCAAACCTGCAGTCTTGGCGGTCTGGTTGTGGCAGGCGAAACAGTACTGGCTCAGCACCGCCTGCTGGCTCGCGTCGCGCGTCTGCGCGCGCGTCGTACTCGACGCCGCCACTGCGATCAGCACCAGGCTTGCTATGAGGATCGGGATACGCCCCTTCATGTCAGTTCCTCGGTAGAGTGGTGCGAGTATATCTCGACTTGGGGCATTTGTGGGTAACCCGCTGGACTGGTTCTGGGGAGGCTGCAGCGGGCGGTAAAGCAAGACATGGAATACAGACCGATAACAAATGCACCGTTTCAGAAATACAGACGCAGTGCTAACGTTCGTCCACCGTGTCGCGACTATGTCCCCTAGGCCGAAAAATCGACTGAAAGCGCCGACTGCGAAATCTCCTGAAAGGCGAGCGCCCCTACGTCTTGCAGATTCGCGGATACTGCATTTCGTTCTACTTTCTGTGTTCTGCCTGGTCCTCTATGGCAACACGCTGTCGGGTGAGTTCGTCTGGGATGACACCGTACAGATCGTTCGCAACCAGGACATTCGATCTCTCGACACCGTTTCCAAAATGTTCAGTTCGCCGCTGTGGTCCTTCGCACAGAAAGCGGACTCGCAGAGCAACCGATACTATCGTCCAGTTCAAACCTTGTTGTTCGCTGTCGTGTATCAAATCGGCGGGCATCTTCCCTTCGGATATCACGTCGTGAACGTACTTCTCCACGTTGGATCGACACTCATGGTTTATTTGCTCTGTGTCGAGTTGGGATGGTCTAAATCAGGAGCCCTCCTGGCTGGCGCTTTATTCGCCGCTCATCCCGTACATATTTCCGCAGTGGCATGGATCTCCGGACTGGGCGAAGTTGCGTGCGGGTTGTTCTACTTCGCGGCGTTATGGATGTTGTTGGTCTACCTCCGGACGCGTCGCGCCTGGGCTGCGGCAGCATCCATGTTGTGCCTGTTCATTGCGTTACTCGCGAAGGAAATGGCAGTCACGTTCCCACTCGTCGCCCTTCTGCTTTTCCTGATGCATCGCGCCAACACAAAACTCAATCTGAGAGAGGTCGCCGCTGCAACTGTTCCATACGTCGCCGTCCTGATCGTGTACGGCGTTATTCGAATTACTGTGGTCGGTGGATCACAGCCTGCAACTTTCCTGGAGCATGCTTCGGTTCTGGACTGGTTGACGCTGATTCCGTGGCTACTGGGAAGATACGTACGGTACGCAGTCGTTCCTTATCCTCTTGTCGGTCTTCACCTGACGCCGCTCTACCTGAAAGATAGGCTCCTCTCGTCCGGCATGTATGTTCTGCTGATCACGTCGGTTGTGTTGCTGCTTTTTCTGGGGCGCCGGGTCGTACGCCGGGGTTCGTTGTGGTTTGCCATGTTCGCGGTGATGCTTGTGCCGGCCTTCTACGTAAAGGCAATCACCGGTGGCGCTATTTTTGCGGAGCGGTATCTTTATATTCCTACGTTTCCAGCGGTCGCCATCCTGAGTCTGTTGCTTTTGCGGCTGCCGTCGCGTGCGGCTCTCGTGACTGCGCTGGCATTGATTGGAATTTTCTCGGTTGAGACCGTCATCCGAAATCGCGATTGGCAAAGCGACAGCGTGTTTTATTCCCGCGCCGTCGCTATCTATCCTGAGAATTCTCTGGGTTGGATCGGGTTGGGAACAGCCAACGTCAACGCGGGAAAGTTATCAGAGGCCCAGCACGATTTCGAGATGGCGGAGCGTTATATGGCGGATGACCGGTTTGTAAAGCTTCCGGATTACGAGTATCGCGTCTACCTCGGTCTGGGCACTGTCGCCGCACAGCAGGGAGAGTCAGAGCAGGCGAAAGCTCACCTGCGTCGCGCTCTGGAAGTCAAGCCCGCCGGGAGTGAGGCGTACTCGATCCTTGCAGGCGTTTTGTCGAATCTCGACAGGGACCCGGAGGGCGCAATTCCCTTCCTCGAAAGAGCGATCGCACTCGATCCCGTGGACGACCAGGCGAGAGACTCTATGGGGGTCGCGCTGTACAACCTCCGGCGGTATGACGAGGCGGTGCCTTATTTCAGGGAGGCGCTGCGTATCAACCCGCAATCGGACGTTGCTCAACAACACCTGCGGACTGTCCTGCGGCGCCTCGAGCAATAGCTCTCGCGGCTTCGCATGCGGGTCCATTGACGAATTTCCGCAGCTTACTTCTTGACCTCGAAATCGATCGCCTGGGCCGCCATCCGATATTTGTCGTATCGGTTGTTGTCGGCGACGACGATCTGGAGGGTATAGCGCCCGGGAGCAATCTGGGACAACTGGATGCCACCCGAAAAGGGGAGACGCTTGGGGTCAGAAGGAGGTTTTGCAGCCGACAGCTGCTCCTGTGGTCCCTCATAGACCTCCTTGCCGTCACGGAATAAACGGACCTGGGCTTCCAGTTGCGGCTTCTTCTCGCCGTCAACGCGCGCATTCAGAACTTCGTAGGCGAACGCGAGCCCGGTTCCCGATTTGAATACTCGATTGGCGGGTGTTGCGAAAGATTCTGCCTTCTCCGGCAGAGTGACGACAGGGCCGGCTTCCTTTGGCGGCTGCTCCACCACGACAATCCCGGAAATTGCCAGCCTGCCGTTCTTCAAATTGGGAATGTCAATGAACTGCATCGCGCTTCCGAGTTTCTTGGATTTCGAATCCCGCACGGCAACTCGAAGCTGATATCCACCAGGTTTTTTTACTGGCAGAAAGCCTGTGTACAGGATGCCGTCTCGCTGGGCTTCCTCGAACTTGTCCTTCGGTATTCGAATCCTCGAAGTGACTCCTGCAGTGTCCACCTGCTGGCCATCGGCATCGAACGTCACCTGGGCAATGTCTACTTCAGCGGCCTGGATGCCTTCGGCTTCTTCGGTGAATGTCAGGTTACGCGAGTCGAGGTGTAGCAGAACTTTTATGGAACCAGCCGATGTTGGATCAGGGAAGAACAAACCCGTCAGGCGTACACCGATGTCTCCGGTCGAGAACGGAGAGACAAGAGCGCGGGCGAGTTGAACGCGTTGCGCTTCATCGGGTGGAAGGGCCGGGTTGTCCGGGCGGCCATAGAAGCCGTTACGGGACCGCACCGACAAGCCGGAACGGTTCACGCGCACGCTGATCTTGTGGAATGCGGCTTTGCCTGTGCCCTGATCGAAGGTTGAGAGCTCCGGTGTATACGAGATGAGATAGTAGCCGTCGCCGTCGTCGACGGCCCTGCGCAGCGCACCTACCAGGTCATTGCTGTCATTAACGAAGAGCCCGCCCGTTCTTGCCGTGAGTTCCCACATCCCGTCGCGCGACTCTATGAGTTGTGTGTTGCGGTTCGCCGCGGCTTCTCGAATTCCTATTTCGTCGAGGCCAGTCAATCTGTCTTCGGCAGTCAGTCCGTCGTAAAAGGCGCCCCGAGGATCAACGGCGTAGATCACCACAGAAGATCGATTTGCCTCGTCTGTGAGTTTTCGTAGCCTTTCCTCGCCGGTCGAGCTTCTCTGGGTTTCAGGAGTAACGAGACCCGGACCTTCCTTAAAGGTGAAGCGCATGCTTTCGCTGAACAGAACGACGCTCTTTCTGCCCGGCAGGTCGCGGAGCCCGCGCACTACGTACTGAATCGCACCGAGGCTTCCCACCAGATAGGCATGTTCCACTTCATCTTCGAAGACGCTGGTGTCGAGCACCCCGTCCGTCGGTTGCTGACCTTGAATAGGAGCAAAACTGGAGCCTCCCACTCTCCCAGTGTGCGGTTGAACAAGCTCGATGGCCGAATGGAGCATCGCCCTATCCATGGTGAATCGCTGCAAAGAGCCCATGCCCGCGCTCGTTCGGACGACTGCCACAAGATCGCCCTGCTGCATCTCGCTGTCGACCCATTTATGCAGGGACTCGCGAATGCGACGGATGTTTTCAAAGGAGAGGCCCAAGTCGTCAACGACGAGTGCAATCGTCCGGCGGATTTCCTCGGCCCTCAATCCGCCTGTGCTCGGCGGAGGCGGAACAGCTGAACTCTTGGGCTTTGTTATCACTTGAGGTACAGGTGGACCCGACGCCTGATCCCTCACCCTGACGAACTCGACGTTCTTGATCATCTGGCGCACACCATCCTGAAAAACCTCAAAGTCTTCAGTCCGAAGATCCGTCACCGGGCGGCCTTTGGAGTCCGTGACTACAGCGTCAACCTGGACGAGATTGACATCGATGCGAATGACTGCGGTCGATGGCGTTTGTGGCTCTGTTGCCTGTTGCTCGGGCGTCTGCGGGCGAGGTGCTTGTGACGTAGGTGCCTGTGGCAAAGCTGGAGGAGGCGTCTGTAGCGCAGACAGCCGCAACGAGAGAAAGCAGGACAAGGAAAGTAACGCCAGAACGATGCGACGAGTGTTTTTCATGGGCCGCAGCGAAGATACTGCCAGACCAGTTCGCCCGTCAATGCAAGCGGCGGGTTGGACCAGGTATTGACAACGTTTTGTCAGGCGCTACTTCCGTGATATCAGCGAAGCGGATCGCTCAGTTACAGGCTTGGTATCCACGTTGTGATACGCCTCATCGCGCCCGTACGGGATACGGGAATTGTCGGAAGAATTCCAACGCCATGGTGGCGTGCTCCGCCCTGCTTCAGCACCTTCATTCCGTTCTTTGTTCCCTATACACAGTTTTACCCATAGCGGAATTCTTCGAACAATGGGTACTCCGCCCGATGCAGAGAATCTCCACGCGACCTACTCTCCGGACTGTTGGTTGAGCTGAGGCTTGACCTCACTTTCAAAGGAGGTAGACGCAATGAAAAACAGTCACAACTCGGAAAGAATTCAGACAATCGTGATCGGAGGCGGCCAGGCGGGGCTTGCGGTTGGATATTACCTCGCAAAGCGCGGCCTGCACTTTCAGATCCTGGATGCGAGCTTGCGGATCGGGGATGCCTGGCGGAATCGTTGGGACTCTCTTCGCCTGTTCACTCCAGCCCGATATGCAAGCCTTCCCGGGCTGCGCTTTCCCGGCGGGGGCAGCAGCTTTCCCACCAAGGACCAGGTGGCCGACTATCTTGAGGACTACGCTCAAAGATTCCATCTGCCTGTGCGAACGGGTGTGCGGGTGGAGCGCCTCTGGAAGGAAGGCGATCGATTTGTGATTGCGGCGGGAGAACAACGCTTTGAGGCCGACAATGTCGTCGTTGCAATGGCGAACTACCAGACACCGCGCGTTCCCACGTTCGCCCGCGATCTCAAGCCGGAAATTCTTCAGATGCACTCGCATCACTACCGCAACCCATCACAACTGCAGGATGGAGGAGTGTTAGTCGTCGGAGTCGGAAACTCAGGCGCCGATATCAGCCTCGAAGTGGCGCAATCCCATCCCACCTGGCTTGCGGGAAAGGAATCCGGACAAATCCCGTGGCGCATCGATACTTTCTTTGCGACCTTCTTTCTGGTGCGCCTGATGCGGTTTCTGGGTCACCACATCCTTACGGTAAAGACACCGATAGGCCGCAAGCTGCGTCCCCGCATGATTTCGAACGCTGCTCCGCTCGGGCGAGTTAGAACGCAGGATCTCATCGATGCCCGAGTGCAGCGTGTTCCCAGAGTTGTGGGCGTACGCAATGGCCTCCCGCTGGTGTCGGACGGAGGCACACTGGATGTGAAGAATGTGATCTGGTGCACGGGCTACCGGCATGACTTTCCCTGGATCGACCTGCCGGTGTTCGACGACGGCGAGCCCAGGCACGCCGCCGGGATCGTCGCGGAAGCCCCCGGCTTGTATTTTGTCGGCTTGCACTTTCTGTATTCCTTGACCTCAGCCACATTATTTGGGATCGGGCGCGACGCTAAGCGGATCGTCAAGGCACTCGCGCTGCGAACTCCGCTGCAGAGTGTTGTGGATGATCGAGCGCTCGTCGTTAACGCTCAAGAGCTGGTAGAGTCGAATTACAAGGGCTGATTCGAGGCATTGAGTCAGACCAGGTTGTGGTTGTAGGCGTAGGCTGTGGCCGCGGTCCGCGAAGAGAGATCCAGCTTGGTGAAGATATTGCTGACGTGGCGGGCAACCGTCTTCTCGCTGATCCTGAGTTTGCCGGCGATTGCCCTGTTGGACAAGCCGGAGGCAACGAGTTTGAGAACCTGCACCTCTCTCTCGCTGAGCAATCCCGATCTTTTGTGCGCGTCCTTGCGCAAGAGAGCGTCGACGCGAGACAAGTCGGCTGCAGCGCCAAGCGCTTCAAACGCCTGGTGCGCTGCATTCAATTCCAGAAGTGCATTCTCGTCATCTCCGAGTGCCCTGTAGGCAAGAGCCATCGAAAGTCGAACCTTTGAGGCCTCGTACGGCGCCTGAAGTTCACACCAGAAGTTCCACGACTCTCTGAATTCGGTAAGAGCACCTCTGGGATCCTGTTCAGCGACAAGCACGGCGCCGACGGCCCGAGACGCCAGGGCTCGCAGGAATGGGATATTTTGACGGGCGGCGATTTCCTTCAATTCATCTGCAGCAGTTCGTGCAGTAGCCGCGTCGTTGACGGCAAGAGCGATCTCAACATAAGCGTCCAGAACTTTGGCTCGCGGGCCCGGTTCCTGGACTTCCTCCTTAATTCGGTCAATAGAAGCCTTCGCCCTATTGGCCTGGCCTTGAGCCAGATGCAGCAGGGCTGGCCCTGGCCCAGGACTTCGCTGCCATTGGCTCGCCTGGAGATAAGCTTCTTCAGACTCAGGGAAACTGCCGCGAAGGCGTTGTACTTCACCCAACTGGTAGAAAGCTGCGCCGAGCGCGGGTTTCGGTGCAGGACGAGAAAGCCAGTCGCATGCTTGCCGCGCCCAATCGAGGGCGTCTGCCCATGCGCCGTGCAGTAACAGGAGTTCGGCACGACGGACTAAACATTGACCACGATAGGGAACCAGGTCCGGTTGCGAGGCGCACCACTTCTCCAACTCCAGAGTCCATTCCTGGGCCCGCTTCAAATCGAAGATCTCACCGCAGGCCTCGAGCACGCTGCAATAAACTCCGCCGGCATTCAGAGGGGAGATCTCGCCCGCAGTCACCGCAACCATGGCCTCATCCAACAATGCCACGCCTCGCGCAACTTCGCCTGTCCGAATCAAGACACGACCCTGGCCCTGAAGCCCGAGTGTTACCAGATCTCTGTCCCGAAAACGCTCGCCGACCCCCGCGGCCTCAGCGAACATCGAATGCGCCGTGCGGACATCGCCTGAATGAAATGCACGATAGCCCTCAGGCAGCAACAGGTATCCCTTTTCCACACAGTCGCGGTCTGATTCAACCAGGCGACTCGCCCGTGAAAGCCATCCCCCGGCTTTGGCGGTCTCGCCGTTGAGCAGTGCTGTGAAACCCAGCCAGAATGCGCAACGAGCGGCAGGCTCCGCATCTCCACAACTCAGGAAGGCCTGGTGCGCGCGAGCAAGCAAATCCGCACCTTCCGCATCCTTGCCAATCAGTAGCGCAGCCTGTGCGAGTTGGAGCAGATCCTCGGGTCCTAGCGGCGCCTCGCGGTCAGCCGCAGATAGCTGCGAAAAGGCGTTTGTCCAGGCGTGACTTTGAAAAGACACCCGGCCTCGCTCGAGCGACTCTGATGCGTTTCGTAAACTCCTGACGGTGGGCCGACGATTCATCTACGCGAAACATCTTACGACTAATTTAGCCCGCCGATGGCGTTCAGGAAGGCACCAACTCGATGAACGGATCTGACTTTTGACCTAAAAATAAGCTGTCGGTACTCCGTGTCCCTGTCGGACAAGCAGGGCGCCGCCCTGCAAATCTTCTTGACCGACGCCACGGCAGGAAATAGCGTCTCGGCAGCATAAGGAGAACTTCGATGACGATGCGCTACTCGATCCGTACGCTGGTTGTTACCTTCTTACTTGCTTCGCTTACTCTGATGGGTCAGCAACAGCAACCCGCCGCCCGAGGGGGGCAGGCCGGCGGTGCTCGAGGTCAGGGCGCCAATGGAGGACGAGGCGCGACACCCCCGGGGATCACCTGGCCGTCGCCCCCGCTTCCAGCCGGCCCAATCATTCTGGAAACCGGCATCCAGCGCAACGTCAAGCTGTTCATAACCAAGGGGCTCAACCAGCCTTTCAGCATGGCGTTCCTGCCGGATGGGGCCATTCTTATTACAGAGCGCCCAGGTCGTCTGCGAATCTTCCGAAATGGCGTGCTCGAACCGACCCCCGTAGCCGGTGTTCCCGAAGTCCGAGCGCAGGGTTTGGCGGGCTTGATGGACGTCGCTCTCCATCCTCGCTTCGCCGACAATAAGTTCGTTTATCTCACCTACCACAAACCGCCGAATGGCGTAATCACGCTGGCGCGCGGCCGGTGGGACGGACATGCGCTGGTGGAGGTGCGCGACATTTTTACCGCCATCGCAACTGGAAACGCGTCGCGAATCGCCTTCGGCAAAGACGGCATGATCCATATGAGCGTCGGTCATGGCGACAACAATCCAGAGCAGGCTCAGGACCCTAACACTTTAAACGGCAAAACGCTGCGTTTGCGCGACGACGGAACCATTCCACCAGACAATCCTTTTGTCGGGCGCGCCGGATACCTGCCCGAGATCTTTACACTCGGTCATCGGAACCCTCTGGGCATGGCTTTGAATCCTGTCACGGGTGACATCTGGGAATGCGAAGACGGTCCGAATGGAGGCGACGAGTGCAACGTCCTGCAAGCGGGCAAGAATTACGGTTGGCCGGTCGTGAGTTACGGCCGGTTCTATCCTGGTCCTCGCGTCACGGAGCGGCCCTGGCAGGAGGGCATGGAACAACCTGCCGTCTTCTGGGTGCCCGCGATCGCTATTTCAGGCATCACTTTCTACACCGGCGACAAGTTTCCGAATTGGAAGAACCACGCCTTCGTCGGCGGAATGCGAACCGGAGAGGTCCCCCGTTCTGGACATCTCGAGCGAATCGACTTTAACGACAAGTGGGAAGAACTCCATCGCGAAGGCATGCTTCGTGAGCTTCAAAACCGCATTCGTGACGTCCGCCAAGGCCCGGACGGCTTCCTCTACCTGCTGACTGCCGAGAACGACGGCGCGCTGATCCGCATGGAACCGACAACCGATCCCGCCTCCGTTCGGGAGTTCCGGTGATATAGGATCGGAGCCTGGCTCCGATTTACGCGCGGCGGATCGATGCCAGCGCGAGACGTTCCGGCCCGTAGGGATCATTTACGACCTTGCAGGTGTTATCGAAGATCATCGTGGCTCGCGTCTTTGAGTCGAATGTCGGCCAGTTTGGCAATCCCTTATGGTTGGGATTCCCGGATCGCGCGAACGAAGCCCATGCTGTGCTCATGCGGTCCTGAAGTGCGTAGCGATTCTGGCCTGTGCCGGTCATCGACTTCGCCTCGTCCACGTTGGCGAGCACAAACGGAATCTCGATCGTGTGAAACGATTTCAGCTTTCCCTCCCGAACCGGTGATTGCCAGGTGAAGTAATAGAGATACACCGGCGCTTTTTGAACGGCTTTCCGCTCCGCTTCGGTAATCACCCGACCACGGAAATTGTCCGAGGCCAGGATCAGGCTGTAGTCGAGATTGGTCAGACCGGGGCGTCCTTTCTTGTACACGCCCACAAGACTCTCAACATCGGCATCGCTGACGGCACGCGTAGTGGTCTTGAAAGACGCGCGAAGCGCGGCATCGTCGAGTGGATCGTACTTCGTGGTGGGAAAGAAAGTGATCTCGTATTCGGTTGTGCCCATCAGCACCGGGATATCCGCGGAGAGCGCAGGCGCTGACGGATCAAACGGCCCGCCAGGTAAGGTCTGCCCATCCACGACAGGCCCGAAAGTCAGGCCCTGAGTGTTGAGCGTGGCTTGAATCAAGGAATCCATCGGAACGTTCTGCAGTTCTTGAACGGTCTTTGCGCCGACTTGCGACATCAGCGTTTCTGCGGTGCGCGTTGCATCGGCTTTCGCAATGCCGGCAAGATTCGCGCCGCTCTGGACGATCGCTCGATGGAAGAGTCCTTTCGCGGTCGGCATCGCCATCAGCGTGCTGACCTTTCCCGCTCCGCCAGACTGCCCCATGATCGTGACGTTATTCGGATCTCCACCGAAACTCGCGATGTTGTCGCGGACCCACTCCAGCGCCGTAACAACATCAAGGATTCCTGCGTTAGACGCGTTCGCAAATTGCGATCCCCCGATCTCTGCCAGATAGAGAAACCCGAAGGAGTTTAGACGGTGATTGACGCTGAGCATTACGAGGTCATGTTGCCGCGCCATGTTTGCGCCGTTGTAGATTGTGTAGCTGCCGCTCCCGCTGGTGAATCCACCGCCGTGCAGCCAGACCATGACCGGACGTTTCGCGTTCCTATCGAGACTGGTCGTCCAGACATTCAGCCGCAGGCAGTCTTCGCTGATTCCGGTTTTAGGGATCGTTGCCGAAACTTCGGGAATTTCCGTGTGCGGACCCTGCGGCGCTTCGGGGCCCCACTCCATGGTGTCCAACACACTGCTCCAGGCCTTCGGCTTTGAGGCAGGCATGAACCGGCTCGCACCGGATGTCGGTCCGCCGTAAGGAATGCCTTGAAAGGCATTGACCTTGTTGATCACACGGCCGCGAATTTTTCCGTACGTCGTCTCGACGACCGGCGTGTTGCTCTGGGCGAAGGCGGCAGTACCAAGCCCCGCGACCACACCCGCTGCAACAGCGCTTTGTCCAAGAAATCTGCGACGATTCATTTCCGTCCTCCCAGATGCTTAAAGAGTGGCGATAGCCTATCATCTTGCTGGATTTGGGCCCAGACTACTGGACCCCCGAACTCTGTTAAGCTTCGGAGCCGATGAACAAGAGAATCGTCGTTGTGCTGGCTTCTCTATTTCTGCTTCCTCAGTTGCTCAGCGCCCAGACGCCTTCCGCCAATCCGCATGACGCTCAACCCGAGCGTCCGACGGTTGCTACACACGCAGGCACCGTGGCTCCAGGATGGTTGGAAGTCGAAAGCGGAATAGAAGTGGATCGGTTTTCCGATCATTCGCATGGGGTGAGCTTTCCGACGGTGTCAAAGTTTGGAGTCGCGCCACGAGTCCAACTCAGCGTGCAAACACCCGTTCTGAATCCTCCGAGCGAAGACACAACGGGCTTCGGCGATTTGACCATCGGGATGAAATGGCGAATCGTTGACGGAGCTCCCGTCGTGGGGGACTTCGCAATTCTTCCCTCAATAAAAACTCCGACGGGATCAGAGACATCCGGCACGGGGACCGGCACAACGGACTTCAGCTTACTTCTGATTTCCAGCCATCAGTTCGGCCCTGTCGATATGGATATCAACGGGGGATACACGCGTCGCAGTGGCGATGGTTCAACCGCCCCGCGCAACGCGGAGGTCTGGACGGCGGCTTTTGGGTGGGCAGTGCACGGACGTTTCGGATGGGATGCGGAAATCTATGGGTATCCCGGCACCGCAGGGCCGGCGGGTTCTCCTCCGATCGTTGCGATTCTCAGTGGTCCTACCTTCGCGCTACGAAAGTTTCTTGTTGTCGACGCGGGATACATCGGACCAATTACGGGGCCGCAGCCTCGTGGAGTGTACGCGGGGCTCGTCTACAATATCGGACACTTCTGACCATCCCGCGAGTTGATGTTAGCGGTCTTGTGCCGTGCGAGTTCTTTGGGTTACTCTCGGTCCCATGCAGTACGCGGTCATGGACAGTCCGATGGGACCACTCACCGTTGCGTCTACCGAGAAGGGGATCGCCTCAATCCATTTTGGCAATAGTGTCCCCGAAGGGACTGTTACCGACCCTTGCGCCAATCATCAAACCGTGGAGCAACTCACGGAGTACTTCGAGGGAAAGCGGACCAGGTTTGAACTGCAACTTGATGTTGAGGGCACTCCTTTTCAGAAAGCGGTCTGGAGCGAATTGCTGCGGATTCCGTACGGCGAAACCCGAACCTATGGCGATATCGCGAAGGCAATCGGGCGCCCTGGCGCTGCTCGTGCGGTCGGGATGGCCAATCACGACAATCCGATTGCAGTCGTGATTCCCTGTCATCGGGTGGTCGGACGCGATGGTTCCCTCACGGGTTATGCCGGCGGCATTCGCCTGAAGGCCCAGCTTCTCTCGATCGAGTGCCGGCACCGAACACTTTTCACGTAACCCCCTCACCTCACGGCAACGTGGGGCGCGAGGGGACCTCAAAAAATTTAGAAAGAAACTATAGCCATGCCTAAGAACGAAGCATTGGATACCAAACGTCATTCCCTCGCCCATTTAATGGCTGCGTGCATTCAGGAAATGTTTCCAGAGGCGCGGTTCGGAGTCGGCCCAGTAGTGGAAGATGGCTTCTACTACGATGTTAGTGTTGGGCGCGCTCTAACGCCGGAAGACCTTGCAGAGATTGAGAAAAGAATGCGGCAGAAGGTGAGTCAAGGGCTCTCTTTCGATCGTTCGGAAATGCCGACTGACGAGGCCATCACCGTCTTCGACGGCATGCACCAGGACTTTAAGGTAGAACTGCTGCGCGACCTGAAGACCCGTGGAACTACAGCCGTAGCCGAACTCGATGACGCCAACCTCGTTGGGGAGAGCGTGGCCGAGGTAAGCCTCTACAAGACCGGAGCTTTTACCGATCTTTGTCGAGGGCCGCATGTGAAAAACACGCGCGAGATTGCCCCGGACAGTTTCAAGCTGACGCGGGTGTCTGGCGCCTACTGGCGCGGAGATCAGTCCCGTGAGCAGATGCAACGCGTCTACGGAGTTGCTTTTGATAGCCGTAAGGAACTCGATGCGTACTTTGTCCGTCTCGAAGAGGCAAAGAAGCGTGATCACCGAAAGTTGGGACAAGATCTCGATCTTTTCAGCATTCAGCCGGATACCATCGGCGGTGGATTGATCCTGTGGCATCCGAAAGGCGGGCTCATCCGGCACCTGGCCGAGGAATATTGCAAGCATCGGCACCTGGAAGCCGGGTACGACTTCGTTTACACGCCACACATTGGGCGGGCGACCTTATGGGAAACCAGCGGCCATCTCGGCTTCTACGCCGAAAACATGTACGCCCCGATCAAGATCGACGAGCAGCTTTATTACCTGAAGCCGATGAACTGTCCGTTTCACGTGAACATCTATCGGAACTCGCGGCGATCCTACCGCGACCTTCCGATGCGCTTCGCGGAGTGGGGAACCGTCTATCGATTCGAGAAGAGCGGTGTGCTCCACGGGCTGACCCGCGTCCGTGGTTTTACTCAGGACGACGCGCATTTGTTCTGCCGTCCCGATCAAATGCCCGAGGAAATCGACAAAGTTCTTAAATTCAGTCTCGATATTCTTCGGGCGTTCGGGTTCGAGAGCTTCGAGTTGTATCTGAGCACCCGGCCTCCGAAACGGGTGGGTCGTGAGGAGGATTGGGACGTTGCGGAAGCAGCGCTGGAAGATACCTTGAAACGATCGGGAATAGCCTATCAGGTTAACGAAGCAGATGGCGCGTTCTATGGGCCTAAGATCGATCTGATCGTCAAGGATGCGATTGGTCGGCCGTGGCAGCTCAGCACCGTCCAGTTCGACTTCAATCTGCCGGAGCGCTTCGACCTTACTTATGTGGGCGAAGATGGCGCGATGCATCGCCCGTTCATGATCCACCGAGCGCTGCTCGGCAGCATGGAGCGCTTTTTTGGCGTTCTCCTCGAGCATCACGGTGGAGCGCTTCCCGCCTGGCTCTCGCCGGTGCAGGCGATGGTGATTCCGATTGCCGACCGGCATAAGGAATATTGCCTGAATGTGCAGGCGAAGCTGAAGGCCGCCGGCCTTCGTGTTGGCATCGATGCCGGCGAAGAACGCATGAACGCCAAGATTCGCAACGCGCAGCTCCTGAAGATTCCTTACATGTTGGTCGTCGGGGACCGAGAGCAGGAGGGGGGCGCCGTATCGGTGCGTTTGCGTTCTGGCGAGGATCTGAAATCGAAGACCGTTGACGAATTCATTGCGCTGGCGACAAAGGCGGTGAAGGATCTGAAATGAGATTGGCTTGTGTTTAAGCGCTAATTCGAATTCGAACTCGGATTGCCGGCCGGAGTCGAGTGGGTTTTCGGTTTCCGCGCTTCCAGCAACGGTTCGACCTTGTTTTTGATCTGTTCGAAAACTTCCTCGATGTTCGGTGACGTCTCGATCACCTGGAAGTTGTACTCGCCGGCCATGTTGTCGAACTCGCGCAGCAAGCGCGTCTGATACTCGACGAAACTTTCGTACATGTCTTCGCCGAGGTGGAGATCCATGCCCGACTCCCAGTAGTTGAATCCCGAGTGCTGAATAACCCGCGTGATCAGATCTTCGATGCCGACGCGAAGATAGATAACCAGGTCGGGCTTCAACGAGAATTCAAAGACCTTCTTGACCCACTCCTGATCCGCGCCACGCAGGAGCGCTCGCGCCATTTGCGAAAAAATGTAGCGATCGGTGAGGACGATAAACCCCGCGCGCAGTGCGGGAATCATTTCATTTTCGAGACGATCGGCGAAGTCCGTGGCGTAGAACAAAGTCATCGTCAGCCAGCCCAGGGTGTGGCCTGTCTTGGCTGCCTTGAGCCCCTCGCCGACGAGCGCGGACCGGGTCATGCCAGTGTCGAGCACCGCATGACCGTTGTTTTCCAGCCATTGCTTTAGGATTCCGATGTGCGTGGAGCGTCCGACACCGTCGGTGCCTTCAATGACGATCAGCTTTCCCTTGAGTTCTTCGAGATCTACCTTCGGGAAGCCTTTTTTACCATAGTACTCAAATCGAGCCATTTGCGAATCCTGGTCTTCTTCGTTCCCGCCAGAGCGTCCGTGACGATTTGGCGCATTTGTTCCTGTTGTTCTTCGATGGACAAGCTGGCATCAATGACCACCAGTCCGAATTCACTCACCATTTTTTCGTATTCTTCGATGATCCTGCCCTGAAAGATGCGAAAACTCTCTTCGATATCGTCGGTGATTTTCAGGTCCATTCCCGCTTCGTAGTATTTGATTGCTTCACGTCCGCCCAGGATGCGCTTCATCGCCTCATCCAGAGAGATTCTGAAATAGAAACCGATCGTTGGCTTAACCGCGAACTGATAGAGGCTGCGCACCCACTGCGGATCGACACCACGTGCAGAATCCCGAGCAAATGCCGTGTATATATAGCGGTCTGCAAGCACGAGGGCTCCGGATTTCAGCGGCGGAATGACGTGGTGCTCGGTCCGATCGGCAAAGTCCGTGGCATGGATCAGGCTGAACGTCATTGGTGTCAGCATCCGCTTCTTCTTGCCTCTTCGGGTCACCTCGCGGACAAGCGGTGAGGAATTCCACTCACTGAAGAATGTCACGTAACCTTCCGACTCCAGCCATTTTTGCAGCAGCGCTATCTGGGTGCTTTTGCCCGATCCATCGATTCCTTCAACGACAAACAGTTTTCCGTGAAAACGATGCTTGCCGTACATCTTCATTGGAGGTGTCATAGTGCGTAAGTCCAACCGAATCCTGCGGTTCTCAGGCGTTTCTGTCAAGGGTGATTGCAGCGGGCGAGGAGGCCATCGGCTCATTCAACATCAGAACCCATGATTCTGATCTCGGAGATTAATTCAATGTTACAAACAAGTTAGCAAACAATGAATAGCTACGGGCGCGGTAAGCGGAACGCCAACAGCTCACCCGTGTAAGTACCCCCGCTGATGGCTATCACGAGGTACTGCTGTCCGTTCAAAACGTACGTCATCGGAGACCCGCTCTGTGGGGCCGGCATGTAGACGGCGCCTACTTCTTTTCCTGTCGCCTTCTCATAAGCCCGGAGCATTGCGCCGCGCTGACCCGACGGCGTCGTGAAGAATCCGCTCTCGCCGGCGATGACCAGGGTCTTCGTAACCAGTGTTCCGACACTGCCCGTTCGTCCCGTTCGAGGAACACTCACGCCTTTCAGTGCGGGGTTGTCCCGAACATTGTCCGGAGTCTCGCCGTGCGCAATCTGCCAGACGATTTCGCCTTTATTCAGATCAATCGCGGAGATTCTGCCGTAAGGCGGCTTCACCAGGGGCAAACCCCGTACATCAAGTGTGCTGCTGTTAGCTGCCGCCGCCGACACGGGAGCCACGACTCCGCCTGGCGTTGTGGCTCCTTCCGTACCCGCAGTCGAACCTGATCCGCCCGTAAGGCGCGCTCCAGTGGTCGCCAATCCCTGAATGTACCGCATCTCGGAAAAACCTGCAGGAGGAGGCACGAGTCCAAGCGCGGTGATCTGACTCTGAGAAGAGACATAAAGAATGTGTGTTTCGGGATCGTAGGAACCTCCAGGCCAGTTGGTACCGCCTGCGGAGGTTCCCAACGTCAGTGTCCCCAGAGGGCCCTCAAGCTTGCTGACGACAGGAGGGGTGAAAATCGGTCCCAGCTTATATCGGGCCGCAACACGCATCGCCTCTGCCCGAAGTTCCGGTGTGAAGTCAATCAAGTCGTTGGTCGATACGCCGTTCCGATCATAAGCGGGTGGTTTGGTTGGGAACGGCTGCGTGGTTGAATACCATTCGCCGGGGACATCGCCTTTTTCCACTGGCCGCTCCTCAATCGGCCACACGGGGTCTCCGTTCGTCCTATCGAACACATATAGAATTGCCTGTTTGGTGGGTTGCGCAACCGCCTTAATGGCTCTTCCATTAACAACGATGTCCGCGAGAATCGGTGCGCAGGGAATATCCATATCCCAGATTCCATGGTGAACCAGTTGGAAGTGCCATTTTCGCTGGCCGGTTCTGAGATCCACGGCGACGAGACTTTCGCCGAACAAGCCAGTGCCGGGCCGCTCGCCTCCATAGTAGTCGCCGGTTGGCAGTTCAACGGGCAGGTATACAAGGCCGAGTTCCTCGTCCACCGAGATCTGGCCCCAGACTCCCGCGTTGCCGGTGTACTCGTTAGAGTTGTTTTCCCACGAGTCATTGCCGAACTCATTTCCGACGGGAATAGTGTGAAAAATCCAGAGCCGCTTTCCCGTACGGACGTCAAATCCGCGCACATATCCCTTCACATTTTTTCGATTGGGAGGATTCGCTCCGGTCTTGTGGGCAGCGCCGACAATCACGACGTCTCGGGCAACTACAGGAGTCGCGTGCAACCCGATCTCGCTGCTCATCGGATCGATATTCTGGTCATCATCGAGCTTGAGATCGACCAGCCCGTCCTTTCCGAAACCCCGAATGAGCTGGCCGGTCTTTGCGTCGAGCGCGACGAGTTGATAACCCGGTGTGACGTAAAGGATTCGCTCTTCGCTGCCATTGGACCAGTAGGCAAGCCCGCGTCCTGAGAGTTGTCGCGGCGCAGCCGATCCGCGCGGCCCTTCACGTTCCGCATGCGTCCATAACAGCTCGCCAGTCGAGGCGTCCAGCGCAACGACAGCTCTGCGCGTGCCTCCCGTCGAATACAACACGCCGTTCACCATCAGCGGCGTGGACTCAAACTGGGTTTCGGGGCGCGGGCCGAGGTTGTCGGTCTTGAATCGCCATGCAATT
>Ga0068863_100000712_pt1 | contig 33467 bp, 32 predicted proteins | sample KBSSwiS62_FD_66596 | JGI IMG/M metagenome (GOLD analysis project Ga0068863, IMG submission 66596) | Switchgrass rhizosphere microbial communities from Kellogg Biological Station, Michigan, USA - KBS Switchgrass S6-2 | ecosystem: Host-associated > Plants > Roots > Rhizosphere > Soil ... | reverse complement strand
GCGGCGACACCAAGACCCGCAAATCACGACGCCGGATCGCCATGCCGCTTCGCTGCGTCGACGCGCTCCGGCGACACAAGATCGGCCGCACGGTCGACCCTGACGGCCTCGTGTTCGCGACCGCCAACGGGACCGGGATGGACGCGCACAACGTCCGTCGCACGTTTCGGCGCGTCGTCGAGGCGGCCGGGCTCGACCCGAAGGCGTGGACGCCTCGCGAGCTGCGGCACAGCTTCGTCTCGCTGCTCTCGGAGTCCGGGTCCCGCTGGAGCAGATCTCCCGGCTCGTCGGGCACAGCGGGACCGCGGTCACCGAGGCCGTCTATCGGAAGCAGCTCAAGCCGGCCCTCGACGAGGGCGCGACCGCGATGGACGACCTGTTCCCGCTGGCCGCTAGTCACTCAGATAGTCACTCGGGGGACGACGACCCCGAAGACGAGAAAAACCCGGAACAGTGTCCGGGCTGATCAGAGTGGGTGGAGCTGAGGGGATTCGAACCCCTGACCCCTTGACTGCCAGGATTCCACGAACCCCCTCACAAGCCTCCCACCAGCGACAACGCTGACAGAAACCCCCTCTCCGGCCTCCAGAACTCGCACCACGCGCAGGGTTTCGCACCACGAGCGGCTCCACGCGCGTCACAGCTTCGGCTGGATCCACCCGAAGCCGAGTTCCTTGAGGTCGTCGGCGATCCACTTCAGCGCGATCTTCGTCGCGGGACGCTCAGTGAGCACCTCCAGCATCGTGACCGCACGCGAGACCCGGCCGAACTCCGCCACGTCACGGTGGCGCCTGCGCCACTCGTCGATCTGTCTGACGAAGAGCTCTGTGTCGTCCCACCATCCGATCTCGAGCGTCCCGCCGCCCGTCATGACGATGACACGATCACCGTCCGCATCGGCTGGACCAGGCCCCACCCCGTCGCTCACCCTCGGCCCGTTGGCGAGGTCGAGCCCGGGACGGACACTCAGCGTCGCTGTGATCTCAAGGGCTCGCACACAGGACTTCCCCAATACCCCCTGGAGGGTCTGTCCCGCCGTCGTGCGGCGGGCGACGGCGCATCCGAGGGTCTGACGTGCGAGAGCGCCGCACGAGAGGTGCCGAGTCCGTCACCGTCGTCAGCGGGGGAACGGCCTGCGCGAGGAGAGACGCACTCCGACGACCCCGGAGCAGGGAACGGTCGTCCTGTTGCGCGGTGGCGGTCAGAGCCGCCGGAGCTGCCAGTCCACCGCCGTGTCCCTGACCGCCGCGGGGTGGGTGACCGTCGCGATGGACGCCCGGGGCCACGGCGCCAGCGACTGGGCGTCGGACGCCGACTACCGCACGTCCGCGCTGGTGGCGGACCTGGAGGCCGTCGTGGCGACGCGCTCCCCCACCCGCCGGTGGTGGTCGGGGCGTCGCTGGGCGGTATGACGGCCCTCATCGCCGAGGGCGAGCATCCCGGGCTCACGCGCGGGCTCGTCCTGGTGGAGGTGACCCCTCGGATCGAACCGGAGGGGACCGCCGAGGTCTGCACGTTCATGGAGAGCGGCCGAGCCGGCTTCGGCAGCGTCGAGGAGGCGACGCCGACAAGATCGCCGACCGGGCGGTCGCCGCCGCGCGCAGCATCACCGTTCCGGTACTCCTGGTGCGGGGCTCCGAGTCGCGCCTGGTCAGAGCTGCCGGGGCGGACGAGCTGACTGAGCTGGTGCCCCATGCCGAGGTGGTCGAGATCCAGGGAGCCGGGCACATGGTGACCGGCCAGGACAACTCCGCCTTCTGCCCGGACCTGTTGCGGTTCTTGACCCACCATCGCGCGGGTGGATGATCGGAGGTCCGGGCCGTGCGGTGCGGCGGCCGGGGTCCGGTCGAGGCTCCTGCGGACGGTCGAGCCGCTCCGGAGATCACCGAGGCCTGTTGGCGTACTCCTGCAGTGCGTCGAGATGTGCGCGTGTCAACCGCTCGGCCTCGTCCGCGTCCCCGGCGGCGATGGCCTCGGCGATCTCGTGGTGGGCGCTTCGCACGTCGCTGTCCGTGCCCTCGACGGGGGTGATGGAACGGTCGACCGGCTCCATCACGGTCAGCAGGGCCTCGACGAAGGTCGCCAGGAGCCGGTTGCCCGCGGCATCCGCGACGATGCGGTGGAAGCCGTCGTTGAGCTTGTAGGTCTCCCGCGAGTTCACGTGCAGCTGCTTCGCCCGCTCGACCGACTCCCGGAGCCGGGCCACGTGCTCGTCCGTGCGGTTCTGGGCGGCGAGGCGCGCGGCGGGCGCCTCCAGGAGCCCACGGAAGGCGGTCACCTCCTCGAAGGTGATGCTGCCGACCTCGAGCGTGCTGGTCAGCCGCGCGGAGACCAGCTCGGCGAGCCGGTGATGGTCGAAGAAGGTGACGAAGGAGCCGCCGTTGGCGCCAGGAGTGGTCGAGATGAGGCCCGACTCGGCCAGCGAGCGCAGGGCCTCGCGCACGGTCGCCCGACTCACCTGGAACATCTCGGCCAGCCGGAGCTCGCTGGGCAGCTTCTGCCCGTCCCTCATGGTGCGGTCGAGTATGGCACTCCGGAGCTGCTGTTCCACCTGCTGGCGCGGGCGCAGGACCGGCTTGGGCGAGAACTGTCCACCCGCGGTAGGAGCCGCCTCCTCCTCGGTCATGACCAGTTCCTCCGCCGCGACGAGGACGGCCTGCGGCCGCCCGGTTCAGGCGTCCCGGTACGCCTGTTCCGAGGAGGCTAGCTCACCGTCCACCGGATCACCGGCAGGTGGTGGTCGTGTTCGGCGGGTCCTACTCGGAGGCCCCCGCCGCCGAGGATCGACGCCCGCGGAAGATCCGGTTCGCGACCGACGAGTCGACCTTGACGTCGACCACGAGGGGCCCGACGGTCCGCCCGATCCGTGCGCAGGCCGCTGCGAGGTCCGCCGGGCTCCGAACGGTCGTCGACTCACAGCCGTAGGCCGCGGCGATGGCGGCCCAGTCCGGGCTCTCGAAGCGCGCGAGGTGGTCCGGCTCCGCGCGGTTCTCCAGGTAGCGGACCTCGGCGCCGTAGGCCCCGTCGTCGATCACCACGATTGTGAGCGGGAGCCGGTGGCGCACCGCCGTGTCGAGCTCGGTCAGGCTCATCGCGAACCCGCCGTCCCCGACGAAGACCACCGTCGGGTCCTCCGGGACTCCGGCGGCGGCCCCGACGCCGATCGGCACGGACAACCCGATCGAGGCGAAGTCCGCCGTCCAGATGCGGCGCTCGGGTGAGGTGGGCCGGACGTGGTCGACCACAAAGAACGCGAAGTGGCCCGCGTCCACGACGATCCGCGACCTCGTGGGCAGGGCGGAGCTGATCGCGTCCAGCACCGTTCTCGGGTCGAGGGCGCCGCCCGTGACCGGCACGTACTCCCTGATCGCCCGCTCGTCCGCCGCGATGTCCGCCACCCGGTCCGGCGTGCGCAGGCCGGTCCGGGTCTCCGCGCCGAGCTCGTGGTCGAGGGCGGCGTCGAGGGCCGCGAGCGTCGCCTCCGCGTCTCCGCACAGCGCGATGTCCACCGGCGTCTCCGCGCCGTGTGCGCTCGGCCTGTGGTCGAGGTGGATGATCGTGGCCTTGCCGAAGAGCTGTCCGTGCCCGCTCGTGTAGCCGTTCAGTGCGGCCCCGACGACCAGCGCGCAGTCGGTCTCCGTCATCGCCCTGGTGGCGCTGCTCGTGCCGAGGGTACCGATGACCCCCACGTCGTGGGGACCGCCGACGAGGTACTGCGCCTGCAGCGACGACCCGTACAACGCGCCGATCCGCTCGCCGATCGAGGTCAGGAGGGCGCGGCAGCCCGCACCGATGGCACCCCTGCCCGCCACGACGACGGGTGCCGAGGCCGTGGCCAGTGCCCGCGCGGCCTCCGCGATGGCCGAGGCGGGCGGCACCGCCGCCGCAGCACGCACGGGAGGTGCCATGTAGCGCCAGTGCTCGGCGACGCCGTCGAAGTCCGCGTCGCCCTCCAGCAGGTCGACCGGGATGTCGAGGACCGCGGGCCCCTCTCCGGAGCCCGCCCGCCGGAACGCCTCGTAGATGTCGACGACGACCTGTGCGGACGACACCACCGAGAGGTGGTGGCCCGCGGTCGCCTCGAAGAACTCCTTCTGCGCGAAGCCCTTGAGGTGGTGTCGCTCCGCGACGGGCACCCCGCCCGCGAGGACGACGAGCGGGCTGCGCCGCTTCGCCGCCGTCACCAGGGACGTGCCCGTCATCGCGACAGATGGGCCCGCGCCGACCGACACGACACCGACCCGTCCGGTCGCCCGGGCGTAGCCGTCCGCCATACACACCGCGCCGTACTCGGTGCGGGCGCGGACGATGGTGGCGCCCTTCTCCTCCATCCGCGCGAGGATGGACATGTTGTCCGACGTCATGAGACTGAACACCGTAGTCACACCCTGCTCGGCCAATGCCTCCGCAACGACATCGAAGGTCTTCACGTCACGCCACTCCTCCGCCTGATCCGATCAAAAATGCGCTATTCCTTCGCCGCGTACTCGAACCTCACGCAGGGAATTCAACAGCAGGTTGGAATCGCGACCTGAAAGAACCATGCAGGCGCCCCGCCCGACAAGCTCGTTCACAGGTATGGAGACCGCTGGGTGCCCCGCTCCCATCGCGAACTTCATATTCGCTTTTCTGGCGACCTCGATCACCCGCTCGACGGCCGATTCGACTCTGGGATGTCCTCGCACCCCGATATATCCCATCGAAGCCGCCAAGTCTTCCGGGCCGATGAAGATGAAATCCAGGCCAGGGGTTTCCACGATGGCTTCGATATCAGCTACCGCACCCGCCGTCTCGATCATCACTCCGACGACTTGGTCTCGGTTCACGGATTCTGCCGTCGCCTGACCCCGGTAAGCGCCGTAGTCTGCGGTGCGACTCGCCTCTGCGATCCCCCGCTGTCCGATGGGTGGAAACCGTGTCTCGCGCACGACGGCTGCAACCTGTGACTTCGAAGACACGCGCGGGACCAGAACCCCGTCGACGCCGAGATCGACGATCCGCGCGGTGAGCTCAGATCTCGGGCCAGGTGTTCTCACAATCGACGCTAGGCCTGATGCACGCGCAGTACGAAGCAGGTACTCGAGACGCTCGAGCCCGATACCTGAATGCTCGAGGTCGATGAAGGCGTAGTCAAACCCCGCCAGCCCCACCAACTCGACACTCACCGGGTCCGGGATGTTGATGGAGATGCCGAACGCGGGGTGGTCTGCGTCGAGGAACGTCCGTAGGAGGTTCCTCACGGCACTCGCCCGATCTCCGCGGACACTTTCTCCGCCAGGTCCTCCGCCGCGACGGCGAGCAGCGGCTCGATCATCGCGTTGACGACCGGCCCGGTCATCCCGCCCGCCTGCATCGACAGGGTGAAGGTCAATGTGCAGGCGCCGATCCCGACCGGGGTCACCGGTGCCGCCGCGGGGCTGCGGGTCACGCGGCGCAGCAGCGCGGTCAGCCACCGCCGGAACACCCCGACTCTGGCGGGCGGCGGGGCCGGGGTCTCCGGCTGCGTCGCCCCGACGGTGAACTCACCCCCGCCGTCCATCCGCTCGGTGACACCGGTCAGGGTGAACCGCACCCGCGAGGGCTCCACCCATTCGACGATGTCCACGTCGAACGTGACGGTCCTCGCCAGGACTCCCGCCTCGCCCTTGAGCGTCCAGGTCGAGCGCCGGTCGTCGATCACCTCGTGGTGCTGGTACCCCATGATGAAGTGGGCCCAGTTGTCCATGTCCTTGACGTAGTCCCACACCCTCACCGGCTCGGCGTCGAGGGACCGCGAGCACGTGGTCTCAGGCATCGGGGGCCGCCGGGTCCAGCATGTCCCGCACGGCGAGGTAGCCGAAGGTCAGCGCCTTGGCGTTCGAGGAGCCGCTGTTGTACCAGTAGCCCTCCACGAGATTCGCGCCCGCGTTCCCCGCGACGTAGAGCCCCGGGATCAGGTGGCCCCGAACGTGGCGCACCCGCCCGACGGGATCGAAGGCGAGCCCGCTGTTGGTGCCGGAGGAACCCAGGTGCAGTCGGACCGCGTAGAGCCTGCCCTCCAAGGCGCGCACACACGGGTTGGGGATCACGGTCCGGTCCCCACTGTTACGGCCGTACTTCGTGCTCCCGCGGCCGAACTCCGGGTCCTCGCCGCGCACCGCGTCGCGGTTGTAGGTGTCCAGCGTGGCGGCCAGCGCCGCACCGTCGGCCCCGATCAGCGACGCCAGCTCCTGCGGGGTGTCGGCCGAGACGATCCACGGCGGGGTCTCGCCGGGTGAGACCGGCCCCAACGCGTAATCGTCCTTCCACCGCTGGTCGAACACGAGGTGCGCGACGGCGTTCGGGTAGGACTGCGAACGCACGTCGAAGGCCGCCATCTCGTGGCACAGCGAACGGTAGAAGGACTCGTCGCAGAAGCGGCGGCCCGCCGTGTTCACCACGATGCCCCCTGGGAAGGCAGGCTCGCGGACCGCGCTGCGGTACAGCTGCCTGCCGTCCGCCTCCTCCCCCGGGATCGCGAAGGTGGGAGTAGTGAGCTGGCCGTCCATCGCGTGGAACCTCGCGCCGATCTCCAGCGCCATGACCAGGCCGGACCCGTCGACCGTCGGCGACCCGATCCCGTGCGTGTCGGCATACGGGTCGAGCTGCCGCTTCATGTCGTCGTTGGCGTCGAAGCCTCCGGTCGCCAGGAGCACCCCCTTGGCGGCACGCAGGGTCGACACCCGCCCGTCGGCGTCGGTGACCTCGACGCCGGTGACCCGGCCGTCGACGGTCACCAGCCGCTCCGCCCGACAGCCGAGCCGGATCTCGACGGTGCGCTTGAGGCAGGCGGCGAGCAGGTAGCCCATGATCGCCGACCCCATCGAGCGGTGGTCGGCCGTGAGCCTGCGGGCCATCTCGTGCCAGTCCCACGTCGCCATCGACGCCAGTCCGCCCCATTCCTGGATCTCCAGCCAGGACGCGGGCAGACCCGCGAAGTGGGGGGAGGTCGCGAGCCGGGACTGCCACTCCGGCGGCAGCAGGTCCCGGGGAGCGAAGGTCCGGCTGGACAGGTGGCGTCCGCCCTCCTTGCCCCCGGTCCGGTCGGAGTAGTAGTCCGGGTAGCTCCCGACCAGCTCGAATGGCACCTCGATGTCCTCGGCGAGCCACCGCACAACCTCGGGGGCGTGCTGGACGAAGCTCTGCAGCACGGCGTCGTCGTGGCGGCCGCCGCTGAGCTCCCGGATGTGGGCGAGCGCCTCCGCGGCGGAGTCCTGGAAGCCCGCCTCCGCCATCAGGTGGTTGTCCGGCACCCAGACCAGCCCCGCCGAGTAGGCGAACGTGCCCCCGACGCGCTCGCTGCTGTCGACCACGACGACCCGGGCTCCCGCCTCGGCCGCGGCGAGGGCACCGCTGAGCCCGCCCCCACCCGAGCCGACGATCACGATGTCGTATTCGGCATCGGTCATTGTCTGTCCCTTTCCGTCCGGCTGTGCACGTTCGCTGCGCGTCTACGGCGAGCTGTGCGAGAGGGGCGTGGTGAGCAGCGGGCGAACCTCGTGCCCGAGCTGCTCGATCGTGCGGCACACCTCGTCGACGGGGGTGTCCTTGTCCCCGATGTTGAGCACGACCTGCGCGACGCCCGCGTCGCGCAGCGCGGAGAGGCGCTCGGTCGTCTCGGCGGTACTGCGACCGAGGCCCGCCGAGGTGCTCAGCGGGACCGGCCCGGACCGCCCCGCGACCCGGGCGGCCTCGGCGAGGGCGTCGCGCGCGGCCTCGATGGCCGCCACCCTGCTCCCCACGCCGTGCCACCCGTCGGTCAGGGTGACCGCGCGCCGGAAGGCGGCGCGGCCCGAGCCCCCGCTCCAGAGGGTGGGCCCGCCCGGCCGGACCGGCCGGGGCAGGCACGCGACCTCGCCGGTCCGGAAGGGCTCGGCGGCGCGCGCGACCGTCCCGGTCGACCATGCGGAACGGAGCACCTCCAGCTGGGCGTCGAGGCGCAGGCCGCGGCCCGCGAACGGCGCCCCCACCGCGGCGAACTCCTCCTCCCACCAGCCCGCGCCGATCGCGATGCTCGTGCGGCCGCCGCTGAGCACGTCGAGCGTGGCGATCGACTTCGCGACGAGCAGCGGCTCGCGCATGGGCAGCACGAGCACGCTGGTCCCCAGGTCGACGCGCTCGGTCGCGCCCGCGACGACCGCGAGCGTCGTCAGGGCCTCGAGGAACCCGTCCTCGGCCCGGAACGGCACCCCGCCCTTGCGGTACGGGTAGCTGCTCGCCGAGCGGGTCGGGAACACGATGTGGTCGGCGACCCACACCGAGTCCAGGCCGGACGCCTCGGCGGCGCGCGCGACCCGGAGGACCCCCCGCCGGTCGGCGGCGGGGCCCCACTGCGGGAGGTGGACGCCGAGCCTCATCCCTCGTGCTTCCTCGGCATCCCGACGAGCTCGCGGTACTCGGCGAAGTTCGCGACGTCGCGGCCAAGGACCGCCGCGATGTCCTTGCCCGACTCGAGGGCCTGCCGGTTGGACTCGAGCTTCTCCGGACGGTGCGGCCACCGCCAGACCGTGTCCTCCATGCCGACCCGGATGTGCAGGCCGAGCAGGGCGGCGGCCGTGACCAGGTAGCTGGACGCGCGGCCCGCGCCACAGACCAGGATCTTCGCCTCGGGGTCGACGTCGCGGATCAGTGTGGAGATCCGGAGCAGCCCGTCGATCATCTGGCGCGGCGACTCCATCGGGCTGCAGCCGGGGAGCGCGGGCAGCAGGCACCAAATCTGGCCCGGTCCGAGCAGCCCGCTGCGGAACAGGTAGCGGTCGGCGTTGCCCACGTCGGCGTCCGCGTAGACCGCGACGACGGGCTTCGCACCGGCGTCCAGGATCAACCGGGTCTTCTCCAGCATCAGCGGCACCGGCTTGGCGAACAGCGAGTCGCCCTGGTAGACCGCCGTCGTGTTGACCGGGACCGCGTCGAGCAGCCGCTCGTCAAGGGCGCGCTTCATCGCGTCCCACTCGCCCTCGAGTGCGGTCACGTAGCAGCCGTCGATCGAGATCTCCGGGAACTCCTCGCGCAGCGGCTCGACCACGGCCCGGAACCGGTCGGGGTCCAGGACGTTGTAGCCCTTCTCGTCCCGCACGTGGAGGTGGATGGCGCTCGCGCCGTTGGCGGCGCACTCGCGAGCGGAGCCGAGGATCTCCTCGACGGAGATCGGCTGGTTCGGGTTGGCTCGCCTGCTGAAGAACGCACCGGTGATCGCCGCCTGGACGATGATCTTCTGGGGGACCTCCCACGGGGACTGCACGACGTTGTCGTGGAAGGCGGTGTGCTCCGGGTCGAGGATCTCCGGTGCCCCGTAGGGCTTCCAGACCATCCGGCCTGCGGCGCGTTCGACGCCCTTGGCGACGACGTCCCAGTGAATGCTGTCGTTGCTCACTCCGGCTCCGTTCTCGGTGGCTGTCGTTCAGTCGTCCAGCGGACGGAGCTCGGGCCCCGTGTAGCCGCCGTCGGTGATGTGGCGCAACGGTCGCCCCTGCTCCAGTTCCTCGATCACGTGGGCGATGACACCCGGCAGGACCGACAGCATGGCCAGCGCCACCACCTGTCTCGCGGTCCAACCGAGGTCGGTTCCCAGGGCCGCGAGGGCACCGTCGACATTGATCGGCAGGTTTCGGCCACTCTGCGCGACGAACGCGCGGTGGATGTGGATGAACTGCTCGATGCCCTCGCCCGCCACCCCGTTCTTCGCCGCGAGGGTGAAGAGCACGTCCGCCCGGAAGTCGCTCTCCTTGTGGGTCGGGTGCCCGAGGCCGGGCAGGCGCCGCTTCGCGTCGCGGTACTGCGCGACGACGACGTCCGCCGCCTCGGCGTACCCGACGCCGCGGGCATCGCGGACCTCGGCGGCCGACCGCAGCAACTGGAAGGAGTGCTCCGGCGAGACCGTGTTGGACCCGCAGGCGAGCAGACCGCCCGCGACCGCCGGGACCAGCTGGGGGTTCCCCGAGGCGATGTAGCGGGCCGCGGTCACCGTCGAGGCCACGAACCCGTGGTCGAGGAGGCTGTTCAACACCGCCTCCAGGACGGGCAGCTCGGCGGCCCGGGGGCGGGTGCCGAAGAGCGTCAGGTACAGACCCTCGGTGTAGGTGAGACCGGTCATCACCTCCTCCAGCGAGTAGCCGCGAAGGTTCACGACGCCGTCGCCGACGTCGCTGACGGAGGTCTGGAACTCACTCATTGAACCTGCCTTTCCCGAGCCCGTGCGTCATAGGTGCTCGGTGTGATGCCACGGTCTCTCAGTCGGTAGCGCTCGACCTTCCCGGTCGGCGTCGTCGGCAGTGTCGCCACGACGTCGATGTACCGGGGGACGGCGTGTGGGGGCAGCCGCCCGGCGAGCCGGGCGCGCAGCAGGCCGGGCGCGAGCACGGCCCCGGCCCGCGGCACCACGGCGACGGCGACCTCCTGCCCCGCGGTCTCGTCCTCCACCGCGAAGCAGGCGACCTGCTCGACGTCCGCGTCCGCCAGGGCCGCGTCCTCCACCTCGTCCGCGTCGACGAACTCGCCGAAGCGGCGGATCGCGTCCCCCGCGCGGCCACAGAACCAGAGCTGGCCCGAGCGGTCGAACCGCCCGCGGTCGCCGGTGTGGAACCAGCCTCCCCGGCGGGCCCGAGCGGTCTGGTCGGGGTCGCGGTGGTAGCCGATGAACATCCCGACCGGGCTCTGCGCGCGGACCACGATCTCCCCGACCCGATCCGGCCCGAGCTCGGCGTCCTGCTCGTCGACGACCCGGACCTCGTACCCGGGGATGACCCGACCCGCGGCGCCCGGCTCAGCGGGCTCGCGGGTCCAGACCGGGATGGTCGCCTCGGTGGACCCGTAGCCGTGCACGAGCCGGAGCCCGAAGCGCTCCTCGACCCGCCGGTGCAGGGCGGCCGGGATCGGGACGCCGTAGGCGACCCGCAGCGGGTTCGCCCGGTCGTCCGGTCGGGGTGTCTGTGCGGCCAGCAGCGCGAGCAGGCCCCCGACGAACGGGAACACCGTCGCTCCCGCGGCGCGCACCTCGGACCAGAAGGTGCCGCGGTCGAACCGCGGGGTGAGCCGGACCCGGCACCCGGTCAGCAACGCGGGCCAGATCCCGTACCCCTGGGCCATGTTGTGGTGCAGCGGCAGGCAGAGGAACAGCACGTCGTCCCGGGTGATCCCGCACGCCTCCACCGCCTGCACACCGTTCGCACGGTGCTGGCCGTGCGGGACGAGGACGCCCTTCGGCGGACCGGTCGAGCCGGAGGTGTAGAGGATGGCGGCGAGCTCGTCCTCCCGGCCGACACGCTCGGGGATCTCACCGGGGTGGCCTGCGAGCTCGGCGAAGGGCGTCCGCGGGATCCCGCCGCGTCCCTCGCCGTCGCCGACGACCACCATGTGCTCGAGCGCGGGCACCTGCGCGGCGAGGGCGTCGAGGCGCCCCGCCATCGCGGGCTCGACGATCGCGACCCGGGCACCGCTGTGGGCCACGACGTGGGCCAGCCGGGCCCCGACCGCGTCCGGGTTCACCGGGACCTCGACGGCCCCGGCCACGGCCGTCCCGAACCAGGACTCCACGAACTCGACCCGGTTGCCCAGCGCGAGGAGCACGGTGTCGCCCGCGCGCACCCCGAGGGCGCGCAGGCCCGCGGCCACACCGCGGGCGCGCTCGTGCATCCGCTCCCAGCTCACGACGCCGGCGCCCACAGACAGGAAGACCCGCTCGGGTTCCTGCTCCGCCCGGCGACGAAGGACGTCCGCGAGGGTCGGCCCCGGGTCCGGCACGGTCACGCCAAGGAGCCGTTCGTGTCGATCCGGGTCCGCAGGACCTCCAGCTCGTGTGGGGTCGGCCCCGCGGTGCGCGGCACGTCGGCCGGGACCTCGAAGGCGAACCCGGTGCGCGCGACCACCTCGTCGACCTCGACGGCCTCGTGGACCGACGCGAGCCGGGCCTCGTGGGTCTCGGGGTGGAAGTCGAACACGCACAACGGCGTGATGATCGAGCTGGGACCCGGGTTGCGGAGGTTGACCTCGGCCCGCAGGTTCGGCTCGCCGCGACCGTAGCCGAGCGCCGAGACGTAGTCCACCCGGTCGACGAGCACCCGCGGGCTGTGCGAGGTGGTGACCAGGTGCCAGCGTCCGCTCTGGGCGGTCGCGTTGGTGGTGCCGATCGCGCCGGGGCCCCGGAACCCGAGCCGGTGGTAGTCCGGCCCGGTCCCGATGAGGTTCGAGTTGCCGAACCTGTCGATCTGCACGCCACCGCAGAAGAACACCCCCCGGGCCCGACGGCGCTGGGAACTGAGCAGCTGGTCGTGGCGGTAGTACGCCTCGGCCCAGCGCATCGCGCGGACGTCGGTGATGTACTCGAACTCCTCGAGCACCGGCTCGTCTCGCAGATAAGCCTTGGTCATGGCGATCATCACGGTCATGTTCGGGCCGTGCGTGAGATGGGCGAGCAGGGCGCCCGCGCGCGGCACGGGCAGGTTCGCCCCGACCTCGACCCACTCCCCGTCCCGCAGGTCGTGCGCGATGACCGCGGCCATGACCTCCTTGGGCGTGGCGGCGACAACGGTGTCCGACATGGCGATCCCCTAGTACTCGTTGAGGCCCAGCAGGGCCCGCAGACCAATACGGTCGAGGTACTCCACGTGGTCCTGCGGCTTGCGCACGAACTCGTCGAGGTACTGCTCGAGCCGGTCGCGCGACCCGGTCCGTCGCCAGTCGTCCGCGGCGGCGAGGTACTCCCGGATGTGCGCCTCGTCGGGGCGGTAGGACCCCTCGGCGGCGTAGGGGTGGGCCCCGAACGGTGACCGGACGATGCCGTCGGCGCCGTCGATCGTGGTGCGGTGCGGCGCCGCCCGGATCCGCTCGGTCGGCATGACGCGCTCGACCGACACCACCGTCGTCTCCGACGCCGCCGAGATCGCGACGTCGCCGTAGGCGCTGCCCTCGTGCTGTACGTTGCCGTAGATGTCCGCGGTGGCGGCGTGCAGGAAGCAGACGTCGATCTCGATGGCGGGGACGGCGACCAGCGGCAGGCCGTCGATCGGGTCGTCGAACACCTTCAGCCGCGGGTTGACCTCGACGAGCGAGGTGCCGAGCCCGGCCCGCCACGGGTTGAAGGGCACCCGCTGCGCCGAGGCACGCAGGCCGGCGTAGTAGTGCGCCTCGTCGAGCTCGAACACGTCCAGCTCGCCCGCCTCCGCGGCACGGCGGAACGCGGGCCCGATGCCGGCCAGACCCTCCGCGCCCACGTAGGGGGTGATCACCTTGGTCGTGACACCCGCCGCGATGAGCAGGTCGATCTCGAGGCCTGCCGAGGCAGCGCCGACGACTGTGAGGTCCCGTCGTCCCTCGCGGATCAGCCTGCGGACCAGCGACATCGGGTGGCCGGAGTTGATGAACCCGCCGATCCCGACCGTCATGCCGTCAGACACCAGCGCCGTGGCCTCGGCCTCGGTCATGACGTGGCTGCGCCGACCCGAACCGGTCGTGGAAGCGGTCATGACGCGGCCGTCCAGTTCGTGTCGTGCCGCACCCCGAAGTCGTTCACGTACCACTGCGGCTGACCGAGCACCGTCTGCCCGCCGTCTACCGCGACCGAGTGGCCGGTCACGAAGCCGGCGTCGGACGAGGAGAGGAACAGGACGGTGGCGGCGACGTCGTCGGGACGCCCCAGGCGCCCGGCAGGCGTGTGCCGCACCAGGTAGTCGCGCTGCTCCTCACCCGAGTTCAGCATCGGCGCGGTCATCCCGGTCTCGATCACGCCGGGCATGACGCCGTTCACCCTGATGTCGAACGGGCCGAGCTCGGCCGCCATCGCCTGCACCAGCATCCCGAGCGCGGCCTTCGTCGCGCAGTACGCCGGCAGCAACGTCGTGTACTGGCGGGCGCCCGAGGAGGTGTTGACGACGATCGCGCCCCCGGTTCCCTGCCGGACCATCTCGCGGGCCACGACCTGGCAGACGTGGAACGTGCCGCTGAGGTTCACGTCCACGTGCCGCTGCCAGGCTCCCTCGGTGACATCGAGGAACGAGGCGAACTGCCCGTAGCCTGCGTTCGCGAACAGGGAGTCGACTCCTCCGAGGTGCTCGGTCGCGTTCGCGACGGCCGACTCGACGGACCTCCGGTCGGACTGGTCCGCCGCCACCGGGGCGACCGAGGCGCCCAGGGCCCGGCACTCCTCGACGATCCCGTCCAAAAGCTCGACCTTCCGGTCGAAGAGTGCGAGCCGAGCGCCTTCGCGGGCGAAGCGGCGGGCGACGGCGGCCCCGATCTCGCCGCCCGCGCCGGTGACGATCGCGCGTCGTTCCTGAATTCCTGTCACGCTTGCTCCAGCTCTCGTGGGCCGCGTCGCTTCGAGCGGCGGTGTCAGCACGCCTCGCTCAGGTCCGCGAACTGGTCGTCCGGCCTCGGGCCGGGCTGAGCCTTAGTGAGGACGATTTGGCCCGACAGTAACAGAATTCACGGGATCCGAATACTGTCTGACTTTTTCTCTGAGGTTCCGGCCAGAAGCCGACTCCCCCACCGGTCGTCGGAGACGAGGAAGCCGACCGCGGGCGCCGCGAAGTGCGTCCCGATCACCGCGACCCCCTCGTCGAGCACCCGGTCGATCATCGCCCGACGAGTCGCCACGGCGTCCGCGGGCGACACGTCGGCACGAGAGTGCCATTCGGGCTCGACCAGCTGCACCGGATGGTGCACGACGTCCCCGGTGATCCAGCCTCGTTCCCCCTCCGACTCGATCCAGACACTCAGGTGTCCGGGGCTATGCCCGGGCGTCCCGATGAGCGAGACCTCGTCGTTGATCCGGTGGCCGTGGCCGACGAACTCGTGGCGCCCGGCCTCCACGATCGGCTCGACAGCGAGCAGCAGGTCGACGTTCGGATCCGCGTCGTGGCCGGACCAGTGCTCGAAGTCCTTGCGCGAGAACAGGTAGCGGGCGCGCGGAAAGGTGGGCTCCCACCGCCCGTCCACGAGCATCGTGTTCCAGCCGACGTGGTCGTAGTGCAGGTGGGTACAGACCACGTGGTCGACCGTAGCCCGGTCGACCAGCCGGTCCAGCCGGGCGAGGAAGTCCGTGTCGAGGACGCCGCGCCCGTTCGGCAGCTGCCGGTCGTTGCCCCGACAGGTGTCGACGACGATGCGTGCGCCCCGCGACTCGACGAGCAGGGACTGGTAGGTCATGCCCAGCTCGTCGGCACCGCGCAGGTGATCGGGGCGCAACCAGCCTGCGAGGTCGGCGAGCCGGTCCGCCGAGTGGGTGGCCAGCAACACGTCGGCGGGCATCCAGAACTCGGCCTCGACGACGGCGGTGACCCGGACGCCGCCGACCCGCCAGGTCCCGCCCGCCCTCACCGGGACGGCCCCGCCGGGAGCGACCCGGCGTCTCGATCCGACCGCATCCGAGCGACCCCCTGACACCGTTGCCCACAGATCCGCGCGAGATGGACGCCTGGGCGTCCGACCGCGCCCTCGCAAACTAAGCAAGCCGTCTGTCGTCTGTCAAACAATTGCCAGCGGCCTTGTCTTGCTCCTGGCCACTCACTAGAGTCGACCTCACGGGCAGCGTAGAGTCTGACTTTAGACATATCTAGGTGGTTCGATGTCGGGCGACGAGTGACAGCGATGTCCGATCCGCGCAGCCGAGGTGGGCCCCGCACGGCGCCCGCCGCACGTCGACAGAGAGCGAGCACACACCCGTGAGCGCCCCCCCGGTGTTTCCACGCGCCCTGCAGATGATGTGCATGTCCATGACGCCGTTCACGGCGGACGGGGATGTCGACGAGTGGGCACTGCGTGCCCATCTCGAGCGCCTGGTCGACGCCGGCCTGGGTGTCTACCTGGGTAGTCCCGGGTCGGGCGAGGGCCACGCCCTGTCCACCCGCGAGGTCCGCCGGGTCTACGACATCGGTGTGGACGTGTGCGCGGGCCGGGTCCCGGTCTGCGCCAACCCGCGGGAGGCGCGCAACCCGCAGGACATGCTGGAGGTGGCGCTGGAGGCGGTCGCCGCGGGCGTGGACGCGGTGCAGATCTACCAGATCGACGGCGGGCACGGGTTCACCCCTACCGGGCGCGAGCTGGAGGCCTACTTCGACGACGTCGTCTCCCGGATCGACCACCCGGTGGTGATCGGGTGCAACTCGGTGGCCGGCTACCTGGCCCCCGTGTCACTACTCGCCGACCTGTGCGAGCGCCACCCCCACATCGTCGGCGTGAACATCTTCGAGGTGCCCCTGGCGCACGTCATGGCCTGCCGGGACGCGCTGCCCGACCGGATCCGCCTGTTCGTCGGTCAGACGGCCGCGGTGCAGTGCCACCACCTCGGTGCGAGCGGCGTGCTCAGCGCCGCCGCCAACGTCATCCCGCGGACGTCCGGCGCATTCGCCGACGCGGTCGAGAAGGGGGACATGGAGGCCATCGCCGTGTCGGCCCGGCGGCTCCAGCGGTTCCTCACTGCGTTCGTCCACACGATGGCGGGTGCGGCCTGGGAGAAGCTCGCGCTGAAGATCCTCGGGCTCCCGGGCGGGAACGGGATGATCCGCCGCCCCTACCTGTTCCCCGACGCCGAGGCGGAGGACCGGATGCGCCGCAGGCTCGACGAACTCGGCGTCCGCGAGTGGGAGGGACTGGCCTCGTGATCGTGCCGAACCTGGACTCCTACGCCACGAAGTACGCCAACGCCTCGATGGAACGCAAGGACGGGATCCTCGAGCTCACCCTGCACACCACCGGCAAGAGTCTGGTGTGGACGCTGCAGACCCATGACGAGCTGGGCTACCTGTTCGCGGACATCGCGGCCGACCGGGAGAACAAGGTCCTCATCCTGACCGGAGCCGGGGACTCCTTCTGCGCCGATCTCGACCACTCGACCTTCTCCTCCACCACCCCGATGGAGTGGGACCGCATCGTCTTCGACGGGCGCAGGCTCCTCGAGAACCTGCTCGCGGTGAACGTCCCGGTGATCGCGGCCGTGAACGGTCCAGCGCACGTCCATGCCGAGATCCCGATCCTGTCCGACGTGGTCCTCGCCGCGGAGAGCGCGAGCTTCCGCGACGGGCACTACAGCTCGGGCGTCGTGCCAGGGGACGGCGCGCACGTGGTGTGGACGCACGCGCTGGGCGCGAATCGCGGTCGCTACTTCCTGCTGACCGGCCAGGAGCTCGACGCCCACACCGCGCGCGACCTGGGCGTGGTGAACGAGGTGCTCCCGGCCGCAGACCTCCGCGAGCGGGCCTGGGAGCTCGCCGAGACCTTCGCGGCCCGACCGTTCCTCACCCGCCGCTACGCCCGGGAGGTGCTGACCCTGCAGTACCGGACGCTGCTGCGCGACCACATCACTACCGGCCTGGCTCTGCAGGGCCTGGCCAAGACCCAGGCGAACCCGTACGCCATCTAACCCGCGGTCGAGACGGGCGACTGACCGGCCCCGCCGCCCGTCAGCCCTCCGACGACCTCTCTGGAGTACCGTTGTCCACACCAGCCGACACCCCTCTCGACTTCTTCCCGCCCGCCCGCGACCTCGAGCGGTGTCCGTTCGACCCGCCCCCGGAGCTCATGCGCAGGGCCCGGGAGGAACCCGTCAGTCGGATGCGCATCTGGGACGGCACCGAGGCGTGGATCGTCACCGGGTACGCGGACGGGCGCGCCGTGCTGAGCGACGAGCGCTTCAGCGCCGACCCGCGGCACGCGGGCTTCCCGGAGAAGAACGTCGCCTACGCGACGACGCTCGGCAAGGACCGCACGATCCGGGCCATCGACAACCCGGAGCACGACCGCCAGAAGCGCATGATGATCCGCGACTTCACGGTCAAGCGCGTCAACGGCATGCGGCCCTATATCCAGCAGATCGTGAACGACGCGATCGACGAGATGATCGCCGAGGGCGGACCCGTCGACCTGATGAGCAGGCTCGCCGTCCCTGTGCCGACGCTGGTCATCTGCGAGCTGCTGGGCGTGCCCTACGCGGACCGGGACTTCTTCGGCGACCGCGCCAAGGCCCTGCTCGCCGCGCCCACCGCCGAGGCGGCGGGGGCCGCCGAGGCCGCGATCCTCCAGTACTTCGAGGACCTGATCGACCGCAGGATCGCGAGCCCGCAGGACGACCTCATCAGCCGGATGGTGCACGAGCAGATGCTCCCGGGGCACTTCGGCCGGACCGACCTGGTCCGGCTCAGCCGGCTGCTGCTGGTGGCGGGCCACGACACCACCGCGGGAATGATCGGGCTCAGCGCGCTGGTCCTGCTGCAGGACTCCGTGGCCCGAGCCGCGGTGCGCGAGAGCGACGATCCGGTGTTCATCGCCAACGCGGTGGACGAGCTGTTCCGCTACCTGGGCTCCACCCACGCGGGCCGCAGGCGGGTCGCGGTGGCGGAGGTGGAGATCGGCGGGCGGACGATCCGCCCCAACGAGGGCGTGATCGTGCTGAACAACCTCATGGACCGGGACGAGTCGGTGTTCCCCGACGCCGGTGTGCTGGACTTCCACCGGCCCAACACTCGCGCGAACGTCGCCTTCGGCTACGGCATCCACCAGTGCCCCGGCCAGCTGCTCGCCCGCACGGAGCTGCAGATCGTCCACGCCACACTGTGGAAGCGGCTGCCCGGGCTCCGGCTGGCGGTTCCGATGTCGGAGCTGCGCTTCGTCGAGGACGGCTCCAACTTCGAGGTCGCCGACCTCCCGGTGACGTGGTGAGCGCGGACGCGGCGGCGACGCCGTTCCACGTCGTGGTCGAGCGGCACCGTTGTGCCAGCTCGGGCAACTGCGCCGACATCGCTCCCGAGGTGTTCACCCAGGACGACGCGACCGGCCTCGTCGAGCTGCTCGACGCCGATCCCGCCCTCGACCGGCACGCGGCCGTCCGCCGCGCGGAGCTGGTCTGCCCCGCGCAGGCCATCGCCGTGGAGACGACCTCGTGAGCGCCGCGACGGGCGGGCTCGCGATCGTGACCGGCGCCGCGTCCGGCATCGGCAAGGCCTGCGCGCAGCAGCTGCTCGCCGACGGGTACCGCGTCGTCGCCGTCGACCGGGACGCCGACGGCCTGGAGAAGCTGCTCGCCGAGCACCCCACGGGACTCGAGACCCGGACGACGGACCTGGCGGACCTCGCCGCGGTCGAGCCGGCCTTCAGCCGCATCGTCGCCGAGCTGGGGCCCCCGGCCGCGCTGGTCAACGCGGCGGGGATCGCCCTGGTGGCGACCGCGCTGGAGGCCGACCTGGCCGCATGGCAGCGAGTGCTCGACATCAACCTCACCGCCCCGCTCCTCGCCTCCCGGGCGGTCGTGCCCGCGATGATCCGCGAGGGCGGTGGGACGATCGTCAACATCGCCAGCGTCGCCGCCTTCCGCGGGGTGCGGTCGCGGGCGGCGTACTGCGCGGCGAAGGCCGGCCTCGTCGGGCTGACGCGGTCGATGGCGGCGGACTTCGCCCAGCACGGGGTCCGGGTCAACGCCCTCTGCCCCGGCACCGTCGAGACGGGCTACACCCAGGCGGTTCTCTCGGTGGCCGACGACCCCGAAGGGACCCGGGCCTTCATGACCCAGCGCCAGCTGATCGGCCGGATGGGGACCCCCGAGGAGATCGCGGACGCAGTCTCCTTCCTGGTCGGACCCCGTTCGAGCTTCTTCCACGGGGCCGCGCTGGTCATCGACGGCGGTCGGAGTGTGCTGTGAGTGCGCGGCGGGTCGTCGTCGTGGGCGCGTCCGCGGCGGGCACCACCGTCGCCGAGTCGATCGCCCGGCTGGACCGGGAGCGCGAGGTCGTGATCGTCGGGGACGGACCGGACCTCGCCCACGACCGGCCGCCGCTGTCCAAGCAGGTCCTCGCGGGTGACTGGGAGCCCGACCAGGCGGCCCTGCTGCCGCCTGCCCGGCGCGCGGCGCTGACCGCGCGGCTGGTGCTCGGCTCCGCCGCGACCGGGCTCGACTGCGACCGGCGACTGGTCCACCTCGACGACGGCGACTCGTTGGCCTATGACGATCTGGTCATCGCCACCGGTGTCCGGCCGCGGCGGCTCGACCCCGCCACTCCGCCGGGGCTGCACGTGCTGCGGGACCTGGCGGACTCATTGCGACTGCGCGCCGAGCTGGGCCCGGGCCGCAGGTTGGTCGTGGTCGGGGGCGGGTTCATCGGTCTGGAGGTCGCGGCCACCGCGCGCAGGCTCGGGACGTCCGTGGTGGTGCTCGAACCGACGCACGCCCCGCTCGCGCCGCGGCTGGGAGCCACGGCCGCGGCGCGGTTGGTCGAGCGCCACCGCCGCGAGGGCGTGGACATGCGGACCGGGATCGGTGTGGTGGCCGTCGAGACCGGGACGGACGGCCGGGTCGCCCGGGTGCTCACCACCGACGGGGCCGAGATCGGATGCTCCACCGTTCTCGTGTCCATCGGCTCGGAGCCCACCGTCGGCTGGCTCGTCGGCAGCGGCCTCGACCTCACCGACGGAGTGGTCTGCGACGAGTTCTGCCGGGCCGCCCCCGGGGTCTGGGCCGCGGGGGATGTCGCCCGCTGGCACCACCGCTCACTCGGTCGGCTGGTCCGGGTCGAGCACCGGCTCAACGCCACCGAGCAGGGACTCGCGGTCGCGACGAACATCGTCGGGCCCGCCCGCCCGTTCACCCCGACGCCGTTCTTCTGGACCGACCAGTACGACGTCCGCGTCCAGCTGGCCGGGGAGCTCAGCCCGGATGCCGTCGAGGAGATCGAGCCCCTCGACGGAGCGGACTCGTTCCTGCACACCTTCCGCATCGACGGTGTGCTCACCGCAGCGCTGGCCTGGAACGCCGCCCGGGCGCTGCTCCCGCTGCGCCGCGAGCTCGCAGCGACGCTCAGCCCGGTCTGACCGACCACCGAGGAAAGGGAGGGACATGCCCTCGATCAAGCTGCACACCGACCACTGCATCTCCAGCGGTGCCTGCGTGCTGGAGGCGCCGGAGGCCTTCGCCCTCGACGACGACGGAATCGTCACCCAGGTCGACCCCGATCCGCCCGCGGAGGTCTGGCCCAAGATCACGAAGGCCGCGGCGGTGTGCCCGCTGGCCGTGATCGAGATCGAGTCCCCCTGACCCACCGTCCCCTGCGGACCAGACTCTCGGAGCAGCAACCATGGGATTCCCGTCGGGTGAGGTCGCGATCGTCGGCGTCTACACGACCGAGCAGGCCCTCGACCACAGCCGTAGCGGCTTCGACCTCGAGCTCGAGGCGCTGGAGGGAGCGCTCGCGGACGCCGGGCTCGGCCTCGCCGACGTCGACGGCATCGCGACGACCCGTCCGGTATCGGACGTGCCGGGCTCGTACGACCCGCTCTACTTCTGGGCCGAGCAGCTCGGCCGCCGCCCGCTGGGCTACCTCGGTTCGGGCCTGCCCGCGGCCGCGCTCGGCAAGGGCGCCCTCGCCGTGAGCGCCGGGCTGTGCTCGACCTTCGTGCTGGTGCACGGCAAGAGCGGCACCAAGATCAACCCGGCGCGGACGCCGCTGCCGACGAGCGCGCCGAGGGTCGGCGCCTGGAGCGAGACGATCTTCGGCGCCAGTCGGGCAGGCTGGTACGCCGCGTGGGCCCAGCGCTACATACACGAGTTCGGGGTGACCAGCGAACAGCTCGCGCAGGTCGCCGTGGACGCCCGCCACCATGCGACCCTCAACCCGGACTCGATCATGGGACACCGCGGTGAGATCACCGTGGAGGACGTGCTCGGCTCGCGGATGATCGCGTCCCCACTGCACCTGCTCGACTGCGCCCTCGACAGCGACGGCGGGTACGCCATCGTCCTCACGACCGCCGAACGCGCCCGAGACCTGCGCCGCAAACCGGTCCACGTGCTCGGCGCAGGCGAGTCCGCGCACATCGACTACTACCTCAACTTCCCCGACCCCGCGTTCCCACCCGAGGGCGGCGCGGTCCGCCGCGCGGCGGACACGGCGTTCGCCACCGCGGGGGTGTCGCGAGACGCCATCGACGTCGCGGGCCTCTACGACTGTTTCACGATCACCTTGGTGCGCGACCTGGAGGAGATGGGCTTCTGCAAGGTCGGCGAGGGTGCCGACTTCGTCGCCGAGGGGCACACCCGGCTCGGCGGCTCGCTGCCGACCAACACCGACGGCGGCTGCCTGTCTAACAGCCACAACGGCCATCCCGGCGGTATGCACGTCATCGAGGTGACCCGGCAGCTGCGCGCAGAGGTGACCCCGCAGCGCCAGGTCCCGGACGCCCGGACCGGTGTCGCGCTGACCCAGGGGATGTCGGTCATGGGGGGCGCCGGGGTCCTGGTCCTGGGGGTGGACCGATGACGTGGGTCCGGCCACTCCCCACGATCACCCCCGAGTCGGCCCCGTTCTTCGACGGCCTGCGCGAACGCCGGTTCCTCGTACCCCGGTGCACCGGCTGCGGTGACCTCAACTGGTCGCCCTACCCGGCCTGTCGCAGCTGCCTGACGCGCGAGCAGGAGTGGACCGAGGTCTCCGGCGAGGGAGAGCTGCACACCTTCACCGTGATGCACACCGGCCCGCGGGCGTTCACCGCCGACGGTCCGTACGTCTGGGGGTTCGCCCGGCTCCGCGAGAGCCCGCGGTCCCTGCTGGTGATGGGCAACCTGGTGGGCGTCGACCACGACGCGGTCGCCATCGGGATGCCGGTCCGGATCGGCTACTTCGACGTCCCCGACCACGACCTGACGCTGTACCACTTCGAGGCGGCCGAGCATGCCGGCTGACTGGTCCGATCTCCTCGGCAGGCGCGGCGACCCGGTGCCCGGCCCGTACCCGGTCGGCGCGGCCGCGCTCGGGTACCTGGCCGAAGCGCTGGAGGACGAGCGGCTGGCCACGGCTGTGGAGGCGGGCGGGGACGTCCCCGTCCCGCTCTCGTTCGTCACCGTCGCCTCCCGAGTGCCCAACTGGCGGCCGAAGTCCGCGGCGGGCCACGGCTCGATCATGCTGGCGATGTCGGTCCCGGTCCAGGCCGACTCGGCCGTCAACGTGGCCGTCGACCAGACGTACCGCACCCCGCTGAGGCTCGGGGACCGGGTGACGAGCACGAGCGTGCTGACCGGCGTCGAGGAGCGCGAGACCCGCCTCGGGCCCGGCTTCATGATCACCGAGACGATCGAGCACAGCGTTCCGGGGACCGGCGTCGTCGCCCGCACCGCCAACACCGTCTTCCGGTTCCGTGCCCGCCCGACCTCGTCGGCAGGCGCGGGCGAGGACGCGCCCGCCACGATCCCGGAGAGCGACTTCGAGCCGGTGGTGCTGCCGGTCACGATGACCCGGTTGGCCCTGGCCGCGGGCGCCATGCGGGACTACTCCCCCATCCACCACGATGTCGACGCGGCCCGTGCGGCGGGACATCCCACGGCGTTTCTCAACTACACGTTCCAGATGGCCCTGATGCTGCGTGCGCTCGGCGAGTGGACCGGGACCGACCGACGGGTGCGCCGCCTGCGGCTGCGGCTGCGGCGCCCGGTCTACCTCGGCCGGACGGTGAGCTGCACCGGCGTCCGGGACCCGGCCGGACCCGCCGTGCGGGTCGGGCTCCACACCGAGGACGGCCTCTGCTCGACCGCCGTCGCCGACCTGCACCTCGACGACGAGGACGCGCCGTGGACCTCCACCTGAGCCCCGACCAGGAGCTGCTCCGCGCCGCCACCCGGCAGTTCCTGGAGCGTACCTCCACCCCGGACGACGTGCGGCGCTCGGCGGACGAGGGAGGCGGGTTCGACCCGGGCTGGTGGCGGACCGCGGCGGAGCTCGGCTGGACCTCCCAGCTCGTGCCTGCCAAGCTGGGCGGCGAGACGATCTCCGACAACCCCCTCGTCGATCTCGGCGTCCTCGCCGAGGAGGCGGGCCGGTTCACCGCGCCGGGGCCCCTCGCCATGTGCAACACCGTGGTCGCCGGCCTCGGTCACGGGCCCGAGCCGGGACGCCACGCGTCGGTGGTCGACGCCGTCGCGGCAGGCACCGCGATCGCCACCTGGGCCGTCTACGAGCCGGAGGCGGGCTTCGACCCGCTCCGGCCGACCACCACGGCGCGCCGTGACGGGAACCGGTTCGTCATCGACGGGACCAAGGACCGCGTGGAGTTCGGGGCCGTCGCCGACCACCTGCTGGTCGGTGCGACGGTGGACGGAGCCCTCACCCAGTTCCTGGTCCCGGCGGATCTCCCCGGTGTCCGACGGCGCCCGATGTGGAGCCTCGACGCGACTCGGACCTTCGCGACCGTGGAGCTCGACGGAGTCGTCGTCGACGCCGATGCGGTGGTCGGCCGGGTCGGGCGGGCGGAGGCGACCGTCGAGCAGCAGTGCCGCACGATGTTCGTGCTGCAGTCCGCCGAGACCGCGGGCGCCACCGACCAGGTTCTCGGGCGCGCGGTGGACTGGGCGTTCGAGCGGTTCGCCTTCGGCAGGCCGCTGGCCTCCTACCAGGCGTTGAAGCACCGCTTCGCGGACATGGCCACGTGGGTGCAGGCGATGCACGCGACCACGGAGTCCGCCGCCGCGTCGGTCGGGGCCGGGAGCCCCGACGCGGGCCGCCTGGCCCGGGTGGCGAAGCTGTTCACCTCCACCCGCTCCGTGCAGGTCATGCAGGAGTGCGTCCAGATCCACGGCGGCATCGGGGTCACCTGGGAGCACGACCTGCACCTCTCCCTGCGCCGCGCGACGGTGAACCGCGCCCTGTACGCGACCCCCGCCGAGCTGCGCCACGACCTGTCCGTCCTGGTCCCCGCATGAGCCCGACCCACACCGGAGGAGGTCCCTCGTGAGCGTTCTGACCTCAGACCCCGACACGGCCGAGGACGTCGAGTCCTTCCGGCACCGCGCCCGAGCCTGGCTCGCCGCGAACATGCCTCCGCGCGACCCCGACCGCGAGCGGTCGCTGCCGACCGATCAGCGCTGGGCCGAGGCACGCAGGCTCCAGGCCCTCCTGTACGAGGGCGGCTTCGCCGGGATCTGCTACCCCCGTGCCTACGGTGGCCAGGGGCTCACGCCGGCCCACCAGAAGGCGTTCACCGCGGAGTCGCTCGGCTATGCCATGCCGCTGCTGCTCAACCTCCCGTCGCTGGCGATCTGTCTGCCCACGCTCCTCGAGCTCGGCACGGAGGAGCAACGCATCACCCATGTCGCCGCGGCGCTGCGCGGGGAGTCGGTGCTCGTCGAGTTCCTCTCCGAGCCGCACTCCGGGTCCGATCTCGCGGGCGCCCTCACCCGGGCGGAGCCCGACGGGGAGGGCTGGGTGCTCAACGGGTCCAAGATCTGGACGTCCGCCGCCTTCGCGGGCGATGTGGCGCTCTGCCTGGCCCGGACCGACTGGGACGTGCCCAAGCACAAGGGCCTGACCATGTTCCTGGTTCCGGTGCGTCATCCCGGTGTCACCGTCCGGCGGATCCGGCAGGTGAACGGCAACAGCGAGTTCTGCGAGGAGTTCCTCGACGACGTCCGGGTCGGGCCCGAGGCCGTCCTCGGCGAGGTCGGCGGCGGGTGGGCCGTCGCGAGCCACCGCTTCTACCACTCCCGGACTGCGCTCGGTGGCGGCAACCCCTACATCAGCGGGGACCACGACGAGTCCGTGGCCTGCTCGCGCGGGATCGAGGTGGGCGGCACCCGCGACCTCGTCGGGCTGGCACGCGCGGTGGGCGGCGCGGACCGCCTGCCCGACGCCGTCGTGGACGCGTACGTCATGGAGACGGTCCGCGACCAGCTGGCCCGCCGGATCGTCGGGGGGGTCACGAGCGGCGCCCTCCCCGCCGAGGCGGCGTCGATGCTGCGGCTGTTCCACGCCCAGACCGACTGGCAGTCCGTCGACGCCGCACTGGAGATCGCCGGGGCGCACGGGGTCACCGGGCCCGCCCCGGGCGAGCCGGGCCCGGGCGCGTTCGGACAGGCTTACCTGTTCCGACAGGCCACCAGCCTGGGCGGCGGCAGCACGGAGATGGCCCGCAACGCCGTCAGCGAGCGAGTGCTGGGGATGCCGCGTGAACGGGCGGCGGACCTGGGGGTCCCGTTCCGAGACGTCCGCCGGGGAGACCCGACCCGAGGAGGGACCCGCCGATGACCGGCACCGAGGCCACACCCGCTCCGCTGTCCGGGATCCACGTCCTCGACCTCGGCCGGGTGATCTCCGGGCCGTTCGTGGGGCAGATCCTCGGCGACCTGGGCGCCACCGTGACCAAGATCGAACGCCTCGGCGTCGGCGACGAGACCCGCGCCTACGGTGGGGGGACGCCGTCGGGCGGGAGCTCGCTGTTCGCCGCGCTCAACCGCAACAAGCGCAGCGTCGCCATGGACCTCTCCAACCCGACGGGCCAGGACGTGATGCGCAGGCTCCTGGGCCGGGCAGACGTCCTGGTGCACAACTTCCGGCCGGGCGTCGCGGAGCGCCTGGGGCTCGGCCCCGAGGACGTGTGGGCGACCAACCCGCGTGTCGTCTACTGCGGGATCTCGGGATTCGGCGCGACCGGCCCGAAGCGCACCACCGCAGCGAACGACGTCATCGCCCAGGCGTTCGCCGGTCTGATGAGCTTCACCGGCGCCGCCGACGGGCCACCGATCCGGGTACCGGTACCCGTCGCCGACTACACCGCGGGCCTGTTCGCGACCGCGGGGGTGCTCGCCGCGCTGGTCCAGCGGGCGGCGACCGGCCGGGGGAGGCTCGTCGAGACCTCGCTGCTCGAGGGCATGCTCGCGTTGGAGAGCATGCACCTGGGTGACTACCTCACCGGCGGGACCCTTCCGGTCCGGTTGGCCACGGGAAATATGCTGGGCCAGCCGAACCAGGCGTTCCCGACCAGCGACGGGTCGGTGGTCATCGCCGCGGTCAACAGCGCGATGTGGCGCCGGTGCGCGACCGCCCTGTCCGGGCCCGAGCTCGCCGCGGACGAGCGCTACGCGACCGACGCGGACCGGCTCGCCCGCAAGGACGAGCTGGCCGAGGTCATCGAGAAGCTGACCGTGGGGTGGACGACCGCCGAGCTCGTCGCGCTGCTGGGCGAGGCCGGAGTGGTCTGCGGCCCCATCAACGACCTCGCCGCCGTCGCCGCCGACCCGCAGGTCCACGCCCTCGGGATCCTCCAGGCCCCGCCGGGCTCCGCGGGACCCGCCGAGATGGTGGGCAGCCCGCTGAGCGTCGACGGCGACCGGCCCGTCCCGCGCAGGCGGGCGCCCGCACTGGGCGACGACGCCACCGCGGTGCTGCGCGAGGCCGGGCTCACCGACGCCGAGATCGAGACCGCCCACACGAGCGGCGCCGTCGCGCGCCCCCACCGATGACCCTGCAACCACAAGGAGCACCATGACCGCCTTCCGGGGCCGGATGCTCATCGACGGCGTTCTCACCGATGCCCGGGATGGACGCGAGTACGGCAAGCACAACCCCGCGACCGGTGAGGTGATCGGCCAGGTCGCCGACGCCGCGCCCGAGGACCTCGACCGCGCGGTCACGGCTGCGCGGCGTGCCTTCGACGACACCTCGTGGTCCACCGACCACGCCTTCCGGCAGCGCTGCCTGGGCCAGCTCCAGCAGGCGCTGCGCGACGAGGCGGACCTGTTCCGAGACATCCAGGTCGCCGAGGCGGGCATGGTCGTGACCGGTGCCGAGGCGCTGGTCGAGAGCGTGACCGACGGGATGTCCTTCATGGTCGACCTCAGCGGGCGCTACCCGTACGCCGACCCGCAGCCGCCGAGGGAGCTCGGCGGGATGTTGCAGAACCGGGTCGTCCACCACCGCCCGCACGGCGTGGCGGGCCTGATCACGGCCTGGAACGCGCCGTTCCTCGTCAACGTCTGGAAACTGACGCCGTGCCTGGCCGCAGGGAACACCGCGGTGCTGAAGGCCTCGCCGCTGGCGCCGTACACCTCCACCGAGCTCGGCAGGCTGATCGTCGAGCGCACCGACATCCCGGCGGGCGTCGTCAACATCCTGACCTCCGGCGACCGAGCCGAGATCGGTGAGGCGCTCACCGGCGACCCGCGCATCGACATGTTCAGCTTCACCGGCTCCACCAAGACCGGGACCCGGGTGATGCAGCGGGCCGCAGAGGGCGTGCGAAAGGTCGAGCTCGAGCTCAGCGGCAAGTCCGCCAACATCATCCTCGACGACGCCGACCTCGAGCGGGCGCTCGACTTCAGCGCGTCCATGTCCTGCATGCTCAGCGGGCAGGGCTGCGCCCTCCCCACCCGGCTCCTGGTCCCCGACCACCTGCACGACACCGTGATCGACGGGCTGGCCGACCGATTCGCCGCCCTGCGCGTGGGGGACCCGGCCGACCGGGCCACCACCCTGGGCCCCGTGATCAGTGAGGACCAGCAGTCCCGCATCCTCGGGCTCGTCGCCGAGGGGGTCGACAGCGGCGCCCGGCTCGTACTCGGCGGCGGCATCCCGACGGTGGCCGAGGACCTGAAGGCCGGGGCCTGGGTCGAGCCGACCCTGTTCGCCGACGTCGTGCCCGACTCGCCCATCGCCCAGCGGGAGATCTTCGGCCCGGTCCTCTCGGTGATCCGGTACTCCGACGAGGCGGATGCCGTCCGGATCGCCAACGGTACGGCGTTCGGGCTCGCGGCCTACGTCCAGACCACCGACCCGGGCCGCGCCCGAGACATCGCGTTGCGGCTGCGGGCGGGCGGGGTCGGGCTCAACGGGACCGTCGCGTTCTCCCACCCCGACATCCCGTTCGGCGGCGTCGGTGCCAGCGGGCTCGGCCGCAAGAACGGGGTCGAGGGCTTCGAGGAGTACCTGCGCACGATGATCCTCGTCGAGCCCGCGACCTGAGCGCTCGCCGTTCGTGTCACTTCAGAGCGAACCCGGCGTCCACGGGCAGGGTCGCACCGGTGATGTAACGGCTGTCCGCGCACGCGAGGAACAGCACCGCGTTCGTGATGTCCTGCGGTTCCAGCCAGCGCACCGGCATCGCGTTCATGGTCTCGAAGACGTCCATGGCGTCCTCGAAGGTCGGCTCCGCGAGGTCGGGCCGGAAGAGCCGGTAGGTCTCCTCGTTATGGATCATGAGGGTGTCGACGTTGGAGGGGTGCACCGTGTTGACCCGGATCATCTGCGGGGCCAGCTCCAGCGCGAGGGTCCGCATGAGCCCGACGACGCCGTGCTTGGCGGCCACGTAGTGCCCGGTGTTCTCGTAGCCGCGCAGTCCCGCCACCGAGCTGGTGAACACGATCGACCCGCCCCGACCACCGGCGATCAGGTGTGGCACCGCCGCCTTCGCCGTGTGCCACGCGCCGGTCAGGTTGATGTCGATCACCTCCTGCCAGGTCGCCTCGTCGAACTCGTGGACCCGTCCGTAGTTCCACATCCCGGCGTTGGCGCACACCACGTCCAGCCTGCCCAAGGCGGCCACTCCGTCGTCGAGCGCGGCCCGCAGCGCCTCGTAGTCCCGGATGTCGACCTTGGACGCGACGATGCGACGATCGTGCGCCTCCACCTGCGCGACCGTCTCCGCCAGGTCCTCCGGGGTGGCGGGCGCCCCGACCGAGCTCGTGATCGGCGAACAGATGTCGACGGCGATGATGTCGGCACCCTCCTCCGCGAACCTCACGGCGTGGCTGCGCCCCTGACCTCTGGCCGCGCCCGTGATGAAGGCGACCTGTCCGTCCAGCTTGCCCATCGCTGCTCCTCTCCCCGGGACGCTCGGCTACGACAGGCCGATCCGGATGGTCTTCGTCTGCTGGAACTCCCGCAGACCCTCCAGCCCACCCGCGCGGCCCGAGCCGCTCTGCTTGTAGCCGCCGTACGGATGGGTCGGGACGATGTGGCCGAACCGGTTGATCCAGAAGCGGAACACCGAGGCGACGGGCGCGAACGTCTCTGTCCGCGCCAGCGTGCTGTACCGGTCGACGTCGGCGAAGATCGTCGGCGGAACGTAGAATCCGTTCGCCAGCTCACGGCCGAGCCGCTCGCCGCCCGCGACCACCCGACCCTCTTGGCGCGCGACCGTGTCGTCGATCGTCGCGAAGATCCAGTCGTGGGCCGCACGGGTGACGACGGGGCCGACCAGCGTCTCCTCCGCGAACGGGTCGCCGACCCGGAAACTTTCGCCCCCGATCAGCAGCGCGCCGGACGGTAGCTGATTGAGTGTCTCGGTCATGACCCTCTCCGATGATGGGTTGGGCAGGGCCCGTCGGCGACGGGCCCGGGATGGGCGCTCAGGCCCGGACGATCGCGGTCGTGGACTGGGAGTAGGCGTCCATCGACTGGGGCCCAGCTCGTGGCCGAGACCGGAATCCTTGTAGCCCCCGAACGGCACTGCGACGTCGAGCTCCATGTAGGTGTTGACCCACACCGTCCCGGCCTCCAGCGCGCCGACCATGCGCTGCGCCCGCGACGCATCCTGGGTGAAGACGCCTGCCGCCAGGCCGTACCGGGTGTCGTTGGCCAGCCGGACGACCTCGATGAGGACCGCGACGGGGCCGAAGATCTCCTCGCGCGCGACGCGCATGTCGTTGGTGACGTCGGTGAGCACGGTCGGCTCCACGAAGTAGCCGACGGAGTCGATCATCCGTCCCCCGGTCACCGCGGTCGCTCCCTCCGCCAGGCCGATGTCGAGATAGGACCGGACCCGGTCGCGCTGGAGGGCCGAGGCCAGCGGGCCGCACTCGGTGTCACCGTGGAAGGGGTCCCCGATGACCTTCCGTTCGGCCGCGGCCGCGAGCGCGGCGACGAACTCGTCCCGGACGGACGCCTCGACGAAGATCCGGCTGCCTGCGACGCACGCCTGCCCGGACAGCGCCGTGAAGCCGGTCAGCGCGGCCGCCGCCCGCGTGAGGTCCGCGTCGGCGAAGATGATGTTCGGGGACTTGCCGCCCAGCTCGAGGGTGACCCGCTTGAGGTTCCCGGCCGCGGACGCGCCGAGGATCCGCTTGCCGACCGCCGTCGACCCGGTGAACGCCACCTTGTCGATGCCGGAGTGCTCGGCTATCGCGGCACCGACTGTGGGCCCCTCCCCACAGACGATGGTGACGATCCCGGGCGGGAGGTCCGCCTCGGCGAGCACCTGGCCGAGGGGGAGCGTGGTGAGCGGAGTCTGCTCGGCAGGCTTGAGGATCATGGCGTTGCCGCAGGCGAGGACGGGTGCGAGATTCCAGGCCACGCTCACCTGGGGCGAGTTCCACGGCGTGATCCCCGCACACACGCCCAGCGGCTCGCGCACCGAGTAGGCGTGCACCGAGGGCGGCGCCGGATACGTCGTGCCGAGGTGCTTGGTCGGCCACCCGGCGTAGTACTCGTAGACCTCGACGGCGCTCGCCATCTGCCACCGGGTGCGCGACAGCGGAGTCCCGTTGCTGAGCGACTCCAACACCGCGAGCTCCTCGCGGCAGGCGTCGAGGCCCGCGGCGATGCGACCGAGCATCCGCCCGCGGTCGCGTGGGGTCAGCGACCGCCAGGCCGAGGACTCGAAGGCCCGGCGCGCCGCGGCCACCGCGCGGTCGACGTCCGCGGCCCCGCCGAACGTGACGGCGGTGAGCTCCTTCTCCGCCGTGGGGTCGACGACGCCGACGGTGGCGCCCTCCCGGGCCGGTGTCCACTCGCCGTCGATGAACAGGTCCTTGGGGCCGCCGTCCAGGTAATCGGGCCTCGGCCGTTGGGCCGAGTCGAGTGTCGGCAGGAAGACCATGCTGGAGCTCCTTCGCTCGCGCGAGCGGTCGGGGACGGGTGGGGGTCGGGTCACGCCCGCGTGGCTAGTTCCGCACTAGACGACGCCGTCCGAGCGGAGCGTGTCGATCTCCGACGGGCCGAGTCCGAGGATCTCCCCGAGGACGTAGTCGTTGTCCTCGCCGTAGCTCGGTCCGCTGCGCCCCACGGTGCCGCCGATGTGGGTCGGCGTGGCGCTCATCCGGATCGGCACCTCACGGACCGGCCAGCGCCCGATCTCGGTCTGGTCGAGTTCCACCGTCCAGCCCAGGTGGCTCAGCTGCGGGTCCGCGTCGCAGCGGTCCTCGGCCGTCTGGCACACACCTGCCGGGACCCGCTCGGCCTGCAGGGCGACCATGAGGTCGGCTCCGCCGCACCCAGCCGTCGTGGTCGCCACGAGGCGATCCAGCTCGTCCGCGTGCGCGATGCGGCTCTCGAGGGTGGCGAACCGCGGGTCGCTCGCCCACTGCGGTCTGCCGAGCACCCGCACGAGGCCCTCCCAGTCGGAGTCGTCGAAGCAGGACACCGCGATCCAGCGATCGTCCCCGTGCACCGGATAGATCCCGTGCGGCGCGGCGGGCTTGTAGGGCGACCGGTTCCCGGTCCGAGTCCATCCCCGGCCGTTGGCCGAGTGGTCGAGCACCGCCGTCCCGGTCAGGTAGAGGCCTGCCTCGGCCTGTGAGGAGTCGATCCAGCAGCCGCGCCCGGTGACCCGGAGCCGGTAGAGCCCGGCGAACATGGCGGTGGCGATGTTGTACGCGCCGAACCAGTCCAGGTAGGAGTACCCGATGCCGGCCGGTGCGAACGGCTCGGGCATCCCCGACATCTCGCTGATCCCGGTGATCGCCGCCGCGGTGGGACCGTAGCTCCGCATCCGGCCGTAGGTACCGTGCTCCCCCATCCCCGACTGCTGGACGTAGACGAGCCGAGGGTTGATGCGGCGCAGCACGTCGTAGCCGAAACCCATACGCGACATCGTCCCCGGCGAGAACCCCTCGACCAGGACGTCCGCGGACCGCAGCAGGTCGGTGAGCAGCTCCCGCCCGCGGGTGGTCTTCAGGTTCAGCGAGACCGCCCGCTTGCCGGCGTTGATCTCCATGAACGCACCGCCCCGGTCGGGACCGCGGTCCGGCGCGGGGTCGAGTGGCGAGGTGGCGGCGTCACGCGCCGCCCGGCCGCCGTCCGGTGCCGCACCCGCGCCGAACCGGTAGGCATCGATGCGGTCGGAGTGCTCGACCTTGATCACCTCGGCACCCATCGCCGCGAGGTACCGACCACCGCCACCGCTCGCGAGCAACCAGGACAGGTCGATCACCCGCACTCCGGCCAGGGCGTGTCGACCCGGCTGCACCGCGGCGTCCCGGGCCGGACGGGGTCTGCTGCGCGCGGACTCGGCGCGGACCTCGTCGGTGTGCTCGCCGAGCATCGGCGCCCGGGGCCCGCGCCGCCACGGCGCCTCGGGCGCGTACCACTTGGCGCCGACCTCGACGAAGGACTGCCCCAGCTCCGGGTGCTCCACCTCGAGGAAGGTCTCCCGCAGCCGCCAGTGCTCCTCGGCGACGTTCTCCTCCGGCCTGCGACACGGCGCCCACGGCAGGCCCTGGTCCTGCGCCTCGAGCCAGAGGTCGGCGTCGAGGGTGAACCGCTCGACGAGCCGGTCGGTGGCCGCGCCGATGTAGAGGTTCATCGCCTCGGTGCGGTTCGCGGCGTCGGCGTACCGCTCGTCGGTCAGGTCGAGGTCCATGCCGTACTTCTGCAGCAGCCGCACGTTGCCCGCGAACGAGTCGAAGAACGCGGACGGCAGGTACGTCCGGTAGGGCAGCAGCCAGCGTCCGTCCTTCGTCCGGGCGATGGCGGGTAGGCTGCCGTTCGGCATCG
>Ga0068863_100000710_pt1 | contig 33475 bp, 29 predicted proteins | sample KBSSwiS62_FD_66596 | JGI IMG/M metagenome (GOLD analysis project Ga0068863, IMG submission 66596) | Switchgrass rhizosphere microbial communities from Kellogg Biological Station, Michigan, USA - KBS Switchgrass S6-2 | ecosystem: Host-associated > Plants > Roots > Rhizosphere > Soil ... | reverse complement strand
TCATCGAGTCAACACGACCACGTCGCCCGGCTTGAATTCCAGGGTGACGTTACCGCCAAGGCCATACTGCGGCGGCGCAGACACCACCCTCAGGTAGCCGTTGCCGACAGCAACCAGGTGCTCACTCAACTGCCCCAGAAAGGTGTCTTCGACGATAGCGCCCACCACGCGATTGGTGTCAGCGGCGGTCGGCTCATCGCGCACAATGCGTATCACCTCCGGCCGTATGCTGACCACCACCCGCCGCGTCGCGAGCGCTGCCGCTCCCTCCACAGCACCGGCCACTGCGCGAATCTGCCCAATCGCCGTGGACACGTGCGCAAAGCCATCACTCGAGCCAGTGATCTGCCCCTCAATCAGGTTAGTCGGCCCGATAAACTCGGCTACGAAGGCACTCGAAGGAGAACGGTACAATTCCTCAGGAGTGCCAACTTGAGCCAGTTGCCCGTCCCTCAGCACCGCAATCCGGTCTGCCGTGCTGAGCGCCTCCTTCTGATCGTGAGTCACATATACCGTAGTAATACCAGCCTGCCGGCAAATCCGTTGGATCTCCCGGCGCATCTCCTGCCGCAACTGAGTATCCAAATTGCTCAGCGGCTCATCGAGCAGCAGGCACGCAGGCCTGACCGCCAATGCGCGCGCCAATGCAACCCGTTGCTGCTGCCCGCCCGACAACTGTTGAGGTTTGCGGTCAGCAAGCGGGCCCTGCATCTGGATGGTCTCCAATGCCCTATCTACCTCCGCCTGCTGGCCGTCCCGCTCAGCCGGCGTTTCACGAACGGACAAGCCGAACCGGATGTTTTCGCGCACCGTCATGTGCGGCCACAGCGCATACCCCTGGAAACACATGACCGCGTTGCGCTTTTGCGTCGGGACGGACGTAACGTCGCGCCCGTCAAACAGAATTCGCCCCGCAGACGGCATCTGTAGCCCCGCGATCAGCCGCAGCAACGTGGTTTTGCCGCACCCGCTCGGCCCCAATAGGAAGAACAACTCCCCGGTGCCGATCTGCAGATCGATCGAGCTCAGCGCGACGGTCTCGCCGTATCGCTTCGTCAAGCCTTCAATTCGAATCTGCGTCACGGCGTGTCATAATTCGCTGAAACCGCTCCTGAGCATACCGTGATCAGTCTCATTGATTCACCCCAATAGCTTAGGTAATGTTCCAATCCGACTGCGTATAACCTGCCGACAAGGAAGGCAAGCCATGAGTGTATCGACAGCACATGCCACGGTTCGGATCGCATCCGCGCTACTGACACTCACCCTGGTCGCCGGATGCGCTACGGAGTCCCACCAGGCGGTACAGGTTGAACATACAGCTTCGGCCGCGACCGCCTACCACGGGGCACGAAATGCAATCGCGGTAGGGAAGTTCGACAACCGCTCGACCTACCTGCGTGGCCTGTTCTCGGACGGTGTTGATCGTCTGGGTGGCCAGGCCAAGACCATTCTCGTGGGCCACCTGCAGGAAACAGGTCGCTTTAGCGTACTGGAACGCGAGAACATGGAAGAGAATGCCCGCGAAGCGAAGCTCAGTGGCAAGCAACAGGCCCTCAAGGGCGCAGACTTCACCATCACCGGTGATGTCGTGGAATTCGGGCGCAAGGAATCCGGCGACGCCCAGCTGTTCGGAATCCTGGGCGAAGGCAAGAAACAGGTCGCCTACTCAAAGGTTACTTTGAACGTAGTCGACGTTCTGACTTCCCAGGTGATCTACACCTCCTCGGGCGCCGGCGAATATGCGCTGAGCAACCGCGAGGTGTTGGGGTTCGGTGGCACCGCCAGCTACGACTCCACGCTGAACGGCAAGGTTCTCGACCTTGCTATCCGCGAGGCGGTCGATCATCTCGTCCAGGGAATGGAGAGCGGCAACTGGTCGCCGCATAAAACCTGATGATTCGCGCAATGTTCGTATTGGGCGCCAGCCTCGCCCTGGCGGGATGCGCTGCGCCACAATCCCGCTACGAGTGGGGCAGCTACGAGGAGGTTGTCTACGCCTCCTACCTCTCGCATGAGGACGTGCCGGCCGAAAGGCAGGTCGAGCTCCTCGAGAAGGACTACCAGGCGGCCCGGTCCACAAATCGGCGCATGCCGCCCGGTTGGCACGCCCATCTGGGCTACCTCTATTACCAGGTCGGCAGAGGCGATCAGGCTCGCCAGGAGCTCATGACCGAAAAAGCCGAGTTCCCCGAGTCAGCTGTATTCGTAGACCGATTGCTCGCCAACGTGAAAAAACCATGAGCTGCCAGCGCCTCGCCGCCATTCTCGTCAGCGCCCTGGCTCTGACCGGCTGTCAGACCGTCAAGCCGTACGACTACACCAACTTCAGAGCGCATCCGCCCCGCTCGATCCTCGTGCTGCCGCCGGTGAACGAGAGCACCGCTATCGAAGGCACCTACGGTTACCTGACGACCGTCACGCGCCCCGTCGCCGAACGCGGTTACTACGTATTTCCCGTTGCGGTCGTCGATCAGTTCATGAAGGAAAACGGCCTGCCCACCGCCAACGAAATGCAACAGGCACCCCTCGCCAAGGTCGCGGAGATCACGGGCGCCGACGCTGTGTTGTTCCTCGACCTGAAGCAATACGGCGCCCACTACCAGGTGCTGAGCAGCACAGTCATCGTGGAAGTGGCGGCAAAGTTGGTTGACACCCACACAGGGATCCTGCTCTGGGAAGGCCACGGCGTGGCCCAACAAGCCTCCAACGGCTCAGGCAACATCCTCGGCGACCTCATCGCCGCCGCCATCACCCAGGCAATCAACAAACACAGCGACCGCGCTCACCAGGTCAGCCGCCTGGCCAACGCCAATCTCTTCTTCCCCGAGCAAACCGGCCTACCCTACGGCCCCTACAGCCCGAAATACGACAAGGCTCACTGACGGCCCAGGCGTGCACCGCCACGCCAGCCGCCCCTCACGTCGCCTGCGCCACCACCCCAGGCGCCGCAGCCGCCTGCGGCGTCTTCTCCCCACTCATAAACGCCAGCAACGTGCTACGCGCCTCCGTAGCATCCCGGTACCCCAACTCAATCAACTCCCGCGTATACCCCGTCTCAAACGTCAGGTAGCTGGCCAGCTGAAATCCCGAAGCATCCCGCCCACCGATCACCCGTAGCAGCGCCCGTAATCCACGGGGCAACTCCCCAGCGTGTCGCCCCGCAACCTCCCGCGGGTCAACACTCGGCGCCATCATCAGAGTCTCGACATAGCGTGACTCCTGCGCAGCCTGCGGCGCCAGCTTCACGAGCTGGTTGATCTGCTCCAGCTGCTCCAGATCGCCATATATCTGATCCGTAAACAGCGTATCCAGCATGTAGCCAAAAATCTCACCAGGGCTGGGCATGGTCGCCCGGGTGCGCGTTGCCGGAACACCCGCCGACTGGCGCGCCCGCACCCCAATGATCAACAGCCGGTCCGCGCCCAGGTGAATCGCCGGACTCAGCGGATGCAGCTGCCGCATTGCACCGTCACCAAAATATTGGTCCCCCAGTCTCATGGGAGGAAACAGCAGCGGAATGGCAACGCTCGCCATCAGATGGTCCAGCGTCAACTCGGTCCGGCGCCCCACCCGCTGCACCCGCGACCATTCCGCGCAGTTTTCGACACCATCATAGAAAGCGACCGAATGCCCGGTCGCGTAACTCGTCGAACACAACGCTACGGCGCGCAAGTGACCCCGCGAAATGCTCCTGCGGATACCGGCGAAATCAACATGGACACCGAGCAAGTGACGCAACGGCGAGTTATCGAGCATGGACTTGGGTGGCGTCAACACGAGGCCACCCGATACCAGCGCCAGGATCCAGTGCATGCCCGCGCGCAGCATGTGCACCGGGTCGACATGGAAAACCTGTTCCGAGCGGAAGTTGGCCCACACGCGCTCCAATCCCTCGACGGCGCGGCGCCATTGATGCGCCTCGGCAGCGAGTACCCCGGCGGCAACCGCACCGGCCGACGTCCCAACGATTACCTGGAAGGGATTGCGCGCGCGCGGCAACATCTCCGAGAGAGCCAGCAGCACACCGATCTGGTAAGCGGAGCGCGAGCCACCACCGGTCAAAACCAGTCCCACCGTGGGACGGCCACTGGAGCGATGGGGTTGGCCTTCCGTCATGGGTTGCCCAGGATTATGGGTGCGGGGGCGTCCCACCGCCCAACGTCACTCCCCCCTCAGCACGCGAGCCAGCGGCGCCGCGGCCGGCCGCGCCCAGAGGGCGGCGCAGCGCCGCGATGGCCGAATCCAACCCCTGGATGGTTACGGGGAACATCCGGTCATTGACCAGCTCGCGCGCAATACGGACCGAAGCTGTGTACTCCCACCGCCGCACATCTTCCGGATTCAACCACACGAGCCGTGGATATGTCGCCGTCATTCGCCCCATCCACACGCTGCCAGCCTCTTTATTCCAGTGCTCGACACTACCACCCGGCTGCGTGATCTCGTACGGACTCATCGTGGCATCACCAACAAAGATTACGCGGTAGTCATGTCCGTACGTGCGCAAAATCTGCGCAACCGGCGTGACCGCCGAAAAACGCCGCCGGTTGTCCTTCCAGACGCTCTCGTACAGGAAGTTGTGGAAATAGAAATACTCCAGGTGCTTGAACTCGCTGCGCGCGGCCGAAAACAGCTCCTCGCAGATACGGATGTGGTCGTCCATCGATCCGCCCACATCCAGGAACAACAACACCTTGACGGCATTGCGGCGTTCCGGCACCAGCTTCAGATCCAACATACCGGCATTGCGGGCGGTCGCATCGATTGTCCCGTCCAGATCGAGCTGGTCGGCCGCGCCTTCCCGGGCAAACTTGCGCAACTTTCGCAGCGCCAGCTTCATGTTGCGCGTTCCAAGCTCCACGGTGTCGTCAAAGTTGCGGTATTCGCGTTGCTCCCACACCTTCACGGCGCGCCGGTGGCGCGAGCCCGTCTGGCCGATGCGGATTCCTTCCGGGTTGTAGCCATTGGCGCCGAATGGAGAAGTGCCTCCCGTGCCGATCCACTTGTTGCCGCCCTCGTGCCGCTCCTTCTGCTCCTGCAAACGCGCACGCAAGGTCTCGAGCAGTTTTTCCCAACCGCCGAGGGCTTCGACTTTCTTCTTTTCCTCCTCGGTGAGAGTGCGGGCCGCAAGGGCACGCAGCCACTCATCGGGCACGTTGGCCACGATCTCCTCGAACAGTTTCTGCGCACCGTTGAAGATTTCGGCAAACACCCGGTCAAACCGGTCGTAGTGCCGCTCGTCCTTCACCAGCGTCGTACGCGCCAGGAAATAGAAGTCTTCCACCGAAGACCAGGCAACACCGGCGCGCAGCCCCTCGAGCAGCGTGAGGAACTCGGTGATGGTGACGGGCACCCCACCTTTACGCAGCTCGAAGAAGAATCCTACTAACACCGCACGAGCCTATCGAGCCCGTCTGTTGAGGAACACGAGTTGTTCGAACAGATGCACGTCCTGCTCGTTCTTCAACAGCGCACCGTGCAGTATGGGCAGCGTTTTCTTGGGATCCTGGGAACGCAGCACCTGCGGGTCGATATCTTCGGCCACCAGCAGCTTGATCCAGTCGAGCAGCTCGGACGTCGAGGGTTTCTTCTTCAGACCCGGGGTTTCACGAACCTGGAAGAACGATCCCAGCGCCTCGGCCAGCAGCTCCTTCTTCAGGCCTGGATAGTGGACCTCGACAATCCTCTGCATCGTCGCTTCGTCCGGAAAACGGATGTAGTGGAAGAAGCAGCGCCGCAGGAAGGCATCCGGCAGCTCCTTCTCGTTGTTGCTGGTGATGACAATGATCGGGCGATGCCGCGCCTTCACCAGCTGCCGCGTCTCATAGACATAGAACTCCATCCGATCGAGCTCGCGGAGCAGATCGTTGGGAAACTCGATATCGGCCTTGTCGATCTCGTCGATCAGCAGCACCGGCTGGGTGGCCGACTCGAAGGCCTCCCACAAGCTGCCTTTCACGATGTAGTTGGCGATGTCATGCACACGCGCATCGCCCAGCTGCGAGTCTCGCAGGCGCGACACGGCATCGTATTCGTACAGCCCCTGCTGCGCCTTGCTCGTGGATTTGACGTGCCATTCATACATCGGCCTGGCGAGCGAGCGGGCAATCTCCTGGGCGAGCTGCGTCTTGCCCGTGCCCGGCTCGCCTTTGATCAGCAGCGGCCGGCCCAGCGTCACCGCGGCGTTCACCGCCATCATCAGATCATCGGTGGCAATGTAGCGATCGGTGCCGGCAAAGCGTTCTGTCATGTGAAGGTCCCGCTGCTCATTCAGGCTGGAGGGTCAGCCTGTGTTGTGAAGCTCCCGGCAGAAACGGCGCCGGCGTGCCGTGGGCCCAGTCCATGAATCCCGCTCGGTAGTAGGGCGAGAGGGGGTGACCACTCTGCCCTCCAGGAATATGAATATAAGCCTGGTCTTCATGACCCGGCGACACCGCGAAGCGCTCTGAGGCGCCAATCGGGCCATCCTGCACGCGCGGCATGTCGTGATCGCCCGGCAGCTCGACTTGCGGCATGTCCAGCAGATTCGACAGGAACGGCAGTGAGCGCGACAGGGGATGCCGGATCTGCACCGGTTTGCGCGCCCCCCAGGCACAGTTTGCGAGCTGCGGGCACGTCGTCCTGAGATCGGCAATGGCCGCATCCGCCTGAGCGAGCAGGAACTCGTGCCAATCAGTGTAGTTGGAGGCCAACATGTGCATCGGCCGCTCGTTCACGAGGCGCCACAGCGCAGCCTCGAACTGTGAGGGGGCACCGACTTCCTCACCGGGCGCGATACCCAGCGCCCCCAACACCATCTCCCACACCGACTTCAGAGCCTGTTCATGAAACGCGCGCACCAACCGATAACCCACGGAATCGACGCTGGCTCGCGCGTTCCAGTCCGACACCAGTTGCTTGAACTGCGCGCGTTCCGGATGATTCGCGAGCGCATCGGCATCGAGCAGTTCCAGCAGCAGTGCCCGCCAGCGCTGCAGGAACTCCGCGCGATCATCGAGCTGTATGCGCAACATGTCCGACGGGGTAGCCTGCCCTTTGATCGCCAGAAGATCATCACGAATCTGGTGGGCACGGGCGGCAAGGTCATAGTCCGCGCCGACCGGCGCATCCAGGCCGGCAATGGCGGTTTGCTGGGTGGGGTCATTCGTGGCCCGTGCATTCGCCGTCCAGATGCGGCCCACCTCAGGATCGAGAATGTGCGGATGCGTCTCGGCAGTAGTCCAAGCGGAGCTACCGAGCGCGCGGGTGGCGCCCGAATCTTCCGGTACACGCCCGGCGATCGTCCACGCAATGTGACCTTCGCGATCCCCGATTACGAAGTTCTGATGTGGAATACCCAACGTTGGCGCGACCGCGAGCGCCTGGGCCACGGAGCCCGTACGTTCCAATGCCAACAGGTTGAAGTTAGTCGCAGCCGGCTGCTGCGCCAGCCACGCGACAAACCAGCAGCCCGGCTCGTCAGCCTGGTACAGCACACCGGCCGCCCCCGACTTAACGGGAAACTGCACGCTCGGCTGCCCATGCACACGGATCTCCTCCTGCCGCACCGCGGTCGCGGAAGAGCATGCCGCTTTTTCGACATGCAACCAGTTGCCGTAGCTGTTGGTGAAACCCCAGGCAATGTGACCATTCGACCCGGCCACCAGCACCGGCGCACCCGGCAGCGTAACGCCATTCAGATCAACAGCAGGTTGGGTGTCAGTCCCTTTGACACGCAGCCGCGCCCGATACCAGACCGCAGGTACACGTGCCCGCAAATGCATGTCATTGGCAATCAACGCAGCGCCGGTAGCCGTCAGCCGCCCCGCGACAGCCCAGTTGTTGCTGCCAATGCCCCTCTCCCACGAAGCGCCAAGGGGCACAAAAGCCGCCGGGGCGCCTCGGGCCGCTGCGCCCCGCACATCGAGAATCTCAGGCGGCGGTATGGCGACAACACCCGGCCCAGCATTAACCACCCCAACGGCTGCATTAGGCGCATCCCACTCCGTCCCCACCGGATACAGAAACGTCAGGCTGCACTTCCAGCCCCCCTCGCACTCAGGCCCCCGCATACGAGCGTTGATCTGCTGCCGCAGGATCTCGCGTTGCAGCGCTGAATACTGCAAGTCCCACCACATGGCATGCGACACCAGAACCGTGTCTTCCGGCCGCCATTGCGCAGGCACCGAGCGGAACAACCAGTATTCCCACGGCCGGCTCCGTAAGCTGGCCAGCCCCGCGTTGACGCCACGCGCGTAAGCCTCGAGCACCGCGCGCTGCTCGGGAGTGCCTTGCCGAAGCACCTCCCGCGCAACCTGCCGAAACCCGAACAGCCGCGCCTTCTTGTCCTGCTCGACGGCAACCGCCCCAAACACTTCAGACAGCTCACCCGCAGCCAGCCGCCGCGACAAGTCCATCTCGAAAAACCGGTCCTGTCCGTGAACAAACCCGGTCCCGTACGCCAGATCGACTCGATTTTCGGCCTCAATAGTCGGCACACCGCGCTCATCGCGGTCAATGGTGACCGTGGAAACGACGCCCAGGTGGTGAACCGTTCCATCGAGCGTCGGCAGCGAGGCCCGCAACACCACGTGCATGACCGCGAGCGGCACCAGTATCAGCGCCGCGCAAGCAGCCAACACGTATTTGACTTTCATGCAGTGAACGCCGCCGGCAGCAGCGGCCCGGCTCCTAGTTCTCCAGTGCGACCTTCAGGATCAGCAAGGAGTTGGTCCCACCCTGCACTCCCGACAACTCACCCTTGGTCAGGATCACGAGGTCGTTCTTCTTCACCAGTTGCAGATCGAGCAACCGCGTAAAGAGCTCGCGGTACAGCGTCTCGGTGGAGTTGGGCGCAGTGACGTCGAATATCACCGGATAGACACCCCGAAACAACGTGACGCGGCGACGAGTTGCCTCATGGCGCGTGAAGGCATAAATCGGAATGTCGGCCCGGATGCGCGACATCCACAGGGGAGTAGCACCGGTCTCCGTCAACGCCACGATCGCGCCCACCTTCATGTGGTTGGCCGTGTACATCACGGACATCGCGATGGCCTCTTCCGTCCCCTTGAATTGACCCTCGACGCGATGCCGGGTACGAGTGTGAGTCGTTTGATATTTTTCCGCCCCCTGGATCACCTGTGCCATCGCCTGAACGGCTTTGACAGGATAACGTCCAGTCGCAGTTTCGGCGGATAGCATCACGGCATCAGTTCCGTCCATGACCGCGTTCGCCACGTCGCTGACTTCGGCCCGTGTCGGCACGGGACTCGTGATCATCGACTCCATCATCTGGGTTGCCGTGATCACCACTCGGTTGCGAGCGCGCGTCTGATGGATGATCGTTTTCTGCAAGCCAGTGAGCTCGGCATAACCCATCTCGACGCCGAGATCACCGCGCGCCACCATTACGACATCGGACGCATCGATAATGCCGGCGAGGTTGGCTACCGCCTCGTGGCGCTCGATCTTCGCGACGATGCGCGCATCACCACCGGCCTCGCGCAGCAGGCTGCGCGCCTGCTGAATATCAGCAGCATCGCGCGCGAAGGAAACCGCCATGTAATCGATGCCTTCCTGCGCGACAAACTTGATGTCGTCGCGATCCCTGTCGGAGATGGCCGGCGCCGAAATGCCGCCGCCCTGGCGATTCAGACCCTTGCGGTCCGACAACTCGCCGCCTACCCGAACGTGAGTCTCAATCCGCGTTCCGCTGACCCGATCCACATCCAGAACGATCAGCCCGTCCGCCAGCAACAGCGTGTCGCCAGCCACGACATCCTTTGTCAGATCCTTGTAGGCAACACCGACGACCTCAGCAGTACCCGCCTTGGAGTCCAGGGCCGTATCCAGCGCGAACGCCTGCCCCTCCTCCAGTACCACCTTGCCGGTCCGAAAACCCTCGATGCGGATCTTTGGTCCGCCCAGGTCGAGCAGCACGCCGACGCATTTGTCGGCACGCTTAGCCGCTTCACGAACCAGGGCGAGCCGGCGCCGCCGATCCTCAACAGTGCCGTGCGAGGCGTTGAGGCGAACGACGTCCAGCCCCGCCCGCATCATCTCCGTCAATACCGAAAGGTCATCAGTCGCCGGCCCAACGGTCGCGACAATCTTTGTGCGTCTTAACATGTATCCCTGCAACAAGTGTAAGGGGCGGCGCCCCCCGAAACCGCCCGGACCAATCCGACTAACTCTTCGCCCGTTCCTCCAGCATGGCCACCGCCGGCAGCGTCTTGCCCTCGACGAACTCGAGGAACGCACCGCCACCGGTGGAAATGTAGGAAATCCCGTCTTCGATGTTGTATTTCTCAATGGCCGCCAGCGTGTCACCGCCACCGGCGAGCGAAAACGCCTTGCTGCGCGCGATGGCGTGGGCAATTGCCCGCGTGCCTTCGCCGAACTGCTCGAATTCGAACACGCCCACGGGGCCGTTCCAGACAATGGTGCCGGCCGACTGCACCAGCTCGCTGAAGCGGTCGGCCGTATCCGGACCGATATCGAGAATCATCTCGTCGTTGCGCACATCGTGAACGGTGCGCACATCCGCATGGGCCGTTGCCGCAAATTCCTTTGCGACCACCACATCCGTCGGGAGAGGAATCTCCGTACCGCGAGCCTTCGCCTTGGCCGTCAATCGACGCGCAACATCCAGCATCTCGGCCTCGTGCAACGACTTGCCTACACCCACGCCCGTTGCCGCGAGGAACGTGTTGGCAATGCCGCCCCCGACAATCAGCTTGTCGACCTTCTCCAGCAAGGACTCGAGAACCGTGAGCTTGGTCGAGACTTTCGATCCGCCGACAATGGCAACCAAGGGCCGTGCGGGTTTGTGAAGCGCCGTTTCCAGCGCCTCGAGTTCGCCCACCAGCAACGGTCCGGCGCAAGCGATCTTGGCAAAGCGAGCGACCCCGTGTGTGCTGGCCTCGGCGCGATGAGCCGTACCGAAGGCGTCCATCACGAACACATCGCACAGCTCCGCCATTCGCCGCGCGAGCTTCTCATCGTCTTTCTTCTCGCCCTTGTTAAAGCGAACGTTCTCGCACAACACAGCACTTCCAGACGGACAATCCACGCCGTCGAGCCAATCCTTGCGCAGCGGCACCGGCTTGCCGAGCAGTTCCGAAAGCCGCACGGCGACAGGCGCGAGGGACAAAGACTCGTCGTACTTACCCTCCTCAGGCCGCCCGAGGTGAGAAAGGATGAACACCTTCGCGTTCTGATCGAGCGCGTAGCGAATCGTGGGGATAGCGGCACGGATACGCGCATCGCTCGTGACCACCCCGCTCTGCACCGGCACGTTGAGATCTTCCCTGATGAGGACCCGCTTGTTGCGCAGGTCCGTATCCGTGAGGCGCAATACCTTCATGATGCTTTTGACCAGGCCACCACGCTGTCGATCATCCGGTTCGAGAAACCCCACTCATTGTCATACCAGGAGCAAACCTTCACGACGTTGCCGTCAACGACCTTGGTCAGCGTCGAGTCGAACACCGACGAATGGGAATCGTGATTGAAGTCCACCGACACCAGCGGCGCATCGTTGTAGGCGAGAACACCTTTCCAGGCGTCCGTGGCAGCAGCGTCCTTGAGAGCCTTGTTGATCTCCTCAACGGAAGTCACACGCTTCGCTGTGAAAGTCAGATCGACGAGCGAGACGTTAATCGTCGGCACGCGGACAGCGAAGCCATCCAGCTTGCCCTTCAGGTCAGGCAATACCAGACCCACCGCAGCCGCGGCGCCCGTCTTCGTCGGGATCTGCGACATCGTGGCCGACCGCGCGCGGCGCAAATCGGAATGGTACACGTCAGTCAGAACCTGATCGTTCGTGTACGAATGAATGGTCGTCATGATCCCGGCAACGATTCCAACTTTGTCGTGCAGCACCTTGGCCATGGGCGCAAGACAATTGGTCGTGCACGACGCGTTGGAAACGACCGTATGGTCCTTCTTCAACACGTTGTGATTGACGCCGTACACGATCGTGGCATCGACGTCGTCGCCACCCGGAGCCGAAATCATCACTTTCTTCGCGCCACCCTTCAGGTGCGCGCCGGCCTTCGCCTTGGAAGTGAACAACCCGGTGCACTCCAGCACGAACTCGACGCCGAGGTCGCCCCACGGCAGCTTCGCCGGATCGCGCTCGGCGAGCACGCGGATGCGATCGCCGTTGACCACCATCGAATCCCCGTCGACCGCCACTTCACCCGGAAACTTGCCGTGCACCGTGTCGTAACGGGTGAGGTGCGCATTGGTCTTCGCATCCCCCAGATCGTTGAGTGCCACGATCTGCACCTGTGAATTGCGCTTGGACTCATAGAGCGCGCGCAGGATGTTGCGACCAATCCGACCGTAACCGTTGATCCCCACCTTTATAGCCATGCCCTCATTCCTCTCGCTTTAAGTGCTGTCCGGTTTCTGGTTCTGCGGCCTTCTGCGGCCGATCCGGCTAGCTGCCGCGCTAGCCGACTATCTCGCGTATCTGCCGCCCGACATTATCGGCTGTGAAGCCGAAGTGTGGAAACAGATCCGCTGCCTTGCCTGAAGCGCCGAAGCGGTCGATGCCGATTACCCGGCCGTCCGATCCGACATATTTCCACCAGCCCAGAGTCGCTCCCGCCTCAACAGCCACTCGAGCCCTCACGGCTTTAGGCAGAACGCTTTCGCGATAGGCCGCGTCCTGAGCGTCGAAGACCTCTGTGCAGGGCATGGATACCAGGCGGACGCGCAAACCGGCCTCATTGGCAGCCTTGACCGCCTCCGCGCATATGCCCACCTCGGACCCAGTCGCGATCACCACGCACTGCGGCGTGCCTTGGCACTGGATCAGCACATACCCGCCGCGCGCCACGTCCGACTTTTGTTGCGGTGTGCGCTGCTGCTGAGGCAACGCCTGGCGCGTCAGGACGAGCAGGGACGGCCCCTTATGCTCGATCGCCGCGACCCAAGCCGCAGCCGTCTCGACCCCGTCGCACGGCCGCCAGAGCGTCATATGCGGTATAGCGCGCAGGCTGGTGAGATGCTCTATCGGCTGGTGAGTCGGACCGTCCTCGCCCAGACCGATCGAGTCATGCGTATAGACCAATATCGAATGCAAGCCCATCAGGCAGGCGAGCCGCACGGCATTGCGCGCGTAGTCTGAGAACACCAGGAATGTCCCGCCGTACGGAACGTACCCGCCGTGAAGCGCAACTCCGCTCAGCGCGGCGGTCATCCCGAACTCGCGCACTCCGTAGTGCATGTAGTTGGCGGCGAAGTTCTCGGGCGTAACCGTCACGGCGCCCTTGAACTGCGTGTTGTTCGAGGGGGTGAGATCGGCCGATCCGCCGAAGAATTCCGGCAGGCTCGGAGCCAGGAAATCGAGCACCGCCTGCGAGGATTGGCGGGTTGCCTGCGGCTTGGATTGCGCACCCAGTGCTTCAACCACACCCCGCGCGTTCTCGCCCCAGTTCTGCGGCAACTCCCGCGACGTGCGCCGCTGGAACTCGCGAGCCAGGTCCGGAAATTCCCGCTGGTAGCGGGCGAACAGGTCATTCCAGGCCTGCTCGGCCGCAGCGCCCTGCTTGCGGTGATCCCATTGCGCCTTGAGCTCATCCGGGATGACGAAGGGCTCATAAGGCCAATTGAGCTCCTTGCGGGCCCGGGCCACCTCCTCCGCACCCAACGCCTCCCCGTGAACGGATTTCGTGCCCTGCTTGGTGGGCGCGCCGAAGCCGATGATGGTCTTGCAAATGATCAACGAGGGGCGGGAGCTTTCCGCCTGGGCCGACTTGATCGCAGCGGCGAGGGCATCGGGGTTGTAACCATCCACGTGCGGCACGACGTGCCAGTGATAACCCTCGAAGCGCTTCGCCGTGTCGTCCCTGAACCAGCCGTCCACCTTGCCGTCGATGGAAATGCCGTTGTCATCGTAGAACACGATCAGCTTGCCGAGGCCGAACGTTCCGGCCATGGAACACGCCTCGTGCGAAATACCCTCCATCATGCAGCCGTCGCCCGCGAACACATACGTGTAATGATCAACAATGTTGTATCCGGGCCGGTTGAATTGCGCGGCGAGCATCTTCTGCGCGAGCGCCATGCCGACGGCCGTCGCGAGTCCCTGGCCAAGCGGACCGGTGGTCGTTTCGATTCCGAGCCCCGGCTCGTATTCCGGATGACCCGCGCAGCGCGAGCCCAATTGCCGGAAATTCTTGATCTCCTCCAGGCCCAGCGGATAGCCCGTCAGGTACAGAAGCGAATACAGCAGCATCGAGGCGTGGCCGTTGGACAGCACAAACCGATCGCGGTCCACCCATTCGGGGTGACCCGGGTTGTGCTTGAGGAAATCACCCCAGAGGACCTGGGCGATGTCCGCCATGCCCATCGGGGCGCCGGGATGTCCTGAATTTGCGCGCTGGACGGCGTCCATGGCGAGCGCACGAATGCAATTGGCAAGTTCGCGTCGTGTGGTCATTTGATTTCTTTATGCGAAAAAAACGGGTGGGTATCGATCATTGGCCAAAAGACACCGTGGCCCCCACGAGCCAAGCGCTTCCGCACCGATATCGGGATGTGCTGCAGTTTGCCATATCAGGGGCACCGGACCCCAGCTTGTGCGGGCACGGGGCGGCGCGTGCCCACCCAGCTTCGGCGGCCCAGCCAGCTGTCTGGCAGGGCAGACATGCGCGAATCTGCTGACGGCACTGGATGCGACACACGAGACATAGGGCTCTGATGTGTAGGCGTTTGGCTTCACAATTTCTGGCGTTGACACGGTACTGCGTCATGTTCGTGGACATGTCCCGTGACGCCTTGACCCAGTTCACTGCAGGGCCTATGCACCCTCGTTACGCTTTGATTGCACGCTGGCCATGGCTTCACAGGAACCCTTCCGGCACTGCGGCAGTCCACCATGAGGATCTGGCTGGCGATGTCAAAATCATGAGCGTTTTGCGCCTCATTCAATTCACCGACCCGCACCTCTACGGGAGCGAGACGGAAACACTGCGCGGCATCGCAACGCTGCCCGCGCTCAAGGCTGCGCTTGCCCATGCGCAGCAGTCTGCGGCGTGGCCGCCTGATGTTGTACTCGTCACCGGCGATCTCGTGCAGGACGACCCAGGCGGATACGCACACATTCGTCGCGTGTTTGGGCCCCTCGGCATGCCAGTGCTATGCATACCTGGGAATCATGACGATCCTGCGGTCATGCGTCGGGAACTTCGCGCCGACCCGTTCACCGTCGGTGGCTTCCGCGACTCCGGTGCGTGGCGGATCGTGCTTCTCGACAGTTGCCTGCCTGGCTCGGCGAGCGGCCAACTCAGCGAAAAAACTCTTACACAACTCGATCACGCGCTCAGAACCGCAGAGGGGCGTCATTGCCTCGTGACCCTGCACCACCATCCGGTCGCGATGTCCAGCCGCTGGTTGGATCGAGTAGGATTGGATAACGCGCAAGAATTTTGGAGCGTCATCGACCGGCATTCCAATGTCCGGGCGATTCTCTGGGGCCACGTGCACCAGTCATACGAAGGGCTGCGCAAAGATGTGCGCTTGCTCGCGACACCATCGACATGCGCACAGTTTGTGCCGCATGCCGACGAGTTTGCCGTGGACCGGCGTCCGCCTGCCTACCGCACTCTCGAGCTGCGACCGGACGGCTCGTTACTTACGGAGGTTGTGTGGGTAGAAAAACGCGTAGCTGGCTCCTCGCACTCGGTCTGCTCGGCAGCTTAACTGCGCACGCCGCAAGCCCTGTATGGGCAATCCACGGCGATCACAATACTGTCTATCTCGCTGGCTCCGTCCATCTTCTGAAGGCTAACGACTCGCATCTCCCCGCCGCGTTCGATCGCGCCTATGGTGGCTCGAAGGCGCTCGTGATGGAGCTCGACATCAGCAAAGTTGACCAGATGCAGATGGCCGGCTGGATGATGGAGCACGGGATGCTCAAGGACGGGACCACCCTGCGCGGAATGATCGGCGAAGACCGTTATCGCCGCGTCAGTGCGGAAGCAGAACGCCTGGGTATCCCGATGGAGGTAGCAGGCATGCTGCAACCGTGGGCACTCGGCCTGCAGTTACTCGAAATGCAATACATGCAACTGGGTTTCGATGCTCAATCAGGAGTCGAGCAACAGTTACAGCAGCGGGCCCAGGCAGACGGCAAATCCATCAGCGGACTCGAAACGATGGAAGAGCAGTTGGGTGTACTGCAAGGCATGTCGTCCTCCGATCAGGCTCGCTTCCTCGACATGATCGTCACCGAGATGCACGACGTCGAAAGTGAAACCCAATCCGTCGTAACGGCGTGGCGCACCGGCGATGCCGCGAAACTCGCCGCGCTCCTGAGCGACGAATACAAATCGTTTCCCGCGCTGTACCGTCTGCTCGTGACGGATCGGAACAAGCGCTGGGTGCCGCAGATCGAGAAGCTCCTGCACGGCAACCAGGACTACTTCGTCGTCGTCGGCGCACTACACCTGGTCGGCGACGGCGGACTACTCGATCTAATGCGCCGCGACGGATACAAGACCGAGTCGGTGAACTGACCGGGCTGGAAGCCCGGCGGCCGCCACGCCCCCTCGCGCCGGCCCCGCCTCGCGCCGGCGCTACCTACGACGGCAACCCTTTGCTCAGCATGTACAACCCCAGGTACTTGCGCCGCACATAATTAGCCTCCACCAGCGCGAACACCAACCCACGCCATCCGTCCAGGAACCCAAGCCGAACGAAGTACCCTCGGAAAAACCGCCACTGCGGATTCACCAGCACCTTCAGCAACCCGCACCGCTTGCCACGCGCATACAAAGCCTGCGCCATCAGATCGGCATAGCGCGCCATACGCCTGTGATGATCAGTCAGACTCCGATAGGAGAAATGCTCGAGGTGCCCGCGTAGTCGGCCCACGGGCCCGGTGACCCGCGTGTTCTCATGGATCTCGTCGCCAACCCACCCCCCGTGGCGGCGATCGAACAGCCGTATCAGACGATCAGGGTAGGCGTTGCCGTGACGGAGGAACCTGCCGAAATACTCGGTAATCCGCGGCACGAACCAACCGGCGTGGCCTGCGAAGCCACCTGCACGCAACGCCTCGATCTCGCTACGTAACTCAGGGGTGACCCGTTCGTCCGCGTCCAGGCAAAGCACCCAGTCGCTGCTGGCAGTGTCCACCGCGAATTGCTTCTGAGTGCGGTACCCCGGCCAGTCGCGCTCAATGACGCGGGCTCCCAGCGAGCTGGCGATGTCGCGGGTCGAATCCGTCGAATGCGAATCAACGACCACCAGCTCGTCGCAGAAACTTAGGGAGCGCAGGCAGTCCTCGATCCGGTCTGCCTCGTTGTAAGTGATAATGCACGCGGACAGTCGACTTTGACCCGTCGTCACCCAAGGTACCTCGTACGTCTCAGCGTCAGTAGAATATCCTCAATGAGTTCTGTGTTGTTCTTCGACCCGTCGTGCCAGCGCCCGTACGACACCCGTACATTGCGCCAGCAGGCCACCGGCGGGACTGAGGCCAGCGTCACCCGCATTGCGGACGCGCTCGGCGCCTTCGTCATGCAGCACAACCGGACAGAGGCCTACGGCTCGTATCTCCCGCCGAGCAAGGTCTCCGGCATCGAGCACGTCGTCCTGAACCGCGACTCCCGCGCGCTTCCGCGAGTTCGCGAGCTGTATCCCAACGCAAAGGTGTACCTGTGGGTGCACGATCAGCTGAATCCCGGCTCCAAGCGCGGTCGGCGACTGGCGTCTACCGCACAACACCTCCGTGACCTGGGAGTCACGGTCATCTGCGTCTCGGACACACAACGCCGCGGTGTCGAGGCGACCTTGCGAAAGATCGGCGTCGATGATCGCGTGAATGCCCTGACCATCTACAACCCTGTCGCCGACGACCTGGTCCCCGACGGCTCCGGATTTGACGAGCGCAAGCTGGTGTTCTTCTCGTCGCCCAACAAAGGTCTCGCCTTCACTCTCGACGCGTTCCGCGCCCTGCGCCGACGAATGCCCGATCTGCGGCTGCAAGTGGGCAACCCGGGATACAAAATCCGCAAGTCAGCCACCATTGAGGGCGTGGAATACCTCGGTCCCCAACCTCAGGAGCGCATTCACAAGGAAGTCCGCACCGCCCTGTGCACGTTCTTCCCGAATTTCGTGCTGCCCGAGACATTCGGCCTGGTGTTTGCCGAGTCCAAGGCCGTCGGCACCCCGATCCTCACCTGCGACGCCGGAGCGGCAGCCGAAATCGTAGCCGACCCACAGCAGGTGCTACCCGTCACTTTCGGTCAAAGAACGTACGAGACGACATTCCACAGCTTGTCTCCGAGCTGGCGAAACGGCCCCGCAAGGCTCGCCGACAGCCTCGGACTATTCGACGCCTACGTCGATCGCATCCGCGCGTGGCGCGCCGGTGGCCGGCCTGCCGCCGGCCCCGACCCGCGCTTCCACCTCAGGGTGGTTGCGAATCGGTGGCGCGAGATGCTGGGGATCCCGTGAAGCTGTTGTTGGTCGTCCGCTGCTCAGCGGTGAGAAGCCCCAGGCGCTCAAGGCGCGCCTCGATCGCCCGCAACGTGCGCCCGTGTTTCGCGGCGATGTCCGATAACGCATCACCCGACTGGAACGCCGTTACGAGCCCTCGCTCCTCGTCGGCCGACCAAGGTCGTCCAACATTGTCTGGTAGCTGTGCGCGCCGCTGTGCACGCGCAGAGACCTGCTCCAGTGCCGTGACGCCAGCCAGTAACGCGCGCAACACATCTGCCCGTTGCAACACCGTCCCAGCCTCCAGCTCCACGCCGGTCGTCGGATCCACTCCCTCGACGAGAGCCTGAAGTATCTTCCGTGCCCGTTGTTCTTGCATGACCAAACCATCCATGGTGATTGACTGCACGGCCATTGTCAGCGCACCACGGCCCGGCGCGATACCCCAACTGCCTGCGTATTTGCGCAATTATTCAACACTGCGACGGAGACGCTCCTGATGCGCGCATTCGCATTGTTCTTCGGCTTGATGCTGGCCGCACTAGCCTCCGTCGCGTTGTTGACCTACCCAGCGTGGCTGCTGTTGCATCCGCACTTCGACTTCCCGTTCCACCGCATAGGCGATCGCATCGGGCTGATCATCCTGGTTATCGGCTTCATCGTAGTCGCACGCCGAATCGGACTGTCGGATAAAAAGAGCCTCGGCTACGGACTGCGCCGGCCTCTGTTCATCCGTGAAATGCTGATTGGCTTAGGCATCGGCGTAATTGGCATGGTCATGATCGTGGCCATCATGACGAGCCTCGGGCTTCTCGACTGGACCGAAGCCACGACGGCCACCGCCGGCAAACTCGCCAAAACCTTCTTCAATCGCCTCCTCAGCGGCCTGGCCGTCGGCTTCCTCGAGGAATCCATGCTGCGGGGTTTGATGTTTGCCGCCATCGCGCGGGAGTCCGGCACTCGGGCGGCAATCCTGCTGACCTCCGTGATCTACGCTGCCGTCCACTTCCTCTCCAGCTATCACATCGAAACCAATCAGGTGACGTCGCACAGCGGCATCGATCTACTCTTCGGGACTCTGCACTGGTTCTCGACGCCGCTGGCGATGGCCGACGCGTTTCTGTGCCTGTTCGCGGTTGGATTGGTGCTGGCAACCATTCGAGCCAAGACCGGCAACATCGCCGCGTGCATAGGCCTGCACGCCGGTTGGGTCTGGGTCATACTCTTCACGCACGAGCTTACCAAACCCGTGCGGGGCCAACCCCTCAGCTTCCTGCTGAGTCAGTTCGACGGTTTCATCGGGTGGCTGGTGCTGGCGTGGACGATTCTGACCGGCGTCGGGCTCATTGCCTTCTACGCCAGACGCACTCTTTCCGGCGCAGCCTAGGCGCCCCAGACGTCCTTCGCATATCGCACAAAATTCCGCCCGAGAATCTTCTCGACCCGCCCGGTAGAGAAACCCTTCTTCTCCAGCCGGTCGGCCAACGAGTAAAACTGGTTCACCCCGCGCAGATCGACCACAAAGGGCAGTGTGTCAGGACGCTCCCCCGCCGCACTGACGCCCGCCTTGCGCCGCTCCTCGACCTGCTTCGCCAACACGGCCATGTACGCCTTGAGATCATCGATCGATGTAATCGTACCGTCGGTACCGATCCCGACAACGTCTTCACCGCAAACATTCACGGCGTGGTCGATGTGCGCGACGACATCCTCCGCGCTCGCATGCCCGGTCTTGCTCACGAACGGCATGAAGTAGATCCCGACGAATCCGCCTTTCGAGGCCACGAGCCTTAATTCCTCGTCCGTCTTGTTGCGAGGCAGATCAACCAACGCCCGGCAGCCTGTGTGATTGATCGAGATCGGTTGCCTGGAAGCACGCGCCGCATCCAGACAGGTGTGCTCCCCGCTGTGTGACAGATCAACCATGATCCGGCTGGCATTCAGGCGCTCCACGACCTCGCGGCCAAACGGCGTGAGCCCGCGATTCTCCGGGGCAACAGACCCATCGCCGAGTTGATTCGCCGGGTTGTAAGTCAGCTGTATGGCACGTACCCCGAGACCCGCGAAGATCTCGACTCGCGAGGCGTCCTTGCCAACCATGGCCGCGTTCTGAAACCCGTAGATGATTCCGATCTTCTTCTCGGCCTTGGCTCGCAGGATGTCCGCCGCCGTGTAGACCTTGAGCAGATCCGACGAATTGGCCCGAAGGTGGGCATCAGTGCTGGCAAGGTCCCGAATGGTCGCCTCGAACGGTTCCTCCTCACCGGCCACGTATCCCAGAGTGACGTTGACGGCAGTCAGCCCCGAAGCAGCAGCGTCCCGCATGACACGCGACGCGTGCGCCCAATCGTCGTTGGGCCCCTGCCCTACGCCAGCCGAAGGAGGCTGATTCGGATCGGCCAGCCCTCCCAGCGCATTGACGATGACCGCATCACCCCAACGCCCCGACGTCGCCCGCGCGCCACCCTGCGCCAAACCCGCCAGCGCACCCCCCGTCAACGACAGAAACGCGCGCCGTGCTAGGCGCACCGGGCTAGGCGCCCCCATCAATCCCGCTCGTCATCCGACTTCCTTATCAGAGGATTCAGCCTGGCCAGCCGCGCGATCGGATCATCGAGCTCCAGGCAGTATTGTTTTTCGGAAAGGGCAATCGGCAGGATCTCCGCCAACCGGCAACCCACCCAGGCAGCATCCGAGAAATGTTTGGGCACGTTGCAGTACAGATCGCCCAGCTCCGGCAGCACCTTGCGCAGCAACTCCCCAAGGTGGTGATACTCGCCGGGCAGATCAGTCGGCTCCTCCGGAGCAGCCAACTCGATGTCACCGACATGCAGCCCATCGTCCTGCTGCCAGTGCTTGGAGACTGAGAACTTGCGCTCACCGATACAGGTGATTCCCAACAAACCGTCCGGCAAGGCGTTGAAATCGACGATTCGCGCCGTCGTACCCACCACGCTCAGCTGGCCAGCCCCGGCTGCCCCGACTTCCGATCCGGCCCGGATCAGCAGAACGCCAAACGGACAGTGCGCACGCATGCAATGTCGAACCATATCGACATAGCGCGGCTCAAAAATCCGCAGCGGCAGCGGCCCGCCCGGAAACAACACTGTATTGAGCGGAAAGAGCGGTGTCACAGGCCCACTTTACCCCTCAAGCCGATTTCTTACGTTCCAACTCCGCCAACAGCTTCCCGTGCAGCCCCCCAAACCCACCGTTGCTCATGATCAACACGTGATCACCCGCCTTGGCAGACTTTGCAAGCTCTGCAGCCAGCGCCGCAATATCGCGGCTCGCATGCCCGCGCTTGCCCAAGGACGCAACGATAGGCCCCGCATCCCAACCCAGGTCCGGCGGCGTGAAGAGCCACACCTCATCGGCCCCCAGGAGCGACGGACCAAGCGTGTTCTGATGGACCCCCATCTTCATCGTATTCGACCGCGGTTCCAGCACCGCGATGATCCGCGCACTGCCAACACGCCGACGCAGCCCATCCACGGTCGTCGCAATCGCTGTCGGATGATGCGCGAAATCATCATACACGCGGACGCCATTCACTTCGCCCCGCAATTGCATCCGCCGGGCAATACCCTTGAACGATCCAAGGGCCTCGATCGCATGCTCGACCGTAACCCCCGCATGTCGGGCCGCGGCAATCGCAGCAAGCGCATTCTCCATGTTGTGAGCGCCAATCAGCTGCCACCGCACGACACCCCGCGGCTGCCCACCCTCCAGCACTTCAAACTGAGAAAAGTCCTCGACACCGCCGGTAGGCCGCGCAGTCCACAACGCATCCGGTGCGCCGGCCTCCGAGCGCGCAAATCCCTCACACGGCGTCCAACACCCCATGGCCAGAGTCTGTTCGAGCCGAGCGTCAGAGGCGTTCCAGACGATCCGGCCACTGCCCGGGACTATCCGCACCAGGTGGTGAAACTGACGCTGGATCGATTCGACGTCCGGATAGATATCGGCGTGGTCATATTCCAGGTTGTTGAGAATCACCGTGCGCGGCCGGTAATGCACAAACTTCGCGCGCTTGTCGAAGAACGCCGTGTCGTACTCGTCGGCTTCGATCACGAAGAACGGCTCGCTGCCGAGCCGCGCACTGGTATCGAAGTTGGCCGGCACACCGCCGATGAGAAATCCGGGCGCGAGACCCGCATCCTCGAGAATCCACGCGAGCACGGATGACGTGGTCGTCTTACCGTGCGTGCCCGCCACCGCCAGAACCCAGCGATCCTTGAGAACCTCGCGGGACAACCACTCGGGACCCGAGGCATAAGGGATCCCCATCTCCAGCAGAGCTTCGATGACCGGTTGACCCCGCGTCATCACATTGCCGACCACCACGACATCCGGCGCCGGATCCAGTTGTGAGGCCTCGAAGCCCTGGATCACCTCAATCCCCAGCGCCTCGAGCTGAGTGCTCATCGGCGGATAGACATTGCGATCCGAGCCGGTCACCCGATGACCGGCTGCCCGGGCGATGGCGGCGATGCCGCCCATGAATGTGCCGCAGATTCCGAGTATGTGGACGTGCATCGTTCGTTGCTAAGGGGTTGGTATTGGAAACAAGGCCAGCACCAGCAGGTTGCCCGCCAGCGTCTGCAGGATCACGAGCGCCACGCTAGGTGGCATGGACCATTCCAGGGCTGCCTTAACGATATGGCTGTTGGCCGCAATGATCCAGATGAGCAGTGCGAGGCTCAACAATGTCGCCGGGAACTGCCAAACGGAGTCCTGATCGAAACGGCGCGTCAGCCACACCGCGGCGACCAACAACGGGGACAGGACCGCCTGAAATCCGTACACAGCCGTGGTTGTCTGCAAAAAGCGCTCGGGCCGGCGCACGAGATTGAGCAGCAGCGCGTACCAGGCGAACATGAACACCACGTCGACGCACAGGTGCGCAACCCACGGCCCGGGGAATGGCGGCAATACCGTGCTCACAGCGAAATTGACGAGGAAGTAGCCCCCTACTGTCAATGTAAGCAGCAAAGGCGATGCGGGCACGTCCTGGGGACCTCGGCGCAGCAGTGCAATTTGGGTAAAGAGCCGTACGAGCTCTTTCATAGCTTTGTATACCGGCGTTGGACTCGCATAATGTGCATCTGCGGATTGTACAGCCATTTAGGTCAGCCCCAGCCGTTGCAAACCATAGTCACGACATCCCCCGCCCTCGTTGATCTCGTCGCAAACCTCGAGTCCTGCGAGCACATAGGCCTCGATACCGAGTTTCTACGCGAGCGCACGTATCGCGCCGAACTATGCCTCTTGCAGTTGTCGTCGCGTAGCGACGCTATGTGCGTTGATCCTCTCGCCCTTCCCGATCTCACACCGCTCGCGCACGTCCTGACCGCGCCGGGTATTACGAAGGTCATGCATGCGTCGCGGCAGGACGTCGAGGTACTGTTTCCGATCGCGGGCCTCGTACGGCCTGTATTCGATACACAGATCGCCGCCGCCCTAACAGGATTACCCGCACAAATAGGCTATGGCGAATTGGTGCGCCGACTCCTTGGAACAGAACTCGCGAAATCGCACACGCGCACGGACTGGTCGCGGCGGCCACTCTCACCAGAGCAGATCGAATACGCGCTCGATGACGTCCGCTATCTTCTGCCGTTGAAGGCCCTTCTCGAGGAGCAGCTCGAGCGTAGCGGACGGCTGAAATGGCTCACTGAGGAGCTCCACGAACTGGAAGACGCTCGCAACATCACGCCGGAACCCGAGGACGCCTGGCTTCGAATCAAGGGCCTGCGTTCGCTGGATCCTGCACGCGAGCGGCTTGCGCAAGCGCTCGGGGCGTGGCGTGAGCGCCGCGCCAGCGAGCGAAACCGTCCCAGGGGATGGATTCTCGATGACGCAGCGCTCCGCGACATCGTCATACAGGTGCCCCGGTCCGTGGAAGCACTTGCCGCAATCCCTGAGTTCCCCGCAGGTGTCCTCAAGCACTGCGGCGCCGAACTGCTTGAATGTATTCGGGCAGCCGAGATTCCGCACCCTGCACCACCGATCAACACACGCGGCCGGCCTGATCCCGCGAAAGTAGCCCTTGTGAAGAAACTTGGCGCGCTGAATCAGGAAATTGCAGCGGAGCTCGGCCTCAGCCCCGAAGTGTTGGCGACGCGGCGTGACCTCGAGCTGCTCGCTGACGGCCGCCGCGACGTCGGAGTGCTCCGAGGCTGGCGCCGCAATGTTGTCGGCGATCGGATGCTAGCCGCGTTGTGAACCAATGAATGGTAAAGTGCGTCAGAAACGTTACGTTCCCACCGGTGCTGCTCTCCCTATGAACGAGTCCCTCGAAGAGCTGCGGGCCCTGCTCGAATTCGAGCGCACCGCGCGCATCGAGGCCGAACGCGCCGGACGACTGAAGGACGAATTCCTCGAAGCCCTGGGCCACGAGCTGCGCCCACCGCTCAACTCCATCCTCGGCTGGTCACGGTTGATGGAGCTCGGACGCCTCGACGCCAACGAGACGCAGTCCGCGGGCCAGACCATCTCCCGCAACGCGCGCCACCTCGCCCATCTGGTGGACGACCTGCTCGACCTGAGCGCCGTCACCAGCGGCAAGATCCGCGTCGACCCCGAGGAAACCGACCTCTGCGAGATCGTCGAGGCCGCACTGGACATACTGCAGCCCATGGCCAAGGCCAAGGGCGTGCAACTTCGCAAGGAATTCTTCAAGCCCGACTGCCTGGTCTTCGGCGACCCACATCGCCTGCAGCAGGTGATCTGGCATCTCGTCAGCAATGCCATCAAGTTCACCCCGCGCGGCGGGCTTGCGCTCGTGACATTGCGCTCCGAGGGCCCCGACTGCGAAATCGCCGTTACCGACACAGGTACGGGCATCGCAAGCGACATGCTCCCGTTTGTGTTCGATCGCTTCTGGCGCGCCGACACCTCACCCGGACAGCGCTTCTCCGGACTGGGATTGGGCCTGGCGCTCGCCAAACGCCTCGTCGAGTTGCACGGCGGCACTGTCACCGCAACCAGTGCAGGACCGAATCAGGGATCAACGTTCACAGTCGTCCTGCCGCGCGTCGCCCCCCGCGCCAGCCCACCACCCGACCAACACTCCACCGCCCTACACAACTCCGCGGACATGCAGTACGACGCGCCAGTCAACGTCAACGAGTTGCAAGGCGACTGACCGCCTTCGACCTAACGCGCGACCCCAACCTAACGCCGCGCCTGATCCAGCGCCGCCAGCCCGCGCCGGCCCCAACCTAACGCCGCGCCCGCCGCGCTGCCGTCTTCCCAGCACCCGCCCGCTTAGCCACCGACCGCCGTCCCACCCGCTTAGCCGCCTTCTTTGCGGCCTTCTTAGCCGGCGCCCGACGCACAACAGCCCGCTTCGACTTGCCCGCGACCGAGCGGCTAGCGAGGGAATCCCCAGCGGGGGCAACCTTCGCCTTGCGCCCACCACTGGCAGTGCCAGCAGCAGCGGCCCCGCGCCCCTTCGAAACCTTCTTTGCAGCCGCGGCACGCTTCTTACGAACCGCGACCTGGGCGGCCCCCCTCTTCTGCGCCGCCCGCTTACCAACCGCCCGTCTGCCAACCGCCCGTCTGCCAACCGCACGCTTTTTGGCCGGCGCCTTGGCCGGCGAGTGGGAAGACGCCGCCCGCAATGCCCTTTCCAACCGCTCAGTAATCACATCAACATCGCCCTCGGCGTCGATGGACTGCAGCAATCCCTTGTCGCGGTAGAACTCGATGAGCGGCTTGGTCTTCTCTTCGTACACCTTGAGCCGGTGGGCGACCGTCTCCTCGGTGTCATCCGGCCGTTGCACCCACTTGTGCGGCTCGCCCGTCTTCGGGCACTTTTCATTGTCGAACTGGCCCGCAGGCGTGCTGAACGTATTGAACACCCGCCCGCAATCGCCGCACGTCCGGCGACCCGAGATGCGCCGCATCAGCTCCCCGTAATCCACATCCATCTGCACAACCGCATCCAACGGCTGACCCAACTCGCTCAACAACGAATCGAGCGCATGAGCCTGCGCAAGGTTGCGCGGGAAACCATCGAGAATGAAACCGTTTTGCACGTCCGGCTCCGCAACCCGCTCGCGGAGCATGCCGAGCACAATCCCATCCTCCACGAGCCTCCCCTGGTCCATCGCCTCCTTGGCCTTCAGCCCCAACGGCGTGCCCTTGGCCACGGCAGCCCGCAACAGATCCCCGGTGGAGATCTGTGGAATACCATGCTGCGCCACCAAGCGCTGCGATTGCGTCCCCTTGCCCGATCCGGGCGCCCCCAACAGAACGATGCGCATGATGTACTTATTGACCGGTTGTGACCCGCGAAAGGCCCGCCACGTTACCGACCGTTTCCGCCAAGGTCAAACGCACCCCAAAAGCCGCCCATTGCGCGTTATTCTTGGAATTCCACACCGGTAAGCTTTCAACATGGCCACCAAAAAAACCGCAGCGAAGAACGCGTTCTATGCCCAATCAGGTGGCGTCTCCGCCGTCATCAACGCCTCAGCCGCCGGCGTCATCGACACCGCCAGGAAATATCCCCGCAAGATCGGCCGGCTGTACGCCGGGCGGCACGGCATCATCGGCGCCCTGACCGAAGATCTCATCGACGTCTACCGCGAGAGTCCCGCGGTACTCAAAGGACTCAAGCACACCCCCTCCGGCGCCTTCGGCTCGGCACGCTTCAAGCTCAAAGGCCTGGAGCAGAACCGCACCGAATACGAGCGCCTCATCGAGGTCTTCCGCGCGCACGACATTGGTTATTTCTTCTACAACGGCGGCAACGACTCCATGGACACCGCCCTCAAGGTCTCCCAGATCGGCGCAGCCCTCGGCTACCCCATCACTTGTGTCGGAGTACCGAAAACCGTCGACAACGACCTGCCGCACACCGACTGCTGCCCCGGCTTCGGCTCCGTGGCCAAATACATCGCAGTGTCCACGCGTGAAGCCGGACTCGATGTCGCCTCCATGGCGCGAACGTCCACGAAGGTTTTCGTGCTCGAAGTGATGGGCCGTCATGCAGGCTGGATAGCCGCAGCCGGCGGACTGGCAGGACGCAAGCCGAATGAGCCCCCGCACATCATCCTCTTCCCCGAAGTCCCCTTCGAGAAAGAGAAGTTCCTCGCCAAAGTAAAGCAGTGCGTCAACGACTACGGCTTCTGCGTGATAGTCGTCTCCGAAGGATCCGCCACAGCCGACGGCAAATTCCTCGCTGATGCCGGCACCACCGATGCGTTCGGCCACACGCAGCTGGGAGGCGTAGGTCCCCTCGTCGCCAACATGGTGCGCGAGGCGCACGGTTATAAATACCACTGGGCCGTAGCCGACTACCTCCAGCGTGCCGCACGGCATATTGCGTCGAAGGTGGACGTAGACCAGGCCTACGCCGTAGGCAAGGCAGCCGTAGACCTCGCCGTAAAGGGCGTGAACGCCGTAATGCCTACGATAGTTCGCAAATCCTCGAAGCCCTACAAGTGGACCATTGGCCATGTCCCCCTGGGCGAAGTAGCCAACAAGGAAAAGAAACTGCCGCCGGACTACATCACGCCCGACGGCTTCGGGATCACCGACGCCTGCCGGCGCTACCTCGAGCCCCTCATCGGCGGCGAAGCTTATCCACCCTTCAAGGATGGCCTGCCGGACTACGTCCGCCTCAAAGGAGTGCCTGTGCGACGCAAACTGAAAACTGAGTTCAAGGTCTGAGGGGCCGCCCCCCGCCGAACCGGCCCCGGCGGGGGCGTGTTACCATGCCCTGCGTTTTTTGGCCGGCCTTTTTTTGGCAGTTGTAGCTGTCAAAAATTTTGCGGTCGAACGAGCTGTCAAAAATACCGCTCGCGGCCGCTAACCGAACTTACACCGTTGACTTGGGGGAGGAAGCCTGATGGATGCTGCTTCTTGGTTGTGGGTTGCGATTGCTGCTGGTGTGTTAGCCGTTATCTACGGCGTGTTCTCGATGATGTCCATCCTGCGTCTACCCGCGGGTAACGCCCGAATGCAGGAGATCGCGGCGGCCATTCAAGCCGGCGCCAAGGCATACCTGAATCGGCAATACACCACGATCTTCACGGTCGGTGTCGTGCTCTTCATCGCCCTGGGCCTGGCGATTGGATGGGCAACAGCCGGCGGTTTCGCAGTAGGCGCCATCCTGTCCGGGCTTACAGGTTACATCGGCATGAACATCTCCGTACGCGCGAACGTCCGCACGGCGGAAGCAGCAACTCGCGGCCTGAACGCAGCCCTCACGGTCGCATTCCGAGGCGGCGCAATCACCGGAATGCTGGTAGTCGGCCTCGGCCTGATAGGCGTCGCAGGTTACTTCGCAATCCTGCGCCCCTCTTTAGGTTCCGACGGCGCACTTCACGCCTTGATCGGCCTGGCGTTTGGTGGCTCCCTCATCTCAATCTTCGCGCGACTCGGCGGCGGTATCTTCACGAAAGGTGCCGACGTCGGCGCAGATCTCGTAGGTAAGGTCGAAGCGGGAATCCCCGAGGACGATCCGCGCAATCCCGCAGTCATCGCGGACAATGTCGGTGACAATGTCGGCGACTGCGCTGGAATGGCCGCCGACCTCTTCGAGACCTACGCCGTAACGCTCGTCGCCACCATGTTGCTCGGAGGATTGCTGTTCTCCGGTGACGAGGCCACGAAGTTCAACGCGTTGATCTACCCGCTGGCACTCGGCGCAGCCTCCATCGTCGCTTCCATCATCGGCACGTTCTTCGTCTCCGCCAAAGAAGGCGGAAAGATCATGAACGCCCTGTACAAAGGGGTGATCGTGTCCGGCATCGTCTCGGCGATCGCCTTCTACTTCATCACGCACCAGTTGATGGCCGGCAACGCCAACGCACTCTACGGCTGCGCGCTGGTCGGCCTCGCTCTGACAGCAGCCCTCATCATGATCACCGAGTACTACACCGCCACTGAATACAGTCCGGTGCAGCGCGTGGCGGCCGCCTCCCAGACGGGTCATGCCACCAACATCATCGCCGGACTCGGCGTGTCGATGAAGTCGACCGCTCTGCCGGTGATCGCGGTGTGTCTGGCTATCTGGGGCTCTTACCAGCTCGGCGAATCCTACGAAACCAACATGGGCCTGTACGGCATTGCCATCGCGGCGACCGCGATGCTCTCAATGACCGGCATGATCGTCGCCCTGGACGCCTACGGCCCCATCACCGACAACGCGGGCGGTATTGCAGAAATGGCCGGCCTGCCCAAAGCGGTCCGCGACATCACAGACCCGCTGGACGCAGTCGGCAACACCACCAAGGCCGTCACGAAAGGCTACGCAATCGGCTCTGCCGGCCTGGCCGCGCTCGTGCTGTTTGCCGACTACACACACAACCTCGCCGCGTCGGGAAAATACCCCCACGAGACGTTCTCGCTGTTCGACCCGGCCGTCGTCATCGGCCTGTTCATCGGCGGATTGGTCCCGTACCTCTTCGGCGCCATGGCCATGGAGGCCGTCGGCCGCGCCGCCGGCTCGGTGGTGGTCGAAGTACGCCGCCAGTTCCGCGAGATCAAAGGCATCATGGAAGGCACCGCCAAACCGGATTACTCCCGCGCCGTTGACCTGCTGACCAAGGCAGCCATCCGCGAGATGATCGTCCCCTCCCTGCTCCCCATCCTGGTCCCCATCGTCCTGGTCTACGCGATGAAGTTCCTGATGGGTGGCGACGCCGGCATCAGAGCCCTGGGCGGCCTGCTGATTGGCACGATCGTCACCGGCCTCTTCGTAGCCATTTCAATGACCACGGGCGGCGGCGCCTGGGACAACGCCAAGAAATACATCGAAGAAGGCAATTTCGGCGGCAAAGGCTCAGACGCCCACAAGGCGGCCGTCACCGGCGACACGGTAGGCGACCCCTACAAAGACACCGCCGGCCCCGCCATCAACCCCCTGATCAAAATCATCAACATCGTAGCCCTGCTACTAGTGTCGGTGATCTAGGGTTCTCACGGCCCATGGCCGCCGTCCGCCCCGGGCGGCGGCCTGGCGGCTAGGTTCCGACTCCGGACGCCCTGGGTTCCGGGTGAATGGCACTCAAAAGCCGATGCAGCACAGCCGGCGAAGCCGGCTTGACCAAATGATGGTCAATGCTGGCCTCCCGAGACCGTCGCCGATCCTGCTCATGCCCCAACCCGGTCAGGGCAATGATCGTAGTAGATGTCCCCTCAGGCAGCGACCGAATCCGCGCCGCAGCCTCCAACCCACTCAGCTCCGGCATGCTGATATCCATGAAAACCACACTGGGCTGAAGCTCCCTGAACAGCTCCAGGGCCTCCCGAGGCCCATAAGCCGTATGCACGTCATGCCCCATCAGAGAAAGCATGAACGCTACGGCATCTGCCGAATCGGCCTGATCATCGACCACCAGCACCTTGAGCGGAACCTCAGCATGAGGCATGTCTTCCATCGTATCCGGCCCTCTCCTACGCGGACTCCAGCGACTCACCTATTGAAGGACCCTGCGTAGCAAGAAATAACCCCGACCTTTGGCTGGGGTGCCGACACCCCGCTCAGTAATCTAATCAATCTTCCGTTCCCCGCGCGACCTCACAGTGGTCGAACGGAGGCCTACGCACCCCCCGACTGCGACTCCACCAGCACCGCACCCACGAGCTCGTTCAAGCGCGCGTAATAGGCCGCAGCAACCGGCTCCTCCGGGTCCGCCTGCCCGTAACGGGCCAGCTTGTCCGCCAAAGCTGTTCTGATTTCCGTCAGACGCCGCTCCATACGGCTGTCCACCGTCATCTTTCGACAGATCAACGCACTAGCGCATGCTGTAATTTCCGCATCCAGAGCGCGCGCGTCACTACCCGCGATTTCCACTCCGGTAAGCTCGGTAGGAAGGCCGGCCGCCAGATGCTCACGCCACAGTCGTGCGAGTTGCATAGAGCACGTCCGTTAGTGGTTATAGGTCTTAGGGGACGGGGGCCTTTCTTATCACGGCCCTCAACTTGACGCCAGACAGGCGAAAAGGACTACGCCGCCAGCAACAGCAGCTGCGGCCTGCCCACCGCGTAACCCTGGATGTAGTCCACGCCCATCCGGCGCGCCGCCTCGAGGCCCGCTTCGTCCTCGACCTGCTCCGCGATGACTTTGAAGTTGAGCGTCCGGGCAAGCTTGATCATTGCCGTGACCATTGCCTGGTTGACCGAGTCGCGCGCCAGGTTGCGCATGAACGAGCCATCGATCTTCAGATAGTCCATGGGCAGGTTCTTCAGGTTTGAGAACGAGCCTACCCCCGAGCCGAAGTCATCAAGGGCGAACTGACAGCCCATGCCATGCAGCACACCCACGAAACGCCGCGCGTGATCGAGGTTCGCCACGACAGCCGTCTCTGTAATTTCGAAGCACACCTGTGATGGCGTAACACCGGTGCTGTCCAGGCACTCGACCACGAACTCCAGGAACTGAACATCCCCCAGCGTTTGACCGGAGACGTTGATAGCAACGCTGCGGTTGGCGGGGATGGGTATCGCACCGCGCCCCAACGCCGCGAGCGTCGTCTGCACTACCCACCGGTCAACCAGACTCATCAACCTGTAGCGCTCCGCAGCCCGCACGAACTCCGAAGGCGGCACTTCGTGGCCCGCCTCGTCCTGCAACCGCACGAAAACCTCCATGGCCGGCCCACCACCATTCTGTCCATACGCGGGCACGATGGGCTGGTGATAAAGCTGGAAGCGATTCTCCTTCAGCGCGTTCTGCAACTTCTGCAGCCACTGGATCTCACCAGTGTGGCGCGCCAAGGCCTCATCACGCGCTGAGTACACAGCGACGCGGCCAGACCCCTGTTTCTTTGCGACATAGCACGCTGAATCGGCGGCCGCAAACAACTCCTCGAGCGTGCCGCTCTCACGCGAGATCTCGACCAGGCCGATGGAAACCCCGATGTTGAATATTTTGTCCTTCCAGACGAACCGGTAGTCGCCCACGGCCCGGCACACGTCATCAGCGATCTGCCGCGCTTTCTCCAGGGGACAGCCGATGAGCAGCATTCCAAACTCATCACCGCCCAGACGCGCAACCGTATCGCTGTCGCGCACGGCATCGCGGAGCACCTTCGCAACTTCGCGCAGCATGCTGTCGCCCGCAAGATGCCCGCTCGTGTCATTGACGACCTTGAACCGGTCCAGGTCGAGATAACACAACACGTGCTGCCCGTCGCCTCGGTGACCGCTCTCGATCGCCTCTTCCAGCCGGCCCTCGAATTCGCGCCGGTTGACCAGGCCCGTGAGGGCATCGTGCGTCGCCTGATAGGACATCTGGCGCGCCAGACCGCGCAATTCCGTCACGTCATGCAGCAGCACGACCGCCCCGATCAATTCCTTCACATCGTTGCGGATCGGCGAAGCCGACAACTCGATTGAGCGCTCGCTGCCATTCGCGCGCGACAACAGCAGCGCCCGGCGGCTCAGGTTTACGGGTGCGCCGCTCGTGAGCGCCTGGCGCACCGGATCGGAGAGCAGGCGTCGGTCCGTCTCGTCCACGAACCCAACGATGTCTTCGAGCGTCTTGCCCATCGCGGCTCCCGCAAGGCTGCCCGTCAGGCGCTCGGCAGCGGGATTGATGTACGTGATGAGTCCATTGGGATCGGTCGCAATGATCGCCTCGGCAAGCGAATCCAGAGCCAGCGTGTGCATGGACGCAACCCCAGGGGATTGCGGCTCGCCATTCAGACGCAGCGCCTGAACGGTCTGCGTCGGGATGATCTCAACACCGGTGACGAGGAGCGCGGGCGCTCCCTCATAGTCAACAAGCGCAGTCGTAATCTCGAGCCGGCTCACCTGCCCCTGCAGGCCTACCATCTCGATCTCGTAGCGCTCGGCCGCCGGCTCGCCCGCAAAACGGCTCCGGATGTTCTCGTTGACCAACTCGGAGTATTCCGGCGGGACCAGGTCACCGAGCTTGCGCCCAACGAGCTCCACCCTATCAACACCGACAAAGGTCGCAAACTGCCGGTTGGCGTACAGAATGACCTCGCGGTGCACGAGCACCGCCTCGTGAATCCGGTCGCCGAGCTCCGCAAACAGCTTCGGTGTTGCG
>Ga0068863_100000709_pt1 | contig 33480 bp, 42 predicted proteins | sample KBSSwiS62_FD_66596 | JGI IMG/M metagenome (GOLD analysis project Ga0068863, IMG submission 66596) | Switchgrass rhizosphere microbial communities from Kellogg Biological Station, Michigan, USA - KBS Switchgrass S6-2 | ecosystem: Host-associated > Plants > Roots > Rhizosphere > Soil ... | reverse complement strand
GACCGGCGACCTTTAGTGTCGGTCTCGTCATTCAGCCGTCGACGTGCGGCGCGTCCATCGCGCGGAGGAGCGCCCGCTGCAGTCGCCCGCCGAGATCACGATCATTGTCTTCCACGCGCTCGACAAGCAGGCGGGCGACACAATCCGCGAGGATGGCGAGTTGATCCGTCGTCATCGTCGACAGGTCGAAGCGCATCGAAGCCGGGACGGTCTCTGACGCGGGCGGCGCGATGTAGGCCGCCACGTCCGACGCCGGCTGACACGGCTCGTAATTACTGTCCTCGAGGAGGCGCCGCGCGATGTCGAGCGCGAGATACCGGCGCGAGTAGTCCAGGCCGGACTGTTGAATCACGCCGACGATCTGTTGGGCGAGGGTGAGGGCATCCATTACCGACGGAGTGTACCTGTTCAGCCCGCTGACTCCTGCTTCAGCAGTTCCGCAGCGACCAGGTCGGGCCAGAGTCCCCCGGGTGCCGCCTTCGACAGTCGGTGCAGACGATGCTGACTCCAGCGCCATTCGCGGATGCACTGGCGCCGCCCTGGTGGCCGCGGCTCGCACCGCGCGCGAGGCGCTCCTCGACCTGACGGAACACCTAAAAGCCTGCCCGGTCTTCTGCGCGGTCCGATTGAGTAGCGGCATCGAAGTCGACGTGGACACCCTGACGCGCTTGCAGATCCAGATGGCGACCGGCGAACGATAGGCGGATCGTCAGCTCTTCGTGGTCTTCGCAAACAACGCCCGCCACGCCTCGATCCGTTCACTGATGGTGGTCTCGCGATGGATCCGCGACACGTACGCATCCCCGCGTTCCCCTTCGGTGGACCATCGCGGCATGGGGTACCGCGCGAAGTGCGATCGGTCCACACTGAGCAGTTGGATATCAGCGCGCTGCGCGGGGGTCAATGGACTTGATGCGACGGGCCGCGCGGGCGTCGTGAGCGCGGTCGTCGCGAGTTGCAGCCGGGGACCAGGGGACGGGCCGTCAGGCAGACTCACTGGTCCGCACGGTACCACGCCGTCCCGGGGTTTCCTGCGCGCGTCCGCATCCGGTGTGCAAGCGTCCTTGCGTGTGACAGGGCAGGTCACACCAGGACGACGATCACCACACCTCTAACGTGCTGGCCATCTCCCGGAGTTGGGCCGCGACCGCTTTCGCGCGGCCACGCTGGCGCTCAAAGACCAGGGGATCGACGATCAGTTCGTAGGTGGTGAACCGCCGCTGGCAGGCGCCACAAGTGCGGCGGCGGCGAATGTAGTCCGCGGAGGCCCGGCTATCGGTGACGTCGGATCCGGCCTGTTGCTGACAATGCGGGCACTGCAGGGCCGACGTGCCGGTGGATCGGGGGATCACGTCACGGGGTAGTGTACCGCTATGGCAGGGGGGGCGACGGAAATGCCGGCTTCTCGGCGCCACCCGCCACCACCACAAACGTCGGGACGGCCATCACGGGCCCGTCGCCCGGCGCCGTCGCTGTCAGTCGCTTCAAGTCGAACCAGCGGCCATCCTGCGGGAGTCCCTTCTCATCCAACCCAGGCCTGACGATCGCCTGGACGCAGCCGTAGAGATCGAACGAGACCGACTCCACCACGCCCTCGAAGCCGGTCACCGCATCGCGTACGCGAAACCCCAGCAGCTTCAAGTGTTCCTGCATCCCTGGAGTCTACAACCGGACGAAGATCACCGGGTACTGGCCATTGATGTAGCGGCATCCGCCTTCAAAGAAGAACACCGTCCCCTCGATCCGGTACCGGTGATGCTCCACGAGAAAGTGGGTTTCGAACGACAGGCACAGTCCGTTGCGGATGTCGTAGCGGACCAGGTGATCGTCCTTGCTCACGATGTGATGCGCTTCCGCGCGCAAGGGATCGAGCTGCCGAGTACTTCGCACCTTTACGCCGGTTTTCCGGTCCGTCCACTGGTCCCGATCTTTGACGGCGGTTGCCCACTCGCGGAGTTTCTTCGCATCCAGGAGCCGGGCGGCCTTCGTCGCGATCGCGCGCTCGAGCCGGGTGTAGCGCTTCGGCTGCGCCCGCGGCACCGCGTGACTCTCCGCCAGCGTCCGGAGCTGCTGCAGCCGACGCAGTTCGCGGACTGGAATGATCTCAACATCCACGATCGGCCCGACCTGGTCGGGCGCTGGCACGAGCGCGACGTCGACGACCGCGGGATCCATGGATCGCTGTGGATCGTGCACCAGCCGCTGGACCCGCACGGCCACACCCTCGAGATCCCGTGCAGCCGCGGCGAGCGCCCGGAGGCGATCGGCGCTCATGCGACCGCCTTCCGACTCGCCTTTTTGGGGAGCGGCTTCCCCGCCCGGGACGCCGCGACGGCCGACAGCGTCGGCAAGCGGGTCAGGACGGTCGGCACCCCGGCCTGCGCCATCCGGACTTCGAGGGCGGACACCCAGCTGTCGCGCTGATCGGAACACGTGTCGCACCAGGTGCCCGCGTCACCATCTCCCCGTGCATAGTCGACCCCGCAGTCGGTGCAGGTGGCATTCGGCTGCCGGTCGTCGAATTCCCGATCGTCCTCCTCGAGGCCGAAGCGGCTCACGCCGTCACCGGGACGTCTTCTAGCCGGAGTTCGAGCGGCAGCGCGCGGAGCAGGATCACGACGAGGGCGCGATCGGCATCAGTCGGGAAGCTCATCGTGTACGCGACCGTTCCCTTGAACCCCGGCGCCTGTCGCACATGGAGGAGATAGCTCACAGGGCACCCGCCAGACTGGCACTCACCCGCGCCAGGAGCGGCGCGACCGTCGTCCACCACACCAGGGCTGCACCGATGATGCCGATCACGGCCACGATCACGAGGGCGTGCCGTTCCCGAAAGGTCGTCTCGGCGGACTCGAAACTGGATCGCATGGGAGCCTCTTCATTGCCGGGTGGCAAAGCTCCCTCTTAGACTGTAGGTAGCTCGGCGACCGACTCATCCTCGGTTGACGGGTGAGGCGTCGTTCGGTGTTACAAGCACCGGGCGGCGCCGACTTCGTTCTTCTGACCCACCCAGTATATCTATTTACATCTCCCGTGTATACATGTATTATTAGGGAGTGATTCAGTCTTTCGCGGATGCCACCACGAAAGACATCTACGATGACGTCGACAGCAAGGCCGCACGGCGCATCCCGAAGGCGATTTGGCCGGTGGTCCGTCGGAAGCTGGACGCGCTGGACGCCGCGCCGAATCTTGAGGATCTACGGCACGTGCCGGGCAACCAGTTGGAAGCGCTCACGCGCGATCTCGCCGGCCAGTTCAGTATTCGGGTGAATCGCCAATATCGGCTGATCTTTCGGTTCGCGAGCGGCCACGCCTACGACGTGCGCTGCGGGGATTACCACTGATGACCCTGCCCAAGAATCGACCGCCCACCCACCCGGGCGTGATGCTGCTCGAGGAGTTCCTCAAGCCGCTGCAGTTGTCGCAGGCCGACGTCGCCCGCCGGCTGAAAATGCCGGTGAACCGGCTGAACGAGTTGATCAAGGGGAAGCGCGGCATGACGCCGGATACCGCGCTCCGGCTGTCGGAACTGTTCACGGTCTCCCCGGAATTTTGGATGAACCTGCAGGCGGGCTGGGATCTATGGCACGCGCAGCGCGACCGGAAGAGCAGCGGCGAGGCGGGCTCGATCAAGCCGATCGCGAAGGCCTCCTGATGGCCTGCGTCAAGACCCAGATCGCCGAGGAGCCTCCCCTTCGAGCTGCGCCACCCGGATCGTCAGCACCTCGAATGGCGTGAGGGGCGGGCGCGCGGGCCGCAGCCACGCCGGATGGCGGTAGGCCACCCAGTGCCACAGTAGCGCCGCCTCGGCCGCGGTGAGTGGGCGGCGGCGGGCCGGACGGGGGTCGACCGCGGGTCGCGTCACCGCGCCTGTACCACAATGTAGTAGTCCGTGCCCGTCTCCGCATAGCGCAGCAAGGTGCCGCCGATCCGCGTCGCCCGTTCGCGCGGGCCGATCGTGTCGCACGTGCCCACCCGCCCCTCCGGATCGACACTGACGAACCAGCCGTCTGTGTGCTGCAACGCGACCCACGCGTCACCGATCGGGACGACCGTCCCTTCTGTGAAGCGCAACGTCTCCGGGCGATACACGACGGGACTGATCGTCCGGGCGACGTCGGGGCGCGCAGCCTTGCGGTCAGGGGCCATGATTAGCGGCTCTGCACGGCCAGGTCATACACCGCGCCCGTCCCCTCATATCGCAGGAGATTCGGCCCCACGCGCCGCGCCAACTCGTACGCGCCGACCGTGCCCGGCGGGCGCCATTCGAGACGGCCATCGGGTTGGAGGGACGCCACTTCCCCGATCGCGTTGATCAGCACGACGAGCCCGGGCGGCTGCGGCACGAGCGTGCCGATCCAGGCCAGCTGCCCCCAGTACACGGGGAGGCTCTCGTCGGCCGGCGGAGGATCGGGCGGCGCGACGAACGGCTCGACGGCGGTCCAGATCCATTCGGGCGGCGGCGGCGCATGGGCGATCCAACAGGCGCCCGTCCCCGTCAGGCAATCAATCACCGCGTTCGTCGGCCGCCATATCAGCACATCACACGGCACCTTGTCGTGCTGATCCGTCTTGGTCATATAGCCCCAGTCGCCATCGTCGATCCGGTTCAACGCCGGAATGAGGATCGTCTGGAGAAAGCGGAGCCGTGCGGCATCGTTGCCCTCGCCGGCGGGAAAGGCCTCCGGATGCTGGGCGCAGAGCGCGCGGACGTCGGTCAGTCGATTCGGCACCCCCATCAGATGAACTCCCACCACACCTGGTCGTTGCCGGTCATCTCGAGCGCCGCCCACACGCGTTCGCCGAGGTCGATGCCGGCGCCGTTGGTCTTGCGGCCGCGCGTGTCGATCCCGGTTTCCGCGGCCGGCCGGTGCCCGCCGAAGACATACGCATGGTCGTGTTCGTTCCACGGGCCGACGTCGAGCACGATCGCCTCGATCGATTTCCCGTTCTGCGGATTGATCACCCGGACGCGTTGCCGGAGGGCCGCGGTATCCGGCAGCGCGACGAACGGCACGATCGGATCAACCAGATAGCCGGACGACGTCTGCTTCCCGCCCAATCCTTCGCGCGTCGCTTTCACCATCATCATGGGTTACCCCGAATCAGCGCCCGACAGCCCGCCTGCGAGAGCGCGCCGATGCCCCAGCCGAGCGGAATGTCGGAGAGGAGCTGCTTGTTCCACAAGTGGTGTTTGTTCGCGTTCGCGCGCGAGAGCCCACCAAAGACCCCGATCGAAATCCCGAAGGAATAGTTCCAGCCGCTCAACGCGGCCAGCGCGGCGGAATGTCCCGAGGGTTGCGAGAGTTGATCGCTGCCATCGGGCCGCCATTCATGCGTGAGGCGTTTGGTCGTCTCGGTCGTCGCCAGCGCGACGAGGAGGCTGCAGCCGGTGCGGTAGGCCACCTTGTGATCGCCGGCACGCCACGCCTGGTACGCCGTCCACCCGGCGCCGGCGGCTTGCCCCACGACGGCGGCATCCCCGAGTCGGCCGGCGAGGGCGCGATGTTCGGGCGCCCACGCGGTCGGCTCGGTGCCGACTTGCGCCTGCGCCGGCCCCACGAAGCCACCAAGCACACCAAGCGCGACGAGGGCGGCCACGCGTCTTGTCATCGCAGCTCCCGCCCTTGCACCAGGCGCACCGCGACAAGGACCAGCACGATCACGCCGAGGAGATGGATCGTGTTGCCGCCGATGGCGAGGCCGGCGCCGGTCAGCCAGACGACGATCAAGACCACGATCAGGAGGTCCATGCGGGGTCAGCCCTTCTCCGGGTTGGTGTTCTTTTCGATCGCCCGGGTGTGGGCGTCGATGTTCGACAGGCTCTCCGCGAACGCGGCGGTATACGAGGGGGCCGCGGGCGCGGGCGTCGGGCTGGCGGCGGCGGCGAGGGCATCGGTGCGGGCGTTGGCCGCCACGCGCCCCGCCTGGCGCCCCGCCGCGAGGCCGGACGCGTGCGCGGCCACCACGCTCGCATTGAGAAATTCTTCGAGGCGCCCGTTGACGCTCTTGTGCGTGTCGTCGGACTTCATGAACCCCAGGACGGAGGCGGTCGTGGTGGCAATGAAGCCCCCGATGGTGAGATACAGGCCCGCATTGTCCTTCTCGGGCCGGAGGATGGCGATCGCGGCGACCGCCAGGATCCCAATGCTGGCCATCACGATGACCGCAATCACGTAGGAGATGTTGTTGCCCCGCGGGATCACCGCGATCCGCCGCTGGATCCACTGTCGATCGACTTCATCCATGTCTGGCCTCGTCTTTCACGCGAAGATGCCGGCGAGATCAAAACAGCGGAGCGTGACCCGCCACCGGTCCGGCTGCGCGCGGTGCTCAATCACGCGCGCCGGCCGCGGCGTCCGCCCGCCCACATTGGCCAGATGCGTGATCCAGATCCGATCGAACAGCTCAATGGAGTAGCCCTTGCCCCAGGTGGTCAGCGTGAAGACCCGCACCTTCGCCATCGCCAGCTTGTAGGCCAGGATCGCGTTGATGGTGTCACTGCCCTGCTGATACGCCGCGGCATCGGTCGATCGATTCATCCCGCGCAGGAAATGGAAGTCGAGCGACTGGCCATAGAGCGGGGCGCCGCTCGGACTGTATTTCGCGACGATCGCCGCCCCGTCCGCGAACTCGGTTTGTCCCCGGGCCACGTTGTAGGACGCCACCGTCGACCGCCACCCGCCCGCGGTGCGTCCCCACTCATCCCGGGTATGCACAAAGCGCAAGGCGGTGAAGAGCTCGGACGGCGCCTCATCGATCTCGAACGAGAGTTTCTTGATGTCCCGCTCGTCGGTCAGCGTCGGCGCCCCCGTCATCGCCGTCGCCTGATCGAAGACTTGCCGGTCGATCGACCATTGCGTCTTCCGATTCCAGCCCTGCTCGACCCCCAGGCAGCGCACGAAGCGCTTCAGGAGTTCGGCCATCGTGATCTGTTCGTCGTCGACGCCCAAACTCCAATCGCCGCGAAAGCCCCCCGCGACGAGCGTCGCGCCGTGCGCCTTCGCCCGCGCCACGCTGTCCAGGTCCAGGAGCGTGAGGGCCCCCTCATCGGGAAACAGTGGATCGGCCCACGGCGCGCCGCTCTGGTAATCGCCCCAGGCGAAGTTATTGAACGTCAACACGAATTGATCGTGGAGATCCCGGACCTCCGTGCCCGTGCCGTCCAACAGGCTGTCCATCCCGTACCCATTCAGCGCGTGCGGAATCCCGCCGAGGTTCATCGGCGCCGCGCGAATCCCCAGCGCCCAATCGCGAAAGATCCCGCGGAGCCCGTAGATCACATACCGGCGGCCGTGCCGATCGACGTAGCTGGTCGAGAAGCCGTTGTCGGTCCAGTTGTCGTAGCCGGGCACCAGCACCCGCCCGCCACTGCCCGCTTCTGTTGCGAGATCGCCGATGGTCATCGGCATCAGGACGCTGTCGACGTAGAAGCTGCCGCCGGCGAGGTTGTCGAGCGCCTGGTTCCAGAAATAAAGCTGCTGGATCGGTTTTCCGTCCGGGCTATAGCAGCCGTGGCACGCCCACACAAAGATCGCGTAGGTGTAGCCATCGGCCAGGACCTCGTCGCCGACATAGAGCGACTTCCCTTGCCCATCGCCGGCGTCGAGGCCCCCGACGATCTGCTGGTCCGTGATCAGGCCCGCCCGCACGGGTACCACTTTGCGCCAGGCCGGCGGCACCGCATGGGTCGGGGCCTGCGTAATCGCCTCCCCATCGGCCACGGTCGCCGTCAACGCCGGATTGATGGTGATCGACGTTTCGGGGTCATCGAGCGAACTGTGGCTCACTGTGTAGACCGTCCCGTGGCCGGCAAACGTGATCTGATCGGCGGCAAACGTCCCGACCCCGTCCCGGATGGCGATCACCATCGTGTCGACGGTCACGCCGTCAATCACCTGCGTCAGCCCCAGCGCGCCGTCGACGACGTACTGTTCCGCGCTCGAGCGCACGAGCGTCGTTTCGCACCCATCGAAGTCTTCCCGCAGCACGTGGCGGCGCGGGAGATTGGGGATGTCGCTGTTCGGGCCGAAGCGTTCCTGCAGATAGTCTTTGACCGTGAATTCGTGCGTCGCGCCCGCGCGCGGCACCACGCTCCGAATCGGGCCGCGAAAGATGATCCGCCGCGTCCGCTGCTGCCGCCGGTCCGCGTCCGTGATGCTGCGCGTCACCGTGTAGCGGTTGATGAACGTGTTCGCGGGATCGCCCAGATAGCCGAGCACGTGCAGGTCTTTGTCGCGCACGGTGAACTTGAAGTCCGCCGCCACCGCCGTCCCATAGAAGTCCGAGCCGGCGCGGCGAATGTCGCCCCAGCTCAGCACCCGCGGGTCTTTGCGGCCGTGGTCATAGGCCGCGGGATCGTCCATCGGCACGACGGACCAGGTTTCGACCGTCTCGTCACTCACGCGATTCCCTCCCCGGCCGCCGCGTTACGGATACTCAATCGCCCCCGCATCCCACGCGCTGCGCGTCACGTCCTCGAAATCCGTCGCCACCGCCGGCTCGGTGCTCGACAGGTCCACGCCGAACGCCCGCGCCGGACTGCCCGCCTGCAGGTGGAAGTCGCCCGTCCCCGCATTGACGACCAGCGGATCGACGCCGACGACGTTGTGGTCCTTGATCGTGCGCACGCCGTTGTCGACGAGGTCCGTGCCGGTCGACCCATACACGACGTTGTTCCGGATGATGGCGTCCACGGCGTTGCTGCCGACATAGATCCCGTCGGTCGTGTTGCCGTAGACCGTGTTGTTGAAGACCTTCGTCCCCGAGCTCGTGTAGAGGTTGATCCCCGCGTTGCCGCCCTGGTACGGGAAGCTGAGGTCGTAGATCAGATTGTTGTAGACCTCGTTGTCGGTGCCGACGACGATGATCCCGTAGAGGCGCGCATCCGGCGCGCCGAAGAACCAGCTCTCGGTGAGATCGTGAATGCGGCAGTTGCGGACGATGTTCCGGCTCGGATTCCCGCCGCCGTGATAAATCTGAATCCCGGCGAGCGCCGTGTCGGAGACCTCGCAGTGATCGACCAGGGTGTCGTCGCCGGAGATGTAGAACGCATACGGCCCCGCCGTGCCATGCACGACCAGATGCAGGAACTCGTGGAAGCTCCCGCCCACCGCCACCGCGGCGCCGCCGCCGCCCGGCCCGCTGCCATTGATGATCTCGGCGTCCTGGACGCGCACATGATCGGGCGCCGTCGCCCCCACGCGGTTGTCGAAGAACACCAAGGTGCCGCCACTCAGCAGCGTCCCATCGAGGTTGATCCCGGTGAACTCGATGTAGCGCTGGCCGCGGCTGAAATAGATGATGGACCCGGCCGCATCGCTCGCGCCGCCCACCGTTGGCTTGAGCCACACCGTCTCACCGGGATACGCGGCGATCCGCGTCGGCGCCGCCCACGAGCTCCCGGAGGGCACCGCGTTGATCAGAATCTCGTCATAGGTGCCGGCGCGCAGAAAGAGCGTTTGTCCCCCGGCGAGCACGGCGAGCGCGTGCTGGATCGTGCGGAACGGCGTCGCCAGGGATCCGTCCGCGGCATCGGAGCCGGTCGTCGCCACGTAGTAATCGGCATCGGTCGAGACCGGCGGCACCACAGTCCGATACGTGGCCGTCACCGTCGTGGGCCCGGCCGGGATCGTGATCGTCGTCGACGCGCTGTCGGGCGCCGCGACGCCCGGGCCGGTCCAGCGGTAGAACGCATCCCCCGTCGCGGGGGCCGCCGCCACAATCGGCACCACGGTGCCCGGCAGATAAGTGCCCGCCCCGCTGCCCGTCGCGACCGCCAGCGTCTGCGGCGTCGTCGCCGGCGTGGACACGCCGCGGCCTGACCACCCGATCTCAATGTGGGTGAGGCCCGGGATGCGGTCGTTGACGAAGATCACTTCCGCGGGCACCACTTCGGCGGCAAGCGGCTCCAGCAGGATATTCGTCAGATAGCCGAATTGCCCGTTGAAGCCGCACACAATCGCGTCGGCCTGATGGTGGTCCGTCTCGAACCACTGACTGAGATAGATCGCGATCGGCCCCGAGTCGTAGATCAAGACCTTCGTCGCATCGACCGGCGTGAGATAGATCCGCACGAACCCATCGGCGAGGACGTCGTCCCAGGCACCGACGACGGTGCCGCCTTGCCACTCGATGCTGAGCGTGTGCCACTGGTTCTCGAAGTCGGCGATCGGGAAGACGCGCGCCCCAGCAGCGACGCCGAGCGAGCCATCGGCCCACACGTAGGCATCCACGGATCCGGACCAGGTCCGGTATTGCACGTTGATTTGAAAGCCCGACCGGAAGCCGCCGACGTTGTCGCCGCTGTCGAAGCTGAAGCTGACGGCCAGCAATAGATGCGACATGCTCTCGATCCGCAGGCCCGGATAGTAGAAGGCGTTGTAAACGCTCCACGCCTCCGACGTAAAGTGATAGTCCACCGAGGCCCGACACCGAGAGGCATCGAAGGCGTTCGCCGAGTTCGGCGTCGCATCCGTGTAGTGCACACCCGTCCAGGGACTCGAGGGTCGCTGTTCCTCGGTGTCGAAATTAAAGGCGACCAGCCCGCCGGACGCCCAGTGGTCGCCCGTCGAGAGCGCCGTCGTTGAATCGTCATTGAGCACGTTCTCGCCGTGCGGCCCCAGCGCGGCGCTGACCTGGTTGTTCTCCGTCGAGCCGATCGCGGGGTAATCGCTGTCCGGCCCACTCGTGCCGCTGGACTCGTAAGCGGTCGAACTCCAGTAGTCATCGGTGCGGAACGCGCCCGTATTGCGCTTGACGACGGAGAATGACTGACTATAGATGGGCGTGCTCACGACAACCTCTCACACCAACCACGGCGTGGGCCGCATGCCACGCCCGAATTCCTTGAGCTTCACGCGCAGCAGCCGAATGCTCTTGTTGACCGTGACCTCTTTGGTCTTCTCCTGGAACGTCATGTAGTACGCCTCGTTGACGTCGACGTTCGGGATGAACACGAACGGCAGATTGATCCCGCGCGCATCGAACCACCAGTCATCCAAGGCGGCTTGCGCCGTCGCGTCGTTGATCGTGTCGAACTGACAGGCCCGGAGCTGCGTCAGGAGATCCAGATTCATCGGCACGTCGAGCTCGGTGACGTCGTCCCAGGTCGGGATCGTGTCGGTCCACTGGATCTCGGCTTGCGCCCACGCGAAGGACTGCACCGCCGTCAAGAGCGCGACGTGCCCGATCGAGACGGCGACCGTGTTGGTCCCGACCACGTTGATCCGCCAGTAGCGATACGTCTGCGCCGCGAAGATCAGCACCGGGTTGACGGGCCAGTTGTTTTTCAGCGCGGGAATCGTGATGAGACTATTCACGCTGAGGCTCGAGAAGTCCGAGGCCGCACTCCCCTGCAGCCGCACCTCGAGCCCCGGCAGGAGGTTGGTGTGGATCAGCGCGACGCCCACGATCGCCGGCGGCGAGGCGGTGAGGTCCGCGCGCCACTTGCCGGTCGTCGTCGTCAGCTTCGCCGGGTCGGTGGGATCGCGCCCGTTCAACTTCGTGGCGGGATACGCCGGATCCTCGGTGCCGCCCGTCACCGTCCAGGTCGCCGTCCGGCTGACGTCCTGGGAGACTTTCGCATAGCGCAGCAGGGGGCCCGCCATCAGCGATCCAACGCGCGATTGACGCGCGAGACAAAGCGCCCGTCTTCGAGTTCTTCGACCGCGATCTCGACGCCGTCCGATCGCAGCCAATCGCGCCACCGCTCGGCCGCGTCGTCGTTGCGGGCGATGATCGACACGTTGTACGTCTTGGTGATCGGCTGGCCGGCCCCGCCGCCCCCGACCCACGGGGCCCCGCCTGGCCACAGGCCCGGCTTCTCGAAGGCTGTGGTCGTCGGTGACGCCACCAGGCCCGCCATCAGGCGTTGACCCAGGTTGTAGGCCGCGGCCTCTTCCACCGTCAGCACGCGCTCACCCACCGTCAACCACGCATTGACGGTGTCGGTCCCGCGCGGTCCGCCGATCGTGCCCCCCGACGAGAGATAGGCGGGCACGAGGCCATGCCGGGTCACCATGCCGCCCGTGGCGCCATGCACGTCGCCGTCAGTCGACGTGGGGCCCGCCGGAGTGCGCCGCGCGATCACATCGGCCAACGCTTGCGGCAGCCCGCCCAGGGCGGCCGCCAGCGCATCGTTGCTCGTGATGAGGGTGGCGATCGAGTCGCGCGTCTTCTCGCTGTCCGACTTGAAGTCCGCGTTCCAGATCCCGAGTTCGCGGCTCTGGTCGATCATCTGCTGCGTGTTGGCGTCGAGCTCGAGGTGATTCTTTTTCGCCCAGTCATCCATCTCGTGCAGGGTCTGCTGGAACGGCAGGAGTGCATTGACGGTCGTGCCGCCCGCCGTCGCCGTCGCCGCCTGGGTTTGGTTGTAGACCGAGCCCAGGGTCCGCTGCTGCGCCGCGAAGGCGTCGGGCGTTTCGACGCCTTTCCCGAGGTTCATCGCGGCCGTGACGAGTTGCTGCAGCCCGTTCACGGCTTTGCCGGTGCCGCCGACGCCGTTGAGGATCGTGTTCTCGAGCACGAGGCCCCGGACCGCCGCATCGTCGATCGAGAGGCCGAGATTGTCGAAGGCCTGTTTGATGACGTCGAGGGACGGGCCGATGCCCGACAGGGCTTGCGCGAACGTCTGGCCGCTGGCGATCGCGGCGTTGAACGTCGTGAGCGCGGTCGTCGCCAGGTCGTCGAGCGCCTGCTTGTTGCGGACCGCTTCGCCATGCTGGGTCGAGAGCGCGGCCGTCAGCTTGTCCTGCGCGTCGGTGAGTTCGGCCGCCGTGGCCTTGCCGGTGGCCTTCAGCGCATCCAGCGCCGCCTGCGCGTCGTCGACCGTTTTTTTGATGGCCGCGCCGCTCGTCACCATCGGCTGCGTCAGGAGGTCGTTGAGGCCGGTGGCCATCGTCGCCGCCTGGCCCGTCATCCACTCGCGCACGGCCGCCGAATTCATGCCGAACCGCGGATCGTTGGCCAGGTCGATGATGTGGGCCATGTCCTCGCTGATGCGGCCGCTGGCGTCGGTGTTGGCGGCCAGGAAGGTCGCGAAGTTCTGCTCGAAGACCTTCGCCGCATCCGTCGACGTGATCCAGCCCAGCTCGATGAAGGAAAACAGATCGTGGAACCGGGCATTGAACGTCGACACGTTCTTCTCGGTGAGGCCGCCGGCATCGGTGATGATCTTGTCGAGGTTCAGCATCTCGGCCGTGACCACGCGATACCCGGCGTCCTTCGCCTTTTGGATCGCGTCCATCGTCGCCTTGCTGAAGGTCGTGCCGAACTTCTCGCCGGCGTCGCGGGCGGCGTCCTCGAGGGTCCGATCGCGAAACAGATATTTGATGTAGCCGACGCCGGCTTGCACGGCCAGACTGATGCCCAAGGTCGAGACGGCGGCCGTGTAGGTCGACGCACTTTTCCAGTTCATCGCCGAATTCATCGTCTCGCTGAACGTCGTCGGCCGGCCTTGTTCATCGGTGCCGCCGGTCTTGGCATTGGCCCCCGAGGCAATCGCCCCGCCGTACAGCGCCGCATATCCTTGCAGCTTGCCGGTAACCCCCTCCGTGGACGTCCACGAACTCTGGGCGATGAGATCCTTGGCGCGCTTCGCTTGTTCCAGGCCGATGATCACCTGGCCGATCATGCTGACAATCCCGCCGAACGCGCCGCCGCCCAACTGCGCCATCTGCACAAAGGACTGGCCGAGCTCGGTGACGGCCTGCTGCGCTTTCTTGAGGTCCGGGACCGACCGATCGGCCTCCGCGGAAATCCGCGCCAGCATCGCGACGACACTTTCCTGCGCGTACCGGATGTCGGTGATTTCCTGCGTCGCGATCGCGCGAATCTTGGCGGCGTTGCGTTCCCAGCCTTCGGTGGTTTTGTCGAGCGCCTCGATACTCTTGTCGCGCCACTCTTCGATCCGCTTGACCTGATAGTCCGCGGTCGTCATCGTCTCTTTGGCGATGGCATCTTCGAGCTGCGCGTACAACTTCCCGTACTGTTCGAAGGTCGCTTGCTGCCCTTTGACCGCCGTGCCGAGCTTTTCCCATTCCTTGAGATCGGCGGCCATCCCCACCGATTCGATCCCGTGGATCTTCGCGAGCAGCTTCTCGTGTTCCGCGGCGGCCGCCACTTCGGCGTTGTGCTCGAGCGCCGTGTATTTCGCCCGAATCGCGAACACGAGCTGCGCGAGTTGGTCTTCCGACTTCGTGGTCTCGGCGATGTGCTGGATCGCCGCGTGCTCCTCGTTGACGCGTTTTTGCTCGAGGACGCGGAGTTGGCTCGCCAGGCTCTTCTTGTCGGTGTCTTCCTGTGCGACGAAGGCCTCGCCCCAGATCTTTTGGATTTCGTCCTCGGTGTGTTGCCATTCCGCGACGTAGCGTTTGTGCGCCTCCTTGGCGCTTTTTTCTTGCTCGGCCTGGAGACTCTCCAGGAGCTTGAACATTTCCTGGTCGGTCGTCCCGACGATGCGGCTGTCGTCCGCCTGTGTCGGGAGTTTGGCGTCTTGTGAATACGGGACCCGCGGCGAGGTTGGCAGGGTGAGCCCACCCACGCCGCCGGCGGGCACCATTCCGCCGAGTCCCGCGAACAGGCCACCGGGCGCGGCCAGGGTGATCGCGGCGCCCCCGTACGCCCGCTCGAGCGGCCCCGCGAATCCGCCGACGAGGCCGAGCGGCCCGCCTGCGATCCGCAGCAACATCGTCATCGCCCCACCAGGCGCCCAGCGCGACATCTCGTCGAGGATCTCCGCCACCCGCTCCATGTACGGGAGCAGTTGTTTCCCCATTCCGTTGACGATGCCTTCGAGGTGCAGGCGGATACTCGCCATGTGCATCTCGTACTCTTCGGCGAGCCGGGCCTGTTCCTCGGTCCAGGGTTTGAAGTCGGCGGTCAGCGCGAGCGCCTCGTTCAACTTCATCATCGTCGGCGCGAGGTCGCGGAACTGACGACCCATCAGTTCGAAGCCGGCCGTGTTGCGCTCGACCGGGTCTTCGGTGGCCTTCAGCCCGGCCGCGATCGCTTTGAATTGCTCCTCCGGCGCCAATCGCCGGAATTCCGCAAACTGGAGGCCGATCCGCTGGAGGCCCTTCTCGAATTTGTCCGGGTTCTCGCCCATGTTCTTCTGCATCATGAACACGGCGTTCGAGAGGGTTGTGATGTCACTGCCGGCGACTTGCGCGGCCTTACTCAGGACCGACAGCGGCCCGACAGCGATCCCGGTCTTTTCGCTGAGGTCGTGGAGCATCGCGCCCGTCTTCGCCGCGCGATCGCCGAGTTCAAAGGCCGCCACCGCCGCCACGCCCAGCACAGCGACCACGCCGCCGGCCGCGACCCCGACTGTCGCGAGCGACCCTCCCGTCGATGCGAGCGCACCGGAGAGGTCCGACCCTAGCGCGCCCGCGAGGCCTTTGACGCCCGCAGTGGGGTTCTCCCACATCTCGGTCAAGGTGCGCTGGAGGCTTTGGAAGGTGGCTTGCGCGTTTTGCCCCTTCGGCGTCAGGTCCTCGAGATACTTCGCGAACCCCGACACCTTTTGCCCGGATTCGGTCGCCTTCGTGCCCGTATCCACCAGCGCCTTCTGGAGTGAATTCGCGAGCGCATTCGAGAGATCCCGGACGGCTCGTTGCCCGCCTTCTGAATCCCCGCCAATGCGGAGCACGAGTTCCTGGAGTGCGTTGGCCATAAGGACTGTTAGCGTCGATTGAGGAGCGCGATCACCGCCGAGAAAAACCCGCCCTGGTCGTCATCCGCCAGAAGCGCCGTGAGCGACTCTTGTTCAGCCTGGTGGCACCGCTGCGCGATGGCGAGATCGAGATCGAGCGCGAGGGTGGGATCAGCCACCGACAAGAGACTCGACGGCCGGGTCCCGTACCGGCGCGCCGTCCGATCCAGGGTCGGGATCCACGGACTGGTGGCGACGAAAGTCCGTCACCGCGGCAATCACGCGCGTACTGGCCAACCGATCGTTGGTCCGCATGAAGATCGCGACGCGAATCTCCGGCGCCAGGTCCTGAACCCAGATCGCCGCGTCGGACGCCTCCTCCGCCGTGAAGACGACGACGGGGTCGACCGCCGCCGCACAGACCCACCGATCCATGAAGTCGCCGTAGAGCCCCTGGTTCTGGAACGCCGCCCGCGAGAATTCGGGGAGCGGCCCGGTCACTTTCTCGGCGACGGCCGCGTAAATCTCGAGCGGGAGTAAGTCGCTGGTGAAGAGGACGAGCGGATCGGGCCGGCGACAACTGATGCGCACGGGCGGCTCATCCTCCTCGCTCGGCACGGTGACGATGATGGGCCGCGCCCGAAGTTGCGCGGCGGTGGAGAACGGTTGCGGATCAGCCATAGAAAAGACCCTTCCAAGACGTCACGGGCGGGGCGTCCTCAGCCGAGGTTCGCCTTGACCGGGAATTGATGAATATCGGAATGCCACTTCCCGCTCGGGATTTCCACGTAGCCTTCGATCGACCAAAAGCCGGCGACGTCGAGATCGCCGGCCACCGAGACGTACTGCGCGATGCCGTCCGTCCCATCCGTGAAGAGCGTGGCGGTCTTGGTGAGCACGGTGCCGTCTGGCTTCTGGAAGACCACCTGCTTCACCGTCGCCGCGGCGATGTTGATCACCACGCCGTCTTCATCCAGGAAGCGGGGCTTAAACAGCGTGCCGACATCCCCGATGTGGACTTCTGCCGCCATCAGCGCTCCACGTCCGTGGCGACGGCTTGTCGGATGGCGGCGTCGAAGGCCAGGTTCCGTGTGACGGCCATATCCAGCCCGACGGCGCGTCGCACGACCGCGTCGAACGCCACGACCTCGTGATGCGTGCCGGTGGCGCCCGTCACATAGCGACCCGTGATCGCCCCCAGTACCGCGCGCAGGGACCCGAGGATCCTCATGCGGTCCCCTTCCCGGGCAGCTCGGCCGATTCGCTCTTCTCGGCCTGGCCCCAGCGATCCCGAAAGTCCGCCGCCGCGATCAGAAACGCCGCTTGAAACGGCGCCTCTTCGAGATACGTCTCGAGCTTCTCGTGCGCCTTCTGCGTGATCGTGATGGTGCCGCCGCCGTCTTGGAGCTTGCGCGGACGCACGTCGATCTCGGCGTCGTCGGGGAGATCGCCAATCGGCTCACTCACGGTGATCAACGCCCTCTGCAACTGCTCGATCCATTGGCGCTCGGTGCCGGTGCACTTCTGGGGATCGCGGCTGCGCAGGGTTTCTGAGGCCAGGCGGAAGTCGGCGCGGCCGGCGGCGTCGGGGGTGAAGGTAAAGAGGCGGGTCTTCATAGGGTCCGGTTAGGTTTGACTCACGAGGCCGAGGTTTTGGAGGGCCGTAATCACGTTATCCACGGTCTTGCTGGTCCCGGTGGCCAGTACCGCCCGCGTGATCGGCGTGGCGCCATAGAAGCCAAGCGGCACGGTCCCATCCGCCGCGACGATCAGTCCGCGCAGCGTGCCGGTGCTGCTGCCCTTGCGGGTCGAGAGGATGCAGGTATTCGCGGTGGTCCGCCAATCGATGTCGAACCACTCGCCCGCCGTGTCCACGGTGGTGAAGGTGTTATAGACCCGGAACTTTTGCGCGGTGGTGGTACGCCGTTGCGCCATCGTGTCGGCTGCGTCACGGCGGAAGATGGTATCGGCCGTTCCATTCGCATTGGCTGCGCCGAACCCGAGGTAGTTGGACGCGCCAACGGTCGCGCCGTTACTCGTCGAATAAAACCACGTGCCGGCGGCGATCTCGCTCGCGACCGTCATGTTGCCAAACTCGTTGACCGAAAACTTGGACGCCGCCCCAACCTGTAAATCGATCAACAGTGCGGAGTTGTTCGTGAGCGTCTTGGTGACATTCAACCTGATCGCGGTAAACGCCAGGTTTGCGTTCCACCCTTGCGTGATATTCAACGCGGGCTGTGACGTCGTTTGCGTGGCGCCCGTCACCGTGAGGCCCGACGACCCGGCGACTTCAGTCACGGTGACCGGCCCCGTGAGCGCCGGACTGGTCATCGTCTGCACGCCGGTGAACGTGTTGGCTGCGTCGGTGCGCGCGATCGTCGCGGCCGCATCGGGGAACGTGTAGATTCGGGTGGCCGTTGGGCCGGCGACGGTGAAGAACGCACTCCCCGTCCCGCCCTTCGTGACCGGAATGGCCGTCGCATTCCAACTGCCCGTACCAATCGCCCCGAGCGTCGTCAGGTTCGCGGTGCCCGCCCATGTCGACAGCGCCGTGTTCTCGACCGATCCGAGGGACAGGTCTGACGCGGTCACCGACACGTTGCCGCTCAGCGCGTGGCCGTTGACGGTGCGGGTGAGTGGGACGTAGAGGCCCGAGGCGGCGGCGTTCTCCACACTGCCGAGGCTGAGATCGGCCGCGGTCACCGTCACGTTCGCTGAGAGCGCATGCCCATTCACGGTGCGCGTGCCGGGCACGTACCCAACACCCGCGACGGCCGCCAGGGTCGTGTACCCCAAGCCCGTGACATAGGTGACGACCGCCCCCGGGGTCGTGTAGCCCTGGAGGCCGACCCAGGCTTGTGTCGCGAGGGTGCCGCCACCCGAGAGCACATAGCCCGCGGCATGCAGCGTCGCCGCGCCGGTTTCCGATCCGAAGTACGCATCGGTCATCGCCGCATCGCCGATCACCGCGCGATTGCTGGCGCTGACTCGGACCTGGTACCCAATGACGAGCGTGTTGTTGAGCTGCGCGGAGCCGGCCGTGAAGCCCGCCTCGCTGCCGATCATGATGTTGTAGGACCCGGTAGTGGTGGGCTCCAGCGCCGCGCCACTGGTGAAGTTCCCGACGTCGGCGCCGATCCCAAGGTTGAAGGATCCCGACACCACGGAGCCGAACGCGCCGTTGCCGATACCGAGATTGACATTCCCGGTCGTGACGCCCGCGAGCGATTGCCGTCCGACCGCGAGGTTGTAGTAACTGTTCCCGTCCAGCCCGTCGCCCAGGTTCACGAGCGCGCCAGCGCCCACCGCCACAATGTCGAGGGTATCTAAGAGGTCGGCTGGCCCTGCACTAGACCCAATAAGGGTCGAGTTATGACCGCACGATACGAACCGGGCGCCGAGTAGCCCGTCGATTCGGAAGCCGTCACTGCTTCCCGCGTTGACGTGCAGCACAGAGGGGATCGTCACTGACCCGGTCGTGTTGCGGGGATAGACGACCGTCCCGTCCGCCGCGCCTCCGGTATCGCGCCAGGTCGTCGTCGGGGCGGACACCGTCGCGAGGAGGCCCACTGAGGACGGCGTCCCGTCGCGTTCGTCCGTATATACCCGGTAGCTGATCGCGTCGGCCACGGCGGTCCACGTCACGTCGATGTAGTGCGTCAGATCGAGGACGGCGGGACCGTCGAACACTTCCACGAACGCGTCGCCGATGGCGCCGGTCGTCGTCCCGTCGGCAAAAACAGCCACCACGAAGTACTCCGCGTAGGTCGATCCGCCCGAGGGCGTGGCGACGGCTGACACGATCGGATTTGCATAGCCCGTCACCACGAGACTGGCGAAGGGCGCGAGCACAGACCCCAGTGCTGTGCCGCCTGGCGGGGTGGCGAGATCCGCGAAGGCAATCCCGCTCGTCGCCGGCGCCGGCGTCCACGACGGCACCCCACTCGCCCAGGTGACCGCGTACGCGCCATCGGCCGGCGCGGCGAGTCGCCCCATGCGGCCCGTGGCCAGCAGGTACGGCAGATCGCCGGGATCGGTGAGCGCGCCGGGGTTGTGTTTGAGGGCCGTCGCCGTCAGGGCGTGCGCGATATCTGATCCGCTGACGTGCTCGAGACTGCCGGCGGAGACGGTCCAGGTCGTGCCCGAGACGACGGTGACGTGCCGGTTTTCCGCGGAGGCCCACACGCCCGTCGCGGGATCGCGCACGCCGATGATGATGTCGAATTCGAGCGCCGCGGGAAACGCGGACGAGGCGGCCACTTCGAGCGTCGTGCCCGCCGCCGCCAGCGCGCCCGTCGACGTCGTCCAGGCCAGCGATCCATCGCCGACGATCGCGCTGGTGGGCGCCTCCGCGAAGCCGTAGCGCGTGGTCAGCGGCACGGAAGGCCTTTACCCGATCTCGCGATAGAACTGCCCCATGCAATCACCCGGTGTCCGCGTGACGACGGCCAGGCCCGTCAACTCCACGGGGTACGTCGCCTCTTTGGTCCGGCTGAAGGTGTAGGTCAGCGGCTTGCTCACATATGCGCTGTAGAGCAGGCAGACGATGTACTTGGCCGGGTTGTCCCGCCGACGGGCGGACAGAAAGACCGACTGCTTCAGCACGGCGAACGATCCGGAGCCGCTGCCGAACGCAAAGGCTTCCTCGGTGCCGGTGGTCTGCTGGAGGATGTTGTCCAACGCCGCCCGGAGGCCGATGATCGTCGATTCCTTCGCGGTGAAGCTCGCCTTCGCCGATTGCATCGTGAGAAAGACTTCCACGGGCGCGTAGAACTGCTCGGCCGTGATCTCTTTCTTCTCCGACTTGATCTCGAGGACGGTATCGCCTTCCGTGAGGCCGATCTCCGTGCCCGTGGACGGCACCCCGGCGGTGTGGGTCACCAGTGTGGGGAAAGCGCCGCTCGCCGGCAGCGTGACGCCGAGAAAGATGCGCGCGGGGCCGACTTCAATTCGCGTGACATCGAAAGCCATAGCGGTCTACTCCTGTGTGTCGGGCTCACGCCCGGGGGGGACGACGAGGTCCGACTGACGGCGCCGCGGCGGCTCGGGGGCCGCCACCGGCTCGATGCGATAGGCGATTTCCGGGTCCGCGGCGACATGCGCCGGGAGCTCGAGTTCGGCGCCGGCCTCGAGGACGGCGCCCTGGTGCGGAAGCACGTGGCCGGCGGTGACGCGATAGGTGGGCATACTCGCTCCTGTTGCGGGTGGTCGCTGGTGGCCCGCGCGTTAGCTGGTCGTGGCCACCGCGAACAAGCCGACCGTCACGGTGACGACCGCGCTGTAGGTGATTTGCGCGAGCCCGTTCACATCCCGGAACCGACCCGGACTCAACGGGCCGATGACCGCCGTCTTGCCGGCCCCGACCGTGCGGGTGAGATCGTGCGCCGCGTTGGTGATCCCGAAATTGTCCGGCCCAGCCACCACCGTGACCGTGATCGGCGACACGGCGGCGTTGTTGACGACGAGGATTTCGCGGCCCTGGAGGAGGAAGGCGTCCCCGCCGACGGCCGCGGCGACGGCCGACGAGGCGGCCAGATCCGCGAGCCCGGTGTCGGGCCCCAACTTGGTCGCGGTGAGTGTTGCCATAGCAGCTGTCTCCTTGCGTTAGAGCGAATACGTCGTGACCAACAGTTGCGTCGACGCCGCTTTGATAAACGGCGGGTGTTCATCGGTCGGCATCAGGGCGCTGTACTCGTCGCCGCGCACCAACACCCAGGGCGTGTGGAGCTCCTCGAGCGACTGGTTCCAGAACAGATCCCGCGTCGCGCGCACGAGCCGCTCGAGGTAGCGCGTGATCTGGAGCTCGTCGTCCCCGGTCACCGTCCACACCACCTGGATCTCGTGCGCCGCGTCTTTCTCGACGTTCGCCTCGCTCGCGTACGCCGTGCGGGCCCCAATCACGGCGCCCACCGGATACGCCTGGCCGATCGCAAAGGCGCGCTCCCCTTCCGACACTTCGGCCGGCGCCGGCGTCGTCGATCCGTCCGCCTTCTCGGCATCCACGCCCGCGAGGATCTCGAGAAACCGCGCGCTCCTGAGCCGTTGCGCGATCGCGCGCTTCACGTCTTCGAGATCGCCGGTGCCGCTCATGGCGTCCCCGCGATCTCAATGCCAGGCGCCGGGTCCTTTGCCGCCTGGTCCCGGATCCACTTCTTGAGGACGGGCGCGGTCCCGGCCAGGAATTGCCAGGGCACCCAGATCTCGCGGCGTTTCGGCAACCGGTTCTTCGAAGTCATCGGCCGCGGGGGCGTGCCCGTGAAATGCGCCCGCGCATAGGGCACCGAGGACCCAATCAGCAAGCCCTGCGCCGAGGCTTTGTAGATCGCCCCCGCCGCAAAGGGCCGCGTCAACGACGTCTTCAGCGCGCCCGTCGCCACCAAGAGCCCGCGCCCCGGAAAGTGCCGAAGCTTCCACTTCGCCGACGCCGCTGACAACGGCTTCCACTTCCCGCCGCCGCCACTGGCGAAGATCTCCGTCTCGTGCTGATAGAAGAGCGGTGAAAAGTAGAAATTCCAGAACGGCGTCCAGTCCGCGATGCTGGCATTGAGCCGCGTGAGTCGCGTACTGGTCGTCGCAAGCCCCGGCAAGCTCGCCGTGAGCTCGAGCGCGGCCGCGCGACTCGTCCGTCCAGGCATCAGACCGCCACCTCTTCGCACTGCAGCAGGAGGTATTCGCGGTCCACGCCATCCGGCTCGACGCCCTTCACGAGCAGCGTGCGCGGCGTCGCATCGGGCGGCCACACCGCCAGCCAGATCGCGCGCATCCCCGCCCGGAGATCCGCCCGCGCGCGCACGCGAAACCGACAGGCGAGGCCGCCTTCGACCGCGCCGCGGTCCAAGCGTTCGAACGTGCGCAGCGGCATGAACTCGGCCGAGATCGTCGCCAGCACCCGCCAGGCCAGCCCCGCGCGCCCGCCATGCGTATCCGCCGCGTACGTCACCGTCATCGAGCCCGTCGCCGGCGTGGTCAGGGGACCGGTCGCCGCATAGGTGAACGTCGTCGGGCTCGTGACCGTGACTTGCACCTTGCCGGTATAGCCGCTCGGCGTCGCGCCAGCGACGGTGGCGAAGTCGCCGGTGGTGTAGCCGTGCGGCGTCACGGTCACCGCGGACACGCGGCCGGCCGCCCACGTCAACGCGCTCACCGCGATCGCGGCGGGGCGATCCGTCTGGATCGTGAGGCGCTCGGACAAACGGCGAATCTCAGACATCGTCAAAACGACTTGAACGGCCAGAGTTGGGCACTGACCCAGCGCAGGATTTGTTGCGAGGCCTCGGGGTCGCTCCGGAGCTCCGCCGCGCGCATGTGCTCTTTCAAGCAGAACGTGAGCAGCTTGGGCACCGCGGCGGCGTTGCCGTACCCGGCCCAGAACCGAATCGTCACGGCAGCGACGACGTCCCGCGTCGACGGATAGACCTGGCCGTAGTTGGGGACCAGGCAGGCCCGACGCGCGGTGGGCCCGACGGGCGCATCAATCGTGTAGCGGGTGGCACTCCACGTCTGCGTCACCCCCTCCGAATCGACGTAGGTGACGACCGGCGGCGTCGGCGCGAGGTCGGTCCCCAGCTGCAGCGGAGGTTTCTCCAACCAGATGGGCTCCCCGCCGCACGGAAACGCGTGGCGCTGGTCGTCCCAGCATTGCGTGATGAAGGCCCGGCGCGTGAAGACTTCGCCGTATTCCCGCGCCGCCACGATCAGAAAACTGATCAGCTCGTCGTCGTAGTCGCTATCGACCCGGAGATGCGTCTTGGCCGCCGCCAGCGTGACAGGCTCGGTCGCCGGCGCCGTGACCAGGGACAGACTCATGACGCACGCTCAGGCCCCGAGCGCGTACGTGATCGCCACGTCCACGATCGCGCTGTTCACGTTGTTGTTGACGAGCGTGAGGGTCAGGACGTCGCCCTCGTCGATCGCGGGATGCAGTCCGGTCCCGCTGTAGACGATCGGCGCCTTCGAGGTCACCGTGGCGCTCAGATTCGCCCCCAACCCTTCGAGGACGTCGTGCCCGTATTGGTCAATCACCGTCAGGTCGTACAACGCCTGCGGCGCCGTGGCCCCCGGATTCACGATGAGGTCGAGCAGGCGCCCCTCGAACGCGGGCAGCACGGTGGCGGGAAAACTCCCATCGGTCGACGACGCCACACACGCCGCCGCGAGGGTCCGAATGGATCCTTGTCGCGTGTGCGTGATCGTGACGGTGCCAACAGCCATTTACACCCGATCGATCGCGTAGGTGAGGACGACGTCGATATGGGTGGCGGTCGTCAGCGGGCTGCCGGTGACCCCAATCGTGATCGCGGTATTCGCATCATTCGCGGTGAAGGACGCGCCGTCCGCCAGGAGGACACCGCCCGATGAGCCCGCTCGCACGAGCGCGCTCTGGGTCAGCGCCGCCTGGCCGAACGCGACGAGTTTGCGCGCGGTACTCAGCGTGCCGATGACGTCAACGGTCGTCACGGCCGCCGCGGCGCCGCCGATGGCGATCGCGAAGGCGTCGATCAGGCGATAGGCGTACCCCGCGCCCAGCGCCGGCAGCAGCGTGGCGCCCGCGTTCACCTGGGCGATCGCCGTCCGCACGCGCCGACACAACGTTAGGTCTTTGGCCTGGAGTACGCCGTTGGTCCCATCGAAGCGCGCGAACTCCGTCTTGGTTTTGTCTTTGTAGACGAGGTCGCCCCCGATCCACTCCGCCACGACATTCGGTGCTGACATGCTGATCTCACTCCCGCGCGTCCACCGCGCCGCTGGATCCGCCGCCGTTTACAGGACCGACGGGATCAGATGCCCTGGCATCCGCGCGGCGCCGACGCCGACGCCGGCCACGAGCCCCGGATTCGCCACCGCCGAGATATTGAACGTCACCCAATGCGCGCCGGCGGGCAGCGTGTCCGGATCGATTTCGATCACGATGGTCCGATGATCAAACGTGGCCGCGACCAGCGTCAGACCGGTGCTCGCGACCGCGATCGGATCGCCGAACTGGTCCGCGAGGGCGGCCTTGTAATCCGCGGCGCCCAGCCGGTACTTGAAGGCGATGGGCGTGGTCAACGCCGTCGCCAGCGCGGACGTGCTATCGCCGTTGACGGTCAACACGGAGTTGCCGGTAATCGCGCCGAAGGTGAGGATCGCGCTGAACCCGTTCAGTTGGGCCAGATCCACGGCATCGCTGACGTAGGCGCCGGCCGCGACGTCCTTGGGTTCGAAGAGCGGTACAAAGACGAGTGATTCGCTGAGTCTCATGGACGGCTCTCCCTTTACGCGCGGGTGGCGAGCACAACGACGGGGCTGAGGGTGTTCGCGCCGCCTTTGAACGGCGTCAAGGGGGCACGCGGCATCATCTGCCCGTCACAGCGGTAGAAGGCGCGGAAGGTTTGTTCGCCCTGGGCGAAGCGCACGTGAATCGAAGACGCCTGCTCGACGCCGCCCTTACGAATGAGGCGGTACTTCGAGAGGTCGATCAAGACGAGGTCGCCGACCGTGCCCAGCGTCGCGTTGTATTCCGTTTCGACGACGGGCCGGCCTTTGATGGCGATGATGCCGTCAGCGCTGTACGTCACGACGCGCGAGGGAATCCCCGCCGTGCCGATGGCCTGGGACAAGGTGTCGAGCTGCGGGCCGGCGTCGCCGTTGACCAGCCACACGGCAGTCTTCTTCGACCGCGCCGGCATGCGCGCCCACATCTTCAGGATGTTGTCGTTGACGATCGAGGCCGCCGCTTGCCCGGTTTCCTTGGCGACCGACACGAGACACGCGGCCAGGAGATACCCCAGCGGCTGCCCGGCGCCGACCCCTTCCGTGATGGCATCTTCCACCTGGAAGACCAGCTCGTCGCTGAACATCGATTCCAGTTCGCCGCCGAGTCCGGCCGCGTCCGCCACGAGCTCGTCGGTCATGTAGCCGAGCGCGCCGACTTTGCGGAGCTTGAATTCGACCCTGGCGAGCTTGGTCTGCGACGCCGTCGGCGCCGTGCCCTGGTCGACCCAATAGCCCTGGACGCCGCCTTGACGGGATCCGGCGGCCCGGCTGGTCTCATCAATGACGTTGTAGGCGATCGCGTCGCCGCTGATCGTGCGCGCGTCCACGCGGCTCAAGAGATCCCCGACCGCGAACATGTCGCGCTCGATGCCGGCGGCCACTTCCTGCGGGACCGCGAAGCCCCCATCGGACGGGACCGCCGTGCCCATCCCGGTCGCCGCCGCGAAGAGCCGCGGGTCGCTGCCCGTGCCATTCACCAACGAGCGGACCGCGATCGCGAACTCGCCGAGAGCGGCCTGGCGCGCTTCCAGTTTCATGGCCGGCGTCGCGTCGCTGTGCAGCGTCGGCCCCCAGGCCTTCGCCTCGGCGAGGTCCTTGCCGACCTCGATCCCCGTCGGGCTCGCGCGTTCCTCGTCCTGGAGCCGGCGCGCCTGCGTGAGCGCGAGCGCGTTCGCCTCGAGCTGCTCATCGAGGCCGTCGAGCTCGGCGAACACGGCAGTGAGCCGCGTGGCCTGCTCCGGGGTCGGCTTCTCGAGCGCCGTGAGGCCGCGGCCTTCTTTCTTGAGCGTCGCGATCGCCTTCTTGTGGTCCGCCTCGTTCTGAATCAACTGCTTGATGTTGCCGACGGCGCCGACCTCGCTCAGGAGGCCGGAGGGCGGCGCCCAGTCGGCGACCCAGGCCCGCAGGCGCGCGCCGATCCGCTGCAGGGTGGCCGTCGTCGCCCCGCCTGCGGCCCGCCGCCACGGCTCCGTGGCTTCGGTGCCATGGTTCCAGGCGCAAATCTGATAGATGTTCGTCGGCGTCTGCGCGATGGCGATGACCAGCGCCAGCAGGAACGGCAGGGTCCCGAATCTCATGGGCGTCTCACTCCCTGAAAAAAGCCGGGCGCACAAACGAAAAAGGCGCGTGTTCAGCGAGAACCCGGGGCGTACGGATGGCCGCACGGCTCAGGGTCTCGATCAACACGCGCCTTCAACGGAAGCCGCGGTGCGAATCTTGGGATCCAGCTTACGGCCGGATCAGGAGGGTCGTTGCACAGGATGTTAGAGCAACCGCCGTCGTCGCGCCTGATGCACGGCCGCGGACGCCGTCAAGTCGTCCAGATCATCGAGGTCGTCCGGATCCGCTTCGTGCGGTTGGAGCGGCGGGACCAACTCCGCCGGTTCCCCTTCCGCGTGCAGGAGGCCTCGCGCGCTCGCCGTCAACGCGTCCACATACGCCCGCCGCGCCTGCCCCGCGGGGGAGGGATCGCGGAGATCCGCGGCGCGCATCCCCCCGCTCGAGGTCGTCCGTCCGACCAGGCGCCCGAGCGTCTCGTCCATCGTCGCGATCCGGTCGATCAGTCCGGCGGCCTTCGCGTCCTTCGCCCCGAGCGCGCGCCCTTCCCCGTACCCGGACCGGACGTCCGCCGCGGAGACGCCGAGCCCGCGGGCCACGTCCTTGGTGAAGAGCGCGTAGGTCGCATCGACCGTCGCCTGCCGCACCGCCAACGCGTCGGGCGAGAGCGGGCCAAACGGACTGCCTTCCGTCTTGTACTTCCCGGCCGAGATCAGCGTGATGTCAATGCCTTCCCGCTCGAGCGCCTTCGAGAGATCCTGATGCGCCGAATACACGCCGATCGATCCCGCCCAGCCGCTGGGCATGCAGACCCGTTCATCGCACTGGCTCGCCAACCAGTACCCGGCACTCGCCGCCATCGAATTGATCTGCGCGATCTGGGTGACCTGCCCGCGCAGCGCGAACATCTTCGCCGCCAGCTCCTGAATACCCGGCACGGTGCCGCCGGGCGTGTCGAAGTCGTACACGATCGTGCCGATCCCCTCGGCCACGACGCGGTCGATCTGCGCGCTGATGCGTTCACAGGAGGTGCCGCCGCTCGTATCCTCCATGCCCGAGATCCGATGCGCGATCATGCCGCGAACCGGAATCACGGCCACGGCGCCACGACTCGTCGGCCCGGGCGCGCGGTTCCCGGCATCCCCGATGCGCGCCGCGATTTCGGCCTCGGAGTACTCGTGTCCCGCGGATCGAAAGGCGAGCACGGCCAGGAGCTCGGCCAGCTTGCTCGGGTGACAGGCCCACAGCGTGTCGGCGACGTACGCGACGAGGCGTTGGTATTTCATAGTGGCGACTCCGCTTGATACAACACGGCGCGCACGGCGCAATCCTTCGCTTCGAGCAGTTTCCGCAGCGCGGCCGATCGCTCTGGATTGCGCGGCAGTGTGTCGACGAGGCGTGCCGCGAGCAGGCAGAACGGTTGACTGACGTCCGCGAGTGGCGGCGGGAGATGCGCGAACGAAAAGAACTGCAGCATCGGCTCGTGGTCATTCATGGGGGAGGGTCCTCCAGCGCCAGCGCCGCGAGGCCGGCGGCATACGCGGCGGTTTGCCACAACGCGACGGCCTCCACCCAGCCGCGGGTCACCTGGTGGGCCTGCCGATCACAGTAGGCCTCGGCCTGCGCCGCGGAGATCTGCAGCGTCTGCGCCACGAGCCGCGCGTGGGCGGCGTAGAACGTGGTCACCGCCGCGAGAAACGTGTCGAGATGCCCCGCGTGGCGCACGGCTTCCTTCCCGACCGCGGCGACTTCCTTGCGGAGCAGCCGTGCCGCGGACTCGGTCGTAATCGCGTCGGCTCGAGCGCCGGTGGCCGGGCGATGCCCAGAGGCATCGGACGCCGTCGGAGGCTTGCCGGTGATGTTTTGCGATTCGACGAGTTCGTCCGCGCGGCCGCCGCGCTTGTTCATATCCTCCACGCCCCGCGCCTCATCGGCCGAGATGATCGCAGCGTTCTTGAGGGCGACGAGCCCGGCCACGCGTTCCGCGAAGTTGGCGCGCTGGATCGCCTGCCGGGTGAACCGGGCGAAATAGGTCTGCGGGGCGAGAATCAGTTGGCTGTTGACCGCGAATTCAAACAGCGACAACCAGCCGCCCATCCCGATCGTCAGGAATGACTGCCAGAACTGCTCGGCATTCCCGAAGCTCGGATCGCTGTTCTCGAGCATCTGGCGCGGCACGCCCAACCAGCGCGCCACATCGTCGACCGAAAACTTCCGACTCAGGAGCATTTGGAAGTCTTCTGGCGACAGCGTGCTTTCCTTGAACGTGCTGCCCTGCTCGAGCACCTTCGGGAGGCGCCAATCGCCGGCCGCGGTGATGAAGGACCGCGCCATCCGTCGCGACGCCTCCTCGTCCATGACGCCGGGATTTTCAATGACGCCGCCATTCAGCGAGCCCCGCCCAAACGTGGCGGCCGCGAAGCTCTCGGTCGCCAGCGCCGTCCCGAGGCTCGAGCGCGCATGCGCGAGGATGCCGTGCCCGCCCGGCGCGCGGAGGTGAAAGATGTCGTCCTGCGTGAAGGTCGACGTCCGGCCGGTCTGATCGTTCCGCACGTCGTACAGCATCCGCCCGGGAATCACCGCGCCGTTCGCCAAGGTCACGCGCTGCTGTTTCGGGGTGACCAGGGTCGGCGCAATCGGCACGAGTTGGTGGGCGAAGCCGCGCGGACCCGGCACGATCCAGTCATAGGCGTGGCCGTGGTCGATGAGGTGCCCCATCTTGGTGCAGCGCCACTGAAAGGAGTCGTCGACGTCGTTGGGCTGATCGTGGAGGACGTCGTACAGCGGATGGTCGACCGCCAGCTCGGCGCCGCCATCGTGGGGCAACCGTCGGAGGATCGGGAACGGCAGCATCGCGAGCACGATTTGGAGAATGAACCGTCCCCGGAACCACGCGGAGAGCTTTTGCGCGCCGTCCTCGTCGACGCGCATCCCCGCCGCGGTCAGCACGCCGCCGGCGGTCGGCTGATACCAGAAGTCATCGGTTGGGCCCGGTGTGCCCGCGTGGAGATCGCCGTCGAAGAGCCGCGCCAGGAGATCCATCAGGGGCGCCTCGATCCCTGGAGATAGGGCCGCAGCCCGATCGCGATCAGGAGCACGCCTGCGACGATGTCCGCCGCCGCCGGCGAGAAGCCGTGCACGCCGACGTAGAGCCAGATCGCGCCCCCTAGGACCGCGAGGCCGTTCACGTTCTCCGCGAGGGCGGCGATCACTTTCGGTCGATCAATCGCCAAGCGTGCGTACTCCTCGTGTCGCATACACCGAGCGTTGCGCCGCCGGCGTCGCCGTCATCTGCGCGAGTGCGTCCACCAGCGCCACGCCGCCGTCAATCCGTTTCCGCTGGTTGAGTTTCACCGGCCGGATCTCGCGCCAGGCGTTCTCCTCGGTGCCCATATTCCCCATGCACCACGCCAGGCAGGGGTTCCCGTCGTGCGTCAGGTTGTTGGTGACGATGAGCGCTTCGAGTAGCTTCGACGGCTCCGACAACCGGCGGAACCCTTGCGGGATTTCTTTGACGAGCTCGTCCCCGAAGTGGCGCTGAAGCTTGGAGACCACGCCCGCCGCGCCCGCCTGGTCGATGCCAATGCCGCGGATCTTGTAGTCCACGGCGAGCCCACTGATGATGAATTCCACGATCGCGTCGTGGTCGATGAGACTGCCAGGGGTTGTGAAGACGTAGCCATCCCGCGCCCAGTCGGGATAGGGGATTTTGTCCTCCTGCGCCCGCCGCGCCAGCGTCTTCTCAGGCATCCAAAAAAACGGCCGCACGTCGATCGCGCGGTCGATCGTCGGCTGGTTCGTGGGGTCGGCGAGGCTCTCGACGGCCGCCTCGCCTCGATCCTCGCGCGCGATCGCGCGGGGGAAGACAGCGACGACCGCCGAGAGATCGATTTTGTCAGAGAGGTCGATGCCGAGGAAACACTCCCGCCCGAGCAGCGACGTATGAAACGCGTCCGGCGACAACGTCGCCGCCACCGCCACACCGAGGAGGCCGATGAATCCGCGCCGCGTGATCATGCGGCGACCTCCCGCGCGTCACACGCACACGCGGCCCACTGCTCCGCCGTGATCCAGACCGTGGCCTGCTGGGTCCACTGGCAGAAATTCAAGCGCCGCACCATATTCCGCAGCGAGGGGATCGCGATCGCCTCGCGGACTTGCTCGCGCATGTATTCCCACGGCAGCGAAACGCCGAGGTTCGGCACGGACTTGAGCCAATGGGGACCCTCAACCTTCCAATCGTCGCAGTCCGGGCAATCGTCGGAGGGTTGGAGCTTGCCGGCGGCGTGGCAGCGATCGCAGGCGTCGAGTCCGCACACGTACGCAAAAAAAGTCTCATTGACGAGCGTGCCCTCCAGGATCTGCCGCGAGTACTCGACCAGTTCCCAGCACACCGTCTCCCGATCAAAGCCCGCGTTGGTGGGAATCATGATGAGCGCGTTCGGCCGGCCCTTAATCCCGGCGCGCAGTTTCACCAACACGACGTTGCTGGGGGCTTCGTGGATTTCGTCGACGACGGCGCCCTGGACGCGCTTCCCGTCGAGGCCGCGCTTCTCCGCGGAGATCGGTCGAATGAACGAGCCGGTCGATTTGACCGCGAGGTTGTTGCCGGTGTGCGTGATCAGTTTCTGCAACGCCGGCGAGGCCTCGACCATTTTCACGCAGTCGGTGAAGGCGATTTTGGCCTGCTCTTTCGTCACGGCCGCACAAAACAGCTGCGCGCCTCGCACGCCGTGCCGGACCAACATGAGAAGCAGGAGTCCGGCAAAGAGCGGCGTCTTCCCGTCGCCCTTCCCGCCCTGGTAAAACGCGATCCGGAAGCGTTGCTGCACGCGCCGCGCGCCGGTCTTCTTACTGACGCGGACCGAGAACCAGCCCAGGAGGCTGCCCACGATGAATTGCTGGTGCGGCGAGAGGACGAACGGCGTGCCGTGCTCCGGGCTGACATCGTCCGAAGCTTCGACGTCCTCGTCGGCGTCGGTTTCTTCCGGGAGGCAGAGGCACGTCGGGAAAAAATCGATCGCTTCCTGCGCCTCAGCCGCGTCCCAGAGCAACCCCTTCTCTGTTTGGTGCGCGAGGTCGTCGAGATGGCGCGCGCACGCGAGGCGGACTTTCCGCCCGGCGACGATCTGCCGCGCGACGACGTCGGTCGCGTAGCGGGTCACGGCATCGCGGCGCCGATCATCCGGGATCGTCATGCTAGTTTCTTCGGCTGCGTGAACCGATCGAGCGGATTCACGGGCGCGTGATCGCCCTCTCGTCGGCCCCCACTCACGCGGGTCCGCGCCGCCGGCGTCATCCCAAATTCGACCAGGTACTGCCGGATGGCCATGTGTCCCTGCCGGAGCTGCGTCGTCTGTTTCGCGATGACTTGCTGCAGCGCGAGGATCTGCGCGACGGCGTCGGCGGTGGCCGCGAGGTCCTCGGCGACCGGCGCGGCCGCGTTGGTGATGCGCGTGGCTTCACGGGCGATCGTGGCCTGCAGCGTCGTCACCAGCAGCGCGGTGTCTCGTCGGCGATCTTGCGTATCCTCGGTTTCGCCGAACAAACACACGTACTGATACAGCGCGGCGTCATCGACGGCCGACAGGGTCCCGAGCTCCTCGAGGCGCGCGATCATCCGGTCCCATTCCACCAGGGCGTGACCGCCGAGCGTCGGGGGCGTGGCCGGCCGGCCCTTCGGGGGGTCCAGTGTCACCTCCGCGGCGTTATGGCGGCCGGTGCGAAAGGTCCCTTCGACCGCATGGAGGGCGGAGGACTTCCGGTTCCGGCCGCCTGAACGACTCGTCCCCGCCATCGTCAGGCCGCCCCGCGAATTTCATTCGCTGGCGTTGTGCGTATGAAGGACAGCCTGTGTCTCCCGGCGCCCAGGTCCCAGAGACTGATCCCCCCCTGGCCTGCACGATCAGATCGATGGGCGACGTCGACCGGCGCGTTATCCCTTGACATTCGCCTCCGCGAACGCGGCGTCTTCCGCCGCGGTCTTCCGGGTATGACAGCGAAAACACAGCGATTGCCAATTCCCCTGCTCATCCCAGAAGCGCGTGTGATCGCCGCGATGCGGCACGACGTGATCAACGAGCGTCGCTGGCGTGCTGCGTTCGAGTTGATCGCACTCGCTCATCACCGGCGGTTGATGATCGGGACGCATGCCGCACAACGGATACTTGAGCCGAAACGCCTTCGCGGCTTTGCTCCAGGCTTTCGTGTAGCCGCGTTGGAACGCGGATTTTTGGGGCTCTCGCGGCGGCACGCTCCAAGTATCAGCCTGCGGTCCGCCGACGATCCGCATTGTGCACAGTGATTTGTGCGACGGGGGCACGGTTCGCTCGCTGAGCACTGCTGCGAGGGTCTCGGCCGCACGGCGTTGTGCGATCATGGGCGCGGATGTCCCTGCTCTCAGCACCCACGGCCTTGCGGGCGAGCGAGTGCGCGCACTTCATGGGCGTCAGCGCCAACTGGATCTGTCAGGCGATCACCGAAGGGAAGCCGGCGCCCGGCGGCGCGCGCGTGAAGCTCGAGGCCGAGACAATCCGGGGGACCCGCCGGCATACGTACCGCATTTATCCGGATCGCTTTGACGCGTTCTTGATGGCGATGGGGCGGACCCGACTCCTAGGATCGGCGAGTACGCCCGCGCCCCCGCCGCGCGTCGAGAAGAAGCGGCAGGCCAAGGCCACACTCGCCTCACGGCACAAGCGCCCGTCCCCCTGACATGGCGATCGACCGAGTGGTAGACCGCTGGCGGGACTGGATCGATGCGTTGATTCTGCGATCGACCGCGCGGCGGTGGCACCGGCGGATTGTGCGCGTCCTCTGTCGGGCCCATGCCACGCACCTGATCTCGAGTCGACAAGTGCATCTCTTGATCCGCGCGTTTGACCCGACCCAGGACAGCCCCGCGGGTCAGTGGCCCCACCTCGTCAGGCCGCGGCCGGTGCCGACGGTCCGCTCTGGGGTGCGGGTGCATCGGGACACCCGTACTCCGTAAGCGGCGCATGTCCCCCCAA